>WPCK01396487.1_pt1 | contig 51576 bp, 39 predicted proteins | sample 5399851 | NCBI WGS metagenome assembly WPCK01 (sample SAMN12869471, study PRJNA574797) | sludge metagenome | isolation source: wastewater treatment of pH11 | place: China:Beijing | collected 2019-05-20
CGATCCCAACGTGCGCAAATGCCGTGCCAAAGGCGAGAACTCAGTCTCCCAAAATGACAACTCATTGGCTAGCAAATCGCGTGCCGAACAGTATTGGGACGCAGCTCGTTCTTGGGTTTTCTGTTCTCTCAGGCCTGCAGCGCTTCGGACACGAGGTCACCCACTTGGGACGTGCTGTATCCCATGCGGCCGGCCGCCTGGCTCTTCATCTTCTTGCCGGTGACCTGCTGAACGGCCTCGAGGACCTGGCGACCCGACTCGGGAAACCCGGAATGCTCCAGTAGCATGGCCATGGCGCTGATGGCCGCGATCGGGTTGATCACTCCCTGCCCCGTGTACTTGGGGGCACTCCCCCCCATCGGTTCATACATGCTCGTCCCGCCCGGATCCGGATTGATATTGCCGCCGGCCGCCACCCCCATTCCGCCCTGAATCATGGCCCCCAGATCGGTGATGATATCCCCGAACATATTGGTCGTGACGATCACGTCGTAGTATTCGGGGTTCTTGACCATCCACATGCAGCAGGCATCGACGTGGTTGTAGTCGGCCTTGACGTCGGGATATTCGCGGGCGACGTCCTGAAAGGTGCGGTACCACAGGTCGTGTCCGAATGTCAGGACGTTGGTCTTGGCCACCAGGGTCAGCATCTTGCCCTTGGGATTGTTCCGTTTTCGCGTGAACTCAAAGGCCCAGCGGATGCATCGTTCGCACCCCTTGCGCGTGTAGATGGCGGATTGCGTGGCGACTTCGTCGGGAGTCCCCTTTTTCAAGAAGCCCCCCATGCCGCAGTAGAGGTCTTCGGTGTTTTCGCGGACCACGACGAAGTTGATGTCGGCCGGCCCTTTGCCCGCCAGGGGTGTTTCGACTCCCGGATAAAGCTGTACCGGCCGCAGATTGATGTACTGGTCCAGTTCGAAGCGGAGGGTCAGGAGCAGTCCTTTTTCCAGGATGCCTGGCGGCACTTCGGGGTGCCCGATGGCGCCGAGGAAGATGGCATCGAATGCGCGCAGTTCGGTCAGGACGCTCGCAGGCAGGATTTCGCCCGTCTTCAGGTAGCGATCGCCCCCCAGGTCATAGTCCACGATGTCCGGTGCAAAATCGGCACGGTTACCGGCGGCCCGCAAGACCTTCAGGGCTTCGCGAGTCACTTCCGGGCCCGTTCCATCCCCGGCGATCACGGCGAGCTTCAGTTTTTTCGACATGGCGACCGGACCAGTATTCCGTGAGGTCCACATCCGTCCCGTCGAGACAGTTCCCGACTGGCAGATGGATCGTATCTAGTTCTCGCTGAACGTCAGATCCTTGATGATCTCGCACCCGATGGGGTTACGGAGGAATCGTGCATGGCATTGCGGGCAAAGATCGAAATGGAGTTGACGACAGATATCCTGGTTCAGCAGTTCCTCGTCCAGTTCCAGCGCGGTGTCCAGGATCTCTTCGACTTCCTGCAGGTGATCGCGGTCGTCCTCCTCACCCGAGGCCTTTTGCAGGTCCATACAGGCGCGGATTTCGATATCCAGTTCGTAGCGCAGTTCCACGGTCCCATCAATGGGCCGCTTACATCGATCACAGGTAAAGTGTTTCACGGCGATTCCCCTTCCAACGCAAGTGCAAATCCATGCGGGTGTCGCGAACTCATTCCGTTAGGTCCGTGAGAAGGACCAAGCAAGTAATCGTAAGACGCCCAGGGGACGGGAAGCAAGCCCAGCAGGCCTGCTTTCATGGGGAAGCCAGGCCAACGCTCTGGCAGAATCCGTCGAGGCGAGCTAAAATTGAGGTATCTTTACGATGTGGTGAGATTGGTCGGTCGAACCCAGGCCTTCCGATCCACCAAGGACGCATCCGGCGCCAGATTGTGCCGTGTGCGCCTGTCGATGGCGATGGGTGGCCCGCCTGTCGTTGTGCGGACTCGGGAGAGGCGGGCCGCCGATCCCACGCCAGGGGAACACGCGCATGATCGATGTGGATCATGAACATGCATTGGCCGCCAGCGTCCTGGTTCTGAATCGCGCCTACATGGTCGTGCATGTGGTCAACGTGCGTCGGGCGTTTGGCCTGCTCTATCGGGACTTGGCCGAAGTCATCGATTTGGATGGCAGCCAATTCGCCAACTACGACTTCGACTCCTGGCTGCTCCTCAGCGACCTCAGGATACAGAACCCCGAGGAGCCATTGGAGTGGGTCCGATCGGTCAGTTTTCAGGTCCAGGTGCCACGGGTCATTCGATTGCTTACGTACGATCGCGTGCCGGGTCATACCCTGCGGTTCAACCGCAGAAACCTCTTCGCTCGAGACGGCCACCGCTGCCAGTACTGTGGCTGGCACGGCCCTCCGCACCAGTTGAGCATCGACCATGTCGTGCCGCGCAGTCAGGGGGGCAGAACCACGTGGGAGAATGTCGTCTGCTGCTGCATGAAGTGCAATACGCGCAAGGGGGGCCGAACGCCACATCAGGCGCGGATGGCCCTCATGCGCCATCCTGTCAAGCCACGGTTCAACCCAATCCTGGCCCGTAAGCTGGACCATCCAAGGTACCGGTCGTGGCGCGGATTCTTGCGAGCTTCCGGTTACGCCACCGAAACAGGTTAGCGAATCCCCTGCGCCACCATCCGCTTCGGAGCCCTAATGCCCGCAGAGCGGTTCCTTCTTCTCCGTGATGTTGGGGCACTGGGGCGCCATCTCGGCATTGAGCTCCGTGAACGGCTTCCATTCCTCGGGGACATTGTCTTCGTGGAAGATGGCCTCGACGGGACATTCCGGTACGCATGCCTCGCAGTCAATGCACTCTTCGGGATGTATGTAGAGGATTCGCTCGCCCTCGTAAAAACACTCCACCGGACATACCACGACGCAATCGGTGTATTTACAGTCAAAGCAGGGCTGACAAACTACATGAGTCATGTGCGTCTTTACTCCCGTCGCTCAAATGACCTGGACTCGCGAAGCCAATTCCCGATGACGAATACATCGATCGGGAAGACCCATTCACGATAGCAAACGTTGGGAATCTTCGTAATCAGTCGGCAGGATTCCCCTGAGCCGAAAACTCCTCGGGTGTGGCCGCGCTTCGCTGGAACTGTAGTGGCCGGAGGTAGCGATGTCAAGTATCAGGCTACCAAGCACTTAGGTTCATCTTGCCTCGCGGTGACCAGCGATCTACAATCAAGAGTTGGGGGGTATGCCGAAGTCTGCGGGCAGCATGGTTTTCACTCATCTACCCCGATGGGCTGAACGCGGAATCCAACGGTGGCACTTTCTGAAATTGACCGAGTCCTGTTGCAGCGGTGCCTGGACCATCAACCGAGGTCCTGGGAAACGTTTGTTGACCGCTTTTTGGGTCTGGTCGTCCATGTGGCGAACCACTCGGCGCGTGCCAAATCGATTCCACTAACGGCCGAGGATCGCGAAGACCTTTGTGCCGAAGTCTTTCTAGCAATCCTCAAGAACGATTTCGCGGCCCTCAGGGCCTTTCGCGGTGCCAGCAGTCTGGCAACCTACCTGACCGTCATCGCCCGACGCGTGGTGGTACGGGAATTGCTGAAGAATCAGGTCGCCCGGGCCCCCATGCAGCCGCTCCATGCCGCCATGGCCGATGGGAGAACGGCGCCCGACCTGGGCAGCCGTGAAGAAATCGAAAAGTTGCTCAGCGGTCTGGACGCCCGAGACGCCCAAGTGGTGAGGATGTATCACTTGGAAGGGCGTAGTTATCGTGAAATCAGTGACCGGGTGGGGGTCCCCGAAAATACGATTGGTCCCACTCTGAGTCGCGCCCGCAGCAAGTTGCGCGATTACGCGGAATAGACGCGTTCGAAGTTTTTCGGACTCGATCCTCCGAGCTTCCTTGCCAGGTGACGGGCCGTCACTCCCGGCGCTGCCGAAGGCGAACCCGGGTTGGCTGCGATTACAGCAACTCCTTACGGACGCGGCGAAACTGTTCCAGGGCGAAGTCGAGGTCCTCGGACGTGTGGGCCGCGGACATCTGCACGCGAATCCGTGCCTTTCCCAGCGGCACCACCGGGAACGAAAAACTGATGACGTAGACGCCCAGTTCCAGCAGGCGCTCCGCCACGGCCGCCGCCAAGGGAGCATCCCCCAGCATGATGGGGACGATGGGATGTTCGCCTGCCACAATTTGATAGCCGCTGGCCAGCATCTGGTCGCGAAAATGCCGTGTGTTGACCTCCAGGCGGTCGCGCAGCTGGGTGGAGGATTTCACGATTTCGAGCGCCTGGAGCGCACCCCCCACCATGGGGGGCGCCAGGGAATTCGAAAACAGGTAGGGGCGGGAACGCTGCCGAAGCAGCTCGATCAGTTCCCTACGGCCGCTCGTGTAGCCACCGCTGGCGCCACCCAGGGCCTTTCCCAATGTCCCCGTGGTCACGTCGATGCGATCGATCACCCCATGGTATTCGTGGGTACCGCGTCCCGTCGGGCCGACGAACCCCGTGGCATGGCAATCGTCGAAATGCACCAGCGCCTGGTACCGATCGGCCAGTTCGCAGACCCCCGCCAGGTCGGCAATCAGTCCGTCCATCGAGAAGACGCCATCGGTGGTAATCAAGATCTGGCGAGCACCTGCCTGCCGGGCGCTTTCCAGCTGGACCTGCAGGTCCGAAAGGTCCTTGTTCTTGAAGCGAAATCGTTGCGCTTTGCACAGCCGCACGCCATCAATGATGGAGGCGTGGTTCAGTTCATCGCTGATCACTGCATCTTCGGGTCCGAGCAGTGTCTCAAAGAGTCCTCCGTTGGCGTCAAAGCACGAGGAATAGAGAATCGTCTCCTCCGTCCCCAGGAATTCGGACAGGGTCTGCTCGAGTTGACGGTGAATGGACTGCGTGCCGCAGATGAAGCGGACGGAAGCCAGGCCGTAGCCCCAGGCGTCGATCGCCTGGTGGGCCGCCGCCATCACCTCGGGATGCGTGGCGAGCCCCAGATAATTGTTCGCGCACAGGTTCAGCACGGGCCTGCCGTCGGCGACTTCCAATCGTGGCCGCTGGGGGCTCCGAATCTCGCGTTCCTGCTTGTAGAGACCCTGGGCGCGGATGTCTCGCAGGGTATCGGTCACATGCGTGGGAATCGGGCGGCGCATCAATCCCTCCATGCCACGGCTCATCGGTAACGGACTCACGCTTCATTCGGCCCAGTTCAGGATCACTTTGCCGCAGTCCCCTTGTTTCATGATCTGGAAGCCCTGTTCAAAGTCCTGGTAGGGCAATCGATGGGTGATCACCGGGGAGATGTCCAAGCCACTCTGGATCATCACGGTCATTTTGTACCACGTTTCGTACATCTCGCGACCATAGATTCCCTTGATGGTCAGCATATTGAAGACGACCGTATTCCAGTCGATGGCCATTTCGGACTCGGGAATGCCCAGCAGGGCGATGCGTCCTCCGTGGCACATGTTGGCGAGCATATCGCGGAACGCGTCCGCGTTTCCCGACATTTCCAGTCCCACGTCAAACCCTTCGGTCATCCCGAGTTGCTTCTGCACGTCCGCGACGCGTTCGCTGCGGACATCCACGGACCGCGTCACGCCCATTCGTCGTGCCAGTTCCAGGCGATAGGGATTGACGTCGGTGATGACGACGAAGCGGGCGCCGGCGTGCCGGACCACGGCAGCCGCCATGATACCGATCGGACCTGCACCGGTGATCAGCACGTCCTCGCCCAGCACGGGAAAGGTCAGCGCAGAATGGACGGCGTTCCCCAGCGGATCGAAAATGGCCTGCACATCCCGCGATAGCGTCGGATCGTGGTGCCACACGTTGGTCATGGGCAGGGCAATCAGCTCGGCAAATGCGCCAGGACGGTTGACGCCGATCCCCTTCGTGTCGGCACAAAGTTGCCTGCGCCCCGCCATGCAGTTCCGGCAGCGTCCGCAGACCACATGCCCCTCGCCGCTGACGATCGCTCCCGATCGAAAATCCTTGACATTCGATCCGACTTCGATCACGCGGCCAACGAACTCGTGGCCGACCACCAGCGGCACGGGAATCGTTTTTCGGGCCCAGGCATCCCACTTGTAGATGTGCAAATCGGTGCCACAAATCCCCGTGCGAAGCACTTGGATCAGGACATCATTGATTCCGATCTGGGGCTCGGGAACATCGTCCAACCACAAGCCAGGGGCGGACTCCCTCTTCACCAGCGCCTTCATGACGCGTTTCCTCTCTCCGTTCTGGTGGACATGGCAGCTTCAATGCGACCGAGGCAGCTGCCCAGCCCGATCCGATGAAAACCAGCCGCCTCGGCGTAGCCTCGCAAGGCAACTTCATCGCCATCGGCCAGGAATAGCCGGTCCTCGCCATCTGGCAGCTTGACCGGTGATCGTGCCGTCCCTGGCTGAGGTGTGCCGTACTCACCGTCCCACGTGAGTTCCAACAAGCAGCCCCGGGTCGCTCGATCGCGACCCGAGATCGTGCCGCTGCCGAGCAGGTCGCCGGGCCGAAGATTGCAACCGTTACTTGTATGGTGCGTGATCATTTGCGCCACGGTCCAATACATGTCACGAAACGTGCCACGACTCAATCGGTGGGGGGCGATTCCCGAGTCACGCATCTTGGCCGATTGCAGGTAGACCTCCAGTGTCAGGGCCAGTCCACCTCGCTGCTGGTCGGCCGGATGGTTCAGGTGTGGCAGGGGGCCCGGGCCGAGCTCCCTGCGATCAAGCGCCGGGCAGCGGAACGGCGCCAGCGCCTCGCGAGTCACGATCCAGGGAGAAATGGTCGTCGCAAAGTTTTTTGCCAGAAACGGTCCCAGCGGCTGGTACTCCCAGCGCTGTACGTCCCGCGCGGACCAATCGTTCAGCAGCGAGACCCCAAAGAACCGATCCTCCGCCGCATCGATCGAAATGACCTCGCCGAGCCGATTCTGACCCGCAATCCAGATGCCCAGCTCCAATTCGTAGTCGAGCTGGTTCGAGGCCCGAAAGCCGGGTGGGGTGCCCTGCACCGATGGAGCCGCCTGCCCCACGGGCCTGCGGATGGGCGTGCCGCTCGGAACGATCGAAGAACTGCGGCCATGGTAGGCCACCGGCAGCCAAGCATAGTTGGGAAATAATGGGCTCTCCGGCCGGAACATGCTGCCCACATTCGTAGCATGGAAAATGGATGCGTAAAAATCGGTGTAATCGCCAATGGGACAGGGCAACCGCAATTCCACTTGCGAGATGGCCCAGAGGGACTGGCGCCGCAATTCCGGATCATCCCGCAGGACACCGCAATCGGATCGCAACAACTCGAAGATCCGGTGACGCAATTGAAGCCTTGCCTGTGCGTTCAGACGCAGGATTCCGCCCAGATCGTCCGCCTGCAGGGCGTCCGACTCGTGTCGGCCAAGCGCCCCGGCCGGCCCCATCGACAAACAGCCGGCTTCCGCCACACGCCGCATATCAAGGACCTGATCCCCGATGCCGACCCCTACCCTGCCCTGCCCACCACCCGGTGGCGAAAAAACGCACCAAGGAAGGTTCTGGATCGGAAAGTCACTTTCGGCCGTCTGACTGAATTCCACCCAGCTTTGGACACTCGAATCGTGGGTATGATCGATGGAGTCAGTCATCGCAATGCGACATGAAAAAATGAGTTGATGGTGCTTCTGTACGCCGCGCGACCACGCGTTCGCAGTGATCCCTTGAGCGGAATGGGGCTGGCCACCGATGCCTGGTCTCGCGGTGATGCCGGCGTCCAGCCCTTACGCGATCTTCGCCGACAGGATACCAGAAATCCGCGCAGGCTCGAAGCGAGCATCCTGGTCAAAGCCACCCGAGCGCGGCCAGGTCTTCGACAGGTTCCACAAAGGAGCAGGATCCGAATGACACGAATCGCGACCGCCGGGTCTGCTCGAGCTCGGCCCAATCGAGTTCGTGGCCTTGCCAGTCGACACCGTCCGCATGCCACCGGATGGCGGTGGCGTCCTGTTCCTGCAGCAGGTCGATGATCGAGTCCATGGGCGCCTGCGAATCTGTGGCCAGGGCCGTCGCCAAGAGCAGGTTGACGAATCCGAACATGGATCCCTGCGGCGACCCGGCCTCATACGTCAAAGGACGCCTTGCGGTCAAAGGATGGTGAAGACCCGCGGTGGCCTTGAAGGCGACATGACGTGAATTGGCCAGGCGCAGAAATTGAGCGACCCGGGCGGGCGGTGGAATGGCCTCGGGCGTCACGCCACCCGTGCGGATCTTGGCCTGCCACCCAGCTTGGACGACAGCCGATACCATGGCGTCGGGAGGCTGATCCCAACCGATTTCCACAAAGACACTCAGCTCTCGGCCAATCGTACTGCACGCTGTGGCGAGAGAATCGGCACGTTTGCAGGGGAATTCCAGCGAGTCGATCACCGTGTGTGGATCCTGAGCCCGGGATTGTCCTCGATTGAATTCCGATACAGCGTCATGGGCGCGCATCCAATGTGCCTGAGAGTCGGCCTGAAACTCAGGAAGCAGGCAGCCAATACGCCATGGAGAATCACCCTGGTCCGGCGCGGCAAGCGCCAACCGCTTGGCGCGAAACTCATCGAGCCGGTCCCATGGGATCATCAAACGCCCCAGCCAGTGCCGAAACGGGCCAAGCGCGTATTCACGGAAATTCCGGACCATGGGCTGCATGGCCAGGCCCGCGGGCGGGAAAAGCCCCGCATAGTCGATCGCATGAGTGAATAATCGTGAGAAACGCGAGGTCATATCGCAAGGTTACTCGGCATTGACATACTTCCAGACATCCAGAATTCTGCCCTGCGGGCCCTTTCCCGTCAAGTGGCGTGATGTATACTTGCGTTCATTTGTTGATGTATACAGAAGAATACTCATAGCCGGAGGCCTTGCCATGGTCGCGTTGGCTCGCAAACAGATTGTGTGCCGGGGCAAAGTCGCCCTCAGGCGACATGGGAACATCGCATCGTCATCGGAAATGCTCTGTTGGATCGCGAATCGGTGAGGTTCTATCGATTCGTGCGATCGGCACGGGCGACACGCCCGTGCCACCCAGCCTGATCCAAATCGGCACCTGGACTTGGCTTGATCAGCACGGGTGGCACGTGCGTATCGCCCGTGTTCGGCCTACAAACCAGCAAGCACGGGTGGCACGGGCGTATCGCCCGTGCTGGCCTGCCGTCGAGCGTGAAATCGTTCGGACGAAGGGGTGCCCGGGCTTGTCAAGGTGCGGAACTTTTGGGCAAATGGTCGACGGTGTCGCGCCAACTGGCGAGAGTGCCTGACCGGGAGGAAACCCCATGGAGCGTCGTCAATTTCTGCAGCGTGCTGCTGCGTCGGGGCTCGTTGCCGGCATTGGCCCACTTGCCGGATCGACGGCCGTTTCTCGAGCCCAGGCGCCGTCCCGATCGGACGTGGCAGAAGCCTGTTGCGATCGGACCTACGCCAGTGTCGCCGACGCCATGAAATCCCCGCGCGAAACGCTGCTCTATGTGCCGTGCATCTATGTCGGGACGGGTGTGCGCGAACCTGATTACCTGGCCACGGTCGACGTGGATCCCAAGTCGCCAAGTCATGGCCAGGTCATCCATCGCCTTCCCATGCCTACGGTGGGTGATGAACTCCACCATTTCGGCTGGAACGCCTGCAGTAGTTGCCATGGCGGCCAAGGCCCCGGTCGGCGTTTCATCGTCTTGCCGGGAATCGGGTCTGGCCGGATTCATGTTGTCGACACGCTCGATCCCAGAGTCCCCCAATTGCATCACGTCATCGAGCCCGCTGAGATTCGGGAAGCGAGCAATCTTACGGCCCCTCACACGGTTCATTGCCTGGCTAGTGGTGAGGTCATGATTTCGATGCTCGGCGATGGCGAAGGAAACGGACCGGGGGGATTTCTGCTGCTCGACGATGAGTTCCAAGTGAAGGGCCGATGGGAACGCAACGCCCAGGGGATGCACTACAATTACGATTTCTGGTACCAACCCCGCCACAATGTCATGGTCAGTAGTGAATGGGGAGCGCCCAACACGGTCTCGCGGGGGTTCGATCCCAAGGACGTGGCGGCTGGAAAGTATGGAAGGCGCCTCCATTTTTGGAACTGGAAGGATCGCACCATCGAACAGACGGTCGACCTTGGTGAACGGGGCCAGATCCCCCTGGAGGTTCGATTCCATCACAACCCGGAGAGCCAGCATGGATTTGTGGGCGCGGCGCTGAGCAGTACCATGTGGCATTGGCATCGGCACAACGGGACCTGGCAGGTGGACGAAGTTTTGCAGGTAGCCCCCGTCCCTACGGAGGGCTGGCCCTTTCCGGTACCGGGCTTGATTACGGACGTCTTACTCTCTCTCGACGACCGATGGCTCTATTTTTCCAATTGGTTGCACGGCGACGTTCGACAATATGACGTCAGTGACCCTGCGAACCCGCGATTGACGGGCCAGTTGTGGTTGGGGGGAGTCACGGGGCACGAACGGGAAGCGAGCATGTCGGAGCGGAAGGTCACGGGGGGACCTCAGATGCTGCAGTTGAGTCTGGACGGTAAACGCCTCTATATCACGAATTCGCTGTACAGCCCTTGGGACAATCAGTTCTATCCTGAGATGGCTCAACGGGGCTCCTACCTGGTACGCGTCGATTGCGACAATCAAGCTGGCGGCATGAAACTGGATGAGGACTTCTTTGTCGACTTCGCCAAGGAGCCGGCAGGTCCGGCCCGGGCCCATGAAATGCGATTTCCCGGCGGCGACAGTACCTCGGACATATGGGTATGAGGGGGACGATGTCTCGGAGTTCCTTGAATGCCACACTTCATTCTGGATCCTCCACAACGGTCCCTCTTGTCCGATGGTTCTCGACTGGGCGGCTGGTGGCATTCCGATCAAGAGGCGGATCGGATCGTCTGTGATCTGTGTCCTCGCGAGTGCCATTTGAAGCCGGGGGACCGCGGCTTTTGTTTTGTCCGCGAGAACCGTGCGGGCGAAATGGTCCTGACCACCTACGGTCGCAGTACCGGTTTTTGCATCGACCCCATCGAGAAGAAGCCGCTCCACCACTTCTACCCGGGAACCAGCGTGTTGTCGTTCGGCACGGCAGGTTGCAATTTGGGATGCAAGTTCTGCCAGAACCATGACATTTCCAAGGCGCGGGAAATCGAACTCCTGAGTGAGATTGCCAGTCCCCAGGCCATCGCCCAAGCGGCCTTGTCGCATGGCTGTCAGAGCGTCGCGTACACCTACAACGACCCGGTCATCTGGGCCGAGTATGCGATGGATACCGCCAAGGCCTGCCGCGCCGTCGGATTGAAGTCCGTGGCCGTAACGGCCGGATACATCACCCCCCAGGCCCGCGCGGCTTTCTTTCAATACTTTGATGCTGCCAACGTCGACCTCAAGGGATTCACCGAGTCCTTTTACCAGCAGCTGACGCTTTCCCATCTCCAGCCAGTCCTGGACACGCTTTGTTGGCTGAAGAAGGAAACGAACGTGTGGTTCGAGATCACCAACCTCATCATCCCTCGCGCGAACGACTCGCCGGATGAACTGCGGCGCATGTGTGACTGGATCGTGTCCGCACTGGGGGATGACATTCCAGTGCATTTCACCGCCTTTCACCCCGATTTTCGAATGTTGGATCGCCCGCGGACGCCGCACGAAACGCTGTTGGCCGCCCAGGCCATCGCGAGGCAACAGGGAATCCGGTATGCCTATGTGGGGAACGTGGATGACGTAGAGCATCAGAGCACGTATTGTCCACAATGTGGTCAGCTGCTGATCGAACGCAATTGGTACGAACTGGGCAGGTATGAGCTTCTAGGGAGCCGGTGTGGCGGATGTGGCGCAGAAATCGCCGGCCACTTTGCGGCTGGGCCGGGAACTTGGGGGCGGAGACGGCAGCCGGTCTCGATAGGGCGGTACCAGGCGTCGCCTCTCTCGCCTGGGATTCGCGATCCTGTGAGTTTGCCTGGGCCCGCAGGGCGCAGCCATACGCCAAGGACGACACCGGAGGCCAAGATGGAAGAGACTTGCAACACGCCCCTGGCGGACGCGACATGCGGGTCCTTTCGGACCCTGTCGGCTTGTCAGCAGGCCGCCGTCCACGCGGCTGCCAGCGAGATCATAGCTGCCAAGGTACAGCAGCGCGCGTGTCAGCTGACCAAGGAAAGCTGGGGCGATGCGGCTTCCGTGCAGGTGCATGGCGCCTACGTTACCTTGAAGCGTCAGCATCGCTTACGTGCCTGCTGCGGCTTCGTCGGGCACGCCACTGCGCTGTGCGAGGCCGTTACCCTCGCAGCCCATCGGACGGCCCGCGACGATTATCGTCTGCCCCCCATTTCGCCGACAGAACTCCCCTATTTGGAGCTGGAAACGTGGCTGCTGGACCGATCCGAGGAGATTACGTCGACCGGGCCAGATCGAGTCCAGGACGTCGTGATTGGTCGACATGGTCTGCATATCGCACGAGGTGAGCAGCGTGGTCTGTTGCTGCCGGGTGTTGCCGTCGACCATGGTTTCGATCGTGAAGAGTTTCTACGGCAGGTGTGCCGTAAAGCGGGCCTCCCAGCAGCCGCGTGGCTCGACCGCGATACCCGCTTGCATCGGTTTGAAGGAATCTCCTTCATCGCCGCATTGCAGGCAGAAGCCTGTAACCGGGGGGACTCCGAGGTACCGCAGCCCATCTCTGTCGACGACCTGCATTCCCTGCAGAAATGGTGTGGCGAGAGCATCCAGCATGCGCTGAGAGGTTCGGTGCCGTCCTTCTACCTCCCCGGCGTTGGGGATGCGATGGTGCATGCGGTGGGAATAGTCCTGGACACCGAACCCCTCCGGGCGGCATTGAGGGTCTCCCTGCGACCGGCCATTCCGCTGCAGGCAACGCTCAGCCAGCTTGCGGCCGAGCTGGCCAAGGAGTTGGAACGAGTCGGCCAAGGGTGGCCATTTCCGTCGCCGACGCCGACGGTATGTTTCGGATTCGACCCTGCCATGCATGGGACGGCGTCCCACGCCGACCTGAGGGGATGGGACCCCCTCCGCCGCGCGTTGATTTCCGTCCGGCAGTCGAGGGTCCAGCTACGATTCGACCCGGGCAAGTCGCGGCAGGGGATCCTGAAGGAACTGACCGAGGGCGAGGGGGAAACGGGCGAATGGGAGCTTTACAGCATGGCGATGCAGTCCACCGCCAGCCCAGTGCAACTTGACAGCCGTCCACGGCCCGTGTCCCATCTTCCGCAAAGGATGGCCGCAGTCGCGGGTCGATTCTATCCGGGCGATGCGGAGCACTTGCAGGCCTTAGTGGATGAACTGCTGCCCCAGGGGCGATCTGCCGCGCCCCTTACGGCGGTTCCCGCGGCCATGGTCCCGCATGCAGGCCTGGTCTATTCGGGAAGCGTTGCGGCGAAGGTGCTCGCGAGGATCCAGTTTCCCGAGTCCATCATCATTCTGGGCCCCAAACATACGGCCGACGGGATCGATTACGCGGTTGCCCCTTGCGACGAATGGCACTTCCCGGGCGGGATGGTACCTGGCGAAAAGCAATTGGCGCATCACTTGACGGCGGGCATTCCGGGTTGGCAGCTCGATGCCGCGGCGCATGCCCGAGAGCATGCCATTGAAGTGGAGCTTCCCTTCCTGGCGCGATTGGCACCGCACGGTCGCATCGTGGGAGTGGCCTTGGGACATGCCACACTCCAACAATCGCTGGAATTTGGGGACCACCTGGCGCAAGTGCTCCGCCAGTGGAATCGACCCTGCCTGCTGCTCGTCTCCAGCGACATGAATCACTTTGCAACGGACGCAGAGAATCGGAGGTTGGACGAAATCGCTTTGTCGGCTTTGGAAACGCTCGATCCCAAGCGGGCGTACTCCGTGATTCGACAGAACGAGATCAGCATGTGTGGGCTGGTGCCGGCCATCGTTGTCATGCGGGCACTGCTCCGGCTGAACCGGTTGAGTCGACTCGAACGCGTGGCCTATGCCACGAGTGCTGAAGTGACCGGCGATACCAGCCGTGTCGTCGGTTATGCGGGACTGCTCTTTCACGCGGACGACGTGAAGAGCGCGGGGGCTGCCAGGTAATCGCCTTGTCGCCTATCCGAATACCCCCTCGCCCCAACGCCACGACCGATTTCCGAACCGTCAATCCTTGACAATTCCCGACGTTTCTGCCCCCTCACTCCGACCCTCTCCCCCATCCCAGCGGACTGGGACGGGGGAGAGGGGGCCGGACTTGGGTATTCGCGTTCCAGACTTGCCGGATTGCGTGATTTCCGATTGCCAGGCCCTCGCGATGAGCCCAACCATCACCAGGAGTCGTAACGGTCATCTCTTGGGCCGCTAGCGGATCGGATTCCTGTTCTTCGCCGTGGGCAATTCGGGTACGCTCCTCAGGGTCAGCAAAGGCCCGGCATGTCACCGCACACCCTACCGTTGGATCCGCCTCGACGCAGGACCGAATCACGTCGGCCCACCACCGTGTTCTTCTCGGTAGGTGAACCCAGCGGCGACTTACATGCGGCGAACCTGATTCGCGCGATCCAAAGGGAGAATCCTCACGCACGCTGCCTGGGCTTGGGCGGGCCACGCATGGGACAGGCCGGATGTGAGGTCCTGCACAATCTTTCACGGCACGCGGTGATGTGGGTCGGAAGCGTCGTGGCCCAGTTGCCAAGATTTCTGACGCTCCTGAAACAAACTCGCCTTTGGTTCGATCAGTATCACCCCGACGTCGTGGTGCTGGTCGACTATCCTGGATTCAATTGGCATGTCGCAGCCTTGGCCAAGGCCAAGGGAATTCCCGTGGTCTACTATGGCATTCCCCAGCTTTGGGCCTGGGCCCCCTGGCGCGTGGACAAGTTGCGGCGTACCGTGGATCAGGTTCTCTGCCAGCTCCCCTTTGAAACGGGTTGGTTGCGGCAGCGGGGGGTGCCCGCCGAATTCGTCGGGCACCCTTACTTCGACGAACTGCTACAGCGACACCTCGACGCAGCGTTTCTGGAAGGGATGCGTGTCGATCGCCGCGCCCTGCTGACGCTGTTACCTGGATCACGGCGACAAGAAGTTGTCACTACGGGCCCCTGGATGCTGCAGACGGTTCGGGCTCTGATCGATCGTGGAGTTGCCTGCCGGGTGGTCTCTGCCTGCTTCAATTCGGAACAGGCGAATCAGATGCAGGTACTGGCCCGGCACTACCGTGTGCCGATCGAGGTGTATTGCCAGCGAACCCCCGAGCTGATCGAGGCTGCCACGTGTTGTCTGGCGTGTTCGGGGTCGGTATCTCTTGAATTGTTGTACCATCGCAAGCCCAGTGTGATGCTCTATCGGGTGGGGCGCGTCGGATACTGGCTGCAGGATGTCTTTCGGACGTCTCGGTACATTTCGCTGCCGAACCTGCTGGCGACGTCCGACATCTCCCGGAGACCTTGGCAGAGGCTGACGGAAGACGAGCAAGATGCCCTCCCCTTTCCGGAGTACCTGGGGACGAGCGGCTGTGCTCCGCAGGTGGTTGACCGCCTGGAGGGTTGGCTTCACGACCCTGCCCGCCGCCAGGACAAGTTGGATCAACTGGAAGCGCTGGCCGGGCAATTCGTACGGGCCGGCGCCTCCCAGCAGTCGGCGGCCAGGATTTTGCAGATCGCGGAACGGAAATCATCGGTCGATTCGCTCCACGGGATGGTGCCAGCCACGGGTAAGGGCGGTCCGAAGGAGGACACTCGCTCTGGGGATGCAGCTGGCCCCCATCGGGACGGTGACCCGCCACGAATCTGAAATCCCTGGCGTTCTGGGCCAGGTTCTGTCTCGCATCGTCCCAAGAAGAGGTGACCCTGGGCGAATTGACAGCAGGTCGCAATACTAAGAACCGACCCGCAAACTCGGTTCGTACCCTCTCCCCCGTCTTCGGGGGAAGGGCCGGGTGAGGGGGCCTTGGGTACTCGGATGGGCACTTAAGCGGACAAATCGTACGCCGGGCTGCAGGAATGACGCATGGAACTTTGTATTGCCGATCTCTCCAAGACCTACGCCAATGGCGTGCGGGCACTGGATCGTGTGACCCTGACCATTCCCAAAGGGATGTACGGCCTGCTCGGCCCGAATGGGGCTGGAAAGTCCACCCTCATGAGGACGCTGGCCACCCTGCAGGAGGCAGACGCGGGAACGGCGCGGCTTGGTGATCTGGATGTCCTGACCAACAAGGACAAGGTCCGCCGCATCCTGGGGTACTTGCCGCAGGAGTTCGGCGTCTATCCCAAGACATCGGCACTGACCATGCTCGATCATCTCGCCACGCTGAAGGGAATCACCCACCGCAGGGAGCGCCGCGAGGCGGTGGATGCCATGCTGGTCAAGGTCAACCTGTACCCGTTCCGCAAGAAGTCTCTCACGAGTTTTTCGGGGGGGATGAAGCAGCGATTTGGCATCGCGCAGGCACTGTTGGGATCGCCGCAGCTGATCATTGTGGACGAACCCACGGCCGGGCTGGATCCTGGGGAGCGGAATCGCTTTTACAACCTGCTGTCGGAGATTGGCGAGAACGTGATCTTGATCCTCTCGACGCACATTGTTCAAGACGTCAAGGAATTGTGCACGCAGATGGCCATCTTGCATGAGGGACGAGTGGTCTTTGCCGGGACGCCTGAGGCGGCGGAAGCATCCCTTTCAGGCAAGATCTGGCAGAAGTCGATCTCCAAGCCCGAGCTTGAATCGTATCGCCAGCGCCATCGCATCATTTCCACGAAGCTGGTGGCGGGCAGGCCGCTGATTCATATTCTCAGTGACGTGGACCCTCGGGACGGATTTCGGCCGATGCCTCCCGATCTGGAGGATGTCTTTTTCTCCAAGATCCAGGCGGTCGCCTAGTCATGTTTCAGACCTTCTTCGGATTTGAAGTGCGGTATTGGATGCGGGGGCTGATGGTCTACGTGTTTCTGGCCATCATCACCTTCATGGTGGCGATGGCGGCTCGCAGTGACCACGTCCAAATCGGCGAGTCGTTGGAAAATACCTGGCGAAACGCGCCGTACGTGCTGCAGAGTTTCTATGCCAGCATGTCGTTGATGACGGGGTTGATGGTGACGGCCTTTGTCAATTCTGCCGCGTCGCGTGACTTTGTCTGCCACACGGACCAGATCCTGTTCACGAAGCCGTTGCACAAGTTCGGCTATCTCATGGGTCGATTCTGGGGTTCCACCTGCATCGCGATCGTTCCACTGCTGGGGGTCTCGCTGGGGATGTTGCTGGCCACCTGGATCCCGCACGAGGACCCGGAGCACTGGGGGCCCAGTCACCTTCTGCCGCATCTCCACAGCATCCTGGTGTTCGCCATTCCGAATACGATCCTGTTTGCCGTCTGCGTCTTTGCCATCGCCATGCTGACCCGCAGTGCCGCAGTGTCGTTCGTTGGGACGATTGTCATCTTGATCGCCTATAGTATTGCCGCCGCGCTGACGGCGGACTTATCCCATGAGACGGCGGCCATGCTGCTGGATCCCTTTGCCATCTCCACGTTTTCGCTTCGAACGAAGTACTGGACCGTGGCGGAGAAGAACACGCAGTCGGTAGGTCTGACGGGGATGATGTTGGCGAATCGAGCCCTTTGGTTGACGCTGGCGCTGGGGATGCTCGGTCTCTTGGCGCGTCGTTTTTCCTTCGCCCAGCGCAAGGAGCGGGCCCGCGTCAGCAAGCCGGCCGTCCTACCGGCCCTTGCGCCTGCAGGACCGATTTCCATTTCTCCTCACCATGATCTGCCCGGCCAGTTCGCTCGAGGGGTAAGCTGTTTTCGGTTAGAACTTTCCAGCATCGTTAAGAGCAATGTATTTCTGGTCGTCATCGCGGCCGGTCTCATCAATGCCGTGGCGGCGCTGTTGCTGGGCAACGACTCGCAATACGGACTTTCCTCCTGGCCCGTTACCTACCAGGTGATCGACGTGATCCGGGGGGCGCTGTACGTCTTCTCGATCGCGGTAATTGCCTACTATGCCGGTGTGGTGGTTTGGCGCGAGCGTGACTTCCAAACCGATGAGATTCAGGACGCGTTGCCGGTGTCGGGCTGGGTACCGGCAGTCGCCAAAGTCCTGGCGCTGTTGGCCGTACTGGTCTTGGTGCAGTTGGCGGCGATTCTGGCGGGGGTGCTGGTGCAGGCAGGCCAGGGGTACACGCGATTCCAACTGGGGCTGTATGCCCGGGAGATGCTGGGCTACGACCTGGTGCGGATGTTTTCGTTGACCATCCTGGCCGTGCTTGTCCACGTGCTATCGTCCAACAAGTATCTCGGTTATTTCACGTTCGTCGCGGTGGTGATTGCCAATACCTTCGTATGGCGGATGCTGCGGATCTCGTCGCGACTGTGGATGTTCTCACAGCTGCCGGCGTACACCTATTCCGACCTGTATCGGTTTGCTCCGTATGCCCGGGCGCTGGCATGGTTCACCATCTACTGGCTATTGGGTGCCGGGCTGCTGTGGGCCATGGCCGTACTGTGGTGGCCGAGGGGCAAAGAGACGAGTTGGGGGGTTCGCAGGCTGCGAGCTGCCGAGCGTTCTCGCGGCCTGGCGGGTTGGATTGTGGCGAGCATGACTCTTGCCTGGGCGGGGGTCGGTGGCTGGATTTTCTACAATACGTCGGTCGTGAATTCCGTGGCGTCCACTGCGAAGAGCGAACGGCGGGCGGCCGACTACGAACTGCACTACAAGCGACACCAGGATCTGCCGCAGCCCCGGGTGACCAGGGTTGCCTACGATATCGACATTGACCCGGAAAATCGCCACCTGGTTCTGCAAGGCCGGCAGACCATTGTAAACAAGACACAGTCTCCCATTCCGCAGCTGCACGTGACGCTGGCTGATGACTACGACACGGAGCTCAACATCCAGGGTGCAACGCTTGACCAGGATGACCGGCGGCTTGGCTACCAGGTCTACCTGCTGCAACCTCCGCTGGGGCCGGGCCAGAGTCGCGAGATGAGCTATACCGTCCGTACCGAAGCACACGGCTTTGAAAACTCACTGACCCATCCCGAAGTCGTACAAAACGGTACGTTTTTCAACAATTCCATTGCCCCGCAGTTGGGCTACCAGCCTTCCCGGGAGTTGCGGGCACCCCAGGCACGGAAGCGTTTGCGCCTTGAGAAGGCCAATCGGATGCCGAAACTGGAAAGGAACTGCACCCGTCGTTGCATGCATTCCTATATCAGCGCCGATTCCGATTGGGTGGATGTGGAGACGATTATCCGTACGTCTCCGGATCAAATCGCCGTGGCCCCCGGCTCGCTGGTCAAGGAGTGGCACGAGCAGGGGAAGCGTTGTTTTCACTATCACGTGGATCATCCCTCCCTGAACTTCTATTCATTCATTTCCGCCAGGTATGAAGTCGCACGGGAAAAGTGGCGGGATATCGACGTGGAGGTCTATTATCATCCCGAGCATGCTGCCAATGTGCCCAACATGATGCGCTCAATGCGACGATCGCTGGAATACTACACTCGCAACTTTGGGCCCTACGCGCACAAGCAGGCGCGGATCATCGAGTTTCCGCGAATCGCGCAGTTTGCCCAGGCATTTCCCGGGACGATGCCCTATTCCGAGGGAATCGGCTTTATCGCCAATCTCAAGAAGCCGGACGACATTGACATGGTTTACTACGTGGTGGCTCATGAAATGGCCCACCAGTGGTGGGCGCACCAGGTCATGGGTGCCTACATGGAGGGGGCCACGGTCCTTTCCGAGACTCTGGCTCAGTATTCCGCCTTGATGGTCATGGAACAGGAGTATGGGCGGGACATGATGCGAAAGTTCTTGCGCTACGAGATGGATACCTATCTGCGGTCCCGTGGTCGTGAGCTCGACCAGGAGCGTCCCTTGCTGCGAGTCGACATGCAGCAGGGGTACGTCCACTACCGGAAGGGAAGCGTCGTCATGTACTACCTCAAAGAAATGATCGGTGAGGATCGCGTCAATGCGGCGCTACGAAGTCTCGTCGAGCAGTTCGGCTATCGAGAGCCACCCTATGCGAATGCCCACCATCTGGTGGACGCACTGAAACTGCAGACTCCTCCGGAACTTCACTACCTTTTTCGCGACCTGTTCGACGACATCACGTTGTTTGCCAACCGCACTCGGGAGGCCACATGCACTCCCCGAACGGACGGAGGCTTTGATGTGGCAATAACCTTTGAGATCCAGAAGCTCAAATCGGATGATCAGGGCAAGGAGCACGAAGTGCCTGCCGACGACTGGATTGAAATTGGGGCCTTCGCGGCTCCGGAACCAGGGCGCCGCTACGGGGCCACGCTGTATCGCGATCGTATTCGGCTGGCAAGTGGCGAGCACACGCTTCACTTCGTCGTGGATCAGCAGCCAGACCAGGCTGGCGTGGACCCATTTGCGCTGCTGATCGATCGCATTCCAGACGACAATCTGAAGAAGATCCGCATGACGTCGGAAGCCCCCGCGTCGGTTTCCCGCCTCGACGATTCGACGCCGCGAACGGACTAGGTCATGGGCGTCGTGCTGTCGGTCAGGGGCAGGATCACCCCGGCCGCGTCCACGAAGCCTGCCAGGGCGCGGGAGCGGAACGGTTCCTGGAGTTTCCGAACGGCCTTCGACTCAATCTGCCGAACACGCTCTCGGGTGACCGAAAAAATCTGTCCCACTTCCTCCAAGGTGTAAGCGTAGCCGTCGGCAAGACCGAATCGGAGCCGGAGGATTTCGCGTTCTCGGTGATTCAAAATCTGCATCACGTCATTGATTCGCTCCTTGAGCGCCAGCTGGTTATGATCGTAGAGCGGGTCATCCACGCGATGATCCTGCAGGAAGTCGCCGAAGTAACTGTCGTCGTGGTCCCCAACCGGCTGATCCAGGGAGAGGGGCTGACGGGCCATTCGCATCACACAACGGGCTTCCTCCAGTGCGAGGTTTGCCCGCTCGGCCATCTCTTCGGGGGTCGGCTCACGGCCGAGCTCCTGCACGAGGTCGCGTGTCAGGCTCCGGACCTTGCTCATCGTGTCAATCATGTGGACCGGCACACGGATGGTACGGCTTTGATCGGCAATCGCACGGGTGATGGCCTGCCGAATCCACCAGGTAGCATAGGTGGAGAATTTATAGCCTCGCTCGCATTCGAACTTGTCGACCGCCCGCATCAGGCCAGTATTCCCTTCCTGGATCAGGTCCAGAAAGCTCAGTCCCCGGTTGCGGTACTTCTTGGCGATGGAGACCACCAGCCGGAGGTTCCCCGCGGAGAGATAGCGTTTGGCGGCATCGTAATGTCGGCGAAGCTCCTCGGTTCGCAGCAGCCGGCGCCGCAGGGTGGCCGGCGTGTCGAGTGAGATCCGCATCAAGTAACACAGGTCCGCGCGCAGTTCCGGCACGGACCTGCCCGCGAAGCTGCCGTCGCGAGCCTGTTGGATCTGTCGCTGGAGGCTGGTCATGCGGACGGAGATCTCGGACAACTGTTCCAGCAGCGGCATGAGTCGCTGAATCCGCAGATTGAGCTCTTCCACCAGGCGTACCGCCCTAAATCGCCGCCGGATCAAGCGGGACCAGGCCTTGCGCCGCTCCGGCATTGGAATTCGCTTGTCGATCGATGTCCGGAAATCCTGGTGATTCAGCACCAACATGCGCCGCAGGGACACCACATTGGGACCGAGGCGCTTCAGGACGTTCTTTTTCTCGCGGGTATTCGTCACCGAGATTTCGATGGTGCGATCCAGTCGCAACTTGCCATTCCGGACTTGTTCCAGGGCCCGAATGGCACCTTGCAGGACCAGGTCGGACGACAGCATGCTGATCCGGAATCGTCGCCGCCAATGGTCGATATCCTGGGCGGAGGCGACCTCTTGCTTGCGATTGAGCATGGGGATTTGCCCCATCTGCATCAGGTACATCCGAACGGGGTCGTCGACCACGCTGAAGTCGTCGTGGTCGGAGGCGGTCTCCTCCTCAAGCTTGTCGGCGTCATCATTTGGGGCAAGGTCGTCCGGCCGATCGTCGTACCAGTTGGTGGATGTTCCGCCGTGGCGGCCTTCCGTTCCGTTTTTCGTACGGCGAGCCTTGGCAGCAGGCGAGCCATCCGTGGGGGCATCGGACTGGTGCCGGGGGCGGCCTGATCGAGCGGCGGAAGCAGGCGAATTCGGCCGGTTGCGGGACGACGAGGCCTTGGCCATGCAGCGACTCCTCCAGGGTGATTCTCGATTCGAGAGTTCTTCGCCGGGAGGAAGTAGTGCACCTGGAGTGCCACACCGAGCGAAAATCGAGATTCCCCGTCAGATCCAGCCCTTCAACCGGTCGAGCGGTTGTCGGATTCGATTCCCAGTCGCCGATCCGTTGACCATTCACCACATGCGTGGCGGCTTGCCACCTCCGCGCCGTGCACGGTCGGGCCGATTGTCCGAGTTGTGAGGGGGCCAAGGAAAAAGGGCCCGTTCGATGTCTCGAACGGGCCCTGGACTTCACTGTCTTGCCGTTGGGCTACCACGAGCGGTCGACGCTATCGTACCGCGCTCGCCTTGACCACTTTGGAGCTTGGCAAGAAGGCGGAAGGATCGACGACGGGCGAAGGAGGAACTTCGGCCGCCGGGACTTCCTGGATCGGATTCATGGTCGCTTCCGCAGCGGGGGCCGCCGCGGCCGGCGCTTGGTACTGGGAAGCGCAGCCGCTGCCACAGCCATTGCCACATCCGCCGCCACAACCGTTTCCGCATCCATTCCCGCAACCCGTGTGGGCACAGCCACACGAGGGATCACAGCAGCCGGGGTCACCACAGCAGCCGGGGTCACAGCAACCGCCGCCACATCCGTTGCCGCAGCCTCGCAGCCGACGGCAGAAGATCCGACCGAGGATTCCGCAGCGGCGTCGTCCGCAGCCGGGATCGCAGCAGCTGTCGCAAGAAGCGGTACAACCGGTTCCCGGATCGCAGCAACCTGGATCATGGCAGTTGGGATCACAGCAGCCTGGATCGTGGCAGTTCGAATCACAGCAGCCCGATTCGCAGCAGCCAGTGCCACAGCCGCTTCCGCAGCCACGGCCCGAACCACAGCAGAGGCGACGACCGAATCGACCGCGGAGCAGGCCCAGCAGCCCGATCCGTCGTCGGCAGCAGCCGTTGCCGCAGCAACCACTGCCACAGGCATCCCCGCATCCGCAGCCGCTACCGCAGCCGGTACCACAACCGCAGCCGCTGCCACAGCCATTGCCGCAACCGCTGCCGCAGCCGCTTCCACAGCCGCAGCCGCTTCCACAGCCGCTGCCGCATCCGCCGTGATCACAGCCACACGAGGGAGCGCAGCAACCGCCACACCGGCGAGCGCGCAGGCGCCCCAGACACCCGAACAGGCCACACCGACGACGGCAGCATCGTCCGCCGCCGCAGCAGGCGTCGCCACAGCCACCGCCACAACCTTCGCAGCCACATCCTGGATCGTGGCAGGCGTTTTCACAGCCACATCCTGGATCATGGCAGGCATTTTCACAGCCACATCCCGGATCATGGCAATTCTCATTTCCACACGAGGGGTCGCAGCATGAAGAGCAACCGGTCGTGCATCCGCAACCGCCGAGCATTCTACCCAAGAGCCCCTGACTGTATCCTTGGGTGCTCAATCCCAAGGCAATCGCCAGCGAGCCAAAGATCAAATTCCATTTCATCGACCAACGTCTCCTTGCGCGTAGGAACGTGAGAGCCAAGGTTCTCCCAGAAATACTGGTCCGTCAAAACGGGTTGAAGCGCGGTACGCTGCCGTCTGCGACGTGCACCACCATGCAATCCAAAGGTAGGAAGTTTGGGGGTACGCTCGTTGGTAGGACCAGGATGGGGTGGGAGAGGTATGACTCTCAGTTCACTCGGACTGTGCCGACGGCAGCGGTCGAGTCAATCCTTAACTCGAAGTCCAACCCGCATGACCGTCGTTGTTTCAGTGGCCCTGGTAAGCACTGAAATCAGCATACGTGTCAATAACCGTATCGGTCCCTCCGATCACACGCCTTGAAGCCGCGGAAACGATTTTTGTCAAATGTTCCGAGGTTCGTTTCGTTCGGTTTTTTCGCCATAAATGGAGTTCTCCGGCCCTAGCGGTTGGATGGCCCTTACGATCGTTACAAGTGGAACAAGGTGGTCGTTCCGAACGGTTCCTGGTAAGATTTGCGGTGCAACGACGCTGACCTCGGAGCGCTGACCAACGTGGCGTTCCAGCGAGGATCCCCGCCCGTGTTGCGCCCCACCATCGGGTAGCCCAATCGAACTTCAGGGAGCCGTTCATGATTTCCTTTAGCCCTCGGTGGTACTGGATTGGCTTGGTCCTTGGTTTGGTGGCTTGGGTGTCTGTATCGGCGGAGGACTGGGCCTATTGGCGCGGACCCCATTACAACGGGACCTCGTACGAAACGGGTTTGATTGATGTTTGGGATCCCCAGGGTGGGCCGGACGGGCACGTCACGTGGCAACGGGATGATCTGGGCGGGCGTAGTACGCCCGTGGTGTGGAACGGCCGGTTGTACACGATTGTCAGTGCGGAACCGGGGACACCTCGGGAAGGGGAGCGCGTCGTATGCGTCGACGCCGCCACCGGCAAGCAGCTTTGGGAGAACCGCTTCAACGTCTGGTTGTCGGACGTCCCCGACACGCGCGTGGGATGGTCCTCCTGTGTGGCCGACCCCGAAACGGGCAACGTCTATGCCTTGGGAGTCTGCGGTTACTTCCTCTGCATGGATGGCAAGACCGGCCGAACCCTTTGGAGCATTCCGTTGCACGAGCAGTTCGGTCTGCTCAGCACGTACGGTGGTCGAACGAATTTTCCGATCGTCTTCGAGGACCTGGTGATCGTCAGTGGCGTGATCATTGGATGGGGGGACATGGCGAAGCCCGCCCACCGGCTGCTGGCCTTCGACAAACGGACGGGGGACGTCGTCTGGTTCGGCAGCACCCGTCTGTTCCCCGAAGATACCACCTACAGCGCGCCTTCGCTCGCGGCCTTCAACGGTGTCAAGGCACTCGTGCTGGGTTCCGGAGACGGTGGCATCTGGGCCTTTCAGCCTCGCACGGGCCTCCCGATCTGGAACTTCGATCTCTCCCGCCGAGGCGTGAATGTCGCCCCGGTCGTGCAAGATGACGTCGTCTTCGCCAGTCACTCGGAAGAAAACCTTTTCGGCACGGCCATGGGGGCCGTAGCCGCCATCGACGGGACGCAGCTGGGAGATATCACCGAATCGGGTGAGATCTGGCGCGTGGACGAGATCATGGCTGGCAAGAACTCGCCACTCTACATTGATGGTCGGCTGTACGTCTTCGATGAACGGGCCAAGTTACATATCTTCGATGCGAAAACGGGCAAGGCGATCGGCCGGCGGATGCCGTTCGGGACCTCCATTCGCGCCTGCCCCCTGTACGCCGACGGGAAAATCTACGTCGTCAATGCCTCGGGCCAATGGTTCATTCTGAAACCGGACCCGCGGCGGGGCGTATCCACCGTGTCCCAAGGGCCGTTATTGCCAGGGGACGAGGGGCATGCGTCCCCGATCTGTGCCAATGGCCGGATTTACATCCAGACTTCGGGCCGACTGTACTGCCTGTCAGACCCTTCCAAGAAGCCGGGAAGCCTTCCGAGTCCCGAGCCGCGCCCGGAAGAGCCGGTATCCAGTGACCAGGTCCCGGCCCAGTTGCAAATCGTGCCGGCAGAAGTGCTCGTCAAGCCCGGAGACTCGCTGCGATTCACGACGCGCGTCTTCAATTCGCGAGGTCAGCTCCTTCCAGGCATACCCGTGACGTTCACTCGCGTGGGGGCTGGAAACATCAGCAGCGATGGCGAATTCCAGGCATCGAGCGATCCGCGGTTCGATGCCGTCACCGTGACTGCCCAGGCCAAGGGGTTGACGGGCAATGCCCGCGTCCGAGTCATTCCTCCCCTGCCCTGGCGATTCGATTTTGAAGAGGTGCCCCTCACGAGTCCAGGTGGAGTTGGCGAACCACCCCTTCCCTGGATTGGCTGCCGATATCGGCATGTGGTCCGTAAGGTGGATGGGAACAACGTCATGGTCAAGGTCACGACCATCCCCAAGGGAACTCGCAGCCGTGGCTGGTTCGGCCAGACGGATCTACATGACTATACCATTCAAGCCGACGTGCGAGGTGCGGTGAAGGATGGCAAGATCCCGGACATCGGCCTGATTGCCCAAGGTTATGCTCTGGCGATGATGGGCATGAACCAGCAGCTCGAACTTCTCACTTGGGACGCAGTTCCTCGCATGGACAAGTCGATTGCGTTCGAGTGGAAACCTGACGTCTGGTATACGATCAAGCTTCGGGCCGAGAATCAGGGTCCGCGGGCCGTCCTGCGGGGGAAGATCTGGCCCAAAGATCAGCCCGAACCAGCGAACTGGACGATCGAAGCGCAAGACGAGGCTCCCAACCGGACTGGCAGCCCAGGCCTGTTCGGCAATGCGTCGGACGCCGAGATCTTCCTCGACAATATCCAAGTCACTGCCAACGTACATTAATCAACTCGGCATATGCCATGCATCTCGGTGCCTTCCATCGGAACCGTAAACGAGCAGGCTCCTGTGGGTCCCCCTGGTTCGTTGGCCATGCCGGGGTCTATCGAGTTCACCACGTAAGAGGTCGCCATGCACACTGAATGTTGTGATCCCATGCAAGCCTGGAAACCAGGTACGTCTTTCCAGCGGCTCCTGGTACTGGGGCTTTTGTCCTTTCTGCTGGGCTCCGTGGCGTGTTGGCTACTGGCCACGACGACGGAAACCTCCGCGCAGTCGCGCTCGGCCGAAGCCGGGGTCAGCCAGCTCGCGCCGGGGACGGCGCCCGAGTCGGGTGCCGGGGCACGTCCGAAGTGGTCTGGCGATTGTGCGCAGTGGGGTGGCAGTCCACTCCGAAATAATGTTCGGGAAGGGAAGAACATCCCCGAACGCTGGGAGGTCGGCGACTTCGACCGAAGGACGGGCGCGTGGAAGAGCGACGGTGCCGTAAAGATACGTTGGGTTGCCCGGCTTGGCAGCCAGGCGTACGGCAATCCGGTCGTCGCCGATGGACGGATCTTTCTGGGGACGAACAACGGAGCGGGTTACCTGGCTCGCTACCCTGATTCGATCGATCTGGGCTGTCTGTTGGCCTTTGACATTCGCGACGGTTCCTTTCTTTGGCAACATTCCAGTGAGAAGCTGCCTACCGGTCGAGTTCACGACTGGCCGCTGCAGGGAATCTGCTGCGCTCCGCTCGTGGAAGGTAAGCGGCTCTGGTATGTGACCAGTCGGGGCAAAGTGGTTTGTCTCGATACCGAGGGATTTCGCGATGGTGAGGACGACGGACCCCTGCAGGGACTGTGGGGCAATCTCTTTCGCGAGGCACCTGCAGTCACGGCGGGACTGGAACAAAACCTGGTAGCCGCCCCGCTGAACGCTCTCCTGCGCAAGGCGGGCGTCTCGATGAGCGGCCGCATCCGGGTCGACGGAATCGATCCGGCCACCTGGAAACTGACCATTCGGGATGAGGCGGCGAAGACGCCTGTGATCGTACGTGTGCACGCCACCGATCAGGAGCTGCAGCTGGACCGGCTTGGGGAAACCGATGACGCCGCCGATTCCACTAAGGGAGAACGACTGGCGTCCTTTCCCTTGAGCTTGCTGACCGGCCTGGAGAAGGGACAGTTGAACGAAAGCCTGTTGGCGCTCCTGGATGCACGGGGTTGCCCTGTGGACAAGGTCCTCAAGGTCGAGGCCACGACGCCAGGCACGCTTTGGAATGCCCAAGTCCAATCCGGCGGGGCCACCCGTGAGCTCGAGATCCGCAAAGTGGGCCCCAATCTCGCCGTCTCCAAGAAGATCTCCGCCGATGATACCGACGAAGCGGATGAAGTCTGGTCGCTCGACATGATGGGCGAACTGGGAGTCTCCCAACACAACATGTGCAGCTGCTCGGTGACGAGTCACGGTGACTTGCTGTTTGTGAATACGTCCAATGGCGTGGACGAAGCCCATAAGTTCATCCCCAACATCAAAGCGCCAAGTTTCTTGGCGCTCGACAAGAATACAGGCAAGCTCATCTGGGCGGACGGTTCGCCGGGAGAGAATATCCTGCACGGTCAATGGTCCTCACCGGCCGTCGCTGAGATCCAGGGTGTGCCACAAGTCGTCTTTGGCGCGGGGGATGGTTGGGTCTATTCCTTCCGCGCGGACCGAGGTGCCGATGGCAAACCCGAGCTTCTTTGGAAGTTCGACGCCAATCCCAAGAAATCGAAGTATGTCGTCAGTGGCCTGAGTACCCGCAACCACATCATTGGCACGCCGGTCTTTTACCAGGACCGCGTCTACGTGGCCGTGGGCGAGGATCCGGAGCACGGCGAAGGCGATGGACACCTGTGGTGCATCGATCCCACGAAGCGCGGGGATATTAGCGCCGAACTGGCGGTTCGCGTCGACGATCGCTCGAAGGTGCTGCCACCCAGGCGATTACAGGCCGTGGTCGAGGAGAATGGTGAAACGGCGATCGACAATCCGAATTCGGGTGTCATCTGGCACTATTCCCAATGTGACCTGGATGGGGATGGCGAATCGGCCTTCGAAGAGACAATGCACCGTTCCGTCGGCTCCGTGGCCATCAAGGACGACTTGCTCTTCATCGTGGACTTGAGCGGCATCTTCCATTGTCTCGACGCCAAGACGGGCCAAGTCCACTGGACGCACGACATGATGGCCCAGGCCTGGGGCTCACCCCTGATTGTCGACGGAAAAGTCTACATCGGTGACGAAGATGGCGAGCTTTCGGTGTTCACGTTGACTGCCGAACCCCACGAGCCTCTGGCGGTGATCGACATGCGGAATTCCGTGTACAGCACCCCGATCCTTGCCGACAATGTGTTGTACATTGCCAATCGCACGCATGTGTTCGCGATTGGGAATTAGCTGACACATTTCTGGCGAAACCGACATGACGAAGCGAGTCCTCGATGTAGGAAACTGCAATGCCGATCACGGCTCGGTGCGAAGCCTGTTGGAACGGCATTTCGACGTGGACGTCGATCGGGTCCACAATACGGATGAGGCCCTTCGGAAATTGCACGCCAAGGCTTACGATCTGGTGCTGGTCAACCGCTTAATGGATCGGGACGGCAGCGAAGGGCTGGAACTGATTCAGCAGATGCGCGAGGAAGCCGCGCTCCGTACGGTCCCCGTGATGATGATCAGCAATTTTGAAGAGGCACAGCAACGAGCCATCGCGGCAGGGGCTCGACCGGGATTCGGCAAGGCCCAGCTGCATGCGTCAATCGCCCTGGAACGACTCCAGGCCTGCCTGAACGACAACGTTTGAATGGGGGCCCCATTTCGCGCGAAACCGATTCGCGTCGGGAAGTGAACACAGGGGTGACGTGGCCAGTGTCACGCGTCTCGGACCCACAAGGACGGGCGGCCCCATTCCTGGGAAGCGGCCTCGCCTAGTTGGGCAATCTTCGTGAATGCGCGCTGTTCGAGGTCCCGTCCAGGCGGTGAATCATGTCACGTCTCACTCGACAGAAGATCCAATGGAGCGCGCCCGAGTTTCGATCGAACCCCTTCGAGGCATTCCGGCGCCTGCGTGACAAGGGGCCCCTGGTCCCCGCACGAATGGCAATCGTCGGAGACATCTGGCTGGCAACCACGTATCTCGCAGCCGATGAAGTCTTGAAGAATGACCAGCTGTTTTGCCGAGATCCCAGAAACGCGGGGCGACGATTCTTGGGGGCCATCCAATGGATCATGCCGGTCTTTTTTCGGCGGATATCCCAAAGCATGATCAGTGTCGACGAGCCCCAGCATCGGCGTTTGCGTTCGCTGGTGGATCAAGCCTTTCAGCAGCAGAGGATCAACCAATGGCAGCCCCGGATCAGCCAGCTGGTCGATCAGCAGCTCGATCAGGTGGCACAGATCGCGGCTCGGCATCAGGGCGAAGTGGATCTCATGGAGCACTTGGCGCGTCCGGTCCCCATGAGCGTCATCGGTGAGGTGTTGGGACTGCCGGCCAACGACCGAGCCAGGTTCAAGGAATGGTTTGCCAGCTTTGCTCAGCTTCGCTCGCCGTGGGGTATCCTTAAGGTGGTACCAGGGCTGCGAAAGTCGATGAACTACTTGCGCGAGCAATTCGCACAAGCGCGGCAGAAGCCTGGGGATGGCCTTATTTCCGCGCTCGTCGCATCGGAGGTGGCGGGTGACCGTTTGACCGAGGACGAGCTCCTCTCCATGGTGACCCTGCTCTTGCTCGCCGGCCACGAAACCACGGTCCACTTGATCGGCAATGCCATTCTAACGCTGTTGCAGAACGGAAGCGTCCGGAGGGCCCTGCAGCGCGATTGGACGCAAGTGGAAGATGCGGTGGAAGAAATCCTGCGATGGACGTCCCCCGTCCAATTCGCCAAACCGCGCTTTGTTACCGTCGAGACCGAATTCCACGGGCAGCGCTTACGGCGTGGCGAGGCCATACTGCCGCTGTTGGCGTCCGCGAACTATGATCCGGATCGATTTGAGAGACCCGAGGAATTCGTACTCAACCGGACAGCGAACTATCACCTTGCCTTTGGATCTGGCCCGCACGTGTGCCTGGGGCTGAAGCTGGCTCGCATGGAAACACAGATCGTCTTGGAACGGATGTTTACCCGTTGGCGCGAACTGCAGCCAGCCTTTGATATTTCCCAGCCGGACTGGTCCCCTCGCATGGGAATGCGGTCGCTCCGGACACTGAATACCCTGCTTCCGGACAGGGAATCCGGTACGACCGGACGGTCTGGCTGTGGGATAGCCAATCGGTGAAGGATCCCCTGCGCTCGAGTATCATCAAAGACTCTCGATCAGCGCGGTGGTCATGTTGGCTTCAGTCCAGGGATGCAGGATCGATCACCTCCAGAATGACACGCCCATCTCCGGACCCGTGGGAAGCGTCTTCCGGCACCGTTGCTTCTTCACCGTCCGTGTCCATGTCGGGGACCTTGGTGCGTTCCGGTTCGAAGGTCGGTGCGGTCAATTCCGTCGTGGCGAGCATCATCTGGTAGCTCATGTCCAGTGGAAATGCGGGGCCCCAGGCACACGCGGCCCGATGGAAATAGGGACACGGTGGGCAGCTGAAGGGATAGCGGAAGCGGCACAGGCCGTGAAAGTGCTTCCGGTTCCACGCGTTTTCGAGGCTGACCGGCACACGGTTGGGACTGCCACAGCAACCTGCCAGGCAGCTGGCGAGGGTGACGATCCAGGCAATCACGAGTCGTCGGTGGTGAGTCGCCATCTGGTGTTTCCCAAGTGAGGCCTGACTGCGACACGCAGTCCTTGCTGGCAACGCTGCTGCCGCACATCGACGATGCCACTCCTCGAAATCTCGGACGATCGGTCCCGCTGGATGCAATACGATTCGTCAGCTCGCCACTACCTGCCCAAGGGACCCAGTTTTCCGCCGGACGGGTTGCCGAGGAAACCACGGTGGCTGGGATGACAGCACGTTGCGCGACACGGCGGTTGCTGACGGTTCGTACGAATGGCGGCGCGCGCAGGTATTTGAGTCCTTGCGCCGCAAGGTGCCCCATCGACGTTACTGCGATCCACCACTGAGGTGGCGTGGAACGCTCGACAGGATCGAAAGGGTCGACTGGATCCGCCGATGTAACGCGAAGACCAGACCAAAGATGCAGAGGCCCCCCAGGCTCAGGACCCCCAACACCAGTCGATTGTGGGTTCGTTCCCAAAAGGTCAGGATGCCCAAAGCCAACAAGGGAACGGCGCCCGCCATGATCAGGTAGCGAGAGGCGACGCGGTCCAGCCAGGCCAATTGCTTCAGGTCCTGATCGTCCGGTCTGCGAGAAGGTTGCAACAGCAAGGGATACCAGGACACCATGGCCAGGGCACTCAATCCGAAAAAGGGATAGGAAGCCCCGATCAGGCCGCACAACAGCAGGGAACCGAAAAAGTGCAGGCAGTCCCCGGTCGACAGCTGGACCCCGCCTGCCATCATGGCCGTGGGATAGACGAGCCCGGCCGAGATCCATGCCACGATACAGAGGATGGCCAGGTGGTGGCCGATGGTCATGCACCGCAGCCGCTGAGGGCTTGGTTCCGCCGCGTGTCCGCCGATGGCCCTGCGACGAACCTCGGCTGCCAATGGCCAAACCAAGGCCAGGCCGATGGCAATTCCCGCCGGGAATGCCACGATATTGATGCCGGTCATGACATGCTGGAATGTCCTGCTCGGGTCATCGATCCTCAACACAATGGCGTCGTAGTTGTAGACGTAGTTGAACCATCCCGCGAGGATATTCGGCATCAAGACGGTGGTGACGCTGGTCGCGAACGGCCAGCGGCGGAACACGCGGCCGAGACGACCGGGGGGCATGGCCAGAAGGGAATAGGCCTTGGGAACGTGTGCCAGACGCAGCTCATGGGCGAGCTGATACGGGTGGTGAAAGCGATCGCTCGCGTCCGCCGCCAGACAGCGCAGCAGAACGGATCGAATGGCCGGCGGGAGCGGATGCTTGGACGACGGGTCCAGGTTCTCCCAGTCCAGTTCCTTGCGCCGCTGGATCATGTTCTCCACCGTACTCGACCATCCTTGAGGAGCAAGTTCGTCGGTAAAGGGGCGACTTCCCATCGCCAGTTCCCACAACACGATCCCGAGTGAGTAAATATCGCTGCGGGCATCCAGACTTTCGGGGTCGCGAGCGTGCCGGGGGCTCATGGCTTCCAAATGCTCGGGAGACATGTACGCCAGGCTTCCCCCAAAGTAGGAAGCCGGTGTCGCGCCTTCGACTTTCGCGCAACAGCTGATGTTGAAGTCGACCAGCTTGGGGGAAACGGTATCGGACAAGAGGATGTTGGCCGGCTTCAGGTCGCGGTGCAGGACTTGCTGGTCGGCCGCATAGCCCAGGGCATCTGCGATCTGTGCCCCCAGAATGCAGATGACCTCGAACCATTGTGCCTGGCCGATGGCCTCCCTTTGGCGACTGTCAAGGGTTGGACTCAGGCCGCGTTCGATCAGGCACCGGTCGACGAATTCCACCAGCCGCGCTCCATGCCAGTCGCTGCGGGGAAGTTTGCGAATCGACTCCATGGCGTCCTGCAGGGTTCGCCCCGGCACGTATTGCATGTAGAGGAGCCGCAGGCCACGGGCGGGGATCTCCCGTTGATCGTACACGCGGACGATATGGGGGTGGTCGAGCTGCGCGAGGGTCTGCGGTTCACGTCCTCGGTTGGCCGAAACCTTCAGGGCCACGAGTCGCTGCATGGAAATCTGTCGTGCCAGGAATACCGATGCAAAGGCACCCTTGCCCAGGTGGGATACCAGTTCGAACTCGTCGATCGTGTCTCCCACTTCCAACGTTTCAATTCGACCCACGGGTCGCAGGGAGGTGGCATCGTACGGTTCTTCGCCTTCGAGCAGCCGGCGGATCTGTTCTGCCTGGGCCGGGAAACGCTGGGCGTATTCGGCAGGCGTGGGCGCGTGCCCTTTGGCCTTTCGCAGGTGAAATTCCTCGTAGATCAGATCCTCGGGAATCTCCTGCGCGCAGGCGAGCTCGGGGAATTCCCGCAGATAATCCTCGATCAAGAACACGGGATGGTTTCCCCGGAGGCGGTGCTCCAGGTCGATCTTGATCAGTTCCACCAGGGCAAACTGGCGAGGAGCCGACCCTGGCTCGGGCAGATAATCGTCAAGGGGAGGCGGGTGGCTGGAATGATCCCAGGCATCGACAAACGATTCGATGCGCTCCGCAACGGCTTGCCAAACCTGGTCACTGGTTGTTAAATCCATATCACAGACCGCGCGCCGCAAGCCTGAAAATCCAGATCATCATGCATTGAGGCCGTTCGCGTGTCCACTCGGGATGAAACAGAGTTGATTGCTGCCGTGCGCCAAGGGGATTCCTCGGCAATGGCTGAACTATTCGAATTGTATCGACCCAGGATCGCAGGCGTGGTGGAACGGCAGATGAGTGCCGCATTGAAGCAGAAACTTGATCCGGAAGATATCGTCCAAGAGGTCATGCTGTCCTGCCTTCAGGCCTTGCCCCATCTCGATACCGCCCAACTGGTTCCGTTCGACTGGATCTGCCAGATGGTCCGTCGCCGGGTCATTGACGCGGCCCGCAGGTACTCGAGTGCGGAAAAGCGAGCCGTTCAGCGGGAAGTCTCCCTGGCCGCTGGCGGAGCATCGTCCGCGCGGGGCCTGGTGGATTTGCTGGTCGCCAGCATGACGACTCCCAGTGCCGCATTTTCGCGTCTGCAGCGTGAGTTTCGCGTGTCCCAGGCCTTGGAGCAACTGGGTGAGGAGAGCCGCATGGCCTTGCGGCTTCGTTACGTGGAAGCACTTCCCTCCAAGGAGATCGCCCAGCGGCTGAACAAGTCCGACGGCGCCGTACGAGTCCTGCTGACCCGGGCCCTGCAACGCCTGCAGAAGATCCTGGAAGAGCCAGTCGAACCTCAGGAATGACAACATCGATGGATTACGGCGTGCCATCGCTCCAGGGCAACCCATGGGAGCCCGGGAACCTTCGGTCACCGAGGGAGGCACAGAGGTTCATGGAACGCGTCCGATCCGACCCATCTCTACTTACGGAAGTCCAACGTGGAACAGAAAGATAGCCTGCGTTACTTGCTGATCATGGCTGCCGCCGATGGAGGCATTGCGCGAGAAGAGCTTCGTCTTCTGGCGGATCGGGCCGTGATGTGGGGCATTACCGACGATGTCTTCGAAGGGCTGCTGGATGAAGCCACTTCGGGACAGACGGAACTTCTGCTCCCGTCGTCCCTACCGGAACGTCAGGAGATCCTGCAGGAGCTGATTTTCATGATGGCCGCAGACGGACGCCTGGACCCTCGCGAGAAGCAGTTCTTTGCGCGACTCATGTCGCGGATGGACATGCCGCCAGGGTCGCTGGATCGCATCATTGACGCGGCGATCACCGAACGGGAAGAGGAGACCTAGAGCGCGTCTCGCATTTCCGTAGGAGGTCGTCGTCTGCGTCTGGACGATACGTCGTGGCCCACGCGCCACGTGCGTGCTGCTCACACCCGCATGATACGCTTGCGGATGGCGTTGGAAATGTCCGGCGCGCGGTCGGATCATTCCGAAAGCGAGGCGGGTCGGACCAGCCCTGGCGTTGGCGGGGCCTCATCCATGACTTGCAGCAGGGGACCGACGGCGTCCGAGGCGGCGGGACCAATTTGCCCCAGGGTGCGGGCTGCCGCCTTGCGTACGATCTGGCTGGGATCCTGGAGCGACACGACTAACTTGGGAACCGCAGCCTCGGCATCAGGACCAATTCTTCCCAGAATCTTGATGGCCCTCAGCCGCAGCACCGGATCGGGGCTCTGCAGCGATCCCATCAGGGCTGGCACGGCTGCCCGGCCGATCCGACCCAAGGAATCCTCTGCGGTTTCGTCCAGCCCCCACTCTTCATGGGAGACCACCATCCAAGCCGGCCGTTTCTGCGTGGTCAACGGGTCGAAGGACGCGGACAGCACAGGCCGATCGCCGGGACCAATCGGCGGGTCAATGATCTCCCGTTTTTGATATTGCGGCCAGGCCGCGGCCCGTGAGGCCACGTCGGCATCGGCCTGATTCATGGCATCCGGCCTGGAATTGCAGCCGGCGAGTGACATAAATATGGCACACGATACCCCCGCCAGCATCGCCATGATTCGTGGACGGTGATGGATCCCTTTGAGCATTCCGGGCCCTAAAACGCGAACGCGCCTCTCGCAACGGTGGCATGGTGCCTGCGGTCGATGGCTCGCCATGGCACCGTGGCCGAAGGAAACCACCGCAGGGTGTCGGTCCTCGAGCTTTCCACGAGCACCACTCCATTGTTTCTTGCCGGTCACCCTTTGTCCACCCAGTCAAGTCGGCGGCAACGCGGTATGATAGCAGCAGGTCGGTCCTCGCTGGAACACAAAGCCATGTTACCCCGAAATCTCTGGATCATCTTGCTGGCTGCGGCGGCATCGCTAGCATGCCACCTCCGCGCGACCCATAACCGCTATGCCTCGACCCTGGCTTCCGTCATGGGGCAGATTCGCACGCATTACGTCAAGCCGGTCGACTCACGCCAGCTGTTCGAAAACGCCATGCAGGGCATGGTTCGTGAACTCGATCCTTATTCCAGCTTCATTCCCCCGGATGAATATGTGCAGTGGCTGGAAGAGTTAGACCAGGAATTCGGCGGCATCGGTGTGACGGTGCAGATTGATCCGGAACTGCAGCGGCCACGCGTGATGAGCCCACTCTTTGACAGTCCGGCGTATCGCGCCGGAATTCGGGCCGGCGACATCATCATGGAAATTGACGGCGTTGATACCAACGGGCTCACGACCGACGACACCGTCGGCATGGTCAAGGGGCCGCCAGGCACCCGCGTCGCGCTGCGAATCCTGCCGTATCACAAGACCGAGGAAGTCCATCTCGTCTTGGAACGGGCGGTTGTACCGATTGAATCCGTGCTGGGAGATACCCGTCGCTCGGACGGTTCATGGGAATTTCGTTTGGCCGATGATCCTGAAATTGGCTTTGTGCGGATTGTCCTGTTTGGGGAACAAACTACCCAGGAACTGAAGCGGGTCTTCACGGAGTTGATCCCCCAGGTTCGGGGACTGATCGTGGACTTGCGGGGCAATCAGGGTGGAATCCTCGACGCCGCAGTGGAGACCTGTGACCTTTTTCTTTCCCAGGGGGAGATCGTGCGCGAAGTCCGGCGAGGCAACCAGCTCCAAGAGGTTTTTCGTGCGGTGCCAGGCAACGATCTGATCCCACCCAAGATGCCCGTGGCGATACTCGTGGACATGTTTTCGGCCAGTGCCAGCGAAATCGTGGCTGCGTGTCTGCAGGACCATGGGCGAGTGGTGATTGTCGGGCAACGTACGTGGGGCAAAGGTACCGTACAACAACTGTTGGAGCTCGAGGGTGGCCGCAGTGCGTTGCGTTTGACCACGGCGAACTATTGGCGTCCGAGCGGGGTGAATATTCACCGGCGGAAAGATGCCAAGGAGAGTGATACCTGGGGCGTTCAGCCGAACGACGGCTATGAAGTGCTCCTCGAGAAAGATGCCTACCTGAGGATGCTCGAAGCCCGCCGCGATCGCGACGCCGTCCCGCTGGCTCGTGATCCCGTATCGGATCCGAAGGGCGAGGATCCTGCGGAGGCCGTTGACGCGTCGCCAAGCGAGGCTTCCCAGACGTCCTCGACGTCGGAGCGTGCACCGGACTCGCGGGCGGAAACGGAACCTTCGGACCACGCGCGGCACGATCCCCAGTTGAAGAAAGCGGTCGAGTTCATTCGTTCCAAGTGGGAATTGCCGCCCGGTTGATGCGGCGTATCGCAGGCCCCAAGTTCGCCTGCGGATACCTGGCGCGTTCGGGTGCGCGGGGACACGGAGAGAACGCGGAATGGTCCATCTCCGCCTTCAGTCCCCAAGCGTGGGAGTTGGCCGCCAGTCGACCAGATGAAGTTCCACGCTGCGCCGCCCGTGGAATTCGTTGATCACGGGGCGGTACGCGATGTCGATGGTCCCGCTCGTCTGTTGCAGAGCGCCTGCCCAATCGCCTTGTCCGAATGCCACCGCCCGCAGGGAGACCGAATGTTGACTTAGCACGAGCGCCAAGTGCCGATCTCCGTCACCCATGCAGCGAGGGGGCCCTTCGATGGCCACGTGGGTGGCACAGAGCAATGGCCGAGGATTGGCCTGGCCAAACGGGGCCAGCATTTGGATCTGATCGACGGTCATCAAGGTCATTTGCGGCAAGGCCGCTTCCGCATCGATTTGCAATTCAGCCTGGCGCACATCCCGCGGCAGACTGTCATCCACATGCGCGTGAAACGCCTGCCGAAAGGCCGAAAAGTCGCGCTGCCGAATCTGCAGACCGGCGGCGGCCGAGTGACCACCGAACTTGACCAGGTGCGATTGGCAGGCCTGCAGCGCCCGGTGCAAGTTGATCCCCAGTGCGGTGCGTCCCGACCCGATCCCCAGCCCGCTCCCTAGCCGGTCAAACGCCACCAGGATACAGGGGCGCTGGTATCGTTCGGCCAGTCGGCCTGCCACGATGCCAATGACCCCCACATGCCAGTCGCTGCTCCCCAGCACAATCGCGGCATCACGGCCAGGATCGAACGTTTCCTGCAACTCTTTGTTTGCTGCCAGCAGGATGCTTCGTTCCAGTCCGTCTCGCTGCTGATTCAGCTCTTGCAGGAATTTCGCAAGTTCCGTGGCGCGTTCGGGGGATTCGGTAACGAGCAATTCGACCGCGAGGTTGGCTTGGCCAAGTCGCCCTGCCGCATTCAGTCGCGGCGCGAGGGTGAAGGCGATATCTTCACTGTGAAGGGTGGGTTTCTGGGCGAGTTTGGTGAGCGATGCGAGAGCCGAGATACCCAGAGTCGGGTGCGCCTTCAGGCTCATCAGGCCATGCCGCACGAGCAGTCGGTTTTCATCGGTCAGCGGCACGACGTCAGCGACCGTGCCGACGGCCGCCAGGCCCACCGCCGATAACAGGAAGGACTTGAACCGTTCCGCGACCCGCTCGGAGCGACTGGCGTGCTTGCATAGTTCCCAGGCGAGCTTGAATACGACCCCCGCGCCGCAAAGGCCGGCAAATGGGTAGGAAGTCCCGGGCAGGCGCGGATGGATGATGGCGGCCGCCTGAGGAAGCGGGTCCGCGAGCTCATGGTGATCCGTGATGATCAGGGTCGTCCCCAGATTGGCCGCCACTTCCGCCTCTGCGATACTGGCAATTCCGCAGTCCACAGTGATGATCAAGCGTGTCCCACGATCGGTCAGCATCCGCACCGCGTCGGCATGCAGCCCGTAGCCCTCGTCCAGACGATTGGGAATGTAGAAGTCGACATCGGCGCCGAGGATTCCCAAGCATCGCAGCAGGATGGCGGTTCCCGTGATGCCGTCCGCGTCGTAATCGCCATAGACCGTGATTCTCTGCCGCTCCGCAATGGCAGAGGCAATGATCTCGACCGCTTGAGGAACGCCCGGAAGTTCTGACGGGTCGCGAAGTGTCGAGAGTCTTGCGGCGAGGAAATCGCGGGCAAGCTGGGGATCGGCCAGTCCTCGGGAAATGAGAAGCTGGGCGACGACCGAAGGGACGCCGGCAGACTGCGATAGATCACGGACCCTCGATTCGTCGAACGCCTGAACGCGCCATCGCTTGGCCATGCGCTTTCCCAACGCGGTCCGAGCCCGCAATCAAATCCGTGCTTCGGTACTGGGAGGAACCGCTCTCTCGGGCCGGTTGTTCCAGCACCCGTCGGGTACAAAAGCCGACGAGGAGATGCTCGATCCTCGAGGCCGGATCGAAACGTCCGCTACTTTTTCTTTTCAGCGTGCAGCGTATGGCGGCGGAGCCGGGGACTGTACTTCTTCAACTTCAGCTTCTCGCCCCCGGGCTTGCGGCGAACCGTATAGTTGTAGTCCCCGGTTTCCTCACAGACGAGGAATACGGTTTCTGCCTTCTTCTTGGAACGTCCACCTTTTGGCATCGTGAGATCTCCGCGGAATCGCTTACAATCAGGTCGCCGTCCGCACGGTCAGCAGTTGATCCTGGGGCCTGGCGGCCGGCCATGGTGATCTATCCACTGCGGCAAGGTCCATCAATCTCGGTACTTCCAGCCGGGACCGCACAAAGGCCGGGGTTCCGCTGGTCACCCGGGTGCTTTGGCCGTGCCGCCTTCACTAGTATATCGTTTGGTCGGCGCTGGCCCAACGGGTGATCATGAGGAGAAAACAGGCTGAAATCGCACCGCTTCGCCTGCGGATCGAACCGATCGTCGCGCGGGCCGAGCAAAGTGCGCAGGCGGTGCAGCGAGATCTCTCCGATCACGAGGGGTTGCTCCATGCTGCATCCGGAATTGCGCGGGCAGCCCGCGAGGCAGAGCGTGTCTCACAGCAACTGCGGAAGCCCTTCAGTTTCAGCCGCCTGCCAGCCTACTTTTTGATCCTGGCGACGATCTGTCTTGCAGCCTGGTGTTACCGGCATTTCTTCCATGTAACCCGGCTGACGATCGCGCTGCCCGACCAGGATGCCCTGGACTGGTATGAAGGCATAGAACCACCATCTCGCGTGATGCTTCGCCGCATCCAGGCGGCCGGATCACCCCAAGCGGCGACATGGGTGTCGGATCGTCAGGTCGACCTGGCCTTTGTGCAGGGGGGAGTCGCTATCCCGCCGGAGCTTCCGCGAGTCGAGACGCCCCGGCGGGAATGGGTGTTGTTTTTTCTCCGTGAGCAGATTTCCGGAATCGATGACGTACGGAAACTGATCACGTCACGCGCGGGTGAAGGAAGTCATCGAGTTGCGGAGGACATCGTGCGGGCCTGGGGCCGACACGATTCGATCACCTTCGTCCATGACTGGCAGCGGTTGACGGGCCCGGATCCCTATGACATTCCCCCTGACGTGGATGGAGTGCTTGTGGTCAAGGATCCCGCGGACGACGTTACTCGGGTCGCTTCGCGACGTCTTGCCACGGCCCGCTTTGACCTGGTGGATGCCAACCTCGGCGCGGTGGAACGCAAGCTCCCTTACTTGCAACGGACCGTGATCCGTAGGGGATACGTGCAGGTGAGTCCTCCACTCCCCCAGTCGGACGTGGGCTCTTACACGGTGGCAACCTACCTGGTGGCTCGACCTGGCCTTTCACCCCGACTGCTCAGGTATTCGGCCGGTCGGACGGGCAGTTTGACCAATGCACCGACGGCGGGTTTCGATCCCGACGTGGCCTCCACGAGCGATTTGCTGCAGGGGATGGAGGCATTTCTCAGTATTCTGGTCTATATTGGCCTGGCATTTCTGGCCTTGCTGGGCATCGAGATGATGACCTACCGCCGGCGATTCAATGAACTCGATTCCCTGATCAGCCTAATCAGCATGCATCAGAGCAATAAGGATGTGCTCGGGGTCCATGATCCGCACGTGAGGTCCTCCAACTTGCTGTACCTTACGACCTGCAGCGATCTGCTGGGGCTGATCAGCGTGATTGCCGGTTATTATTCCCAGGAGAATGCATCGCTCCTTTACAACAACTTACTGAACATCATTCATGAACGATCCAGCGGGTTGAAACTGAATATCCAGCTGAAGATCTTGCATGCCATGTTAGAAATCGCACCCCCCTCGACATCGGACCGATCGGACGGTCAGGCGGCGGCACCATGAGTGTCTACATCCCGTCGCGTGATCGTTACGACGCCATGCCCTATTCCCGCTGTGGCCGCAGTGGCCTGCTGCTCCCCCGCGTGTCACTTGGCCTTTGGCACAATTTCGGTGGCGTGGACGTATGGGAGCAGGCGCGGGGCATGATACGCCGCGCCTTCGACCTGGGGATCACGCACCTGGATCTGGCCAACAACTATGGCCCACCGCCGGGGTCCGCCGAAGAGAGTTTCGGTGCGATCGTAAGGCACGATTTGTCTCGCTATCGTGACGAACTGGTGATTTCCACCAAGGCAGGCTGGCCGATGTGGCCGGGGCCTTATGGCGACAAGGGATCGCGCAAGTACTTGATCGCCAGCTTGGATCAGAGCCTTCGTCGACTGGGTCTGGAATATGTCGACATCTTCTACTCGCATCGCCCCGACCCGGATACGCCCCTGGAGGAGACGATGGGTGCGTTGGATCAGGCCGTGCGTTCTGGTAAGGCATTGTATGTGGGGATTTCGTCCTATACGGTCGAGCAGACTCAGCGAGCCGCGGAGATTCTGCGCCGGCTGGGAACACCGTGCCTGATCCACCAGCCCAAATACAGCCTCTTGGAGCGTTGGGTGGAAGGAGGTTTGCTGGACGTACTCCGCCGTGAGGGGATGGGTTGCATCGTGTTTTCACCGTTGGCCCAGGGATTACTGACCGACCGGTACCTCGGGGGGATTCCCGCGGGCTCGCGGGCCTCCAAGCCACACGGGTTCTTGCGGCCTGAGCAAATCACCCCGGAGAAACTCAACACCGTCCGCAAGCTCCATGAATTCGCGGTCGCGCGCGGTCAGTCCTTGGCGCAGATGGCCATCGCCTGGGTCCTTCGCGACTCAGCCGTCACGTCGGCACTCATCGGAGCCAGCAGCGTGGGGCAGATCGAGGACGCGGTTCGTGCGCTGCAGCAGGCCACCTTTACGGAATCGGAATTGCAGTTGATTGACGCGATTCTCGCACGGGACGGGAAGCCCTAGATCGCCACTTGCCTCCCCGTCACCCATCCATACGTCCTCTCCCTGCAATCGTCGCTCCATCTCATGGACCATTGCTGGATGGGACACGAAAGCCGGGCTGTCCGAAGCCCTGCCCATAGCGCTCGGTCATGACCTGCTGGATGTGCTCGGTTTGATACTTGAGGGAATCAAAGATCTTGCGACCTTCCTCACTTCCTTTTTGCAGTTCCTCATCGGTGATCTGCTGCCGTTCCCGCAGTGCGCCGCCAATGTCAATATTGGCCGTGGCAAACGGGGCATATTGTCGGTAGTAGTAGTAATTGCCGTAGTTGGCCGTGTTCCCGGTGGGGATCGCGCCAACCTGGACGTCGCCTTCGGGGATGACTTGCGACGTGCGTTGGGCGATTTGCTGATGAACACCCTGAATGGCCGCCACGGCTTCCCGCAGGGTATTGGCGACCGTCTGGCCATATTGCAACAGCTCGGGATCGACCCCTCGGCTAGGTATGCGATCGATTTTCCGGGCGTAGTTGTTCAGCCAGAGCGCGATTTGCGAAAGATCCCCGGTGGAACTGCCGGACCGTTGCAAATCTGCGAGATACTCCGACACGACGTGGAAATAACCGGAGGAGACAAACGCGGTCCGATCTGGGCTGGGAGTGGGATTTGCGTTGGCAGGAGTTTCGGGGTTGATGATCGTGGCATCCAGGGACACCAGGCTGAAGAGTCGTCGCATGCCGGCGGTTGTCAGTGGGCCTTCTACCGTCAGTCGCTTCCCCGTGACGCTGGCGGACCAATCGGCCATTTCATCGAGTGACGCACCGGCATTCTTCAGCACCTGCAGCACGAAGGGCATACCGACAGGGCGCAGGATGGAGGCATCCTCGCCGAAATCGAAGATCAGTTTCCCGTGAATGTGGTCCGACACGCGAACCCCCAAGGTCATGCCCTGGATACTGGCCAGTGTCGCGACCAATGGATCTTCATTCAGCGACTTGGCCAAAGGAGATCGCCGCACGGCAGTTCGGACTTCGTCGGGTCGGAGGATATGGCCCAGATCGATGGCCATGATGATCTCGGTCTGGGCATGTTCGGCGTAATGGGCCGCCCTCTTCAGATATGGAGAGAAGCCGGCAAAGGAGGTGGCAGTCCCTTGTCGGAGCCAGCGTGCGGCCGCATGTCGACTGGCCGGCATCAGCAGACCAAATTCGTAGTCGCCAAAGCGTGCTACGCAAAGTCCACTCCGTGGCCAGACGACCTGGGTTCCGACCACGGAGTCGACGATCCCCCCCATCCGTTCCGCCAGCTGGGCAGCGGTGGGGTTGTTGGACACGCGCATGGCAGCGGCCTGCCACAGGGGCGTCATCGTTTCGACTTCCACGTCCGCCGCCAACACGAACTGCCGAGCTCCGGGTGGAATCAGCAGTGGGCTGGCCTCAAAGTTCTTCGTGTACGTCCCCTTCCAATTCTCTTTCACAGCCAGGGGACTGTTGAAGATCGATTCGACGTCCATCAGGACCAGCGAGTTTGCCGTAGCAGGCAGCCGAGGCAATAGACTGGAGAATCGATCCGCCCCAGCGGCAGGGTTCACGATCGGGCAGGCACTGGCGAACGAAGTCAGAAAAAGGATCCGGATCGCCCGTCGCCACGCGGGTTGAACTCGCCTTGCGGTTCGAGGACAAGGGCGAAACGCAGGGGCAGGCATTGGCATGGGGACCTCGCATGTGTCGGATAACGATGTGGGACGCGTGGACTCGACTCGGCACATTCCGTGAACTTCGGCGCCTCAATCCGGGATCGCATTCGGTCATCCTCCCGTGCGCCGCCCTGGCTCGATGAGCATGCCGGTCCTGGTAATTCTAAGGATCCGGGGGATGGGGCGGGAACGGGCCACTGCCAAATTCGAGCCACTTCCCCGGGTGCCACGGGATTTCCACAAACTTGATTGTCGCTACCGGTAACCTAGAATATCGCAGGACCCCAAAGTCGCTGGCGCTTCTCGTGCGCCCTGAATTCAATACCTCGTTGGAGCCTTGACATGCAGAATTTTCTGAGAGCCATCGCGGCATGGTCGCTCCTCAGCACGGGCGCTGCAGCGTGGGCCCAGCCCTGGTCAGAACGACTCGGCTTCGAGCCCGGGGCCAAGGTGGTGATGCTCGACTTGCGCGAGCTGGGGATCACCTGGGAAATGAACGAAGCCGCGAAGCGACTCCTAACGGCGGGAAGGGCCACATCCGGAAGCGTCGTCGTCACCGGTCCCTGGTTCGAGGACATCGCCGCGTGGAGTCAGCAGCATCCCGACATCGATCTCGGCATCAGCATCGCCCTGACGAATCCCTACCATCTGTACCGGTGGCACTTGATCACCACAGGGCATGGCCAGACGTCGCTCGTCGATGGAGATGGATTCCCCTGGACCAACGTGGTGCAACTGGCTTCCAGTGCCCAAGTGGATGACGTCAAGATGGAGCTCGATGCACAAATCATGCGAGCTCGCGAGGCCGGGATCAATCCAACGCACCTGTCTGGATATTACGGAACGATTCTGGCCCGTACCGACCTGGCCGAGGTCTTCCTGACTGCATCGCGCAAGTACTGGCTGCCAGCGCCCGTCGTAGAGATCACGCCAGAGCTGATGAACTACTTTGAACAGCAAGGTGTGCCCATCGATCCCAAGATGACACAACTGGTGGCGGATTACCCGCTACCCAAACTCGATGACATCCGATTCAGTCCCCTCGCCGAGAGTTATGAAGCCAAGCGAACGGCCTTTGTGGAACTCATCCAATCCCTGAAGCCTGGGTTGACCCAAATTGTCTTCCGCCCGGCGGACGAGAGCCGGGGTCTGCATCTCCTGGGAGATGACTGGCAGCAGCGGGTCTGGGATGCCAGGTTGCTCGAGGATCCCGAGATCGCCAAGTTGATGAAGGACGAGAAGCTTCAGGTCACGACGTGGCGAGAGATCATGCGGCGGTTCGAGACGACGGGGGGCAGTCCGGTGGGGACACCGCACCCCGAGACGGTGGAGCCATAAGCCATGGCCATTCAAGCGAGAACGTATCAGCGATTGCGAGGGCTGTGGTTTCTGACATGGGGAGCCCTCATGGCCTCGATCGCAACCGCGCAGATGGGTCTGACAAGCCCCCCGAGGCCCTCCTCGTATTCCACTTACTTCGACAGTCAGGTCCGGCAATTTCATCGACCACCTGCTTCGAGCGCGCAGTACACGATCGATAAGTTCTTCTACCACAACCCGGATGTCAGTCCTTACTTGAATCTCCTTCGCACCGGGCGGACGGGCGCATCGAGCGCCATGAACAATTACTACGCCTTCGTGCTGCCCGAGATTCAGCGGAGAGACGCGGCCCAACAGAGCTTCACACCGCAATACATGCCACCCGCGCCGCGCCCGTCCACCTTGCGCTCCGTCCCGAACAAGCTCTACTACAACAAGTTCTACAATCACCCGTAGCGCAACGGGCCCCGAGAGGGCGCTGCCGCTGCTAGCAGTCGTCCATCCCTGTGCCATGCCAGCCGGCGCCGCGGATCGCCGGCCGTTCTGTTCCATCTGCCCGTGGGGCGTTCGGTCTTGATGCGGTTCCCGTCCCAAGGTACCAACCGTGTTCTGGCGGTCCCGGAACGTATCCGGTGAACGCACCAGGCGTTCGCCCTGCCTGGGCACGCCGACCCGGTGGCATTCATTGCAAAGGAAGGAATCATGCAATCTCACAGTCTCACCCTGGAACGATTGGAAAACCGCTTGGCTCTGTCTGCGGACGGACTGGCTGCTCCGATGGAAGCCGCAGCGGCCACGGAAGTCGTCCACGTTCTTGAAAGCGAAGCATCCGCGGCGGAGCAGGCCCCTACCACCCCCGCGTTCATGGTCTTGGGAGATTTCAACCAGGATGGCGAGATCAACGCAACGGACATTGACATGCTGGCGACCGCCATACGCCAGAATGGCGACAGTTCCTTTGACTTGAACAGTGACGGGTTGATCAACCGAGGTGACATGGATCAGCTCGTCACGGGCATTCTGAACACCCACTATGGCGACGCGAATCTGGACGGTTTCGTCGATGAAGTGGATTCGGCCACGTTGATTCGATCCTGGTTCAGTTCGGACCAAGGTTGGTCGAATGGAGACTTCGACGGCGACGAGGCGATTGACGGCTCCGATTTCGGGATTTGGAACGCGAACAAATTCTTGGTGAGCGAACGCGCCTTGGGGGGGGGGACGAGGGTCCCGGCCCGTATCGCAGCGGATGGGGGCTCAGAACGCTTGACCCCCATTGCGCCGGAACCGGCGATGGTTCGTAGCGAGGTTCGCGAAACGAACATGGCCATCAAGATTGCGGAGCAATCGCCGTCGCCAGCCGTCCCCAGCGCGCTGGAGCTTCCTTCCCTTTCGCGAGGTCTGAAACGCGACCGGATCGCCAGTTTGCGGATGGGCGGCGAATAGTCGGCAGTCGTTCATGCTTGGAATTCACGGAACGCGGCCGCCGGCCCTCGGCGACCGCGTTTTTCCATTCCGTCCGTGCGTTTCCCGCGGCTTGCGGTAATGCGTTCCCGTGGGCGACAATAGCTCGCATGGACCACGAAGCACTCCTCGTATCCTCCGCACGCACCCCCATCGGCACCATGCATGGGGCGCTGGCGGGAGTCACGGCGCCCGAGTTGGGGGCGATCACCATTCGCGCGGCACTGGATCGCGCGGCGATCGACGGTCGGGACGTTGACGAAGTCATCATGGGGAACGTGATCGCCGCGGGACTGGGGCAGAACCCGGCCCGGCAAGCCATGATCCGCGCCGAAGTACCGGTCTCGGTCGGCGCCCTGACCGTCAACAAGGTCTGCGGTTCCGGCTTGAAGGCCGTCATGCTGGCGGCGCAGAGTATCCGACTGGGTGAGGCCGCCATCGTGATCGCCGGTGGCATGGAGAGCATGTCCCGGGCACCGTACCTGCTGCCCCAGGCACGTACCGGCTACCGTTTGGGACATGGTCAGCTCGTCGATGCGGTCATCTGCGACGGCCTCTGGGATGCATATGGAAACCAGCACATGGGAGTGTACGGCGACCAATGTGCCACCAGGTTCCAGTTCACGCGCCAAGCGCAAGATGACTTCGCGGTCCGCAGCTATCAGCGGGCTCGTCAGGCGGACAGCGAGGGGCGATTCGACAGTGAACGAGTCGCGGTGTCCGTTGCGACTAAGGGGGTCACTTGGATCGTGCAGCAGGATGAGGAGCCTCAGCGATTTGATGAAGCGAAGCTGAGGGCCCTCAAGCCGGCCTTTGGAAAGGAGGGTACGATCACCGCGGGAAACGCCTCCAGTATCAACGACGGGGCGGCCGCACTGGCGATCGTCTCCGCTTCCCGGTTTGCCGGCAGGCGATCCGAGGGACTGGCGCGATTCGTGGCAGCTGCCACGTTCAGCGGCGAACCCGAGTGGTTTACGACGGCCCCCATCGGTGCCATCCAGCGCCTGCTGGAGATTACCCGCTGGTCCGTAGCCGACGTCGACTTATTTGAAGTCAACGAGGCCTTTGCCGCCGTCGCCATGGTGGCGGAGCGCGAGTTGAAAATCCCCGCCGACAAGCTCAATGTCCACGGCGGTGCCGTGGCGCTAGGTCATCCAATCGGCTGCAGTGGGGCACGGATCCTGGTTACCTTGCTGCACGCCCTTCGCCAGCGAGGCGGTCGCCGCGGTATCGCCAGCTTATGTATCGGGGGCGGCGAGGCTGTGGCCGTGGCCGTCGAGACGCTGTGAGATGACCAGCCAGCCACGCAATACATTCCCCAAGGAATGTCGTGCATGACTTAGTTGCACGTCGCGTCGTCGGGGAACTCGTGGATGCCCAGCACATCCTGGTAGAACCGTCGGCCGATGCGTCGAATGGCCTCGACCCACATCCCCTGCCGGTCTTCCCGCAGCAGGTCCAGATCGGCGGGCAGCGTATACCAGCTGCCTCCCGCCACTTCGTTCTCCAACTGACCTTGGGTCCAACCCGCGTGTCCGACAAAGACGCGAACATGCTTGGGGACTTTGTTGAGGACGTCCGCCAGTTGATCGTCCTTCTTCAGCACGAGGACCTCGCCTCCGCCGGCGGATGTATTCTTCCCCTTCTTCTTGGGAAGCTGCAGGGCAATGACGGAACCATCGACGGGTCCACCCGAGAAGAGCGCATGGCCTCGTTTCAGCTGTGCTTGCAGCTTGACCATCCACTCGCTGGAACGGGCGTCGAGCGGACGATTCAAGACGACTCCCACCGCACCTTGGGGGCCGTGATGCAACACCAGGATCACGGAGCGATCGAATCGAGGATCGCTCAGATTGGGTGCGGCCACCAGCATCTGGCCTTCCAAAGTCGGTTGATCGGGTATCGAAAATCGCATGGGGATCGCCTCCTGGGGCTCGCAGACGCGGGGCTGCAGCGGAAGGGAGGCGTCAAATGCCTCCTGCCGTCTGCCAATCATTCCCCGCCACGCGGACCAAAACCAGGTACTGCAAATGGTGTTCCTGTTTTTTCGGATTGGGTATTCATGCCATTTCTCAAGGTGGGCGACGAATTGCAAATCGAAATTTGGGCTGACGTTGCGCAATAGGGATTCGGGCGGCTTTGGAAATCGGCCCGACTTCGCACCGTTGCCCCTTGGATGGGGGAATTGTCAATTTGGCGATCGCGGGCGGTCAGGTGTGGTCCGACTCATCCTGCCTGCGTACGATTCGTTGTGAAGTAAGTTGGCATGAACAGGCCTCCGCAACCAGTGCCTGCTGCGCCCACGGCTGAATGGAGGGCTGAGGCTGAAATCGAAGGGCGGGTCGCAGTCAATGGTGGCCCGCCTATCTACTTCCGTCGACTAGGGCATGGGATCCTGAACGTCGCGAAGGAATCGCAGCGAGGCCTCGCAGTTTCGCTGGAGTTCCATGAATTGTCGGCGATCTCCTCCGCGATCCGGGTGAAGTTCCTTCGCCAGTCGGCGATAAGCGCGTTTGACGTCGGTGGGGGTGCAGGGCAGCTGGAGGCCCAGGGCAAGGAGGCAGGCAGGTGCGTCCTGTCGAGCCCAGGCCGGAACCTGCGGGAAGTAGTAACGGACCTTAACTAAGGCACCCCGCAGCGCCCGGAGATATCGGCGAATGTCCACCGCGAGCAGCCAATATCCGAGCGCGGGGATCAGGACGACGGCCGCGCCGTAGATCCCTACGGCCGCGGCGTCCCAGAAATCAGGCCAGATCCGGTCATTCACGGCGGTCGTATCCCGTGTTCTTTCTCAGCATTCCGTGATACCGTGGTGGAGCGCGAGGCCCTGCGCACGAATTCAACTTGCATTTCAGGCAGGATAGCACGCACGGCGGCAACGTTTCGAGGCAGTGGCGGGGAAATCTCCGGGCCGCAAGTCACTCTGGGGGCAGTCCGGCAGCGTGTTTGGGTTGCCCGATTCAAACGGGTTCAAGTCTACCATCGGGGGCTCGATTAGGGGGAATTGCAATGAGAATCCGAGATTGTGGCACCGTGGCATTCGCCGCGTGGGTCGTGTGGGGGATCGCTGGTGGCGTTTCGGGGACTCCTCTGAGGGCTCAGGAGACGGCCGAAGCGGAGGTCGAACGGGATGCCGACTTGTCCGAGGACTACCTGGAACAGGCCCAGGAGCAGCTCGAACAGGACGAGCTGGAGGCTGGACTGAAATTGTTGGAAAAGGCGATCGAAGCCGATTCGGAAAACCTGCTGGCCTTGTTCGTCGCGGCGCAGGCCTATTCCCAAAAGGGAGTGCAGTTGGCCGAAGAGGACCGCAAGGCGGCCAACAAGCCACTGCGGCGTGGGGCGGAACTGATGCGAGAGTTCGCTAAGCGCAAGAAGGACCTGACGGAGGACGAAAAGCGGGTTCTGGCAATCTCCGTCTACAACGAGGCCTGCTGCCTGGCCATTGACGAAGAGGCCGACAAGGCGATTGCCCGCCTGGAAGAGGCCGTGGCGTTGGGCTTTGTCGATGCCCTGACATTGGAAAACGACCCCGACTTTGAGTCGTTGCGCAACGACGAGCGATTCCAGCGGATCCTGAGCGGCCTGCAGGATGAGGAATCTACTCCACTCGATGAGGATGTGGACGAGCCGGAGGCCTAGTGCGAATCGCACACACAGGTAGCGTGTGCCACGTCGCCATTTCCCGGCGCCAATGACGAAAAAACCGCTGTGGTGAGGTGAGACTCGCGCTAGACCGTTTCCAGCATGGCCAGATTGGGGGCAATACGGTCCAGCTCCTGGGTCATGAACCGCTGGACGCGGAGGGTCGTTTTCTGCCGGAGCGCTTCCTGCAAGATATGTTCGGCGGACTTGCGGTCGATCAGGGCCGCAAGTTGCTTGACCGAGGGGACAAACGCGGGGCTCATGCTGAAGCTCCGCAGCCCCATCCCCAAGAGCAGCACAACCGCCCGTGGTTGCCCCGCCATCTCTCCGCAAAGAGTCACGGGTTTTTGAGCCCGGTGACAGGCGCGAATCACGTTGGTGAGGATCCGCAGGACGGCGGGGCTGAGGGGTTGACAGAGGTGGCTGACTTTGGGGTTATCCCGATCCGCGGCCATCAGGTATTGCACCAGGTCGTTGGAACCGATCGAGACGAAGTCGACCTCTTCCAACAGCGTGTCGATCGACACCGCCGCGGCCGGCACCTCGAGCATGAAACCCAACCGCACGTCGCCGTGCGGCTTGCCGTCGGCCTCCAGTTGTTCGCGGGCTTTGCGAACCATCGTCCGCACCCGGCGAATCTCCTCCAGGGTCGTGATCATGGGGAACATCATCCGCACCCGGCTGGGCGGACCGTCCTCGCGCGCCGCGGCCCGCAGGATCGCGCGGATCTGCGTGGCAAAGAACTCCGGATGCTCAAACGACAACCGGATGGAACGCCAACCCAAAAACGGATTGGCCTCGCGCGCATGACCGAGGTAGGGAATCGTCTTGTCGCCCCCCAGGTCCAACGTGCGGATGGTCACGCGGCGATTGGGGCTGGCCGCGATGATCTCGCGATAAGCCGCCAACTGCTGTTCTTCGTCGGGAACGTCGGAATGGGTCAAAAAGATGTACTCGGTGCGAAACAAGCCCACGCCCGCCGCGCCCATCGCCACGGCCGCCCGGGCGTCCGCCAGGTTGTTGATGTTGGCCAACAGCTCCACCTGCTGGCCGTCGGCCGTGACCGCCGGCTGGTCGCGATTTTCGGCCAGCGTGTCCTTCAGGTCGAAGAACTCGCGTTGCAGCTTCAGGTAGGCGCTGGTGGTCTCAGCGTCCGGATTGACCAGCACGTGCCCTTCGCGGCCATCGACGATCAGCGTGTCGCCGGTCTTGATCTGGCGGTGAATGCCTCGAATGCCCGACACCGCCGGCACGCCCCGGCTGCGGGCCAGGATGGCGGCGTGGCTGGTGCGCCCGCCCGTTTCGGTGACGATACCGGCCACCTCGCGCGTGCCCAGCGTGACGACCTGCGAGGGTAACAATTCGTTGACCACCAGGATCAG
>WPCK01418976.1_pt1 | contig 51506 bp, 47 predicted proteins | sample 5399851 | NCBI WGS metagenome assembly WPCK01 (sample SAMN12869471, study PRJNA574797) | sludge metagenome | isolation source: wastewater treatment of pH11 | place: China:Beijing | collected 2019-05-20
GCACCGGCAGCTCGACGTCGAAGAGCGGCGAGCGCACGGTCGTGCCGAACAACGGCTGGTAGCGCTCGTCGTCGGGGTGGGCGATGAGTGCCACGCAGGCCGGGATGAGCTCGGGGCGGGTGGTCTCGATGTGGACCGGTCCCCCGGCGCCGTGGAAGGCCACCCGGTGGTAGGCGCCGGGGTAATCCCGGGCTTCCAACTCGGCCTGGGCCACGGCGGTCTGGAAGGTGACATCCCACAGGCCAGGTGCTTCAGCCTGGTATGCCTCACCGCGGGAAAGGTTGCGGAGGAACGCGGCCTGAGCGACCTTCTGAGCGCGGGCGCCAATGGTCTGGTAGGTGTGATCCCAGTCCACCGATAGTCCAAGGCGACGCCACAGCGCCTCGAACTGCTTCTCGTCCTCGGCTGTCAGACGCTCGCACAACTCGACGAAGTTGCGGCGCGAAATGGGCTGCTGGTCGGCCGCCTTCACACTCTTGCCTTCAGCGCCTTGGAGCGGTGGCTCGTAGTTCTCGATATAGGGCAGTGACGGGTCGCAGCGCACGCCATAGTAGTTCTGCACCCGGCGCTCGGTCGGCAGACCGTTGTCGTCCCAACCCATCGGGTAGAACACGTGCTTGCCGCGCATCCGCATGAAGCGGGCAATGACGTCTGTGTGCGTGTAGCTGAACACGTGCCCGACGTGCAGCGAGCCAGATACCGTCGGTGGCGGCGTGTCGATCGCGTAGACCTGGTCGCGATCTGCGGTGCGGTCGAAGGCATACGTCTGGTTCGACTGCCACGCCTCGTCGTACTTCGCTTCCAGTCCGTCCGTGCTGACTCGGTCCGGAACTCCCGTGACGGTAGCCGTGTGGTGGCTTCGGGGCGCGCTGGACTCACTTGTGGCAGGGGATGTGCTCATGGGTCAATATTCTTCCACAGCGCAGCTTCCTGTTGCGCATATGCCTAACTTTGGGTACCTGATCAATTTTGCGCATACGCGCGTGTTTGCGTATCAGATGGTGAGAAATTGCCCACATCGGTTGTCAGGTCAGTTGGCGGCAACCACTATGGAGAGCATGAACGCACCCATGAACCCGGCACAGGTCGCCATGACCTGTCGAATGTCCGGTGCCCGGTGCGCTTCGCGGCAGTGTTGTTGTTGAAGTAGCCCCGGTTCGGCTCGTTGCTGAGCGAACCGCAAGCCCCAGCGCGTATCGCGCAGCCATCACTTCCACATTCGACAACATTCGCCGAGGAATTTCCATGATCTCCGCTGCTTTTCCAGAAGACACCCACACGCCATCTGCTCAGACATCAGCCACCACGGTGGCCACCGCTCAGAGTCTGACTGCTGTGCAGTCGGCACAGCGTCGGCGCACCATCAGTATCGAGCATTTGATTGCGCGCGACATCGACGCCTATACCAAGGCGCGTACAGCGGCTTAGTTCGACTCCGGAGCGTGGTTCAGCCTTGTTTGCCGAGTTCTTGGTCGCGCTTGATGGTGGCTCGTACGCCTGCAACCACAGACGCGAAGAAGCCCTCGTCCTCCATCGCCAGCAGACCTGCGACTGTCGTCCCCCCCGGTGAACTGACCATGTCGGCCAACTCCCACGGATGAGTGCCAGATTCCAGGACGAGTTTCGCGCTGCCGAGCACCGCCTGTGCGGCGACTTCGGTTGCGACGGATTTGGGCATACCTGCTGCGACTGCTGCGCGTGCCAATGCGTCGATGTAGACGAAGGTGAAGGCCGGGGAGGAGCCCGCTATGGCGGTGAACGCAGAGAACTGCTTTTCATCCAACTCGATGGCACGCCCGACTGCGTTGAAGATGTCCAGCGCTACGGTCTTCTGCTCCGGTAAGACATGCTCGTTGGCGGTCACCGCTGACATGGCCGCTCCGACGAGCGCGTTGACATTGGGCATGACGCGAATGATGCCGATGTCGGCGCCTGCTAGTTCGCCGAGCCTCGCCAACGTCAGCCCGGCTGCGATAGAGACAACGACACCGCCGGTTCGGGCGATGACATCGCCCAGTTCCGGCAGCACGATCGGCACGACATTCGGTTTGATCGCCAGCACCACGATGTCTGCCTTTTCCGCGACAGCAACGGCAGAGTCCGCAATCTCAGCACCGCCTACCGCTGCGGCGAGTCTCTCGGCAGAGTCATGATGCGTGTCGAAGATGATCACATTGTCCGGGGACGTGTTGTCCGCTGCCACGATGCCCTTGACGATGGCGCTCGCCATATTGCCCGCGCCGATGAATCCGACTGTAGTCATGGCTCTACGTTACTGCCTTGTAGGCCGAGCCTGCCCTTCCACCGATCATACCTGGTCGAGACCACTCAACTCGCCGAAGCCGCTCGCGTCGGCAGCACTGTCACGGTGCCTCCGACCATCCCCATCGAGCAGGTGTACTCCCACGTTCCCGGTGTCGTGGGCGTAAATTCGACGACAAAGGTCTCTCCGGGGATGAGCAGTTCGTTGTCGATCTCTGCCTGCGGGGCGACCAGAATGGACGCACACCCGTAGCCGCTTGACGTGATCTCCCAGCGTACCGGCGTGCCAAGGTGAACCACAGAGTGGGCCGGGTAGTAGCCGCCCGGCCGTTGCTCCATGCGCATGATCTGCAGGCCATCCACGACAGTCACATTGTCAGAGATTGTTGTGGCGTTGACGGTGGTGCGGCTCGGTTGGGCGGATCGCCATAGGCTCAGCGCGTTGCTCGACGTGACGAGTGCGAATGCGACGACGATCACTCCAGCGATTCGGGCGAAACGTGTGGCTCCGGTTCCAGTGCGACTGGCCCACACGCCCGCGACGGTGAGAAGTCCGGGAGTCGTTCCCAACGCGAACACGGCGAGCAGTGCGGCTGCCATCGCCGGTGAACCAGATGCGAAGGCGAGCATCTGGGCGGCCTGTGTGAAGGCGCAGGGCAGAAAGAACGTCGCTGCTCCTAACGCTGCGGTAGACGCCCACCAACGCACCGGGCGATCTGAATTGGCATTGTCGCCCGAGGTCCAGCGGTTGATCGTCGCGTGGACGCGTCGCCCCCACGACCCGGGCAGGGTGGGGGACCAGCGGGCCATACGAGGACTTAGTTCGGTGAGTCTGATACCGATCAGCGCCATGGCGACAGCCGCGATGATGAGCAGCGCCGCGATCGTGCGGGTAGATATGGATACTGCCGATCCCATCGATCCGAGGATTGCCCCTAGCGCTGCGAAGCCAATGACGCGCCCAATATTGAAAGCGATTTGAACGCCCCACTGTCCGCAAGCATTCGCTGTCGGGAACCGCGCTGAATACCGAGCGCTTACGCTCAGCGCCAGTCCGCCCACGGTCACCATGCAAGTGGAGAATCCGGCGGTCAGACCCAAGAGCGCTACTCCCGCGAGTCCGCCGCTGATCCGACCGGAGGTCAATGTGCTGGCTGCTTGGTCGATATCGAGCAGGGTGAAAGCAAGAATGATCACTAGGACGATACCGAACCCGATGGCGGAGTCGCGCCAAATTGATCGATCCTTGGCCAACCAGGGGTTGCGCGGCGGTTTCCCCAGTGAGTAGCCGCTGTCGATGAGAGCTAGCGCGATGTCCTCGGGATCGAGTGGTCGCTGACTGGTGACCTGGACCGTGCCCTTCCGATTGAAGGCTTTCGCCGCGGTGACGCCGTCAAGCTTCGATAGTGATCTCTCGATGCGTCGCTCACAGCTGGCGCACGTCATCCCAGTGACGGGATAAGTCACTGTCATCGATGGACCGGTCGCCATAGGCAATACCGTAAGGGGGTATTAAACCGCCCATATAGGACCAATGGTGTGCGCACGTGCAGCCCAGGCAGTCACTCAGACCACGTCGATCTACCTGATTGCCTTCGAACTCCCCGGAAATATCAGGGGAGATCGAAGATAAATCGGGAAGTCGGCGCGAAGTGCTTGCGAAACGGACGGCGGTCAGGCAGTTATGGGACGAGTGCTCCCTGGCCGCCGTTGGCTTTGAACACTGCTTCGAGTTGCGTCCAGCGGCTCGCGAAGAACCTGGCCTGAGCCACCGGATCGGATAATGCGTCGAAGACAGCGGTCTCATCATCTGTCAGCGCTCGCCGCGGCATCGGCAACTCACGCGATTCCCACGACTCCACATCTATCCCGCACGGCGCATGATGCGCGCACGCGGCTACCCAGCCCGACGAATGAGCCAGCGAGATATGCGGCGATCCCGCGCCACCTGAGAGATCAGACACCGACGTTCCTGAAGCAACGACAACATGCTCAAGTCTCGGCTGCCCATGTGGCTCGCCGCACCGCTCGCACCTTTGCCGCACAGTCAAGGCACCAATGTCGCAGCCGACATAACCAGCAGCAACCTCACGAACCAGCAGATGAGCCGCGATATAGTCATCCCGGTCTACTGCCTGCTGTTTGTGCTGGTAGGCCTCTTTTTCCACTGCAGTTAACAAGACGAGTGGATCGCGATACCGAGCCAGCACGTGCATCCGATGGAGTGGAGCACCCACTGGTCTTGCCCGCGGGAAGCAATATCGTTGAGAAGTTATCGGATAGCGATGACGGTGTAACCCTCACGCTGCCTGATGGTGAAAAACTCGTGGTGCCAATCAGCGAGACACCTACGAAGTCGGGACAGACCCCAACGGTGACCGCCACGGCGATTTCGATGAATCGGCAATCCGAGACGAGCCTGTTCTCGCTTGTTAACCGGCTTACAATCGATTGTTCAACGGGCAGTTCGCCGTTTGCGCTTAGAGATATCACGCCACTTGGTTAGCGGATCGAATGGCCGGACCCGGAGGTTGCGACGGGACTCAAACTGCGACGGATCATCCGTCATCGACTGAGCACGCTAAGATGGTGCGCGTACGACGTTGACCCGGCTATCACCGGTGAGTCTCCGGAAGAACAGCCACTGCTTTTATCGACCCCAGCGGCCCAGTAGAACCGGACGGGTAGGCCCGTGACAGCCTGCAATGAGTGGCCACGGCAGAACTCGTCAATGAAAGATTGAGTGAGCACTGCCGCGGCAAGCGGGGTGGTACCGCGGGGGTTGAAGTACGTGCTTCATGCCTCGTCCTCGGCGCAAAACCGGTAGTGACACTCATTTGCAGGAGAAAAGGCATCATGGCGTACCCCCGTCACCGTGACGAATCGAATGTTCCCGCGTCACCCAAGTTCCCTCATATCGAGACCGAGGTCTTGACCTACTGGGAACAAGACGACACATTCAACGCCTCCATTGTGCAGCGCGACGCCGGTGAGAACGGCTCCAATGAGTTCGTCTTCTACGACGGCCCGCCCTTCGCCAACGGTCTGCCGCACTACGGCCATCTGCTGACCGGTTATGCCAAAGACGTCGTACCGCGCTATCAGACCATGCGTGGCCGACGCGTCGAACGTCGTTTCGGATGGGACACCCACGGCCTTCCTGCAGAACTTGAGGCCGAACGAGAACTGGGCATTCAAGGCAAGGCCGATATCGAACGCGTCGGCATCGACCGGTTCAACGAGGCATGCCGCTCATCAGTGCTCAAATACACCCGTGAATGGCGTGACTACGTCACCCGCCAAGCCCGCTGGGTCGACTTCGACAACGATTACAAGACCCTTGATGTCACCTACATGGAATCGGTGATCTGGGCGTTCAAACAGCTTTACGACAAAGGACTCGCCTACGAAGGTCACCGCGTACTGCCGTACTGCTGGAACGACCAGACCCCGCTGTCGAACCATGAACTTCGCATGGACGACGACGTCTACCAGATGCGGCAGGACAACACGGCAACCGTCGGCGTGCGCCTGGAGTCCGGCGAACTCGCCCTGATCTGGACCACGACCCCGTGGACGCTTCCGTCGAACCTCGCCATCGCAGTCGGTCCCGAGATCGAATACGTCGCAGTCGCCCCGGAAGAAGGGCCACTGGCAGGCGAACGAGTCATTCTCGCCAAGGCACTGGTCGGCTCCTATGCACGCGAACTCGGCGAGAACCCGCCGGTTGTCGCCGAATACACCGGCAAGGACTTGGCGGGACGCGGTTACGCACCGATCTTCGACTACTTTGCGAATCGCAGCACGGACGAGGCACCTGGGCCGAACGCCTTCCACATCCTGACCGGCGACTTCGTCACCACGGAAGACGGAACTGGCCTGGTTCACCTGGCACCGGCATTCGGCGAGGACGACATGGCTGTGTGCCGTGAGGCAGGGATCCGTACGGTGCTTCCGGTCGACGAACGTGCCGTGTTCACCGCTGAGGTCAAGGACTACCAAGGTCTGCAGGTCTTCGACGCCAACAAGCCCATCATCACTGACCTGCGCGATGGTTCCGGCCCGCTGGCAAGGCGCCCCGAGAATGAACGCGCAGTGCTAGTACGTCAGGCGTCCTACGAGCACTCGTACCCGCACTGCTGGCGCTGCCGCAAACCACTGATCTACAAGGCCGTGACCAGTTGGTTCGTGGCTGTCACCAAGTTCCGTGACCGCATGGTCGAACTCAACCAGGAGATCGACTGGACACCGGAGAACATCAAAGATGGCCAATTCGGCAAATGGCTGGAGAACGCCCGCGACTGGTCGATCTCACGGAACCGGTACTGGGGTTCGCCGATCCCGGTGTGGGTGTCCGACGACCCGGAATACCCGCGCACCGATGTCTACGGCTCGCTGGCGGAGCTCGAGGCCGACTTCGGACGATTGCCTCGCAATCACGATGGCGAAGTCGATCTGCACCGTCCATTCATCGACGAGTTGACCCGCCCCAACCCGGATGACCCCACCGGCAAATCGACCATGCGCCGCATCACTGACGTGCTCGACGTGTGGTTCGACTCTGGCTCGATGCCGTTCGCCCAGGTCCACTACCCATTCGAGAACCGCGAATGGTTCGAGAATCACTACCCGGGCGACTTCATCGTCGAGTACATCGGTCAGACCCGCGGCTGGTTCTACCTGCTGCACGTGCTCGCCACCGCTCTGTTCGACCGTCCAGCGTTCCGGTCCTGCGTCTCGCACGGCATCGTACTGGGCAACGACGGACGCAAGATGAGCAAGTCCCTGCGCAACTACCCGGACGTTTCGGAAGTCTTCGAGCGCGACGGCGCTGACGCCATGCGCTGGTTCCTGATGGCCAGTCCCATCCTGCGCGGCGGGAACCTGATCGTGACTGAGGAGGGCATCCGCGAGGCGACTCGCCAAGTGCTGCTGCCACTGTGGTCCACCTACTACTTCTTCACCCTGTATGCGAACGCGGTGAATGACGGCCGGGGTTACCAGGTCCAGGAACTGACACCTGAGCGTGTCGCAGAACTGCCTGACATCGACCGTTACCTGTTGGCTCGCACCCGCGATCTGGTGGCGGGCATTCAAGCGGACCTGGACGCCTACGACGTGCCGTCAGCCTGCGAACGGGCCCGTGACTTCACCGACGTGTTGACCAACTGGTACGTGCGCACTCAGCGCACCCGATTCTGGGACGAGGACGGCACCGCCTTCGATGTGCTACACACCGTGCTTGAGGTGCTCACACGCGTGATCGCGCCGCTGGCGCCGCTCGTGTCCGAAGAGGTGTGGCGCGGTCTGACCGGCGGGCGTTCGGTGCACCTGACCGACTGGCCAGACCTTTCCGGCCCGCTCGGTCGAGTGTTGCGCGCCGATGATGACCTGGTGACCCGCATGGACCAGGTTCGGGCCATCACCTCAGCTGTCTTGTCACTGCGCAAGGCGCATTCGCTGCGGGTGCGTCAGCCGTTGGCGTCGTTAGCGGTGCTCGTCCCCAGCGCCGAATCACTGCAAGCCTACGCACCACTGTTGCGAAGTGAACTCAACATCAAGCAGATCGTGCTGTCTGAGTTCTCGGACGAGGCGGGGGCTAGTTACGGAATCTCCCAAAGACTTGTCGTCAACGCCCGCGCTGCCGGTCCGCGCCTGGGCCGGGGCGTGCAGTTCGTGATCAAGGCGGCCAAGGCCGGTGCGTGGCGGGTCGACGAGTTAGGTCAGGTCGTCGTGGACACTGATGACGGTCCGGTTCCATTGGAGACGGCAGAGTACGAACTCACCACCGTCGTAGCGATGGAACACGGTGACGACGGTCCGACCCAGGCGGCGGCAGTGTTGCCGGGCGGCGGGTTCATCGTGCTGGATCTGAAGTTGACGGACGAATTGCGTGCCGAAGGCTACGCCCGCGACGTGATTCGTGAGGTGCAAGAAGCGCGTAAGACTGCTGACCTTGACGTGGCCGACCGCATTGAGTTGACGCTCACTGTCCCGGCGGATCAGCTGGCTGCGGTGCAGGCACACGAGCGACTGATTGCGGAGGAGACCTTGTCGACCAGTGTGATCGTCGTACCGGGCGACGAACTGACAGCCAGTGTTACTAAGGTGTCCTTGTGACCGGCGCCGAGAACACCCCGAGCGAACTGCAGCAGGTCTACGCGCAGATCCTGAGCCGTGCGCCCGAACATGACATCGACCCGACGCTCGAACGGGTGCGCGAGGTTTTGGATCTGCTCGGCAATCCGCATCGGGCCTATCGCACAGTCCACCTGACGGGAACCAACGGAAAGACCTCCACGGCTCGGATGGTCGAAGCCCTGGTGGGCGAATACGGCCTGCGCACCGGTAGGTTCACCAGCCCGCATCTGACTAGCGTGACCGAGCGCATCGCCATCGACGGGGTCCCGATCAGCGAGGAACGATTCGTCGAGACCTACCGGGATGTCATCCCTTACGTCGAGATGGTGGACGAGCGCTCTCTGGCTGCGGGAGGTCCTCGGTTGAGCTTCTTTGAAGTGCTCACTGTGATGGCATTCGCTGCCTTCGCTGATGCCCCCATCGACGTCGCGATCATCGAGGTGGGTCTGGGTGGCAGGTGGGACTCGACCAACGTGATTGACGGCGCTGTGGCGGTTCTCACGCCTATCGCACGCGATCACACCACCTGGCTGGGGGATACGGTCGAGCAGATCGCTTCTGAGAAAGCCGGGATCATCAAGCCCGGGGCCACTGTGATCAGCGCTGCGCAGGTTGAGGAAGCCGTCGGACCGATCCTTGAGGCAGTCGAGCACAATCAAGCACATATGCTCGTTGACGGGGAAGAACTCGTCCTTGTCGGACGTGCGGTAGCCGTCGGCGGTCAGGTCATCACGGTGCGCACCCCCGGCGCCACCTATTCGGATGTCTTCGTGCCGCTTCATGGAGAGCATCAAGGGCACAACGCCCTGCTGGCCATCGGTGCCGTCGAGGCGCTATTAGGCGGGGGACGAGCGCTCAGCGCCAATCTGGTAGAGGCAGCCTTCGCCGCCGTGACGTCGCCAGGCCGACTTGAGGTGGTGCGGTCCTCCCCGACTTTCATCGTGGATGCCGCGCATAATCCCGCGGGTGCTGAGGCCATGTTGACCGGAATCGACGAGGCCTTCACGCTTCGGAATCTGGTGGCGGTGGTTGCGATGATGGCCGATAAGGAGGTCGAGGCTTTCTTGTCGGTGCTCGAACCGCAGGTCAGCCACATTGTGGTGACGAATATGGATTCGTCGCGAGCCATGGACAGTGAAGATCTCGCCGCGATCGCTCGGGATGTCTTCGGCGAGGACCGTGTGAGTGTGGCTGACGCTTTGCCGGATGCCGTCGATGCTGCCGCAGCGGTGGCTGAGCAGTATGACGCCGATCAGGTGGGTCTGGGCACGGGCGTGGTGGTGACCGGCTCGGTTGTGCTTGCTGCCCAGGCACGCGTCCTGTTCGGCCGCGAAGCGTGAGAACCGAGGGGGAGAAGTGAGCCGATCCAGTGGCCCGAAGGGACCACCGCAACCGGGAGACCGCATTGTCGCTAAACGCAGCGCGAAGACCCAGTTCGCTCAGACCATCCTGATTCTTGAAGCGATGGTGATGCTGTTTGCCACATTGGCGGTGAACACGTTGCGTTCCGTTGCGACGGTGTGGAACGGAGAACCGCCCAGTGCTGGCACCGTGTGGCTAGCGGGCGGGTCGCTGGTGGTGATCCTGATCGTGTTTTCCCGGCTCGCTGGCTCGACTGCTGGGGATATCGCAGGTTCAGTGGCGCAGATCCCGGTGCTGCTCAGTGCTTTTGTACTGCCGCTGATGCTGATTGTCGGCGTGGTCTTTGCCGTGATCTGGTTCGTGTCACTGCGTGTCGGCGCGCGTATCGACCGCGAGCGTGCAGCCTACGACGCTGCCCACCCCGATACCGCGCCAAACGTTTGAGCACACCGCTGCCCGGCACGATATGGTCCGCTTAAGGTGCGGTCCGGAACTTTCCAGCCTATTCCTGTGAGACGCCTTGCCGACTGATGGCGGTAAGCCGATTAGGCTTGTCCCTATGACTGCTGCAACTGAACGCACCCTCATTCTCATCAAACCCGATGGCGTCGCCCGCGGCCTCGTGGGCGAGGTACTGCGTCGTATCGAAGCCAAAGGATATGTCCTGGACGCCGTGGAATTGCGCCAGGCGCCGCGCGACCTTCTCGAACGCCACTACGACGAGCACAGAGGGCGCCCCTTCTTCGACCCGCTCGTTGACTTCATGGCATCCGGACCGGTGCTGGCAGTGGTTGCCAGCGGAAACCGTGTGATCGAAGGATTCAGGTCGCTCGCTGGCGCAACAGACCCGACTGTCGCAGCGCCAGGCACCATCCGCGGGGATCTCGGGCGCACCTGGGACACAGCCGTGACCCAAAACATCGTGCACGGCTCCGACTCGCCAGAATCCGCGGAACGCGAGATCGCACTCTGGTTCCCACCGCTGGTAGGTTGACATCAACGTCGAGCTGCCAGCGAGCGATGCATCAGCTGACCATACGGACCTCGTGCCTGCCAGGGCGCCCTCAACCCGTTAGTCTGTATCCGTGTATCTGAAGACCCTGACGCTGCGCGGCTTCAAGTCGTTTGCCTCGGCGACGACGCTGCAATTCGAACCGGGTGTTACCTGTGTCGTCGGACCTAACGGGTCGGGCAAGTCCAATGTGGTCGATGCACTCGCCTGGGTGATGGGCGAACAGGGCGCCAAGACGCTGCGTGGCGGGAAGATGGAAGATGTCATCTTCGCCGGTACGGCGGGCAGAGCGCCCTTGGGACGAGCCGAGGTCTCGCTGACCATCGACAACACCGACGGCGCGTTGCCCATCGACTATTCCGAGGTGACGATCTCGCGCACCCTGTTCCGCAACGGTGGCTCAGAGTACGCAATCAACGGCGCCGCATGCCGTCTTCTCGATGTGCAAGAACTGCTATCCGACACGGGCATGGGCCGTCAGATGCACGTCATCGTCGGGCAGGGGCAACTCGACGCAATCCTGCGAGCCACACCAGAAGAACGCCGCGGATTCATCGAAGAATCCGCCGGTGTGCTCAAGCATCGCCGACGTAAGGAAAAAGCGCTGCGCAAGCTTGAGTCCATGGCCGCGAACCTGACCAGGTTGCAGGATCTGACCGCGGAGATCCGCCGCCAACTCGGCCCCTTGGCGAAACAGGCACAAGTAGCGCGACGCGCCAGCGTCATCCAAGCCGACCTGCGCGACGCTTCTGCCAGACTGCTTGCCGATGAACTTGCCCAGGCCATCGCGACACATGAGCAAGAATCGGCAGACTTCACGGAACTGGAGCGCCAGCAGCAAGCGGTGGCAGCGCAGCTTGAGCAGATCGACCTTGCTGTGAAACAAGCAGAGGCGCGCATCGCCGAGGCCGCGCCCCAGGTCGATGCAGCCGCCGAGACCTGGTACCGGCTCTCATCGATCAGAGAGAGACTGCGAGGCCTGCACTCGCTGGCCACGCAACGCGTCACGTTGCTCAGTGAGGTGTCAGACCCGACACCGGGAGCAGACCCCGAGGAACTGGCTGCACAGGCCAAACGAATCAGGGCCGCCGAGTCGGAGCTCGAAGCCGAAGTGCACACCGCAGCCGCGACATTGGAGACTGCGGCACAGTTCAAAGAGGCTGCCGAGGCCAAAGCCGCCAAGATCGCGCAAGAGATCGCGCGGCTGCAACGTGCAGCCGCTGACCGGCGCGAAGGACATGCGCGACTCGCAGGCGAAGTCGAGGCGCACCGAGGCAGGTTGGAATCCGGTCAGCACGAGATCACCCGTATCGACGTTGAAATCGCCCAGCTCAATAAAGACATCGCGGAAGCAGAGCGCAGCTACCGCACAGTTGAGATGGAAGTCGCCGATATCGAGGCGGGTGAAGTGGATCTGGATGCCGCTTATGAAGCCGCGAAGCAGGCCACCGAAGAGCTCGCGGCAGAATTAGAGCAAGTCACCGCCCAGCTGCGTGCCACGACCCAGGAACGAGCCACGTTGAGTGCTCGTCTTGAAGCGCTCGACCTGTCACTGACTCGCAGGGATGGCGCTGGGGCATTGCTGAGTGACCCTGATGCGCCCGATGTCGGCGGTTCAGTCGCCGCTTCGTTGCGGGTCGAACCGGGGTATGAGACGGCAGTCAATGCGGCACTCGGTCCGTATGCTGACGCCGTCGTGGTGCAAGACGATCAGCAGGCGACCACCGTGTTGCAGTGGTTGAAACAGCAAGATGCCGGCCGCGCGGCACTGGTCGTATCCGACACGGCGTTGCTCCGTGAGGTTGCCATAGAAGCTCGAGACAAGGCTGATGCGCGACGACTGAGCGATCTGGTCGAACCTGCTGCGGCAATCGCTGCATCGGTGCAGTTGTTACTGGCAGATGTGCTCGTCACTGATGACCTCGCGTCTGCCCGCACGCTGCACGCGAAATACCCCGAGCTGCGGATCGTCACGGTCCACGGCGATCTTCTCGGCCCGGCACACGCGTTGGGCGGGTCGACTGGAGCCCCATCAGTGCTGCAGTTGCAAGCGGAGTATGACGAAACGGCGCGTCGCCGAGATGAAGTCGAAGCGCGCATCAAGGAAGCCGAGCTAGCTCAGACCGATCTGACCGAGAAGGTCAGCCGGGCCCGCGACGAGTACAACGCCGCCTTGGCCCAGTTGCATGATTCTGATGCCCAGATCTCGGCAGTGGCAGCTCGGTTGGCGCGGATCGGGGAGGAAGCGCGTCGCGCGCAGGCGACCGTGGATCGGCTGACCAAACAGCGTGAAGAACGATTGGCTCAGATCCAGGTGCATCAGGCTGCCATGGAAGACGCCGAGATGCGGCTGCAGGCAGTCACGGAGGACCCTGAAGAGTCGCAGGCACGCATTGACCAGGCATTGGTGGAGCAAAATGACCTTGATGCCACGGCAGCGCGAGCTCGCACGGCCGAGACCGAGGCCCAATTGGTGTTGCGTACCAACCAAGAACGTGCGAGAGCGCTGGCAGGACGCGCCGAATCGCTGGAGCGGTCCGCCGCAGAAGAGAAGAAGCGTCGTGATGAGGCCGCCGCCGCAGCACTACAGCGCGAACAGGACATTGCCGCCGCGCGGCGCATCACTGGCCAGGTGGAACTCGTCCTAGAAAAACTGGAAACTTCGCTCAGCCAGGCGGCAGTTGCCCGCGATGAGGCGCAACGCGAGCGACAGGCGCTGCAACGACAAGCAGAAGAAGTGCGCGCCAAACGTGAGCAACTGCGAGCCGAGCAAGCAAAGCTCGCCGATGTGGCGCACCGAGAGGAAATCGCGCGCACCCAGCGTGAGGCGAAGCTCGACCATGTACGGGTACGGGCCATGGACGAACTGGGCATCGACCCTGATGTGCTGATCGAGGAATACGGCCCGCACCTGCCGGTGCCGGTGCGCATCGAAGGCGACGATGGCGACCAGATCGTGCATCAGCCGTACGTGCGCGAGGAGCAGATGAAGCGACTCAAAGCAGCGCAGCGCGCTATGACATTGCTGGGACGAGTCAACCCACTGGCGATGGAGGAACACGCGGCGCTCGAAGAGCGGCACAAGTTCCTCACCGAACAGCTCGATGACCTCAAGCGTTCCCGAGCCGATCTGCTGCATATCGTCCGCGAGGTCGACGAGCGAGTCGAACGAGTCTTCGCTGAGGCATTCGCGGACACCGAAGCGCAGTTCGCCCAAGTTTTCTCGCGGCTTTTCCCCGGCGGTGAGGGCCGACTGATCCTGACCGATCCATCGGACATGCTGGGCACTGGCGTCGAAGTCGAAGCCCGGCCCGCGGGAAAGAAGGTCAAACGGCTGTCCCTGCTTTCAGGCGGGGAACGCTCGCTGGCCGCCATCGCCATGTTGGTGGCGATCTTTAAGGCTCGACCCAGTCCGTTCTATGTCATGGACGAGGTCGAAGCGGCGCTGGACGACGTCAACCTATCGCGACTGCTCGATATCTTCCGGGAGTTGCAAACCGACTCGCAGCTGATCGTCATCACGCACCAAAAACGCACCATGGAGATCGCCGATGCGCTCTATGGCGTCACGATGCGCGGCGACGGAGTGACCACGGTGATTTCCCAACGATTGGGCGAAGCGGTCTGACAGGCGCATTCGTGACAGACTTGGACACGTGATTAATCTGGATTCTCCGCTCGGAATTGCTGTCCTCGTCATTGTCGTGGCGCTGCTCATTGTCGCAGTGAGCACGTTCTTCTTACGCCGTAGTCGCGTCAAGAAGGTCGACGACGCGGCTTCACGAGCATTGCAGCCCCGCGCCGATGAGGCGACCGGCGAGACGACCGCTTCAACGATCGACGATGACGCTGGGATTGAGATCGCTGACGAGTCTTCGCCCACGGCAGCGGCACAGCCCGAGGTGGAAACCCCAGAACCAGTCCTGGGACGGTTCACCCGGCTCAAGGCCCGTTTGGCTCGTTCGGGGTCGCCGTTGGGCGCCAAACTCCTCGCAGTGCTGTCGCGGGACACGCTCAGTGACGACGACTGGGATGAGATCGAAGAACTGCTGCTGCTCGCCGACATCGGTGCCGGACCAGCCCTCGATCTGGTCGAAGAACTGCGCACCGAAGTGCGGGTCAAGTCCATCAGCGGTGCCGCTGAGGTTCGCGCACTGCTGCGCGAGAAGCTCGTAGCGCTAGTCGGACCCGACATGGACCGTTCCCTCAATCTGGCGCCGCAGATTCTAGGAGATGGCACTCGTAAACCTGCTGTGCTGTTGGTGGTCGGAGTCAACGGCGCCGGCAAAACCACAACGGTGGGAAAGCTCACCCGCGTGCTGGTCGCCGAGGGAAAGAGTGTGCTGTTGGGCGCCGCTGACACATTCCGTGCGGCGGCTGCCGACCAGCTGACCACCTGGGGAAACCGGGTCGGTGTCGAAACCGTGCGCTCCGACCGGGAGGGCGCTGACCCCGCCTCCGTTGCTTTCGACGCCGTGAAGCAAGGCAGCGCCGCGGGAATTGACGTGGTGGTGGTCGACACCGCCGGGCGATTGCAGAACAAGACCGGCCTGATGGACGAGTTGGGCAAGGTCTCTCGGGTCATAGGCAAAGAAGCGCCGCTGAGCGAGGTCCTGCTCGTCCTAGATGCCACGACAGGGCAGAACGGACTGAACCAGGCCCGGGTATTCACCGAGGTTGCGGGAGTGACCGGCATCGTGCTGACCAAGCTCGACGGCACCGCAAAGGGGGGCATCGTCGTGGCTGTGCAAAAAGAACTGGGCCTGCCCGTCAAACTTGTCGGTCTCGGAGAAGGCCCCGATGACCTCGCGCCCTTCGAGCCCGAGCAGTTCGTCGACGGTCTGCTAGGGGAGTGACCGCTGCGCGAAACATATTCTTTACATAGCGCGCGATGACGTCACGGAACCGAAACAGTTCGTTGCGTCGGACGAAATCCTGATGGACCACCGTAGTGGTTGGGCCGGCGAGATACGTCGGTGAAGGGAGTTAGTTCGATGTTCGTAGCTGAAGTCCTCGGGGACGGCAGCGCCCTGGACGCGGGGAACACCGCCTGGATGCTGACCTCGGCGTCTCTGGTTCTCCTCATGACCCCGGCGCTCGCATTCTTCTATGGCGGTATGGTTCGATCCAAGTCCGTCTTGAACATGATGATGATGTCCTTCGGTGCGATGGGCGTCGTTGGCGTCCTGTACGTGCTGTGGGGCTGGTCGATGTCCTACGGTTCCACCGTCGGCGGTTGGTTCGGAAACCCGTTTGAGCAGTTCGCGCTCAAGGGCGTCTTTGAGTCAACACCGGACGGTTACGTTTACGCGATGTCCGAAGGTCTGCCCGTGATCGTCGATGTCGGTTTCCAGGTGACCTTCGCGATCATCACCGTGGCGCTGATCAATGGTGCGCTCGCAGAGCGCGTGAAGTTCGGTTCGTGGCTGCTCTTCGTGGGTCTGTGGGTCACCTTGTCCTACTTCCCGCTGGCACACCAGGTCTGGGGCGGCGGATTCCTGTCCGACAGCGCTGACGGCCTATCGGCGATGATCTTCGGAACGACTGGAACCGGAGACGACGCAGTGGCTACGGTCGCACCTATCGACTTCGCAGGTGGAACGGTCGTCCACATCAACGCCGGTATTGCGGCACTCGTGCTCGCGCTGCTGATCGGCAAGCGCAAGGGCTTCGGCAAGGAGCCGATGCGTCCGCACAACCTGCCCTACGTCATGCTCGGTGCTGCACTGCTGTGGTTCGGCTGGTTCGGGTTCAACGCCGGTTCCGCATACGGTGCTATCGGCGACGCCGGCCTGGCCTGGGTCAACACCACCACCGCGACAGCCGCAGCGATGTGCGCCTGGATGATCGTTGAGAAGTTCCGCGACGGACACGCCACTTCTCTGGGCGCGGCATCTGGAATCGTGGCCGGTCTGGTCGCCATCACTCCTGCCGCAGGTTCCGTCAGCCCAGTCGGTGCCATCGCCGTCGGTGCCGCCTCCGGTGTGCTCGCCGCGCTCGCAGTGGGTCTGAAGTACAAGTTCGGCTACGACGACTCGCTGGACGTCGTAGGCGTCCACTTCGTCGGTGGTCTGGTCGGAACCGTGCTGATCGGTCTGTTCGCAACCGAGTCCGGCCTGTTCTACGGTGGCGGTATCAAGCAGCTCGTGATCCAGATCGTGATCGCGCTGTTCGCCATCATCTGGGCCGCAGTCGCAACGCTGATCGCAGCGTTCATCGTCAAGGCGACCTTGGGATGGCGTGTCAGTGAAGAAGTCGAGGTCGGCGGAATCGACCTTGCAGAGCACGGAGAATCGGCCTACGAGACGGTCTCAGGGGCCCGCGTTGTTACGGAGGTAAAGTGATGAAACTTGTGACTGGGATCATCCAGCCGCACCGGCTCGATGACGTCAAGTCCGCCCTCGAAGCCGCAGGTATCCGGGGAATGACCGTATCGGAAGCCAGTGGGTACGGTCGCCAAAAGGGCCACACCGAGGTTTACCGCGGTGCGGAATACACCGTCGACCTCGTGCCCAAGATTCGTGTCGAGGTGCTCGTTGACAGCGAAGATGCCAGCGCGGTCACTGAAGTCATCGTCAAAGCAGCGCAGACCGGCAAGATCGGAGACGGCAAAGTCTGGACCACATCGGTCGAGGACGTAGCACGAGTCCGCACCGGTGAACGAGGCGAACAAGCACTCTGACCGGGTGTGGCAAGAAAGCAACACAGTGTTGCTGATCTAGATCGAAGGGGGGCGACAACATGAACGGTCGCATCCCTGGCAGCACAAGCCCGCAGGCCCCGAACCACGCCACGGTTCGGGGCCTGCGGGCTGCCATGCTCGATATCGCCCGGCGCGACGTGATGACGACACCGACAGGAACACGGACACTGACCGGATCGGGCGAGCACCGCCGACAGGCTCTGGTGGAACTCGTCGTTACACGCCTTGAACAGTTGTGGCACGAAGCCACCGAGGGCAGTGAGATGAAGGGAGTCGCGTTAGCCGCCGTGGGGTCCCTGGGGCGCGGCGACCTCGGACCGGTCAGCGACCTGGACCTCGTCCTCATCCACGACGGACGCAGCCTCGATACGAAAACGCTCGAAAAACTCGCCCAACGACTCTGGTATCCGCTGTGGGACGAGGGCATTGACCTCGACCACTCCACTCGCACCCTGGCGCAATGCCGCCAGGTGGCGTCACGAGACGTTCCAGCCGCAGTCGGCATGCTTGACGTCCGGGCTGTTGCAGGCGACATGGTGATCGCGCATCGCGCCAGTTCAGCGGTACTGGCCGACTGGCGTTCCGCAGCCCGGCGGCGCCTGCCGGATCTGCTCACCAGCATCAAAACCCGAGCCGAGCGATTCGGCGAACTCGCATATTTGATCGAACCGGATCTGAAGGAGGCCCGCGGCGGTATCCGTGACGCGGTAGTGCTCGGCGCGCTCGCCGCGACATGGCTCACCGACCGGCCACACGGTGCCGTCGACGACGCCCGTGAAGCACTACTGGGCGCCCGTGATGCCTTGCATATCGCCACCGGTAGGCACACCAACAAACTCCTGCTTGCAGACCTCGATGAAGTGGCGGAACTGTGCGGATACGCCGACGGCGACGACTACCTCGCCATGCTCGCCGATGCGGGACGAGAAATCTCCTACGCGCTGGACACCACGGTGCGGCGAGCCAGGCAGTCGCTCCAGCGGCCGTCCTTGGCGGCCCGGCCCTTCATGATCCGCGGCAAACGGAGTGCACCGCGACTGCGTGCTGTTGCGGATGGACTTGTGGAGCACGATGGCGAACTCGTCCTGGCTATCGATGCCAAACCGCTGGACGATCCATTGCTGCCCATCCGGGCGGCCGCGACGGCTGTGCGTACGGGGCTAGTGCTGTCGCCGGTGACCGCAAGCAAGTTTGCGCAATGTCCGCCGCTACCAACGCCCTGGCCCAAAGTCGCTAGAAACGCATTGATGACCCTGTTGACATCGGGACCTGCGCAGATTCCAGTGTGGGAGGCACTCGACCGTGCCGGGGTCATCACGTCATGGATCCCTGAATGGGAAGGGGTGCGAAACCGGCCGCAACGTGCCGCGGCTCACCGCCATACCGTCGACAGACACATGATCGAGGCGGTATCGCGTCTGCCGCGACTGCGCGATGAGATCACCCGGCCCGAAGTGCCTTATCTCGCGACGCTGCTGCACGACATCGGTAAACGGGCGGGAGCAGTCGATCACTCCAGCACCGGAGCCGAACTCGTCCCGACAATCGTGATGCGCATGGGATTCGACCAGCGGATCGCCGATGACGTGCAGCTTCTGGTACGAGAACATCTGACGTTATCGCGCATAGCCCTCGGCGCCGACCCTGACGATGACGACGCGGTTCAAGAACTGATGAATGCGGTCAACGGCAGCACCGAACTACTGTGGGTGCTGCGCGATCTGACCGAAGCGGACTCATCGTCATTGGGCAAACAGGGGTGGACGGCATGGCGGGCGCGCCTGGTCGATGAACTGGTGGCGCGTGCTCTGAGCAAGTTGCCACCTAATGCCGGTAACCTGTAACGAGACTTTTGTTATGGCGCATCGGTTTCGGTGGGCTTTGTTACTGGACAACGTGAGGACTCGGGCTAAGTGTTTGCGACCTTGTCAGATCGGCTGACATCGACCTTCAAGAACCTGCGCACCAAAGGCAGACTGTCCGAATCGGATATTGACGCGACAGTGCGTCAGATCCGGCGGGCGCTGCTGGACGCGGATGTTGCCGTGCCTGTGGTGCGCGAGTTCACCGGCAACGTGCGCGAACGCGCGCTTTCGGCGGAGGTTTCGGCAGCGCTCAACCCGGCGCAACAGGTCGTCAAGATCGTCAACGACGAACTCGTCGGCATTCTTGGCGGACAGTCCCGCAGTTTGCAGTTCGCCAAGAATCCACCGACCGTGATCATGCTGGCCGGTCTGCAAGGTGCCGGTAAGACGACCTTGGCCGGCAAGCTGGCGCGCCACCTCAAGGAATCTGGACACACCCCGCTGCTGGTTGCTGCTGACTTGCAGCGCCCCAACGCGGTGACCCAGCTCTCGGTCGTTGCCGACCGTGCCGGTGTGCCGGTTTATGCTCCTCATCCAGGGGTGGCCTCGGAAGCAGAGGTTCCCACCGGCGACCCGGTGGCAGTGGCCCGTGACGGTGTCGAGCAGGCCCGTGCGAAACTGCACGACGTGGTGATCATCGACACCGCCGGACGACTCGGTGTCGATCAAGAGCTCATGCGGCAGGCCGCTGACATCAAAGCCGCCACCAACCCCGACGAAGTGCTATTCGTGATCGACGCGATGGTCGGTCAAGATGCCGTGACCACGGCACAGGCATTCCTTGAAGGGGTGGACTTCACCGGCGTTGTGTTGTCGAAACTCGATGGCGACGCGCGCGGTGGTGCGGCGTTGTCAGTCGCCTCGGTGACCGGCCGACCGATCATGTTCGCATCTACCGGCGAGCAGTTGACCGACTTCGAGGCTTTTCACCCCGACCGTATGGCGTCGCGGATTCTGGACATGGGCGACATCCTGTCGCTGATCGAGCAGGCTGAAAAGGCTTTCGATGCTGAAGAAGCCGCGAAGATGGCCTCCAAGATCACCTCGGGCGACGGGTTCACACTCGAAGACTTCCTGGGACAGATGCAGCAATTGCGCAAGCTTGGCTCCATGAAGAAAATGCTCGGGATGCTGCCGGGAGTCGGCCAGATGCGCGAGGCCATCGACAACTTCGACGAACGCGAGATCGACCGCGTCGAGGCCATCATCAGTTCGATGACACCGCATGAACGCCGTGATCCGAAGATCCTCAACGGTTCGCGACGCGCCCGTATCGCTCGCGGATCCGGCGTGACCACGACAGATGTCAATCAATTGCTGACACGCTTTGAAAGTGCCCGCAAGATGATGAAGCAGATGGGCAAGACTGGCGGCCTGCCTGGCATGGGCGGGATGCCAGGCATGGGTGCGTTGCCCGGATCGGGTAAGCGCGCCGGTGCTCGGCAAGCGAGCAAGGGGAAGAAGAACAAGGCTGCGCAGCGTCGTGCCTCTGTTCAGTCGATGAAGGCGGCAAAGAAGGCCGCCCAAGCTCAGCAACAGGGCGCACAGCCTGCATCGGGCGACGGTTTCGGGCTTGGTGCCAATGCATCGGGTCCGGCCAGCATTGAAGACCTGAACTTACCGCCAGATTTGGAGAAATACCTGCGTGGCTGACGAAACTTCCCCTAGCCCGACCATCCACCTGACCGGGCGGATTGTGCTTGACGACAATCGCGAAGTCGGAGACCTTTGGATTCATCGCGGAAAAGTCACTTTGACGCGCCCCGCCAACCTGACTTTGAACACGATCACCGTTGACGGCTGGGCGATTCCCGGGCTCACTGACGTGCACTGCCACGTCGGTCTGGGAGGCCAAGGGGCTGTCGATCGCGACACCACCAGGGAACAAGCCCTTGCCGATCGTGATAGCGGAGTCCTTGTGATTCGCGATGCGGGTTCGCCTGGAGAGACTCGATGGGTCGACGACGAGATCGACCTACCGCGAGTCATCAGGTCCGGCCGCCACATTGCTCGTCCCAAACGCTATATCCAGCACTATGCGCTCGAGCTTGAGGACCCGGACGATCTCGCGACCGTGGTCGCTGAGCAAGCGCGGCACGGCGACGGCTGGGTCAAACTCATCGGCGATTGGATTGATCGATCCGACGGTCCCGACAGCGATCTGGCACCGCTGTGGAATCGAGAACAACTCGTCACTGCCGTCAATGCGGCGCATCGCGGTTGCGTCCGGGTCACTGTGCATACATTCGCGACTGAAGCCATCGATGACCTGCTCCATGCTGGTGTCGACTGTATTGAACATGGCACTGGGATTTTGCCTGAGCACCTCGATACATTGGTTTCCAGGGGTATCCCGGTGACTCCGACCTTGCTGCAGATCGGCCAATTCGAGGCGATCGCGACGCAAGGTGACGAGAAGTACCCGAAATTCGCCGCCCGAATGCGCGCGCTGTACCAGCGTCGCTATGAACAAGTGCGGATGCTGCACGAGGCGGGTGTGCAACTGCTCATCGGAACCGACGCCGGGGGCACGATCGGGCATGGTGCTATCGCGGCGGAATGCGCAGAACTGGTGGCGGCAGGGATTCCAGCCCGAGAGGTCGTGGCGGCAGCGTCCTGGAAAGGGCGCCGCTTCGTCGGTGTCGCGGACATTATCGAGGGCTCCAGCGCTGACCTGGTGGTCTATCCCGAGGACCCGCGCCGCGACATCAACGTGCTGGCCCATCCCAAGGCCGTGATCTTGCGCGGACGTCGAGTGGTCTAGCACTGCCCGCTGCTCCTGCGGCCTCAACGACGCTGCCCTTCGTCCAGGTTCCATCCCACGTCCGGCTGACTCCGACTCAACCCGGTTGTGGCGACTTGCCGTTAGCGGGCAAACTCTGGCAGAATGTCTCGCTGTACTCCGCGTGCCCGGCCCCTCTCTCCGAGCAACGCTGTGTCCTCGAACGATTCGACCATGACAGCCCCACTGTCGAGTTGCGCCGTTCATCCCAAGAAGAACCAGGAGAGCCCACTACTGTGGCCACCAAAATCCGTTTGAAGCGGCTCGGAAAGATCCGCGCCCCGTACTACCGTGTTGTTGTCGCTGACTCGCGTTCCAAGCGTGACGGTCGCGTCATCGAGGAGATCGGTAAGTACCACCCGACTGAAGAGCCGTCACTGATCGACATCGACTCAGAGCGTGCCCAGTACTGGCTTGGCGTTGGCGCACAGCCGAGCGAGCCGGTACTTGCCTTGCTTAAGGTCACCGGTGACTGGCAGAAGCACAAGGGCCTGCCGGGTGCTGAAGGCACCTTGAAGGTCAAGGAAGCCAAGGCCGACCCGCAGGTCGCCATCGAAGCCGCTGAGCGTGAAGCCGAAAAGCGTAAGGCTGACGCCAGCGCCGCTAAGGCCGCCGCTGTCGAGTCAAGTGACGACAGCGCTGACGAAGCGGGCCAGGACGAGCAAGCCTGATGGTCGCTGACGCACTAGAACACCTAGTTCGCGGCATCGTCGATCATCCCGATGATGTGACGGTCACTGTCAAGAAGTCGCACCGCCTGGAAATCCTCCAGGTTCGGGTTCACCCCGACGATTTAGGACGAGTGATCGGTCGCGGCGGACGCACGGCACGAGCGCTGCGCACGGTGATCAACTCGATTGCACCAGGCGGCAAGGTTCGCGTGGACGTCGTTGACGTCGACCGACGCTAGTCAGCACGCCACGTGCAGTATTCAACGAAGGTCCGGTCCTGTATCAAGAGGGCCGGACCTTCGTCTATCAACTGCAATTTGTAACACTATGAAGACTGGATGAACGCACCCGGCATGGAAGGTCGCACATGGAACTGATTGTTGCGCGCATCGATCGCGCACAAGGACTCAAAGGTGAGGTTGCTTTGACAGTCCGTTCCGACAGGCCCGAACAACGGCTCGCCGTGGGTGCGGAACTACACGCTGACGCTCCCGAAGTGGACACATTGACCGTGGCGAGTGCGCGAACCTACAAGGGACGTTGGTATGTCCGATTCGAAGAGGTGACAGACCGTAACGGTGCAGAGGCACTGCGCGGGATCAACCTCAGCACTGACGCAGAGGCATCAGACGAAGAAAATGCCTGGTACCCCCATGAACTCGAAGGACTACGAGTCGAACTCCCCGATGGGACCGTGGCAGGTACCGTCATCGGGCTGGAACAGTTCCCGGCGCAAGACATGCTCGTCATCGCGGAACGACCGGGAGGGCGCACTCTGATCCCGTTCGTGCGGCAAATCGTCCCAGTCGTGGCGCCAGAAGAAGGACGCGTGGTCATTGACCCGCCAGGCGGATTGCTCGAGGCGGACTCGGCAAACCTTGACAGTGCTGATGGCGGACAGGAATCGGGTAGCGATGCATATTGACGTGCTATCAATCTTTCCTGAGTATCTAGCACCACTGGAGCTGTCTCTGGTCGGCAAAGCTCAAGAAAAGGGTCTGCTTGAGATCGAGGCACATGACCTGCGTGCTTGGACCACTGATCGCCACCGCACAGTTGACGACACCCCGGTAGGCGGGGGAGCCGGCATGGTCATGCGGCCCGATATCTGGGGCAAGGCACTCGACGACACCCTGTCCGAAAGCGCGACCCTGATCATCCCGAGCCCAGCCGGTCAGGTTTTCACCCAGCGGCTCGCCACGGAACTATCCAGTTCCGAGCACCTTGTCTTCGCGTGCGGCCGGTATGAGGGAATCGACGGCCGAGTAGCGGAACACTATGCCGCGGCAGGCTACCGGGTGCTCGAAGTCTCGATCGGTGACTATGTGCTCAATGGTGGCGAAGTCGCCGCGATGGTCATGATCGAGGCCATTGCCCGACTCATTCCGGGCATGGTCGGTAACCCAGATTCCTTGGTCGAGGAATCGCACGGCAGCGCTGGTCTGCTCGAATACCCGGTCTATACCCGTCCGGTGACTTGGCAGGGACGAGACATCCCGGAAGTGCTGCTGAGCGGACATCACGCGAAAATTGCCAGATGGCGTCGCGACCAGGCGCTACAGCGAACTCAGGAACGCCGACCAGATCTGATCGCTGCGCTGCAGCGCGATGAAAGGCTCGACAGCCGAGACTACGAGGTGCTGCGCGAACAAGGATTCGAAGAATAGCGATCTGTGCGGTAAAGTTACACCTTGGCCTGTGCCGTGTTATCTGCCATGGGGGATTGCGCGGGATCTAGCCGGTCGAATCTGTCGACACGGTGACGCGGCCACACTCAAGACCATACGGTTCGGGACAAATCCCGCACCATGATCATGCCTGACCTGTGGCAGGTACTGGAGAATGCAATGCACAAGCTTGACAACGTCGAGGCAGCATCACTGCGCAACGACATCCCAGAATTCCGTCCAGGCGACACCGTGAAGGTCAACGTCAAGGTCGTTGAAGGTAACCGTTCGCGTATCCAGGCTTTCCAGGGTGTTGTCATCGCCCGCCAGGGTGCATCGGTTCGTGAGACCTTCACCGTGCGTAAGATCAGTTTCGGTGTCGGAGTCGAGCGCACCTTCCCGCTGCACGCCCCGACCATCGAGTCACTTGAGGTCGTCACCCGTGGTGACGTGCGCCGCGCAAAGTTGTACTACCTGCGCGAGCTTCGCGGTAAGAAGGCGAAGATCAAGGAAAAGCGCGAAACTGCACCTAGCGGCAAGTGAGCAACGAACCTTCGGCAACGGCGGGCGATCCAGGCGATCGCCCGCCGTTGGCGTCCACAGAAAACAGTTCGGACATTGTGGACGAGCAGACAGCGCCAGCCGAGGACCGCAATCAGGCGGACTCATCTGCCCAAATGCCCAAAGGCCGCATGGCGCAGTGGCGCAAGAGCCACCCCTGGGCCTCTCAGTTCGTCGACATCTCGGTCATCGTCGTCATAGCGCTGACACTGTCATTCCTGATCAAGACATTCTTGATGCAGCCGTTCGTGATACCGAGCGAATCGATGGAAGACACCTTCGTCCAAGGTGACCGAGTCGTCGTATCAAAACTGTCGACTTCCATCTCGGATGTGCGCCGCGGCGACATCGTGGTCTTTCGCGACACTGACCATTGGCTTGGTCAGGTGCCGCCGCGAGACGCGAATCTTGCTCGTGAATTCTTCGAGACCATCGGCATCCTCCCTGAAACCGATGAGCAATATCTCATCAAACGCATCATCGCCGTCGGCGGGGACCACATCGTGTGCTGCACCGATGACGGTTTAGTGACAGTCAACGGTACTGCCATCACTGAGGACTACCTCAAGCCGGGTTCCCTACCCAGCCAGATCCCCTTTGAGGTCACCGTGCCGCAAGACAAACTATGGGTGATGGGGGACAACCGCCAAAACTCCGGCGATTCTCGATTCCACATGGGATCGCCCGGTGGTGGTTTCGTCGCCAAGGACCAAGTCGTCGGCACGGCGTTTGCCACGGTGTGGCCGCTCAACCGACTCACGTGGCACACCAACCCAACGGATGTCTTCGACGACATCCCCGATGCTGACGGCGACGAATAGGCGATTGATCTCGATCCGATGCGCTACTCGATCAGCGTCTACCGCCGGTCGAAGGGTTGAGACCCATTCCCGACTCGACGTGATGCAATCAGACGATACGCAGTCACGGTCGTTACAGTAGTGCGGTGACATCGCCATTGCCCGCAGCCAAAACACCAAGTGAAGCCAAACAGGACTCGTCTCGTCCCAAGCGCCGCAAGAAGCCCAGAAACGGACCGGTAGCACGTTGGCTACGCCAGCACCGCAAGATCGGCCTAGTTGTCGAGACGGTGACCGTTATTGCGGGCGCATTGCTGCTATCACTCCTGATCAAGACGTTTCTCATGCAACCGTTCTACATCCCCTCCGAGTCTATGAACGACACCCTGGCGGTCGGCGATCGAGTGCTGGTCTCAAAACTGTCGGTGTCCATCTCGGATGTGCGCCGAGGCGATGTCATCGTCTTCAAAGATCCTGGCTGCACCACTGAAGCCCGTAACGACCGCGATTGCTGGCTCACCCCGGCTAGAGCGCAGGACCGTCCACTGCCGGTTCGAGCGATCAACTCAGTCCTGACAACAGTGGGCCTGCTGCCACCTGCCTCAGACCAATTCCTGATCAAACGCATCATTGGCGTCGGTGGTGATCATGTGCGCTGCTGCAGCGAGGATGGGCGAGTCGAGGTCAACGGCACCGCCATCACCGAGACCTACCTGCGCCCCGGCTCATTGCCCAGCGAAGTCGAATTCGATGTGACTGTGCCGCAGGACCACTACTGGGTGATGGGCGACAACCGCCAGAATTCCCAAGATTCTCGATACCACTCCAACGGTCCGGGCCAAGGCTTCGTGCCGCGCGAAAACGTCGTCGGTTCCACCTTTGCCCGCATGTGGCCGGTGCACAGGTGGGCATGGATGACCAATCCGCATGAAGTGTTCGCTGATGTCCCGTAGCGACGCGACCCTCCTGGTGGAACAGTCGCTTGCGCGAGACGGCCTCGTCATAGCAGGTATGGACGAAGTGGGACGCGGCGCACTAGCCGGACCAGTATGCGTCGGCGCCGTTGTGGTCGCTGACCTGGAGTGTCAGGTGCCAGCAGGGATGACGGACTCGAAACTGCTCTCTGCCAAGCGGCGCGAACTGCTACGGGAACAGATTCTCGCCTGGGCCACTGCCTGGGCGGTTGGTGAAGCTAGCGCCAGCGAGATCGACACCCACGGCATCATAGGAGCTTTGCGGCTAGCCGGGCGGCGGGCAATCGCACAGATCGAACAGACCTTCGGCGGGGTGGACCTGGTGCTTCTCGATGGCAGTCACGACTGGTTGACTGAACCGCGCGGCGTTGCCACTGCCGACGAGGTCCTCGACCTGTGGAATACGCCTTCGAGCGCCGTGAATTCCTCTTACCGCGTGAGCACCCGAGTCAAAGCCGATCTGCACTGCGCGACAGTCGCGGCGGCTTCGATTCTGGCGAAGTGCTACCGCGACGCGCACATGCGCGACCTCGCTTCGCAGTATCCGCAGTTCGCCTGGGACAGCAACAAGGGGTATGCCAGCGTCGCCCATCGCGATGCGCTCACCACACACGGTCCGAGTGAGTATCACCGCAGGACATGGAAGCTGCCTGCACGGAACTGACGGTTCGATGGTCCATGATGGTTAGGTGAACGAAGACGAGTTGGAACAGTATGAGACGAGCATGGAGCTGGCGCTCTATCGCGAATACCGCGACGTGGTGCGGCTTTTCTCCTATGTAGTCGAAACGGAACGACGTTTCTATCTTGCTAATGCGGTGGATCTTCAGGTGCGTTCCGCGGCCGGTGAGGTCTACTTCGAACTTCGTCTCACCGATGCCTGGGTGTGGGATGTATACCGCTCCAAGCGGTTCGTCAAGTCTGTTCGGGTAGTCACGTTCAAGGACGTCAACGTCGAGGAACTGGCGAAGAACGAGATCGACCTGTAGACCACATAGCTTTTCGGGACGAGTATGCCCAGTGCCATTGAGTTATCCACATCGGTCAACTGAGCGAGTCGCAGCGCGCTGACCTTTGACACTGTGAGTATGTGACTAAGAACAGTAACGGCGCAGCCGCACCGGCGAACCACCGCCAGGTGCTCGGACAGCGCGGCGAAGATGCGGTCGTAAGCCAGATCGTCTCATGGGGCTGGCAGGTCGTTGCCCGCAATTGGCGCTGCAAGTTCGGCGAGTTGGACATCGTTGCCCGTGACGGTGACACGTTGATCTTCATTGAGGTCAAGACCCGATCATCGGCGGTATTCGGACATCCGGCGGAGGCGGTCGATGCCTCGAAACTGATGCGATTGCGTCGTCTGGTGGGGCAGTGGCTCCACGAACATCCGCACCAGCGCGCTGGTGCCATCAGACTCGATGTGGCGGCGCTGATCGCGCATGGCGACCGATTTGAATGCGACTACATCGCGGGAGTCGGATCATGAGTGCTATCGCCAAGGTGAGCGGGAATGGCATCGCGTCTGCACCTCGATCGGGGTTGGGTCTAAGCCGATCGGTGGGGCTGGTCGGTCTGCGCGGGCATGTCGTGGAGGTCGAAGCGCATCTCGCCCAGGGACTGCCGGGCTTTGCCATTGTCGGGCTGCCCGACGCGGCACTGTCGGAATCACGTGATCGGGTCCGCGCGGCGATCGCCAGCACAGGACTCGCTTTGCCGCACCGCCGCATTACCGTCAATCTCGCTCCCGCGTCATTGCCCAAACGCGGTTCCGGATTCGATCTGGCGATTGCCGTGGCGCTGCTTGCAGCAGCGCGCATTGTGCGACCACAAGAATGCGCGAAATTCGTCATGCTTGGTGAACTCGGGCTTGACGGGAGGGTCCATCCGGTGCGCGGCGTATTGCCTGCCGTTGCGGCCGCTGTGGCCCAAGGTCACCGTCGTATCGTCGTGGCTGCACAAAATGCGCGAGAAGCCGCACTCGTTCCCGACGCTGAAGTCCATCCGGTGGCATCGCTAGGTGACGCCGCGGTGCTGCTGGGTGCCGATCCTGGTGATGTGGTCAGCAGTGACAGTCCGGTGATCACCGCTGATCAGGCGGTGCCCCGGGCTGATGTGGGAGATCTGAGCGATGTCGTTGGGCAGCACCAAGCGCGCTACGCCCTTGAAATCGCCGCGGCTGGTGGTCATCACATGCTCATGGTGGGGCCTCCGGGTGCAGGCAAGACCATGTTGGCGAAGCGACTGCCCACTATCCTCCCCGATCTCACCGATGAACAGGCAGTGGAGGTCACAGCCATTCATTCCTTAGCGGGTTCCCTTGACCCATCCCTGGGATTGATACGGCGCCCGCCATTTGAAGCGCCGCACCACACCGCGACAGCAGCTGCGATTGTCGGTGGCGGCTCAGGACTGCCACGACCTGGCGCCGTATCGTTGGCGCACTGCGGCACGTTGTTCCTTGACGAAAGTCCAGAGTTCAAAAGCAGCGTACTCCAAACCCTGCGACAACCGATCGAAGCGGGCGAACTCGTCATACACCGCAGCGGTGGGGTTGCGCGATACCCAGCTCGATTCCAACTGGTGATGGCAGCGAATCCGTGTCCCTGCGGTATGGATGAGCAGCGTTGTCAATGTACGTCACTAGTGCAACGGCGCTACTTCTCCCGACTGTCCGGACCGTTACTGGACCGTGTCGATTTGCACTGTCAACTGCGTGGAATCCGATTGGGTGACATGTCTGGAGAGCAGATGGAAAGCAGCGCGAGCGTGGCACTGCGTGTCAGTGCAGCGCGTAGTGCTGCGGCTAAGCGTCTTCAGGACACCCCATGGACGCTGAACAGTCAGGTTCCAGGACCATGGTTACGGCAAAACTGGAGCATCAGAGATGCTGTGCTGGAACCGGTCCAGCAGGCTATATCGCGCGGCCACATTTCCATGCGGGCTGCCGATCGAATCTTGCGGGTGGCATGGACCGTGGCCGATCTGGCGGGGCGAGCGGCTCCGGACCGATCAGACGTGTCCGCCGCCTTAGCACTGCGTGCTGGAGGTCCGGCGCAATGACGGGCAGATCCATCGAATTGATGCCGCAAGACGACCGTGAAGCACGGATGGCGTGGTCGCAGGTCATCGAACCAGGAGAGCGACCCGCGATTGCGGTGGTAGAGCATATGGGAGCGGAACAGGCCTGGCTCTGGATGCTCGAATCCGGTCAGCGCATCGCCAGCGAACAACCACACGATGTGCCTCAACGGTTGACCCGCTCGGTACTGCGATGGTTCGATCAGGCGCAGCAGGTCCGACTGGATCAGTTGCGGCGCGATGTCGCTGGAAGTGATGCGACGGTGGTGATTCCGTCCGATCCGCAATGGCCCCCATTGTGCGACTCACTAGACGGTGATCGCCCGATCTGCCTGTGGCTGCGCGGCAACGTCAATTGGTGGCGCGACACGCAACGCACAGTCTCTCTAGTGGGGGCACGTGCTGCCACCAACTATGGCATCGCCATCGCCTCTGATTTTGCGGCAGATCTAGCCCACTCAAGTACCGCGGTCATTTCTGGCGGAGCGTTCGGTATCGACATCGCGGCGCATCGGGGAGCTTACGGGGTCGGCGGTACGACTGTGGCTTTCTTGGCGGGTGGCATCGACAACATGTACCCCAAAGCCAACGAGACTACGTTGCTCAATATCGCGCAATCTTCGGGAGCGGTTATTTCAGAACTCGGCCCCGGAGCGAAGCCATTGCGCTCGCGATTCCTGCGACGCAATCGACTGATCGCGGCGGCAGGGCAGGCGACTGTCGTCGTCGAGGCAGGCATGCGCTCTGGAGCCATGTCGACTGCCCGTCATGCCAGTGAACTGTTACGGCCCCTTGGTGCGGTTCCGGGACCCATTACTTCGCGAGTCTCGCAAGGCTGCCACGCACTCATTCGTGATGCCCTTGCCGTATGCGTGACATCAGTGTCCGACATTGCAGAGTTGGTTGGCAGTTCGACAGCTGAAAGCACGGAACAAGCCGGACAGTCACAAGAAGAATCACCGCTGAGTTACTTCCCGCAACCAGTGGTTCCATCGCGCCCTGCGGACACTAGGAGAACGACTGATGACAGACCCGAGTTCACGGGTGGCGCCGATTTCCAACCGCCGCCCTGGTTAGCGACGGCTATGACGACACTTATCGCGCAGTTACGGCGCGGACGAGGACAAAGCCTTGATGAACTCGTCATGGCCACGGGTCTTGCGGCGAATACGGTGTTAGCGGCACTGGGTGAACTTGAGTTGCGTGGCGCCGCTGCCTGGCGGGGGCGAGGCTGGCAACGAACTAATTCCACCTAGGGCGAGTAATGGCTGAGTAAAAATAGGTCATTTCTACTACGGAAAATATTCCAACTGGGTAACGAGACTTGATTTTCTGTGCTGTATGTCACACGGTATCCACATGGCCTTAGTTACCGTAGCTGCCGTATCACGTGGTGATGCGACCGATGTGGTGGCTGAGGCATTTCTGGAATATCTGACCCAGCAACGCGGCCTAGCCGCTGCGACAGTTCGAGCCTATGCCTCGGATATCAGAGATTTCGCGACGTTCATCGGGGTCGAGAGCCCCACTGGCAACGATGTGAACTTACTTGCAGTGCGGCAATGGCTGGCGCATCAAGCAGAGAACAACTGCGCACGTTCCACTCTGGCGCGCAGGCGCGCGAGCATTCGCGCCTATGATGCATGGTTGCGCTCGGTCGGAGAACAGGATTCCTCCGAATTGACTCGTCTGGCTGCAGCCAAGATCCCGCATCGACTCCCCACGGTCTTGTCGGCTGATGCTGCTGGGCAATTGATGGAACATGCGCGTGGACAGATCGACCGCACCGTGCCCGAGACATTGCGACTGTGGGCATTATTGGAATTGTTATACGGCACGGGAGCCCGTGTCGCTGAAGTCAGCTCCCTCGATATCGCCGACGTTGATCTGCTGGATCGCCTCGTTCGGCTTCACGGTAAAGGGTCGAAAGATCGTGTTGTGCCGTTAGGTGCGGTAGCCGCTGAAGCCATATCAGAGTGGCTGGACCACGGGCGTGACCAGTTCGCTGCACCCAAGAAGAACGCGGAGAGTACGAAGGCGCTCTTCCTCGGGCGGCGCGGCGGACGGTGGGGCACCCGGCAGATCCGTCAGGCGGTCCGCGATGCCAGCCGAGCCGCTGCCGTCAACGAGATTTCACCGCACGCGCTGCGGCACAGCACTGCCACACACCTGATCGAAGGCGGCGCAGACTTACGGAGCGTGCAAGAGATATTGGGTCATTCCAGCCTATCGACGACACAGCGCTATACCCATGTGACTCCGGAGCGTTTGCGCTCCACATACCGACAAGCGCATCCGCGCGCGTAGCGATTGCCTAGGGAGACAACGATGTTTAACAGCAAAGCTATTCCAAGTGCAGATGCCCTCATCGACACTGAGACCAGCAAGAGTGACGAGGCTGCACCGGTATCGACTCGTCATACGACGCGGGCTCGATCCGGTTTGCTGTTTGCACGGCGAGACCAGGTCAAGCAGAAACGAGACGAGGCCGAGAACGCCCCAGCGAAGCGCGCTGAGATTTCGAACGATGCGCAGGTTGTCGATCTAGAACACGGCACTATCGCGGACGTGTGGACGTACTACCGGATGACGGCGAGCAAGGCAGCCCGCGAACGACTCATCTTGCACTACGCGGCACTCGTGTCTCAGGTCGCGACACGGGTAGGGATGCGACTGCCGAACAGTGTCGAGCAGGCAGACCTCGTCTCCTATGGCATGTTCGGATTGATCGATGCGATCGACAAGTTCGATCCAGAACGAGACATCCGCTTCGAGACGTATGCGCAGACCCGTATTCGCGGCGCTGTCATAGACGGTCTGCGGGCCATGGACTGGATCCCTCGGTCGGTGCGCGCCAAGGCTCGCAACCTGGAGCGAGCGGTGGGCGAACTGGAGTCGGTGCTGCGCCGTGAGCCGACGCGGGCTGAGGTGGCGTCGCACCTTGGCGTATCGGTGGACGAGGTCGACCACATTCAGTCTGTCAATGCGACAACGGCCGTAGTCGCGCTTGATGAGCTGCTTGCGCTCGGTGACGGGGTGGAGCAGCGTATCGCCCCATCAGATAATCCTCGTGAACTATGTGGCGACCCAGCACAGCGTTACGCCGGACACGAAGAACGGCGCGTGTTGATCGAGTTGGTTTCATCCATGTCTGACCGTGATCGGCTGATGCTGGTGCTGTACTACTTCGAAGGGCTGACGTTACAGGAGATCGGCCGCATCTTCGGTGTAACAGAGTCACGTGTGTCCCAGTTGCACAGTGCGGCGATGAAGCAGTTACGGGCGAAGATCGTCGATCTCGACATCCGCTAGTAGCCGAGCTCGCATAGGGCCAAGCAGTAGCAACGGGTTGATATAGCGGTCGGGGCCGGTCCGAACGCCCCAGTGCAGACACGATGTGGTCGTCTCACATCGATGCCCTGCTGCCACGTGACCGACCAACTGTCCGCGAACCACTAGATCACCGACCGCCAGGTCCGAGTCAATCGCTTCCAACGTGCTCAGCAGATCGTCATCGTGCCGCAGCACCAGCACTGTCCTGCCAGCGACCTGACCGGAGAACGTCACCCGTCCATCATGGGGTGCGATCACTTCAGCGCCCCAGGCAGTCCCCAGATCAATGCCGCGATGTCCCGGGCCGAATCTACGCATCGCGGGAGTGAAATGCCGTGTGATGTCGGCGATGCTCGCTCCAGCCAACGGGAGTCGATAGGGGTGCCGCTGCACCGTCGGTGAGGCCGTCGGGGTGGACTGAGGCGCGGTCACCAGATGTCTAGCGCTGCTTGCATGAGTGAACTGGGCAGCAGGCGAGAACAGCAGGAGCGCGGCGACAGATGCCGACACTACGGCTAGTGATCCGTATGGTTGTCGGAACGCAGTCAAAGAGTGAGCTGACATATGACTACGATGCCGCGGTCAGTTGCTCGCGGGCACGACTACAGAGCCATTGTGGATAACTCGTGCAGCAGGCCCGCCCGCTTCCCTACACCTATATTGCCCTTCCCCCCCCCCGATATAACAGGGCAGGAAGGGCAATAACGCACTAGAAACCGGTCGGGACCAGGGAGAGGCAGGGCAGACCACATGTTGCACCTCAAACGAGAACACGGGGATGGCCTGGGTGACACGCTTCGTCGGGTACCATGGTGGGAGCAGTCGATCTCGGTCGGCTGACTTCGCGTGCCATCTTGCTTGTATTCATATGAGCGCTATGCCGCCTTTAACGGTCCGATTCTCCTACGAGAAACGGTAAAGGCGCAGTTGGCACCAGGGGTGATGCCAACCCGGTGTCGCCAGATAACCGTTCGCAGCAGATGCCATTGGTATGTGCTGCATTGATTGACGGCGTGCGCTCAACAGCCACGCCAAGGGAAGGAACGTCATGGCAGTTGTGACCATGCGTCAACTACTTGATAGCGGTGTTCACTTCGGACACCAGACCCGCCGCTGGAACCCGAAGATGAAGCGCTACATCTTCACTGAGCGCAACGGCATCTACATCGTTGACCTGCAGCAGTCGCTCTCCTACATTGACAACGCGTTTGAGTTCGTCAAGGAGACTGTTGCTCACGGTGGCTCGATTCTCTTCGTCGGCACCAAGAAGCAGGCACAAGAGGCGATCGCCGAGCAAGCCACTCGTGTCGGCATGCCCTACGTGAACTACCGTTGGTTGGGTGGTCTGTTGACCAACTTCTCGACTGTGCACAAGCGCCTGCAGCGCCTGAAGGAACTTGAGCAGCTCAACTTCGACGATGTGGCAGGATCTGGTCACACCAAGAAGGAACTGCTCGTTCTGCGTCGTGAGCGCGACAAGCTTGCCCGCACCCTCGGTGGTATCCGGGACCTGAACCGCGTTCCAAGTGCTGTGTGGATCGTTGACACCAACAAAGAGCACTTAGCTGTTGACGAGGCACGCAAGCTCGGCGTTCCGGTTGTGGCGATTCTCGACACCAACTGCGACCCGGACCTGGTTGACTACCCGATTCCGGGCAACGATGACGCAATCCGTTCCGTCGCGCTGCTGACTCGCGTCATCGCAGATGCTGCAGCTCAGGGACTGATCGAGCGCGCCAGCGCGGCTACTCGCGGCTCACAGTCGGCAGATGCCCAGGCTGAGCCGTTGGCAGAGTGGGAGAAGGAACTGCTCGCTGCATCAGAGGCTGACGCACCGGCTGTAGAAGCGCCGGCCGAGGCAGTTGTGGAAGCGCCTACTGCTGAAGAGGCACCAGCTGCTGAAGCGCCTGCAACTGAGACTCCAGCTGAAGAGGCACCCGCTGCTGAAGCTGCGACACCGGAAGCACCGGCCGCAGACGAAGCAGCCAGCTGAGCCTCGTACCAGGCCACCCAGACGATTCTTCGTAGAAGTAAAGGAACCAACAATGGCGAATTTCACCGCCGCAGACATCAAGGCGCTGCGTGAGCGCACCGGTGCCGGACTGCTCGACGTCAAGAAGGCATTGGACGAGGCAGACGGTGACACCGACAAGGCGCTTGAGATCATCCGAGTCAAAGGACTCAAGGGTGTGGCCAAGCGTGAGGGCCGTTCAACTTCGGAAGGTCTCGTTGCACTGACCGTGCAGCAGTCCACCGATGTTGAGGGCGAAGTCGGCACCTTGGTCGAACTGAACTCTGAGACAGACTTCGTTGCTAAGTCTGACCCGTTCTTGAACCTCAGCGCACGTGTGCTCGACGCTACCGTCGCCGCTGGTGCCGCCGATGTAGACCAGGCTCTGAGCGCTGACGCTGACGGCAAGTCAGTCCAAGAGGTCATTGACAGCACGGCGGCAACGCTCGGCGAGAAGGTGCAGTTGCGCCGCGTCGCTCGCGTTGCTGGCGAGCGTGTCGCGAGTTACCTCCACCACACTGCAGCAGGTCTGCCGCCTGCCATCGGTGTGCTGGTCGCCACCAACGTGGCCGGTGCCGCTGTGGCGAAGGACATCGCGCAGCACATTGCGGCACTGTCCCCGCAGTACCTGTCGCGTGAAGACGTTCCAGAAGATGTCGTCGCCAGCGAGCGCCGCATCGTCGAGGAGACCGCACGTAACGAAGGCGGCAACAAACCAGATCACATCATCGCGAAGATCGCTGAGAACCGTCTCAACAAGTTCTTCGAGGATGTCGTCTTGCTGGAGCAGCCACTCGCGAAGAGCCCTGAGAAGAAGGTCGGGCAGCTCTTGAGCGAGATCGGCGGCGAGATCACCGAGTTCGTCCGCTTCCGAGTAGGAGCGTAAGTGACACGTCGGCCCGGCCCACATGAATGTGGGCCGGGCCGACGCACACCCAGGTAGGTTAGTTCCTAGCAACTTTGAACGCGATGAGTAAAGGACGGGCGATGTGACCAGTCAGGCAGATGCGACAGTTCCGCGCAGAGTGCTCCTGAAGTTATCCGGCGAATCGTTTGGCGGAGGCAAGGTCGGGGTCGCCCCTGACGTTATCCGGCGTGTGGCGCAGGAGATCGCTGCCGCAGTGCACCAGGGCGTGCAAGTCGCCATCGTCGTGGGCGGGGGCAACTTCTTCCGCGGTGCGGAACTAGCCCAGAACGGCCTCGATCGTGCTCGTGCCGACTACATGGGAATGCTCGGCACCGTCATGAACTGCCTTGCGCTGCAGGACTTCCTGGAACAGGCCGGAGTGACCACGCGAGTCCAGACCGCCATCACGATGGGACAAGTCGCTGAGGCTTACATTCCGTTGCGAGCCATCCGACACCTGGAGAAGGGCCGAGTCGTCATTTTCGGCGCCGGTGCGGGAATGCCGTTCTTCTCCACGGACACCGTCGCGGTCCAGCGACTGCTCGAGATCGGAGGTCAAGAGGTCCTCATGGCCAAGAACGGCGTCGATGGTGTGTACACGGCAGATCCCAAAAAGGACCCGTCGGCGACCAAGCTGGATGAGGTCGGTTACAACGAAGCACTCGTCAAAGGTCTTAAAGTTGTTGATGCCACGGCCTTTTCCCTGTGCAAGGACAACAATGTCCGGATGCGCGTGTTCGGTATGGACACTTCAGGCAACGTCACGCGCGCGCTGCTCGGCGAAAAGATCGGCACACTGGTCACTGCTGACTGACCAGCTCAAATAGTTCATTGTGTAAGGAGAAGAAGCAGTGATTGACGAGATACTCCTCGAAGCCGAGGACAAGATGGACAAGGCCATTGAGGTCGCCAAAGAAGAGTTCGGGGCGATCCGTACGGGTCGTGCTAATCCCGCGCTGTTCGCTAAGATTTCCGCCGACTACTACGGCGCTCCGACGCCACTGCAGCAGTTGGCCTCCTTCTCGGTTCCAGAAGCACGCACGGTCATCATCTCGCCATTCGACAAGACCGCTATCGCAGCCATCGAAAAGGCGTTGCGTGATTCGGATCTCGGAGTCAATCCGAACACAGACGGCAACATCATCCGGGTGTCGCTTCCTGCACTGACCGAAGAGCGACGCCGCGAATACGTGAAACTGGCCAAGGCAAAAGCTGAAGAAGCTCGTGTGTCGGTCCGATCGGTGCGCCGCAAGGCCAAAGACGCTCTGGACAAGCTCAGCAAAGACGGCGATGCGGGCGAAGATGAAGTAGCGCGGGCCGAAAAAGAACTTGAGTCTGTGACGAAGACCCACGTCGATCAGGTCGACGTGTTGCTCGCCTCCAAAGAGGCTGAACTACTCGAGGTGTAATGTCAGTCGCTGAGGAACCCGCACGCGAACAGCGGGCAACTCGTAGAGGCGGACGCGATCTGAAGATCGCGGTTCCCGTCGGCCTCGGGTTGCTCGGCATTGTCGCCGTCGCATTGCTGATCAGGAAGCAGTTTTTCTTGATCGTGGTTGTCGTCGGACTGTCGTTGGCGCTGTGGGAACTGGATCAAGCACTACGGCGGCGAGATATCCGACTGCCGTTGCTGCCGCTTTTTGTCGGTAGCGCCGGAATCTCGGTGTCGGCTTACCAGGTTGGCTTAGAGGGACTACTGGTCGCTACTGTCCTGACGATCTTCGCCACAGTTGTCTGGCGGCTCGTTGACGGCGGCGGTGCTGCCGCGGTGCGGGACTTGACCGGTGCGGCCTTCGCAACGGCTTATGTGCCCTTTTTGGCCGGGTTCGTGGTTCTCATCCTCGCCACGGAACAAGGGCAGTACAAAGTTGCCCTGTTCTTACTGTTGGCGGTGGCATCCGATGTCGGAGGATTCTTCGCCGGAGTTGCTCTAGGCAGACACCCACTGGCGCCAAGTGTCAGTCCGAAGAAGACTTGGGAAGGCCTCGCCGGATCATTCGTGCTCTGTCTGGCGGTAGCAACCGTTGGTGCACGATTGCTCGATATGGACCCCGTCTCAGGAGTGATGCTCGGTGTGCTCGTACCCATCACCGCAACGGTCGGAGACCTCGGTGAGTCGCTGCTCAAACGTGATCTCGGCCTCAAGGATATGGGAACGTTGTTGCCCGGCCATGGCGGTGTCCTCGATCGCATCGACTCGATGCTCCTCACCGCACCTTTCGTCTATGTGGTTTTCAACGTGGCGGAACGAATGAGCGGCTAACCGCCGCACGTACGGAAAGTAAATATTCATGTCAGTTCGCCCAGAACCGCTGGGAATGCCGCTCGATTTCTCAACCAAAGTCAAAGGTCGACGCGGTAAGCCGCCCCAGCATTTCGCTGACCTCAACGCCGACGGCGTGGTCGAAGTCCTCACGGAGTTGAACCAACCCCGCTACCGGGCGGCTCAGATCGCGACTCACTACTTTTCCCGCTTCAGTGCGTCCCCAGCTGAAATGACAGATCTGCCGACTGCGTTGCGCGATCAGTTGACCGAACGCATCTTTCCGACGTTGATGAAGGCATCGCGAGTGCTCTCGGCCGATGACGGCACGACTGTCAAGACGCTGTGGCATCTTTTTGATCAGGCTCGAGTCGAATCAGTGCTGATGCGGTACCCGAACCGCACCACGTTGTGCATTTCCAGCCAGGCTGGCTGCGGTATGGCCTGCCCATTTTGCGCGACCGGTCAGTTGGGATTGACTCGAAACCTGTCAGTCGCAGAGATCGTGGAACAGGTGCGTGCTGCTGCACGATCCTTGGCCGATGGTGAAATCCCTGGCGGTCCGACCAATTTGAACAACATTGTGTTCATGGGCATGGGGGAGCCATTGGCAAACTACAGGGCGATTATGGGAACCGTGCGCGCCCTGGTCACTCCGGCGCCGTGGGGGATGGGAATGTCCGCGCGTAACATCACCGTTTCGACGGTCGGCCTGGTTCCTGCCATGCGCAAACTTGCGGATGAAGGCATTCCAGTCACCCTCGCGCTGTCATTGCACGCGCCAGATGACGATCTGCGCTCGGAACTCGTCCCCATCAACACCCGCTGGAGCGTGAACGAGGCGCTAGATGCCGCACGGCACTACTTCGATGTGACGGGCCGACGGGTCTCTATCGAATACGCGCTGATCAAGGACATGAACGACCATGCATGGCGGGCCGACCTTTTGGGTCGCAAACTCAACGCGCGCGGCCGCGGCTGGGTGCACGTCAATCCGATCCCGCTCAACCCGACACCGGGATCGATCTGGACGGCGTCTGAACCGGAAGTAGAACGAGAATTCGTTGCTCGGCTGCGTGCTCATGGAATTCCCACGACAATCCGGGATACTCGTGGCAGCGACATCGACGGTGCCTGCGGGCAATTGGCCGCAGTAGAGGAGGAACAACCAGCATGAGCGCGACTTTCGAGCGGGTGTCCTGGCTGAAATATGGTTACGACATCGAAGAAGTCGATGACTTCTTCGAGCTGGCCCGTGCCGCCTATGAGGGTGCGCCTCACGCGGAACTGGACTCCGAACAGATCCAGCAGGTGGTTTTCGACCTGGTGCGCCGAGGTTACAAGTGCGATGTGGTCGACGCTGCGCTTGACCGGCTGGCGAGTGCCATGATCGCCAAAGAGCGCGTCGGAATCGTCGGTGCACTCGGGCAGCAGGCCTGGAACGAGAAACTGGCACAATCGGCCACTACGCTGTATCCGCGTTTGACGCGGCCACGTGGGGAACGATTCCGTCCCACCGCGAACCGACACGGTTACGACATGGCAGAGGTCGACGATCTACTCGACCGCCTGACGGCATATTTCGATGCGGGAGAGCCACTGAGCGCGCAAGAGATACAACACGCGGCTTTCCGGCGTCGACGCCAGGGCCGCGGTTACGACGAAGCCTCGGTCGACGCCTTCTTGCGGCGCGCCAGCCGAGTCCTGCTCGGCGTGCAGTGATCAGAAGCGATCGCACTATGTCAGCAGCCCACGATGCTAGATCCGTTGTGCTGCTCGGATCGACCGGGTCCATCGGAACGCAAACGCTCGACGTCATAGCACGCAACCCGGACAGGTTCACGGTGGTGGGCCTGGGCGCGCAAGGTACTCGGATCGCTGAATTGGCGCGGCAAGCGGTCCAATACCAGGTCAGTCAGGTCGCCATTGCGGATACAACGCAAGCAGCAGCGCTGCGCAGTACGCTGGACGAGCAGGGCGGCACAGGCATCGTGGTGAAGGCAGGCCCTCATGCCGCCGCAGAACTTGCTGCAAGCGGCGCGGACATCGTGCTGAATGCGATGAATGGCTCCATCGGCTTGGAACCGACCTTGGCAGCGCTGCGGGCTGGATCAAAGCTTGCTTTGGCGAACAAAGAGTCACTTGTGGCAGGCGCGGCGCTGGTCAAAGACGCGGTTCAATATCCAGGGCAGATCGTTCCGGTCGATTCCGAACATTCCGCGATGGCCCAGGCACTGCGGTCGGGTCAGAGCAGTGAAGTGCGGCGGTTGATTCTGACCGCGTCCGGCGGACCGTTCAGGGGGCGCTCTCGCGCTGAACTACACCAGGTCACTGTTGCGCAGGCGCTTGCCCACCCCACCTGGACGATGGGGCCGGTCGTCACGATCAACTCAGCAACGCTGATGAACAAGGCGCTTGAACTCATTGAGGCACATGTGCTGTTCGACGTGGCTCCTGATGACATTACGGTGGTGGTCCACCCGCAGTCCATTGTCCATTCGGCGGTCGAGTTCCACGATGGTTCCACGATCGCACAGGTCTCGGTGCCAGATATGCGACTACCGATCGCATACGCATTGGGCCTGCCGGATCGTATCGCGGACGCGATCAGCCCGTATGACTGGGGTCAACCGAAAGCTTGGGACTTTGAGCCGGTCGACGACGAGGCCTTCCCGGCGCTAGTTATGGCGCGTCAGGCGTTGAACGCTTCGCCGTGGCATCCGGCCATACTCAACGCGGCAAACGAGGTCGCTGTGGAACGGTTCCGCGCCGGTGTGATCGGATTCCTCGACATCACCGATACGGTGGCCGGTGTCCTTGAACGAGCTGATGACTTCCTCGCTCACCGAGGTCCGGTGCCGACGACCATTGCGGACATTATTGCGGTTGAAGACTGGGCACGACAGCAGGCCGGTGAATACTCAGGTGGGTCATCGACAATAACTGGGTTCGACTCACCGCCTGTGGCCGGGCGTCACTAGCTGTTATCAACGTGGGATAGCGAGGAGTATCTGATGGTCCTGGGTATCATCGTGATCGTCATCGGCATCTTGGTGTCCATTGCGCTCCACGAGGTCGGGCACATGGTCCCCGCCAAGAAATTCGGGGTTCGCGTCAGCCAGTATTTCGTCGGATTCGGTCCCACGGTGTGGTCCAGGCAGAAGGGCGAAACCGAATACGGCATCAAGGCGATTCCACTGGGCGGCTTCGTCCGACTGATCGGCATGTACCCGCCCGCACCGGCTGGAACAAAGCCAAGGTCGGGTCGGATGTCCGACCTCGTCGAAGACGCACGCCAAGCATCAGCTGAGGAGATCCTGCCCGGGCAAGAACCTCGTGCCTTCTACAACCTTTCCGCGCCCAAGAAACTGATCGTGATGCTGGGCGGGCCGGTGATGAACCTGCTGATCGCCATCGTGCTGATCGCCATCGTGCAGGTGGGCTTTGGCCAGCAGGTCGTCTCGACCACGATCGATTCGGCGGTGCCCTGTCTGGGCGCCACGGTCTCGACGACCCGCGAGGGTGAAGCGTGTGGCCCCGATGAGATCGCGGCGCCGGCCTACACCGCCGGATTGCGCTCCGGAGACAAAATCACCGCAGTTGACGGTAGGACCGTAGCATCCTGGGACGAGATCCCCGATGCCCTCGCAGCGGCCGGAACCGCACCGGTCACTGTTGACTTCGAACGGGAGGGACAACCGCAGCAAGTCACGTTGACGCCGGTCACGGTCACGTCAGTTGCCAACGACGGTACGAGCACGACGCGCACTCAGATCGGGATCGCCCCGGCGTACGAATGGCAATCGGAGCCCTTGAGCACTGTGCCTTCCAGCGTGTGGACACAGGTCACCATGACCGCAGACGTCGTGCTGCAGCTTCCGGTGAAGGTCTACGACACCGCGCGAGCGGTATGGGGCGGACAAGAACGCGGCGATGACGCAGTCCTATCGGTGGTGGGTGTGGGACGGCTCGCAGGAGAGATCACCGCAACGGATATACCCGGCGCCCCCGCCAACACGTCATGGGTCATCTTGCTGCAGTTGCTCGCCAGCCTCAACATCGCGCTCTTTGTATTCAACTTGATCCCGCTCGTGCCACTCGATGGAGGTCACGTGGCAGGGGCGATCTATGAAGGCGCCAGACGTCAGATCGCCCGGTGGCGCCGCCGTCCGTCTCCCGGCCCTGCCGACACTGCGAAGATGGTGCCGGTCGCTTACGGGATGTTCGCGGCGCTGATCGTGATGGCGGCCATCATGATCACAGCAGATATTGTGGCGCCGGTCTCCATCTTCTAACTGGCTGCGGCATGCGTCAGTAGTCCGCGGCATTTTCTAGTCGGCCACGGTGAACGCCTTCACCGAATTGTCACATCGAGTAGGGGATACTTGATGTGTGAGTATCCCCATCAGTCTCGGTATGCCAACCCCGCCACCCACCGTGCTAGCGCCTCGTCGCAAGACACGCAAGATCAAGGTTGGCAGTATCGACGTGGGCGGTGACGCCCCCATTTCGGTGCAGTCCATGACGACGACCCCCACCACCGACATCAATGCCACGTTGCAGCAGATCGCAGAATTGACGGCCTCGGGATGCGACATCGTCCGTGTTGCTTGCCCGTCGCAAGACGACGCGGAGGCGCTTCCGGTCATCGCCAAGAAGTCACAGATCCCGGTAATCGCCGATATTCACTTCCAGCCGCGTTACGTGTTCGCGGCGATTGACGCGGGTTGTGCCGCGGTACGAGTCAACCCAGGCAACATCCGCAAATTCGATGACCAAGTTGCCGAGATCGCCAAGGCAGCCAAAGATGCGGGAACCTCGATCCGCATCGGCGTCAATGCCGGTTCACTCGATAAGCGACTGCTGGAGAAATACGGCAAGGCCACCCCTGAGGCGCTCGTCGAATCGGCGGTGTGGGAGGCCTCGTTATTTGAAGAGCACGACTTCCACGACTTCAAGATCTCGGTTAAACACCACGACCCGGTCGTGATGGTGCGGGCTTACCAGTTGCTGTCAGAACGAGGCGATTGGCCGCTGCACCTGGGTGTGACCGAGGCAGGGCCTACCTTCCAGGGCACCATCAAGTCCGCCACTGCCTTTGGAGCGCTGCTGTCACAGGGCATCGGTGACACGATCCGGGTGTCGCTGTCAGCGCCACCGGTCGAAGAAGTCAAAGTGGGGTTACAGATTCTGCAGTCGCTCAACCTGCGCGAACGCAAACTCGAGATCGTCTCGTGCCCATCGTGTGGCCGCGCTCAAGTCGACGTGTACACCCTGGCCGAGAAGGTCACAGCTGGTCTGGAAGGGCTGCCGGTTCCACTTCGGGTCGCGGTGATGGGCTGTGTCGTCAATGGTCCAGGTGAGGCTCGCGAAGCTGATCTCGGTGTGGCATCGGGTAACGGCAAGGGGCAGATCTTCGTCAAGGGCGAGGTCATCAAGACTGTGCCAGAAGCAATGATCGTCGAAACGCTGATCGACGAGGCCATGCGCCTCGCCGAATCGATGCCCGCCCAAGAAGGTGCGGCGCCGACTGTGACAGTAGCGTCCTGAGACGCCAACTTGGTGAAGTGGTCCGGATATGACGGCGGTGATGGGGCAGAAGCGCCGCGAACTGCGTCGGCTTTCAGACCGGGATCTTCCCGCCGCGGCAGCGCTGTGTCGCATCGATCCGGCGGCCTCCATCCTTGCGGCGTCTCGTATCAACGTGGCAGAGCAATCTGGGCTGCAATTCAGCGGTGGCGAACTATGGGGTTACCCAGCCGTCGGTGAATTGGAGGCCCTGGTGTGGGTGGGTACCAATGTTGTGCCTTTCAACCCCCACAGTGTGCCAGGTTTTGCGCAGGCGGTTGCCGAAGCGCTGATCGCGCGGAACCGAACGATGTCATCGATTGTGGGCACTGATGTCGATGTCCTAGAGATATGGCGTCTGCTCGAACCGCACTGGGCTCCAGCCCGTGAAGTGCGACCGGTACAGCACTCGATGACGATCGGGACTGAACCGCTTGTCGAACCAGACCCGCGGGTGCGACAGGCCACCGATCTTGATTTCGACTGTGTCTTCCCGGCTTGCGTGGCGATGTTCACCGAAGAGGTGGGTTACTCGCCGGTGCAGGCTGCGCCGCATGGTTACCCGCAACGGGTGCGGTGGCTGATCGATACGGGTTGTTCCTGGATCATTCCGAACGATGCGCCATCACTGGACGTGCCGGTGCAGTTCAAGGCCGAAGTCGGAGCACGATCTGAGACCTTGGCGCAGCTACAAGGTGTCTGGGTGGCGCCAGCACTGCGCGGACAGGGAATCGCGGCACCCGCCGTTGCGGCAGTGGTGCGAGCGCTTCAGGCGCAAGGCGTCACCCCGGCGCTGTACGTCAACGACTTCAACGAACCGGCTATCGCCACCTACCGGGCGGTCGGATTTGAACGAGTAGGCACTTACGCCACAGTGTTGTTCTGACCGTTGGTCGAGCCTGCGCTGTCCTGAGCTCGTCGAAAGGTCGAGACCACCCGCCCCTCCCACGACGAATCGTCGCAAAATTCGTGTCATTGCCTAGTGTGCTAGGACGGTTCACGAATTTCGCGACGGTTCACGAATTTTCCGACGGCTCATTGTTTGTGGTGTGCGAGAGCACCAACTGTCACAATCGCGATAATCAGCATGCCCGCCACGGCGAACCCCAACGGCAGACTGATCCGAACCAGCACGGCGCCGATAGCAGCCCCGACGACTAGCGCCACTACTGCAGCCAGGCGCCGCACCCACCGCGGCGACGCTCCACCTGCCAGATACGAGTCAGCGGCAAGCCCAGTCAATGTTGAGGTGACCACCACGGTTGTGACGTCTTTGACGGACACTCGGCGGGCAGTCGCAGCCTGCAATCCCATGGCGATACCGAGCACCCCGGTGATCGAGAGCGCCCACGGCGTTCCGTAGACCGGATTTCGCCACATCACGGCCGGAGCAAGGAGCAGGACGAAAAACCCGGTTGCAAGAAACGAGAGGGTTGTCGTGCGGTGCCAGCCGGTATCGGTGCGGCGGAGCACTCGTCCGCCGATCAAGGCGCCAAGAACGTAGGCCACCAATGCTACGAGAGGTCCGGCAACTGGAAGCCCATCGGTGCCGGTGCTACCGATAGCCAGAATGACGACGTTGCCGGTCATATTGGCGGTGAAGACTCGGTCAAGCCCCAGATACCCGATGGCGTCGATGATCCCGGTTGTCATGGTCAGAGCGACCATTGTGATCAGATTGATGCGGTCCGCGCGCATCACTCGGGGTTTTTCTTGACTCATGCCGGTGCCTTCTCACATGGTCGGATGTTTATCGTGCCGGATAAGACCCTACCGCTAACCGGCGGTCGGGCTATGATGTGCTGAAGCACCTCGCAGTATCGGTAGGCTTGGGTCATGCTCATTCGGATGTCCTCGTTATTCCTGCGCACCTTGCGCGAAGACCCTGCCGATGCTGAGGTCGCCAGCCACAAACTGTTGGTGCGCGCTGGCTACATTCGTCGCGCGGCTCCCGGCATCTACACCTGGCTGCCGCTCGGGCTACGAGTGCTTGCGAGAATCGAGCAGGTCGTTCGCGAGGAGATGACCGCTGCGGGCGCCCAGGAGGTGCATTTCCCGGCTTTGCTGCCTCGTGAGCCCTATGAGCAGACCGGACGGTGGACCGAATACGGTCCGAACCTGTTCCGGCTCCAGGACCGCAAGGAAGCCGATTATCTCCTCGCGCCCACGCACGAGGAGATGTTCACGCTGTTGGTCAAAGACCTGTACTCGTCGTATAAGGACTTGCCGGTCACGCTGTACCAGATCCAGACCAAGTATCGCGATGAGGCACGTCCACGTGCCGGCCTGTTACGCGGTCGCGAATTCATCATGAAAGACGCCTATTCCTTCGACATCGACGAGGCTGGGCTCGACCAGTCGTATCAGGCCCAGCGGGACGCCTACGAGCGAATCTTCACCCGGCTCGGTCTGGACTATGTCATCGTCACCGCGACCTCTGGCGCCATGGGCGGCTCGCGTAGCGAGGAGTTCTTGTCGCCCACCGCGATCGGCGAGGACACCTTCGTGCGTTCACCAGGTGGATTCGCCGCGAACGTTGAAGCTGTGACGACCCCGGCACCGGATCCGCTGCCATATGATGATGCTCCTGACAGCATGGTGATCGACACTCCTGACACGCCGACGATCGACACCCTTGTCGCGGTGCTCAATGACGTGGCACCGCGCGACGACCGGCCGTGGCAGGCGAGTGACACGTTGAAGAACGTCGTCTTCGCGCTGACCCAGCCCGATGGCACCCGAGAACTACTCGTTGTAGGAATCCCCGGTGACCGAGAAGTTGACATCAAGCGACTTCAGGCTGCCGTATCCCCAGCTGAAGTCGAGCCAGCAGGCGAGGCTGACTTCGCCAAACACCCTGCATTGGTGCGTGGATACATCGGTCCGCAGGTCATTGGACGAGCACACACCGGCGACGAGAACGCCGTGCGCTACCTGGTGGACCCGCGAGTGGTCACTGGAACGCGCTGGGCGACCGGTGCCAATGTTGCGGGCAAGCACGTGATCAACCTGGTGGCGGGCCGCGACTTCATCCCCGACGGCGCCATCGAGGCAGCAGAGGTCCGAGCTGGCGACCCTGCACCGGATGGGTCCGGTCCGCTGGAACTCGCCCGCGGAATCGAGATCGGGCACATCTTCCAACTGGGACGCAAGTATGCCGAAGCGCTCGGTTTGAAGGTGCTGGACGTCAACGGCAAGCAGACTGTCGTGACCATGGGTTCCTACGGCATCGGAGTCTCACGCGCCCTCGCCGCGCTCGCGGAGAAGTATCATGACGAGCGCGGACTGTCGTGGCCGGTTCACCTGGCTCCGGCGAGTGTGCACATTGTAGCCACCGGCAAGGACGAGGCGGTGTTCACTACCGCCGAAGAGTTGGCCGCACAACTAGAAACGGCCGACATCGAGGTGCTCTATGACGATCGGAAGAAGGTATCGCCAGGGGTCAAGTTCGCGGACGCGGAACTGCTCGGCGTGCCGGTGATCGTCGTGGTGGGCCGCGGACTGGCCGATGGCAATGTCGAGGTGCGCACTCGTGCAACGGGCCAAAGCGACAATGTACCCGTGGCTGACGCTCTCCAGCACATACAGTCACTCGTCGCGCTGCCGTCGGTCGAGTAGCGTCATCCTCCGCCGGTCGGATTGCGGCGAATCGAGTGGTGACAAAGAGGCGTATTGGGCTCAGCCGACGTCAGCTGCCTCGTATTCCGGCATGCCGGGGAAAGGTTCTGGTGTTGCTCCGGTACGCAGTGCGTCGTGATACGACTGCACCATCCAATCGAGCAGGTTGGCACGTTCGCCGGACGCGACATCCGGCAATAGTGCGCTGAACCGGTGAACCTGGGCAAGCCGCAGTTCGGCAATGGTGCGGCGAGCGGCGCGCTGGCGTGTGATATCACGGTCGAACTCGTAGAACAGTTCACGCGGATCATCGGCAGTATCAATCAACCCGCTCCGGGACGCCAGGGTACGTGCCCGATCTCGGTCGGATCGTGACTGTGCCAGCACGCGGTCTTTCCGGTTCCCGTCGAGGTGCAGTCCCCACATCTCGCGAATGTAGCCGATCGCATCCTGCGTCACGACCAGCGACTGGTAGTCGGAGGTTTCCAGTTCAGCGGGGATGGGCAGCTCCGGATTGACGGCGGCCCTGACCAAATCGATGTCTGGAAGCGCGGTATCAGCTGCATTCGCAAGGCTTAAGGCATACCCGTAGTGGGCGGTTGCGATGGTCGCGAACAGTCGCGCATCAAGTGGAGCCGCGGTGGCTTCGAGCGCTGAGCGAGTGCGGTTCGCCGCATCCGCCAACGTAGCAGTGAGTGTCTCGAGTGTCGGTGGCGCCTGACTCGGGGTCGGTTCGGCTTGGGCGACAACATAATCAGGGCCAGGATCGTAGATTCCGCCAAGTGCCTCTAGATGTGCCGTGGATGCAGTAAGAATGTCCTGCAACACGGCAGTGGTGGCATCATCATTTCCGCCAGTTGTCATCAACGTCTCGGCCGAGCCTCTGATGGTCAGCACATCGAGGACCATGGCCTCTCGAATGACCTCTACAGCATCCGGCGTGGGGGCGTGGGGGTTGTCGGTCTCCAGACGCAGACTGCAGCCGCCTAGCAAGACGGCAGCCAGAAGGGCCGCCAGAAGCGCGGCTATGGGGCGAGAAGCCAGACCGACTCGGGCCGGTGAAGTGTCGGGGTGCATCGGAATTGATCGTCTCACGACAAGCCCGGTATCGTCATCCAGCCATGCCGTGTGCCGCGAACCATGTATTCCGGCTAGGCTATCTATGGTTGTGATGCAATGGGTCGTCGCGGTGCGTACCGTGATGATTACTGAATAACAGGGAAAACTAAGCGAGGCGGTGTCTGATGGCCAAGTCCCGACGTTCTGGAGCGGCTCGGTCTCGGACTGCGGCACCACCGCAGCAGGAACTGGTCGAACTCACCACCAGACTTGAGGATGTCTCGCGTGACATCGCAACTCAAGCAGATGCCTTTGTCGAAGATGTCACAGTCAAGCGAGCCGGCTCCAAATTGCTTGTGCGAATCACAGTGGATTTGCCAGAAGACCGTGTCGGAGCGATGTCCTTGGATCATGTAGCCGATGTTTCCCGTGCGTTGGCAGAAAAATTCGACGAAACGGACGTCATCCCCGGGGCATACACCTTGGAGGTTTCCACACCCGGTACGTCGCGCCCATTGACGCAGTTGCGTCATTTCTTGCGGGCTCGAACCCGTCTGGTGCAATTGACAACAGTGACGGGTGATACCGTTACGGGCCGATTGCACGAGGTAATCGGCTCGCAATTGCATGTGATCAACGAGGAATCGAATACTCCGCTGGTGCTGGAGTTTGCCGATGTGAAACACGGCAATGTGCAAGTCGAATTGAAACGTGCTGCGTCGGATGACGAGATCGAGGTGGAGGACTGAGATGGACATCGATATGTCGGCGCTGCGCGCCTTGGAACGTGAGCGTGACCTGAGCCTGGAAGTGATGGTTGATGCCATCGAGCACGCACTGACTTTGGCGTACCACAAACTGCCTGGTGCCCAGCGTCACGCACGTGTCGAACTCGATCGGGCCTCCGGCCACGTCGTGGTGTGGGCTCGCGAAGAGATCGAAGTCGCTGATCTGGAATCGGACGATTCGGAGGCCACGCGCCGCGAACTCGGAGAAGAGTACGACGACACACCGCAAGACTTCGGGCGCATCGCAACAGCCACAGCACGGCAGGTGATCGTGCAGCGACTGCGCGAGGCAGAAGACAACCAGGTGCTCGGTGCGTTCAAGGACAAGGAAGGCCAACTGATCTCCGGTGTCGTCCAGCAGTCCGCAGATTCGCGCAACGTGAAGATCGACGTCGGGGGCACCGAGGCGCTCTTGCCGGCGCACGAGCAAGTCGCCAATGAGCAATACCGTCACGGCGAACGAGTGCGCGCCTATGTCGTCGAGGTCTCACGCGGAATGCGCGGACCCCAAGTCGTGTTGTCTCGCAGCCACCCTGAACTCGTGCGAAAACTATTTGAACTCGAAGCACCTGAGATCGCGGACGGCAGCGTGGAGATCGTTGCGATTGCCCGTGAAGCTGGGCACCGCACCAAACTGGCTGTGCGTTCGACCTTGCCGGAGTTGAACGCCAAGGGTGCATGCATCGGTCCGATGGGGCAGCGGGTGCGTGCGGTGATGGCCGAACTCGGCGGCGAGAAAATCGACATCATCGACTATTCGGACGATCCCGCGCGATTCGTTGCCAATGCGCTTTCTCCGGCAAAAGTCTCTTCGGTGACTGTGATCGATCCGCAGTCCCGAGTGGCACAGGTGGTCGTGCCCGACTACCAGCTCTCACTTGCGATCGGCAAAGAGGGACAAAACGCCCGACTCGCCGCGAAGTTGACGAGTTGGCGGATCGATATTCGCTCCGATGGGGAACAAGATCAGCCGTGACGAGTGTTGATGGACATAAATAGCGGTAGACTATCCACGGTGTCGGCACGCGAAGGCGTGCTCACCGCAGATTCCACGCGACGGACCGGTCCGGTTCGCACCTGTATCGGATGCCGTCGTCGTGATCTTCGTGCCAATGTATTGCGAGTAGTGGCGGATTCCCGTAACGGTGTTGCATATGTGCGCTTTGATGCGCGTGTAACGATGTCGGGCAGGGGAGCGTGGCTGCACGAACATTGTCTAGAAAAAGCGCTAACAAGGCGCGCCTTTGCGCGTGCCTTGCGATTGACCGGTCCAGTGGACACGAGCGAGATCGAAGAATTAGCGCGTCAGGCGAGGACAACCCTGTCCTCGATCGTCGATATGGAAAGCGGGTTGGAAGCCGATGGGCACCCGATGAGCACCCAGCGATGAGGTACTAACGACGGTCCACCCTGTCCGGGCGGGCCGAGACAGGAGAGATGTGGCAAAGGTCCGCGTATACGAGCTCGCCAAAGAGCTCGGTAAGTCCAGTAAGGACGTGATGGCGAAACTCACCGAGATGGGTGAGTTCGTCCGTTCCGCTTCGTCAACTATCGAGCCGCCGGTCGCACGCAAACTGCGCGACGCATTCCCGCCGCCCGAAGAACCAGCGGCGCAGGAGAAACCAAAGGCGGAGCCCAAGAAGGCAACAGCGCCCAAACCAGCTGCTAAGAAGGCGGCGGCCGAAAAGGAAACAGACACTGCTCAGGCGGAGACTCCTGCGGCGGCGAACCCGAAGACAGCTAGTGCCGTCCCAGGTCCTCGCCAGGCCAAGAAGGCAGTAAGTGAGCCCGCTGAGACGGCAGTCGACAAGATCGTCGAGCCGGACGAGTCGACAGACAAGCCAGCCGCTGCGGCCAAGAGTTCAGATGCCGCCACGACACGCTCTGCTACGCCAGGGCCGCGTCCAGCGGCTCGGCCGGGCAACAATCCGTACGCTTCCAGCCAAGGCATGCCGCGACCAGGGGCTCGGCCAGGCAACAATCCGTACGCTTCCAGCCAAGGCATGCCGCGACCTGGCGGTCGCGGTGAACGTGCCGCGGACCAAGCACGCTCGGGTGAACGCGGCGGCACGCCTCGTCCCGGC
>WPCK01074325.1_pt1 | contig 51333 bp, 35 predicted proteins | sample 5399851 | NCBI WGS metagenome assembly WPCK01 (sample SAMN12869471, study PRJNA574797) | sludge metagenome | isolation source: wastewater treatment of pH11 | place: China:Beijing | collected 2019-05-20
GCATTGTCTACTTAGAGGCCGGCGCTTGCGCCAAACCCGTTATTGTCGGAAATTCGGGCGGCGCCCCCGATGCCGTTGTCGATGGTGAAACCGGCTATCTAGTCGACCCGCTCAACCCCTCTGACGTCGCTCAACGCATCAACGAACTGCTCGCCGATCCTGCGCTGGCGCGCCAACTGGGGCACAACGGCCGCGAGCGAGTTTTGCAATCGTGGACCTGGGATCAAATTGCCACGACCTGTATGGAATATCTAGGCCTCAAGTCGGCGTAATATACGAGGGAACACTCGGCCCGATCGAGCCGAGGTCACGACGTCAGAAAGAAGACTCATGGCAGAAACCCCCGTCCGCCGTAAGTTGGTTTGGCGCTATCTCCTGCTCGTCGTTCCGATTGTGGCACTGTTCCCTATCGTGACAGTTTTCGTGCTGATAGTGGGACTGGGCGCGATGGCCAGTACCGTGCAGAATCCTGACCATTGGGTCGCCGCGACTGCGACGGTCACGTCGGTTAGTCCGGGCCAGATCACGAACTCCGAGGAGATCGCTCAGGCCAAAGAGGACGCTCAACTCAAAGGGTTATCTGAGACAGAGGCCTACATACCGGAACCGGTTATCAGCGACTGCACGATCAACCTCACGTTCGTGACGGAGCAAGGCACCACCGTCGATGCCAGCTCAGGTGATTTGATCTTGTCGTGTGAGGCCGCTGACGGGGACACAATCGACATCGAATACGACCCGAACAATCCCACTCACCTGTCGTATCCGTCCGGCATGGAATATTGGACCAATCTTGCGGTGTGGCTCGTCGTCCTTGCTGGCGTACTCGTGGCCACTGCGATCACCGGACTTGTGCTCGTAATCCGCGGACACCTGCACAACCGTCGCGTTCGTCTCGAGGCGGAGACGGCGTAAAAAGCGAGGGAGCGCTCGTCCCTGGAATTGATCCAAGGACGAGCGCTCCCTTACTTTTTCAGCGCAACTACTTAGACGGTGCGCCCAGCGTTGTCGTCATTTGACGCGCCCGGCGTGGTCTTTTGTACCTGCAACAAGAACTCAATGTTTGTCTTGGTGTCCTTGAGCTTGCCGAGCAGCAGTTCGATAGCCTGCTGCTGGTCCAGCCCGCCGAACACACGACGCAGTTTGTAGATGATCTTGAGCTCCTCGGCCGGAAGCAGCACTTCCTCACGGCGCGTACCCGAAGCGTTGACATCGACAGCGGGGAAGATGCGCTTGTCAGCCAACTGACGCGACAGACGCAATTCCATGTTGCCGGTGCCCTTGAATTCTTCGAAAATGACCTCGTCCATCTTCGAACCGGTCTCGACCAAGGCCGAGGCCAGGATCGTGAGCGAACCGCCCTCTTCGATGTTGCGAGCAGCACCGAAGAACTTCTTCGGCGGGAACAGCGCCGAAGCGTCCACACCACCGGAGAGGATACGACCGGAAGCCGGAGCCGCCAGGTTGTAGGCACGTGACAGACGGGTCAACGAGTCGAGCAGCACCACGACATCCTGGCCGAGTTCCACCAGACGCTTGGCGCGTTCGATGGCCAATTCAGCGACAATGGTGTGGTCGGATGCCGGACGGTCGAAGGTCGAAGCGATGACCTCACCGTGCACGGTGCGTTCCATGTCAGTGACTTCTTCAGGACGCTCGTCAACCAGGACCACCATCAGGTGTACTTCTGGGTTGTTGGTGGTGATCGCGTTGGCGATCTGCTGCATGATGATCGTCTTACCGGCCTTGGGCGGTGCAACGATCAGACCACGCTGGCCCTTGCCGATGGGAGCGACGATGTCGATCACGCGCGGGGTCAAACGGGTCGCCGCAGCATTTTCCAACCGCAACCGCTCTTGCGGATACAGCGGAGTGAGCTTGGCGAAATCGGGCCGTTTGCGGGCCGCATCCGCGGCAGCACCGTTCACCGTGTCGAGGCGAACGAGTGCATTGAACTTTTGACGGTTGTTGCTCTGCGATTCACCCTCACGCGGCTGGCGGATCGCGCCGGTGATGGCATCGCCACGCCGTAATCCGGCCTTCTTCACCTGGCCCAATGACAGGTACACATCATTTGGCCCTGGCAGGTAACCGCTGGTGCGCACGAATGCGTAGTTGTCGAGCACGTCGAGGATTCCGGCAACGGGGATCAGAACGTCGTCCTCGCCCAACTCGATCTCGTCAAAGCTCGCGAGGTCGTTCTGTCCGCGGCCACGACCGCGCTTGTTACGATCGCGGTCCCGGTACCGGTCGCGTCCGCGCCTGCGACGTCCAGACCGGTCATCTTCGAGTTCCACGGTGCTGTTGTCCGAGCGGCGAGAGCCATCGCGTTGCTGGTTCTTGGAACGATCCCGGTTGTCACCGGAGCGTTCGGCATTGTTACTGCGCTCACGCTGGTCGTTGCCCGATTCGCCGTCACGCGACCGTTGGCGCCGGTTGCGGTTGCCGTCCTGATCGCGCGAGCCGCGCTGGCTACCAGCGGCAGGAAGATCTTCGACGACAGACGCCGCACGTTCTGCACGGTTATCCGACGAACGCGAGGAGCCCTCTTGTCGTCCGCGGTCTCCGCCACGCTTCTTCTCACTCAGCAGATCGTCGAGGATGCCCTCAGTCGCCTTCGACGCCCCCTGTGCGGAGCTGCGTTCGGCGCGAGCGGGTGCTTCCGCCCCTGCTTCGCTGGTTTCAGCTGAGGACTGCGGTTCGCGGGTGACTCGACGCGACGAACCGGCTTGCCGGGTTGTGCGTCGTGGCTGGGTGGCTTCACTCGACGTGGCAGGTGCCGCATCGTTCTGGTTGTCTTTGGTCTTATTTGACGCATCCGAGCGGCGGCTCTTGATGACCTCTACCAGGTCACCCTTGCGCATCTTGGATGTTCCTTTGATGCCCATCGAGCTGGCAAGCGATTGCAATTCTGCGAGCTTCATCGCGCTCAAGTTCGAACGGCCACCGTTTCCCGCGCCATCTGTTGCGGCATCGGGCGTAACAGTCTGTGTCACGAAGGATTCCTTCTCATCGTTCAGCGTCCGGAACCTCAGTGGCTCACGGAACGATTGCTGTGTGCTGACAACGCACACTGAATTGGGGTGTTGCTGCAATATCGAAAAGAGCCGACATTGAGCATTCAATCGCACCTGATGCGGATGGAGTTCCAGATGGAGGCAATCCGATGAAACTTCGTTATTCGTGCATGTGAATGACGTTCCAAGGCTTCACAGGTGCTGTTGCTTCATCAACCATGAACACGCCTAATACTTCGGCGCGGGTAGCAACTCTCCAGATACTACCAGCCCTGGTGAAAAAACGCACATAGCTATGTCGATGACACATCGAGCAGTGGTCTCGGCCAACGACGGCTGCGGCACTTCTCGTGTTCCGGTAACTCCTTGAGGTCGTTGGCCGAGCAACGGATCAGCGAACGGTGATCTGGGCCTTCTTTGCAGCCTTAGCAAAGGCCTTCGTACCGGTGTAGTTGACCCGAATCTTCACCCGCCCGGACGAGTTCAACTTTGCCGAGCGCACCGTGACACGACCCTTCTTGTTCAACTTCGCCTTCACAGTCCTCTTGCCGAACTTGACCTTGATACGGCCCGTCGGGGTTGCGCCCTTAGCATTGACCCGCACCTTGATCGCAGCGCGCTTACCGCGTTTAACCACACGCTTGACTGGTTTGATCACCACTTTGGCCTTGGCTTTCGCGACTTTTGCGGTGGCCGCGGTTGTGATGGCACGAGTTCCGTGTCCAGCGCGAACTCCCGTCACTCTTAGCGCGATGCGCTTTCCAGCATCTGCAGGACGCAACTTGTATGTGGCATTGGTAGCACCGGCAATCGGCGCGCCTGCACGCAGCCACTGGTACCGATAGGAAGTCGGCGTTGGCGTCCAACTGCCGACCGCTGCTCGCAACGTTCCGCCAACCCGCGTCTGGCCAGCCACCGTGGGAACGGTGGTGGGCGATAGCACATCGCCATGCAGCGTCTCCGCAACGAAATCCCACCGGTTCGATTGAGAAATACCGGTAACTTGACCAGAAGCACGGGCAATGACAGTCACCATGGGGTATCCGAAAGCAAGCACCGATGCTGGAATGGTCAGTTTCTTTGCGGTTCCAATGAGTTGAGTTCCGTCGGACCAAAAGTACGACAGGCTCGGAGAAAGCCCCGGAGCGTTGTAGTCGGGCCAGGCTTCGACAACCGAACCGACTTTGTTGGCACCCCGGATTTCTGTCCATGGCCCGGTGATCTCTTGGCGTACCGCTGAGGCGCTGAGATTGAGGGTGATGGGAGCTGTACCGCTGACCTGAACATTGATATTCTCTGCGTACGGACGCAGTGTGCCGCCGTTGTTGGGACTGGGCGGGATATGTGCGGTCACCCAGTTGCGTCCTGGCCGTAGGCGCATGGTCGTAGTGGCGCTGCCAGTCGCTGACGAGGTCACAGAGGCACTTGACTGTGAACCTTTATTGAGATTGGTGGCGCGCAACTGCACACTCGCATTTGAGCCGAAATTCGACAGGTTGATTGTCACCTGGGGCATGTACTCAGTTAACGCGATGTTCTTTCCGGTAACGGTCTGACCGTTTGCAACGGTAAAAGAAGTCACTGCCGCCTTGCGTTCTGGATAGAATGTCCTGTTGCCGAGCCAGGTCTCTGCATAACTCTCTGAATACACAACCAGGGAATATTCCCCAGCAGGGATATCTTCGAGAGTAAAACCGCCGGACGGCGTCATCTGTTCGTACGCGCCGGCATAGTTCCAGAATCCATATATCGGATCCCACTCCTGCAGTTCGACGTAGGTTGTCCCCGGCGCTGGACCAGTCCAGTTGACCGTACCGGTGATCTTACCCGTCGCTGCCGCGGCAGGCGTCGCAATCGCCACCGCGCTCAACATCAAAGTGATTGCGGTGACAGCAATCGTGAATTTAGTCGCCAAACGTCCCATGGTCGCCCCTCCAGCGTCACAAGCTCACTACCTCGGCGCCAGATACGCCAAGTCCTATCTCAGTGTCTACCGAGGTTCACCAGTCTGCAACCAGACGCCGGCTGCGGCATAGCCCGGACGGAGCACGCGCCACCCGCCGGGGGCCTGTCCGTCCTCGTCCCAGGCGCCTACGATCTCGCGGATGATCTCATCGTCTTCGCTTCGCCGGTTGCGTGAGCTCAGCACCAGCACGGTCGGTCCAGCACCTGAGATGACCGCGGCGAGTCCGGCAGCACGAAGCCGCTCCACCAGCAAAGCCGAATCTGGCATCTGCTCTGAACGATAACTCTGGTGCAGCCGATCCTCGGTCGCTTCGAATAGCAGTCCCGGATGACCGGCCAATGCAGTCACCAACAACGCGGCGCGTCCCGCATTGAAGGCGGCATCACGGTGATCGACCTGTTCTGGAAGGGCCGCTCGCGCACGCTTCGTCGCCAACGTGCACCCTGGGATGAACACAATGGGGTCGACAGTCGGCCCCACCTCAAGGCGGCTCGCCCGCGCGCGGTGCTCACCTTCAGTGGTCTCGTCGATCCAAGCCACTGTGGCTCCACCGAAAATTGCCGGAGCCGCGTTATCCGGGTGGCCTTCAAGTTGGGTGGCCAACTCGAGGATCGTCTGGTCGTCGAGTGCGTCGGGATCCAAGATCATGGCACGAGCAGCCATCAAACCACCGACCACTGCAGCCGCTGAGGATCCCAGTCCGCGGGCATGCGGGATCATATTGTGACATTGCAGTTCCAGCCCTACCGGTGGCGCTCCAACGTATTCCAGACCGACCCGGATGGCCCGCGCGACCAGATGATGTTCGTCATCGGGGACCTCACCGGCTCCTTCGCCGGTGACCGTCACCGTCACTCGATCACTGGCTACCGCACGAACTCTGATGGTGTCGCGCAGTTCCAACGCCATTCCGAGCGCGTCAAAACCCGGTCCCAGGTTCGCACTGGTCGCGGGGACTGAGACGGTGACTTCGTCGGCTCGCAGTTGCATCTCAGACCAAGTCCAAAGCTTCAGCAATCGACACCACATCGGCACCGATCCTTGTCGGTGTCACATCGGAGCCGTCGGCAGCGCGCAGTGCCCACTGCGGGTCTTTGAGGCCGTGGCCCGTCACAGTGATGACGATGCGTGCGCCCGCGGGCACTAGACCGGCCTTGGCTCGCTTGATGATGCCAGCGGCACCCGCCGCCGAAGCAGGCTCGACGAAGACCCCGACCTCGCTGGATAGCAGGCGGTGGGCTGCCAAGATCTCATCATCGGTCACGGCCTCGATGACACCGCCCGATTCATCGCGAGCAGCTTCAGCCTGTTGCCACGAGGCCGGATTTCCGATCCGGATCGCAGTGGCCACAGTTTCCGGCTCAGTGACCGGGTGTCCCATCACGATAGGAGCCGCACCAGCGGCCTGGAAGCCCCACATCTGCGGCAGCGCATCAATCACGCCCGCGTCGCGGTATTCACGGTAGCCTTTCCAGTACGCGGTGATGTTACCCGCATTGCCGACCGGCAGTGCATGAATGTCGGGAACACCGCCAAGCGCATCGACAACCTCGAATGAGGCAGTCTTTTGACCTTCGATACGATCCGGGTTAACCGAGTTCACCAACTCGACCGGGTGAACTTCGGCGAGTTTACGAGCGGCGACAAGGCAGTCGTCAAAGTTGCCATCAACTTGCAACAATGTCGCACCGTGCGCGATGGCCTGGCTCAGTTTGCCCATGGCGATCTTGCCATCCGGGACCAGCACCGCACAGGTCATCCCGGCAGCTGTGGCGTAGGCTGCGGCGCTAGCAGAGGTGTTACCTGTCGATGCGCATACAACAGCCTTGGCACCGCGGCCAGCTGCCGCCGAGATCGCTGCCGTCATGCCGCGGTCCTTGAACGAGCCCGTAGGGTTCATGCCCTCGACCTTGAGGTACACCTCACCGCCAGTTAACTCACTGAGCCGGTGTGCTGCGACCAATGGCGTACCGCCCTCCCCGAGGGTGACGATACGTTCCTGCAGATGCTTGGGGAGCAGGTCCGCATACTCACGAATGACCCCGCGCCAGATGTGTGCCATCAGTTTCCTTCAACTCTTAGGACGGAGGCGACCTGGTCGACCACCTCAAGCTCGGCAAGTTCCGTCACCGTGCTGGACAGATCGGCCTGTCGGGCTCGGTGCGTGATGATGATCAGTTCGGCTGTCTGTTCGGTTGCCGTGGCCGCAGTGTCCTGCTGGCGAACAGCCTCAATCGACACCCCGTGCGCGGCAACGCAGGAGGCGACCTGGGCCAGCACGCCAGGTCGGTCCGCGACGACAAGCCGGATCTGATAGCGAGTCATCGCTTCACTGACTGGGGCGACTTCGAGTGATGCGTAAGTTGACTCGGTTGGCGCAGATCCGCCCGTCACCAGGTGACGCGCAGCAGAGACCAGATCTCCTAGCACCGCCGAAGCCGTGGGCGCGCCTCCTGCACCTTGGCCGTAGAACATCAATTCGCCCGCTTCCCGGGCTTCGACGAAGACGGCGTTGAACGCACCGTGGACCCCTGCCAGCGGGTGCGAGTTCGGCACCAACGAAGGATGAACTCGTGCCTGAATTCCTGCCGGAGTGTTCTCGACGATTGCGAGCAGTTTGATGACGTGTCCCGAATCGCTGGCCGCCTTCACGTCGTCTTTGGTGACGCCGGTGATCCCTTCGCAAGCGACCAGGTCGAGCGGCACTCGGGAATGGAAGGCCAACGCGGCTAGAATCGCGGCTTTGGCCGCCGCGTCATGGCCTTCGACATCGGCGGTCGGATCTGCCTCGGCGTAGCCTAGTTGTTGCGCCTGGGCGAGCGCGTCAGATAGTTCGAGCCCATTGGTGGTCATCTGGTCGAGGATGTAATTCGTCGTGCCGTTGACGATGCCGAGCACTCGTTCGATCCGGTCCCCTGTCAATGACTCCCGCACCGCACGGACCACGGGGATGGCACCGGCGACCGCCGCCTCGAAGTACAGGTCTCGTCCGGCATTTTCAGCCGCGGCGTACAGTTCTGGGCCGTGCGCAGCCACCAGGGCCTTGTTCGCGGTGACCACTGAGGCACCGGCTGCGAGCGCTTCGAGGATCAAAGTGCGTGCCGGTTCGATTCCGCCCATCAGTTCAACGACGAGATCCACTTGCGTCACCAGCGTGCTGGCATCGGCCGTGAGCCAGGCCGGGTCAATGACCGGATCGCGAGGAACGGCGGTGTCACGTACCGCGACACCAGCAATCTCAAGTCGGGCACCGACGCGCGCCCCCAGGTTGGCGCCGTCGGTAACGAGGTTGCGGATTACTTCAGTTCCGACCACACCAGCACCAAGCACGGCGATGCGGATGACCCGGTCGGTTGTGGGCACGCTGGACACAGCTGAAAGTCCTCCTGGAAAGTTGGTCGGCCCGACCAGGTGCGCGCCAGCGCCCTGGTCGTGACTTTTGCCGTGCTTAGTCTACCGTCGCCACCGGGTTCATGGTTTTGTCCGGCGAGCACGTGCTGGCGCAAGCCGACTACCCGGAATGAACAAGATGACGGCCGCCGCTAGCAGCGCTGCACCGATACCAGCCCACACGATCGTGACAGTGGTATCGGACGAGGTCGCAGCCTGTCCTCGATTCACGGGGACGAGCGCCACCGGCTCGATTGCAACCATCGTGGTTACTGGACCTTGCTGTGCCCAGAGGTTCGTCGGCAGTTGTTCTGCGCCGCTGGGCGCCGCTGGTTGCGGTGCCGCTGGCGTCGCCGGAGTGGTAGTACCCGGGGTTGTCGCCGGAGGCGTGATGGGCGTGCGCGGCGGGTTGTTCACCGGGTTGGGGTTGTTCGTGCCGTCGTTGTCGGACGAGTTGTTATTGTCCTTCTGCTTCTTCGCTTTGTCTTTTGCGTTCTTAGCGTCGTAGCTGATGGTGATTGCCGAAGCAGGTTTCGCCCAGTCACGTGCGCCACCTGAGGTGTACCAGTAGGCGCTTTGGCCGGTTTCGATTTGGAAGTCGATGAAGCTTTGCGGGAAGGATCCCCAGTAGGACGAGTTTGCGCTGTTCTTCGCAGCCTGTCCGGAGTGTGAGGTTCCGGCCGACTTCACCGAAACCCCTAAGAATTCTGGGGTGATCGTGATGCCGTTCTTCTTGGTGACATCGACCTTGCGCAAGTTCGCCAGCGTGATGGTCCGCTCCTTCAGCGGAACCCACTTGGTCATGTCGTCCATATCCGAGCCGAAGCCTCCGGCCACACCTTTGAGGGTTCCGGTGCCGTTCTTCTTGATCTCAAGTACCGGGTCGCTGACGTGCCAGTAGGTCATACCGCCGTAGAAGGCGACGGTGAAGGAGCCCTTCCAACTAATCTTCGCGGTGCCGTTCTTCGGGTCAACCTCACCCTTGCCGCCCTTCATGCTGACAACGGACTCAGTCGTGTTGCGGCTGGACGTGGTCACAGTCTGTCCATTGCGATCCTGGCATTTGTTGGCCCAGGTGGCACGTTGCAAAGTGCCTTGCGCATTGGGTTTGAGGATTTCGACCTTGCCCTTGCTGGCAGTGAAGAAGCCATCCGATTCGGACCAGACACGTGCTGATCCTGCATCCGGGGCTTTACCGGCCACCAGGTAATTGCAGCCACCAAAGAATGCTGCTGAGGAGGTCTCGTCATTCAAGCCCCACCGCAATACCGCATCTTTGACGGTGAACTTCGATGTCGCCTTGCCTGGCTTCTTCGTGCCGTTGTCAGTGCCCTGCGGCTTGTCGTTCGGGTTTGGCGTGGGGTTGGGTTTGGGCGCCGGCGGCGGGAGTACCGAACCGTCGACGTTGCCGAGTTTGATTTCGGTAAATGTCGGATCTGCCGACTCGTCTGTTATCTCGAATGAGGTAATCTGAAGATCATGTGCGGGTTTCTTCCGGTCCACTGAACCACCCGAGGTGTACCAGTAGGCGGCCTGCCCGGTCATCACTTGATAGTCGATGAACGATTGCGGGAACGAGCCCCAATAGGCGGCATTGCCGCTGTTGCGTGCAGTCTGCGGTAGCACCGTATCCGGGGTCGTCACTGCGGTTCCAACATAGGTCGGTGCAGCACTGAAGCCATCAGGCGAAACTTCAACCCCGTTGAAGTTCATTAGTTCGACGTTGGCGTCGGGAAGTACCTGCCATTTGCTGGGGTCGTCCATGTCCGCGCCGTAACCAGACGCCTTAGCAACCATCCGGGCACTTCCATCTGCCCGAACCTGCAGTACCGGATCAGAGATCGACCAGTACGTCATTCCGCCGTAGAAAACAACTGTAAAGGAGCCCTTCCAGGAGATCTGTGCAGCACCGGTCTCTTCGTCGAACCAGCCTTCACCCTGTTTATAAACAACACTGTTGTTGCTGGTCGAGCCGGTGGTTGTCTTCACGTTGCTGCCATTGGCGTCCTGGCATTTGGTTGCCCACGTCGGGGTGACTGCGGTGCCGCCGGGTCCGTCCTTCAGAATCGAGACGTTACCCGCGGTCGTCTTGTAGTTCTGGTCCGCGAACTGGGTACTCCACGCTGTGGACCCACCTGCATCGGCCACGACGCCAGCAGTCAGGAAGTTGCAGCTTCCGAAGAACGCGCCGCCGCCGGCCTCGTCGTTCATGCTCCAAGTGAACTGCGCATTGCTGATGACGCGTGCGGTACCGGCCTCGGCTGCTTCAGCCTGCGCAACTGAGAATCCCAGAATCGCTACAGTAATGACCATCGCCCCGGCGGCGATTGCGGCAACCCATCGTTGCATCGTGCGGTTCATTGTGCGCCTCCTGAAGTGGAATGGCTTGGTACCGGTTGGTTCATTGCGACCCATTCGACGGCCGGTGCTGAAGTGTGTGCTGGTGCGGCGGCTGGCTGCGAAGCTGCCGGTGGTGCCGGCGGTGCAGGTGTTGCCGCAGCTGGCTGCGGTACCGGACCAGTTGCCGGTTGCGGCGCAGTTGCTGGCTTCGGCTCGTTCTTGCCATTCGCCTTGCGCCGGCGCTTAAGCCGCCACATCAAAGCAAGGACAAATGCGACGAGCGCCACACCAACAAAGACCAGAATCGGCCACTCTGGCAGCCAAGATGGCCAGGATGACCCCGCCTCTTCATCGGTTGCAGCTTGCGCGGCAGCGACCTCAGCCGGGTTGGAACGAACTGGGAAGTTAACGGTCGCGGTGCGACCAGATGCTGCACCGGAAATCGTCAAGGAGTGAGTGCCCATGCGCACTGAAGCCGGGAGCTGAATTGCTCCAGCCAACGTTCCTGCACGGCCGGTGGTCAACGGCCCAACGGCCGCGACACCGTCGTCCAACACAACGACGACCTGCTCCCCCTCAACAAAACCTGAAGCAGTGAAGGCAAGCACTCGTCCCACCACAGCGGTATCACGGTTGACCGTAATCGTCGCCTCGCCTGTGTCTGCGGCCCCAATATTCGGGTCGGTGGCGGTACCGGGAACCTCGGTCGTAGTGCCTGGGACCTCAGTTGTGGGCTCCTGCGGTTCGTTGGTAGGTGCCGGTTCCGCTGCGGGTGCGGTGTCGTAGATATTCGCAAAACTGATCGGAGTGAAGGTCTCATTGTTCTGGTTGACGACCCCGTGCGCGCCGATGGTGAGGATGCCACAGGTCACTTCGCGGCAATCGACGGAGGAGGTACCGCCACCACGGCCGATGGCCTGGAACGTCGGCCCGGGAATGTACATTTCGGTGGACCAGGAGCCATCCGCTGCAATGGTGCCACCGTTGGCAGCATCTTCCGTATTGGACCCGGGGAACGCTACGAACCGCTGGTAACCAGCGTTGTCCTTAGTCTCTTCATCGGGCACGTATAAGTAGTCCCCATTGGTGGTTGTGCCGCCTTGGCTAGGTTCCCAGCTAGCTGAATTCACCCAACCGAACATCACATAGATGCCGCCAAAGCCGCCTTGGACAGACTGGAATCCGGTACCTGAGACAGAGACTTTCGTTGCATAGGTGAGGTCAGCCTCGGCTTTGCCGAACTCGTTGACTATGGTCACATTCGCCGCAGCATGAGCAGCGGGTGACGAGGTCACCGCCAATCCAACCGTCAACAGTGCGGCACCTGCCGCTGCGGCCACTCGAATCGCGACGCGCCTGGCGCGTGTCTCCAGCATCTCAGCCCCCCAGCCGATTGCGGACCGGGACAATGATCGGGCCCGACCCATCGTTGCGGTCGATCACTTCGACCGGATGTTCATACACTTCAGATAACAGTTCCGAGGTCATCACCTCGCGTGGTGATCCGACGGCTCGCACGCGTCCATGGCTCAACATCACGATCCGGTCCGCGTAGGCGGCAGCGCAGGTCAGATCATGCAGCACAACGATGACCGCCATGCCCGAGCGAGCATTGTGCTTCGCCTGCTCCAGCAAGATCTCCTGATGATGGATATCGAGTGCTGCGGTCGGCTCGTCAAGGATATGAACCATCGTCCCTTGCGCGAGAGTGCGGGCAAAGGAAGTGCGAGCCTTCTCACCGCCCGACAACGTCGGGAAGGTGCGATGTGCCAGGTGCGCGACCTCGGTGTATGCCATAGCACTGTCAATGACGATCTCGTCCTGCTCCTCAGCAGGCGTACCACGCCACGGACGCCGCCCCATCTGCACCACCTGCTTGGCGGTGAAGGGGAAACTTGTGCGGTTTTCTTGCAGCAGAACGGCTCGCAGTCGCGACTGTTCCACCGGTCGCAACTGCGATAGCGGGTTTCCGTCAAGAAACACCTCACCGGAGTCTGGTTTCCGGTCCCCGGCAAGGACAGCGAGCAGAGTCGATTTACCTGCGCCATTGGGGCCGACCACAACCACCACTTCACCCACGTCAAACTGCAGCGAGACACTGTCGAGGACGAGGCGATCTCCGAGTGTGACAGAGACGTCGGTTATCTCGATAGCGGGTGCGGCAGGCGTGATCGTGGCTAGAACTTCGTCAAGATAATCGGTCATGCCCAACCTCCCGCGGTCTTGCGCGTACGACGCAGCAGCCAGAAGAAGAACGGTCCACCGACAATCGCAGTGAGCATGCCGATAGGCAGATCCGCGTAGGCCACGGCGGTGCGCGCCACCAAGTCCGCGGTGACCAGAAGCAATGCACCGCCGATCGCACTGATCGGGATGAGGGTGCGGTGGGCAGGTCCGACGATCATGCGGACCAAGTGCGGCACGACAAGCCCGACGAAGGCGATGATGCCGCAGAATGCCACAGCCGCAGCCGTGAGCAATGCGACGACCACGATCGAAACAACGCGGACTCGTTCCACATGGACCCCAAGGTGCCGCGCCGCCTTGTCTCCTAGCGCAAGTAGGTCGAGAGAGCGAGCCAGGCAGATCGCCGCGATGAAACCGATGATGACCAGCGGTGCGACGACGGCGACGTATTGCCACCGTGTTCCGTTGAGCGACCCGAGTTGCCAGAACACGATCTGCTCGCGAGCCTGCGTGTCGCCCAAGAATGTGAGGAATGCCAAGACGGCACCCGTGAACGCGTTGATCGCGACTCCGGTCAGAATCAGCGTGACGACCTCAGTCTTGCCGCCTGCGCGCGCCAGGAAGTACACCAGAATGCTGGTCAGCAATCCGCCGACAAAAGCCATAGCGGCAATGGTCCATGGCCCCAGGAAGTTCAAAGAGAACACGATGACCGTACTCGCCGCTACTGCCGCACCCGATGAGACACCGACCACGCCGGGCTCGGCAAGCGGGTTGCCGAACACTCCCTGCATGAGTGCACCAGCGGTGGCCAGCGCGGCTCCGACGAGCATCGCCATGACGACCCTAGGGAATCGAATGGTCCACAGCGCCGCATCCCCTTGTGGGTGAGTAGGTTCGGGCAAGAATCCCAGACCGAGCTTGCTCAATACTGAACCAGCAACCTCCATGGGCGGGATTTTCAACTGCCCCATCCCGGCAGCGACGAGCGCCATGATGATCAGCAGGCAGAAGAAGATCATCGCGACGATGGCTGCTCGTCCAAATCTCGCACGAGGAGGCGCTACCGCCTCCGTGGCAGGCCGCGCAGGAGCGGGTTCGGCCACGAGAAGATTGCCGCCAGCACGCAGATCGACCTGCGTGGGCGTCTTCGCGGAGTCAAGTGTCACAGTCATAAGCTCTCTGGCGCGTAGATTGCCCGCGCGAGTGCATCTAGAACGTCAGCAGTTTGCGGGCCGAAACTCAGGATATCGGTGTCATCCATGTCAACGATCCGCTTGTTGATTCCGGCAGGGGTCTGCGCCAGCGCTGGAATCTGTTCAATGAGCCCGTCGACTCCCCCAACTGAGTCAAGGCCTTTAGTCATCATCAAGATCAGATCCGGCTGCGCATCGACGAGCCCCTCGGCGGTCAGCGGGCGCATTCCGGTCCAGCCGATCTCTTCGGCCACGTCGTATCCGCCCAGGGCCGTGATGAGCGACTCAGCACCGGATCCTTCGCCGAACATGTAGTAGACACCCGCTTGACCGCGCACGTAGAGGAAGACCATGCGCAATTTGTCCTGCTGGGCTGCGGGGGCTATCGCTGCGACCTCGGCGAGTTTCGCATCGATCTGGGTCGCGGTTTCAGATGCCAGTTGCTTGCCCTCTTCGGGAACTCCCAGCGCCGCGGAGACCTGCGAGATCAAGTCGCCGACGTTGTTCATACTGCGATGGGAGTCCACCACGACGACGGGAATACCCGCATCGCGCATCTGCAGCATCACATCCCACGGTCCCAACGAGGTGTCCGTTATGATGACGGTGGGCGCGAGTTCGAGCATTGCTTCCCCGTTGAGGTCGTGCCCGTTCTGGGTGACATTGGGCAGATGCTCGATTTCCGGATAGCTCGATGACGTGTCGCGTCCGACGAGATTGTCGCCCAGCCCGACGCCATAGACGATACGAGAAAGGGTGCCATAGATGTCGAGCGCGAGGATGCGGCTCGAATCGGTGATGGTAACTTCGGTGCCCTGCGAGTCGGTGACCGTGACCGGGAGCGTTGGAGTCGGGTTGTCGGCGATGACCTTCAACTCGCTCGACGCCATCGTGGCGGTCGAACCACCCTGATATGCCTTGAGATCGGCAATCGGATCGACTTGCGCGAGCGGGACCCGATCGATGGTCGGCGCAGTGGTCTTGTCACCGTCGCCGTGCCCGCCGGCTCCGGAGCATCCTGCTGTCACCAGAGCCATCACCAGAGCGAGGGCAACAACGCCTAAACGCTTCGCCGCCGTAGTCATAATCACACGCACTTCCTCAAGTTCTTAGATTGACGAGCACACCCAGCCGATGCGTTCGCCGCGCGGTGGGCGGAACGTTCCTCTGCTCTGTTCCGCCCACCGCAGGGATGGTCTTTTTGTCAGCGCACCTTGACTTTGCCGGCTGCCTTCTTCGCAGTCGACGTGGTCGCCGAGCCGGTGTAGTTGACCTGCAGCTTGTATGTGCCGCGCTTCTTGAGCTTCTTCGACTTGATGGTGACCTTGCCCTTTTTGTTCAGCTTCTTGGACTTGGTGACCTTGACTCCTTTGGCCTTGCCTTTCGTGCCGCGCCAGGTGACTTTGACCTTGCCTGATGCAGTGACACCGGGAGCCATAACGGTGACCTTGACCGAAGACTTCTTCTTGCGCTTGATCTTCTTCTTGGTGGCCTTGGCCTGCGAGACCTTCGCTTTCGCCTTCGACACGGTCACGGAGACAGCACGCGTGCTGGGCAGTACGAGACCTGCACCTGCGTACTGCACCGAAAGCTGGTGTGTTCCGACCGGCAGTGCCGTGGCACCCAGCGGGATGCTAGCCCGTCCGGCTGAGAGGTTCGCGGTGCCCAGTGTGGCGCTGCCGCGCTTGAGCGTCACAGTGCCGGTGGCGGTGCGGCCCCGAGCGTTCACCGTGATGTTGACGGTGGATGCTTGTCCGTAGGCTTTGGCCGGTGCTGAGGCTGTGGTCGTCGAGGCGACCGGCTTGTTCGCGGGGTCGTCGAAGACCACGCTGAAGCCGTTGCTGGTGGTGACCTTCTTGACGTCGGCAGCCCCACCGGAGGTGTACCAGTAAGGACCAGCGCCCAGTTCTTGCTGGTAGTCGATGAAGCTCTGCGGGAATGAGCCCCAGTACGCGCTGTTCGTCGAACTCTGGTCCACTTGCCCGACGCCCTCTTGGTCATCGCCTTCGACATCGACCGTCACGCCGAGGTATTTGGGCGTGGTGACGAGGCCGGTGCTGCTCACGCTGACACCGGAGAGATCCGCGAGAGTCACGTCGTCTGCTGTCAGCGGTTCCCATTTGTCCAGGTCATCCATGTCGGAGGCGTAACCTGCGAGGTCGGCTTTCAGCGTTCCAGTTCCGTCGACGGCAACAGTGAGCACAGGGTTGACGGCCGACCAGTAGACCATACCGCCGTAGAACGCGACGGTGAACGACCCATTCCAGCGGATGGTGGCGGTCCCGGTGGCAGGGTCCACTGAGCCGGTGCCCTTGGTCAGCACGACCCGGTTCCCCGATGTGCTACCAATTATGGGTTTGACGGGGGTGCCGTTCTTGTCCTTGCACTTGTTCGCCCATGTCGGTGCTTGCCATCCGCCAGCCGCGGTTGGCTTCTCGATACGGACATTGCCGGCCTGGGCGGCATAGAACCCGTCGGATTCGGTCCATGGGCGTACGCTTCCGGTGTTTCCTGCTGTTCCAGCCGACAGGAAGTTGCAACTGCCGTCGTGCGCGCCCCCGCCCACCTCGTCATTGATGCTCCAGGCCAATGTCGCGTTGTTAAGCGACTGCGGGGCGCTGTGGGCGCTGGCGGCACCGGTGATCGCACCGCCTGCGATAAGACTGGCCGCCAGTAGTGTGGCGCTTGCTGCTCTCAGTGACTTCATCGTGTGTATCCTCATCAGTTCCGTAGACCTGGGTCTTCAAGGTTTTATCGGTTCGAATGCTGATGGCGTTGCGCGAGACCCAGCCTCGCGCAACGCCATCGTCGTGGACTACCGAACGGTCATCGAACTTTGACCGTTCCGATCTTCTTGGCCTTGACGGCGGAGACATCCGCCGTGCCGAGGTAACGGGCCGTCACCTTGTACTTGCCCTTGCGCAGTTTTGCGGACTTGACGGTCACCTTGCCATTGGCTTTGACAGCAACCGTGCGGGTGGTCTTCTTACCCTTGGCCTTGCCCTTGGTGCCCTTGAACACCACACGGACCTTGCCCGCGTTGGCAGCCTTGGTCTTCAACGTCGCTCTGACCTTGACGCGCTTCTTGGCCTTGGCTTTCTTCTTGCCGAGCTTGGCGTTCAGCTTGGAAGCGGCCTTAGTGACGGTCACGGCGGCCGTGGCCGAGATCTGCTCGCCGGCAGGGTTGGCCAGCACTACACGGTAGGAGGTTCCGGACTGCGCCACAGCGGTCGGAGCCACCGTCAAGCGCTGCGATGTCGCACCCGCGACGTTGGTCCAAGCCGTGGTTCCCGGGGCACGCACCTGCCATTGGTAGGTGACGAACTGACCGGAGGCGGACACGGCGAGCGCCGTGCTGTCGCCGACCGCGAGGCTGGTCGCCGCAGCAGGCTGACCGGTGATGGTCAGGCCCGGAATACGGACGACGAGCAATGCGGAATCCGAGTATTCGGTGCCGCCGGAGTTGACGAATTTGGCGCGGTACAGGTTCCCGTTCAGCGAAGTGGCCACCTGGTCGATCTTGTACTCGGCACTGTTCGCACCGGCGATGTCCTGCCAGGTCTTGCCATCGTCAGTCGAAACCTGCCACTGCACTGAAGCGTCAGAGGCCGAATCGTATGCGACGGCGAATGTCGCCGGTCCGCCTGCAGCGACAGTGCGCTGAGCGGGCTGTTCGGTGATGTCGACCAGCGGCTGGAACGTGATGGGTGTGAACGTCTCGAAGGCAGGCTGCCAGCCGCCACCACCCGGGTAGGTGTAGATGCCGTAGTTTCCTGAGGCCACTGCGGCAGCGGCGTTGTCCGCGGTCGCACGATCCACCGTGAGCGTCAACTCGAAAGTGCCGTCTGGGCGAAGCTCGCCCGCACCGTTCTCTTCGCCGCCGATCGTCGCCATATCTTGGGCGAGAACCGACCAGCGCACGTCAGCGGTAGGACGGGTGGAGCCTGCGGCTCCGGTCGACGGCTTCCAGTTCTCAGCGAACTTACCGAAAGCGACGTAGACGCCGGATGAGGTTCCAGCCAGAGGCGGCCGGGTTCCCAGCACATAGTTGGGGTCGAAGCCGGTTCCCGTGACGGTGACGACGGACTCAGCGTCAGACACGAACTCGTCGGCACTCAAAGTCACGGTCGGGTCCAAGTCGGCAGCGGTCACGGTGAGCGTTGCAGCAGAGGAAGTGACCGTACCGTTCTGGTTCTTCACCTTGACGCGGTACTGCGTGCCAGAAGCCGAGGCCCGTCCGATCACTGCGTAACTTGCCCTGGTAGCACCGTTGACGGCAGTCCAGGTCTCTCCGTTCGTCGAGGATTCCCAGGCGTAGGTGAGTGCTTCATCTGGATCAGGGTTGCTGGCAGCCACGGTGAATGTGGCCTGCTTGCCCTCTTCGACGCTTGCGTTCGCGGGATGCGTGGTGACCACGGCGAGCGGGCCGGACTCATACGAGAACTCCAGCGAGTTCGCGGCAGGAACCTTACGGACGTCAGCCGAGCCACCCGAGGAATACCAGTAGGAGGTCTGCCCGGTGCGCTTCTGGTAGTTCACGAAGGACTGCGGGAACGATCCGGCATTGGCACCCGTGGTGACCTGAGCGGGATCCACACCGGTGACCGTGACGCCCCGGTACTTCGGAGTCGTGACGACGGCGCCGGAAGCATCCAAGTCGATGCCTTCGAGGTCGGCTAGCACGATCTCCTCGCGCGGCAACGGCTCCCAGATGTCCATGTCCTCCATGGAGGTTCCGAAGCCGGACGCAGTGCCGAACAGCTGCGCGCTTCCGTCTGCCTCGACCTCGAGGCGCGGGTCAGACACGCTCCAGTAGGTGTATCCGCTGTAGAAAACGATCGTGTACGAACCGGTCCACTCGATGCTTCCCGCACCTGTTGCGGCGTCGTATTCGCCGGTTCCGTTTTGGTAGACCACCCGGTTGTGGCTCTGCCGAGCGCCGGTGTTGACCTGATCGCCGTTCGCGTCCTTGCAGTAGGTCTCCAGAGTCGGAGTCACCCAGGTGTTGTCCGGACCAGCCTTGATGATCGAGACGTTGCCGTCTGTTGCCTTGTAGTTGGCGGCCAGGAATTCCTGGCTCCAGACGGCAGCGCCACCCGCATCCGCGACCTCACCGGCCACCAGGAAGTTGCAGGCACCGGGAAGGAATGCGCCGGCCCCGGTCTCGGGGTTCATCTCCCAAGTCATCGTGGCGCCGGAAATAGCGTGGGTGGCAGCGGCGTTGGCAGCGGGAGCCGCGAGCCCGATCGCGGCGAGCGTCAGGGCTGTTCCAGCGCTGACAGCGGCACGCAGACGCTTTGAATAGCGTGAGGTCACTTTTGATCTCTCTCTTCGTGTAGGTCACCTGGAGCGATGACGTGATAGGAACGTCGCCGTGCGACTGCGGGGCATCTGAGCCCATTCCTCAACCGGCTAGGTTTGGCATACCTAACTCGACCACGCACTCATTCCACAACATTAATGTTGCGAAAATCAAGTGCTCATCTCACTTATTGATCAAACGTGACCCAGCACACATCGCAGCAGGACCAAAGACCCTGGAAATCCCCGTATTTGCTGACGAAGTGACAGAACGATGCGCGCACGCGTAGTCGGTACCCCGTCACCCGACGTCGAGTGCGAGCAGGTCATCCTCGGTCTCCCGCCTCACGATGACCCGTGCCTGTTCGCCCTTGACCGCCACAACGGCGGGACGCGGCACCATGTTGTAGTTCGACGCCATCGAACGCCCGTAGGCACCCGTTGCTGGAACCGCCAACAGATCACCGGCGGCAATATCCGCGGGCAGATCAATGTCAGGGATGACGATGTCACCCGATTCGCAGTGCTTGCCCACGACGCGCGAACGAACTTTCAACTTGTTCGACTGCCGGTTGGCCAACTTGGCCGAATACTCCGCACCATAAAGCGCTGGACGGATATTGTCACTCATGCCACCATCGACCGAAACATAGGTGCGAACACGGCACTCGGCATCGTCCACGGTGACCGGTTTGACGACACCCACGCGGTACAAGGTCACTGTGCTCGGGCCAGCGATCGCCCGGCCAGGCTCAATCGAAATACGCGGTACCGGCGTCTGTAGTTCCGAGCACAGCGCGTCAATCGATCCTGCCAGTTCACGCGCAAGCGCCCCGATGTCCACCGGCTCGTCCTGGGCTGTGTAAGCGATGCCAAAGCCACCGCCAAGATCGACCTCCGGCATCAGAAACCCAGTGCGTTCGCGCACTTGCGCACGCAGTTCCAACAGTTTGCGCGCTGAAACCACAAACGCTGCGCTGTCTTGAATCTGCGATCCGATATGGGTGTGAATTCCCAACAGGTCTAACTCGTCGCCATGGCTGAGCACCGACTCGATAGCCCGCATCGCCGAACCATCCGCAAGGGAAAGACCGAACTTTTGATCTTCATGTGCGGTCGAGATGAATTCGTGTCCGCCAGCATGAATGCCAGTCGTCACTCTCACCATCACAGGCACGCGACGTCCGGCGTGCTTGGCAGCGCGCACCACCTGATCAATTTCTGGCAGCGAGTCCAACACGATGCGCCCGACACCCATCCCAATCGCACGGGCGATCTCGAAGTCGGACTTGTTGTTGCCGTGCAGACCCAGCTTCGCCCCCGGCACCTGAGCTCGGGCCGCTACGGCGAGCTCTCCCCCGGTGCAGGTGTCGAGTCGTAGCCCGTCGGCGATCACCCAGCGTGCCACCGCCGTGCACAAGAACGCCTTCCCGGCGTAATACACGTCAACGTCACTGCCGATCTCTGCGAACGCTGTCTGGAAGGCGTCTCGGAATGCCCTGGCGCGTCCGCGGAAGTCTTCCTCGTTGAGCACGAACAGCGGTGTGCCGAACTCCTCGGCCAGCGCGCGCACGTCGTGCTCGCCAAGTTGCAAGGCCCCATCAGAATTGATGGTCGTGCCTTGTGGCCACACGGGTAAGGCTTTGTCTTTCACATTCGCTCCGGGGCACTGACGCCGAGCAAGTCCAGACCATTGGCAAGAATCTGCCCGACCGCGTCGTTGAGCCACAACCGGGTGCGGTGCACGTCGGTCACCTCCGCATCGCCTTGAGGGGTCACACGGCACGAGTCGTACCACTTGTGGTAGGCACCGGCAAGCTCCTCAAGGTAGCGAGCGATGCGGTGCGGTTCACGCAGTTTGGCAGCCTGGGCCACGATGCGCGGGTAGTCCGCCAAGAGTGACAACAGTCCCGCTTCGGTCTCGTGGTCGAGAAGTTCCGGCGCGAAGCCATCCGCGCGCCTGACGCCCAGGTCCGCGGCATTACGCCCCACCGACGACGTGCGCGCGTGCGCATACTGCACGTAGAACACCGGGTTGTCGTTGGACTTCTTGCGCAGTTCCTCACCGTCAAGGGACAACGGTGTCTCTGCGGGGAACCGTTCTAGCGAATACCGCACCGCATCAGAACCGATCCAATCGATCAGATCGCTCAGCTCAATGATGTTGCCGGCTCGCTTCGACAGTTTCGCGCCACCGACCGAGACAAGCTGACCAATCAGAATCTCAATGTTGACCTCAGGGTCGTCGCCCGCACATGCCGAAATCGCCTTGAGCCGACCAACGTATCCGTGGTGGTCCGCACCCAGCAGATATATCTTCTGGGTATAACCGCGGTCCTTCTTCGAGAGGTAATACGCGGCATCGGCAGCGAAATACGTTGCCGAGCCGTCAGCTTTGATCAGCACACGGTCTTTGTCGTCACCAAAATCGGTCGTACGTAACCACACCGCGCCGTCGTTGTCATAGACGTGACCTTGTTCGCGCAACCGTTGAACCGCACCAGCGACCGCACCCGAGTCGTGGAGCGTGCGCTCAGAGAACCACTCGTCGAATTCGACCTGGAAATCATCGAGGACCTGCTTGATCTCGTCCAGTTGCAGCCGATATGCAGCCTCACGGGCTGCTGCGATGGCCTCGTCCTGCGGCAGGTTCACGATTTCCGGTTGCTCCGCCACAACCTTGGCGGCCAACTCGGCCACGTACTGTCCGGGATAGCCACCTTCAGGAATCTCGCCGCCAGTCGCGCGAGCCAACACCGAAGCACCGAATTTATCCATCTGGGAGCCAGCGTCGTTGATGTAGTACTCGGCAGTGACATCGGCACCGGCAGCACGCAATAACCGAACCAACGCATCACCCAGCGCCGCCCATCGGGTATGACCGATGTGCAGCGGTCCGGTCGGGTTCGCGGACACGTACTCGAGGTTGATCACCTGACCGCTGAGGGCATCGCTTCGCCCGAAATCAGCACCGCGTTCCACAATGGTTTTGGCCAGTTCTCCTGCTGCGGCCGCATCAAGGGTAAAATTCAGAAATCCGGGTCCAGCCACCGTTACATCGGCGAGACCGCGAACACCGCGCAACTTGTCTGCAATGGAGTCTGCCAACACACGAGGGGGCATGCCCGCACGCTTGGCCAGTTGCAGCGCGGTATTCGTGGACCAGTCGCCGTGGTCACGTTGTTTGGGCCGCTCAAGATGGATGCTGCTGGACAAGTCTGCAGGATCTAAAGTGACATTAGATTCAGCGAGAGATGCTTCGAGCGCATCACGAATAGCATGGGAAAGTTCCTCTGGAGTCACCCGCCTATGTTACTCGCCCCACGAATAAGTATTGTCAAGGAAGACGAAAATGCTATCCACCAGTGAGCTGTCGCCACGCGCCACGCACGCCATGACGCAGATTAAGCAACGCATTGTCGACGGAACGTGGCCGGTTGGGTCAAGGATCCCCACCGAAACACAGTTATGCGAGCTACTGGAGGTAGGGCGCAACACGATTCGGGAAGCGGTTCACTCCCTGGTGCATTCCGGTGTGCTCTACAAGCGCCAAGGCTCTGGAACCTATGTATTGGCCAAGGACGAACTCACCGGCGCGATCAATCGTCGCATCGCTGTGGACGGTTTCCGCGATTGTGTCGAAGCACGGCGCGCGATCGAGGTGGAGGCAGCACGGCTCGCCGCCGAACGCCGCACCGATGACGAGGCCGCCGAATTAGTGGCGCTGCTCCGTGCGCTCGAACGCACCTATGAGTCGACCGGTGCCAGCCAGACACTGAACGCACACGATGATCTGGTGAGGGCCGATCTAGCCCTGCATCACAAAATCGTGTCGTTGTCGCGCAATAAATTGTTGCTTTCGCTCTACGAGTCCATCCATGAGGCGATCTGGTCGAGCATTCGAACCAACATCAACGTTTCATTGCAGACCAACGCCGTCCCCATCGGTGATATGCACACTGACCACATCGACGTTGTCAATGCGATCATGGCGCAGGATCCAGAGGCCGCCACCGAGGCTTTGGTAAGAACATTCCAGCATTTCTCAAATGTAGCGTGGCAATTGGCCGCTTCTGAAGCCGGTGACTGATCGAGACCACATTCTCGGGCAGGTAGAGCCTGGATGCGATGATCCGATCATCACGAATGTGCACTGCGCACCTGTCGGCTGGTAGTCTCAGTGATCGTGCACTTGATCTGTCGGGTGCAGTTGCGCCCGTAGCTCAGTGGATAGAGCGTCTGCCTCCGGAGCAGAAGGTCGGGGGTTCGAGTCCCTTCGGGCGCACATTATTCACTACGCACATGCACCGCTGATCGCAGCGGCGACCTCGTCCATAGTCTGACGTGCTGTCACCTTGGCACTGCCTCGTACCGAATTCACCAGAATCGAAAAGGCCTTGAGTCGTCCGTCACTGCCGACGGCATAGCCAGATAGCGCGATCTCGTAGTCGAGGTTGCCTGTTTTAGCCAGGATATGACCCGCTCCACATCGTGCTCCGGCAGAAGTAAACCGCCCGTAGGAGGCACGCAGTGTCCCGGTGCGCCCAGCCACCGGCAGTGCTGATCCCTGGTACAAGATCGACCTGAGCTCCTTATGCGCTGGATCCGCCGCAAGTCGAAGCACACTCGTCAAGAATCGCGGTGTCATCCGGTTGAGCGGTGACAGTCCGCTGCCGTCGATCATGGTGACCTCAGTGGTATCAATACCGAGGCGCCGCAAAACCTGCAATGTGGCGCGGGCACCACCTTTGAAGGTCGGCTTACGCCCTTCAGCCAACGCAATGTGACGCAATAACACCTCGGCCACTTGGTTGTCAGAATTCAGCAGTACCAACCGGACGAGTTTCTTCACTCTTTTAGACCGTACCGTTGCGACGGTGACCGCGCGCCGAGGTGCCTGCGCCCGCCCTCCATAGCGTACCGACATGGACTTGCCCAGATAAGAATCGAGGTAGACGGCAAATGCTCGTGCCGCCGACATTGACGAGTCTTTCACCCTTATCTTCGCCCGCGCGGTGGCACGCACCGGCTGGATGGTTCCCAGGTTGTAACCCCCTTGACGCCAGGACTTGTGCTTGCGAGCTCCTTTGAACAACGAGTCGTCGAGCTCGACTGTGATCTTCTTGCGGCCGGGGTTGTCTCGTTTGATGTCGTCGGCCGTTTGACGCGCCAGTTTTCGTAGCTTTCCCCTGGTGAGCAACGGGTCACCGCCAGAGACGAAATGAACAGTCGCCTTCCCGGGCCGCCGTGCAATGGTCGTCTCAAATCGTTGTTTGGGCGACAACGAGTGCAATGCCGCAACGGCGGTCAAGAGCTTGGTATTCGACGCGACCGTGCGAGCCATCGCGGGCTTGCGCTGATAGATTACATCGCCGGAGGCCACATCGATGACCTGGAGGGACGAGGCTGCACCCAACCGATTGCTGCTGACCTTGGTGCGCACGTTCGTCGCGATCTTGCGTTCTGAATCGGCTCGCAGTAGTGCGGCGGCCAGGCGTGCCTCATCGTTGACGTTGTCAGGCCCCTCGGTGACAGCGAGTTGTCTGGCATCCGCGACGGTCCAGATCGGCTCGTTTGCGTGGGCCACGGCACCGCCTGACGCCACCAACGCGAGCGTCACAACATAAGCGATCAGGCCGCCACCCATCCGATTCCGCATGTCTTGGATGCTACTAACTCGTCGCCTTCTCGCCCACCCGCAACGCAAAGTCGTGTCGGTTGCGCAACCTGCCTGTCTGCATCTGGGGAGATATCGGAACAGATTGGACACGAAGCGCGTTAGGCTTGAACAGGTAAGTAGCACACATAAGGAGCCCGTCACCATGCCCCGCCCCCTGCGCTCAAAAACGTCCACCCACGGTCGCAATATGGCCGGTGCCCGCGCACTATGGCGCGCCACAGGGATGGGAGAAGACGACTTCGGCAAGCCGATTATCGCCATTGCGAACTCCTATACCCAGTTCGTCCCTGGTCACGTACACCTCAAAGACATGGGTGACCTGGTCGCTGGCGCCGTGCGCGAAGCTGGCGGCGTGGCAAAGGAATTCAACACCATTGCGGTTGACGACGGTATCGCCATGGGCCACGGCGGCATGCTCTACTCGCTGCCTAGTCGCGACTTGATCGCTGACTCTGTCGAATACATGGTCAATGCGCACTGCGCCGACGCGCTCGTGTGTATTTCCAATTGTGACAAGATCACCCCAGGCATGCTCAACGCTGCGCTGCGTTTGAACATCCCGGTGGTGTTCGTCTCTGGCGGTCCGATGGAGGCGGGTAAGGCCGTCATCGTCAACGGTGTGGCTACCAGCCACCTGAACCTGATCAACGCGATCAACTCGTCCGCCGATGACAATGTCGATGATGCGGGCTTGAGCGCCATTGAGCAGTCCGCCTGCCCGACCTGCGGCTCATGCTCGGGTATGTTCACGGCAAACTCGATGAACTGCCTCACTGAAGCGCTCGGGCTCTCTTTACCGGGCAATGGTTCGACGCTGGCAACCCATGCGGCCCGCCGCGACCTGTTCCTAGAAGCCGGGCGCACCATTGTGGACCTGTGCCGCCGTTACTACGACAACGACGACGAGTCCGTACTACCCCGTTCGATCGCGACTCGTGACGCCTTCGCCAACGCGATGACCCTCGACGTGGCCATGGGCGGTTCTACCAATACGGTGCTGCACATCCTGGCGGCTGCTCAAGAGGCCGAACTGGACTTCACCCTCGACGACATCGACGAGATCTCCCGGCGGGTGCCCTGCCTGTCCAAAGTGGCACCGAACCACCCGGACTATCACATGGAAGACGTACACCGCGCCGGTGGCATTCCAGCACTGCTGGGCGAACTGGACCGTGGCGGCCTACTGAGCCACGATGTGACGTCGATCCACACCCCGACCTTGCGCGAATGGCTCGATAACTGGGACGTGCGCGGTGGCAAAGCCACGGACCGAGCCATCCAGCTTTTCCACGCCGCCCCTGGTGGCGTGCGCACTACCCAAGCGTTCTCCACCTCAAACCGGTGGGACTCGTTGGACATCGATGGCGCCGGAGGGTGCATCCGAAATGTCGAACATGCCTACACCGTCGAAGGCGGGCTGGCTGTGCTCAAGGGCAACCTGGCCGACGATGGCGCGATCATCAAGACCGCCGGTATCGACCCGGATGTGTTCCACTTCGTCGGCAAAGCACTCGTTGTGGAATCTCAGGACGAGGCAGTCGAGAAGATCTTGTCAAAGCAGGTGGAGCCAGGTCACGTCGTCGTGGTCCGCTACGAAGGCCCAGCAGGTGGTCCGGGCATGCAAGAAATGCTCTACCCGACCTCGTTCATCAAGGGACGAGGGCTGGGCAAAGTCTGTGCTCTGATCACTGACGGCCGCTTCTCCGGCGGCTCAAGCGGTATTTCAGTCGGACACGTCTCGCCCGAGGCGGCGGCCGGCGGCACCATCGGACTCGTCGAAGATGGGGACGAGATCGAGATCGATGTGAACTCCCGGTTGATCCGTGTCAATGTTTCCGATGAGGTGCTCGCAGAACGTCGCGCAAAGATGGAAGCCTCCGAGCGTCCCTGGCAGCCCAAGGACCGCGACCGTTACGTCTCCCCTGCGTTGCAGGCTTATGCAGCGATGGCTACGTCTGCGGACCGCGGCGCAGTGCGCGATGTCTCGCTGATCACGCGCCGTAGTTGACCACAGGTGAAGCGAACCGGAAGTCATCGGTGAGGCGGTTTCTCATCACTTTCGACCCGTCCCGGTGACCGAACGTTCTTGGGGGAGGTTGCATGGACGAGGCTCTCATCCTGATTTTCTGTGTCGCAGCGCTGGCAGTGACCGCGTTAGCACGGCAAAAGGGATGGCCCGCCCCGCTGTTGCTAGTGGCAGTGGGAACAGTGGCCTCGTTTATCCCGGCCATCCCGCACATCGAACTGGGGCCAGAGATCATTCTGGGACTGATACTACCGCCGTTGCTGTTTTCGGCGGCGCTGCAAAGTTCCTATCAAGACTTTCGCACATCGCTGTCTTCAATCAGTCGACTTGGTATCGGTGCTGTCATCGTCACGGCAGCCGCAGTCGCCTTCTTGGTCCACTGGCTGTTTCCGGCCATCCCCTTTCTTGCCGCCTTGGTATTGGGTGCGGTTGTTGCACCACCCGATGCAGTCTCCGCTGTGGCCGTGGGCAAGCGGCTTGGCCTGCCGCGGCGAGTGATGACCGTGTTGACTGGTGAGAGCTTGATCAACGATGCGACGTCCTTGACCCTGTACAAGATCGCGCTTGCCGGGGTGGCATCGGGGGTCTGGTCATTGACGAGCGGCCTCAGCACCTTTGCGTTGGCAGTGCTTGTCGGCGTTGGGCTCGGTCTTGCGATCGGATGGATCGCGCATCGCATCCGACTAGCGCTCGACGATGCTCCCATCGCCATCCTCATTTCATTGATCGTTCCGTTTGCCTGCTATTGGATCGCGGAAGCATTGCAAGGATCTGGTGTTCTCGCTGTTGTCGCAGCGGGTCTCTATTTAGGGCACCATGCCCCAGCTGCCTCCTATTCCACTCGACTCCAAGAAGCACCCATCTGGCAGATCATGGATCTTGCACTGGAGGCTCTGACTTTCAGTCTGATCGGTCTGCAACTACGTTGGGTTATCGCGGGTGTGCAGGATTCGGCGCAAGGACTCGGCCATGCTCTTGCCGTCTCCGCGCTGGTCTTCGGCGTTGTGATCCTGGTACGACCGCTTTACGTCTTTGCCACAGCCCGACTCGATAAAGTGCAACTACCTGGGAGTTCTCGATCAGAGCGCTCAGCGATGAACTGGCGTGAGTCATTGGTCGTGGGTTGGGCTGGAATGCGCGGCGTGGTCACACTTGCCGCTGCCGCTGCCATTCCGGTTATGGCTGACGGCCAGATATTTCCGGAACGAGCCACCGTCCAGTTGGCGGCCTATCTCACCGCAATCGGGACGCTGATGCTGCAAGGTCTGACATTGCCGTGGCTGATCCGTAAGTTGCAACTGACCAGTGACGAGGATCTGAAGAGCGATGCAGAGCAGGAACGCCGAGTCCGGGTCCTGATGGCGAAGGCACAAGCCCAGGCGATCTCGAAGGTGATCGACAAGTGGTCCGACAAGGTCGGACAGGACGAAGCAGTACGCATGGCGGCGAAGATGCGTGACCGCATTGTCGCGAGCAATGCCGCCGTGGGTCAGATTTTCCGCGACGAGACCGATACCAGACCTCCTCGCGCTATGAAACGTCGCGCTCGGATGATCGCCCAGATGCGGCGCGAGTTGATCGCTGCCCAGCGTCATGTCCTCGCCCAGGAACGGGATCGTGGCACTGTAGACGAGGCTGTGATGCGAACCTTGCTGCGCGAGATCGACCTGGCGGAAGAGTCTCTCTCATCTTCCTGGATCTCACGGGCCACGCCGTAGTGGAGCACCAGTCGTTGCACTAGTCGCATACCAGCCTTCGCAGTAATGTGACCTTCCCCACACTGAAGCGGGGATGCCCTATTTTGACGGCATTTTCTAACACGCTATGACCCGTTATGCCCGATTTTGCGAATATTTCACGCAAATGTCCCATAGTTGGGACCTATGGCTCTGCCTGACGCCCCTATCAGGACGTAGCCTTGTTGGTGAGATCACAAGAGCTCAATTGCAAGATCCGCACAAGACAACAATCGACCTAAGCGGATCACTGACGATGCAAAGAGAGGGTATCCATGTCAGACACTGGCCCAAGCCCCGAGGTAACCAAGGAAATCGACGGCCTCGTCGAGCGAGCACTTGGTGCGCTACGCGAATACGCGCGCTTCGACCAAGAGCAGATTGACCACCTGGTCAAGAAAGCTTCGGTGGCGGCCTTGCACGAGCACGGCAACCTGGCCGTCCTCGCCGTTGAGGAGACCCGTCGTGGCGTCTTCGAAGACAAGGCGACGAAGAACATCTTCGCTTGCGAACACGTCACCAACTCCATGGGCAAATTGAAGACCGTGGGCGAGATCAGCCGCGATGACATCAATGGCATCGTCGAGATCGCTGAGCCTGTCGGTGTCGTCGCAGGTATCACCCCGGTGACCAACCCGACTTCCACCGCGATCTTCAAGGCATTGACGGCGATCAAGACTCGTAACCCGATCATCTTCGCCTTCCACCCGAGCGCACAACGCTCATCTGTGGCAGCCGCCAAGATCGTCCGTGACGCCGCTGTCGCAGCAGGCGCTCCTGAGCACTGCGTGCAGTGGGTCGAGCACCCCAGCATTGAAGCCACTGGCGCATTGATGAACCACCCTGGCGTGGCACTGATCCTCGCCACCGGTGGCAACGCCATGGTTCGCGCCGCCTACTCCTGCGGCAAGCCAGCGCTGGGTGTCGGCGCCGGTAACGTGCCGGCTTTCGTCGAGCGCAGCGCAAAGCTCAAGCGCGCCATCAACGACATCGTGCTGTCGAAGGACTTCGACCACGGCATGGTTTGCGCCTCCGAGCAGGCCGTCATCCTCGACGCACCGATTTACGACGATGCGATGGACGAATTCGCTCGTCTGCACGCCTACCGCGCCAACGCCAAGGAGAAGGCGCTGCTCGAAGAGTTCATCTTCGGCGCGACTGCTGGCTCAGCCAACTGCGCTGGCGCAAAGCTCAACCCGGACGTTGTGGGACAGAAGGCGACTTGGATCGCCGAGCAGGCCGGTTTCACCGTCCCAGAGGACACCTCCATCATCTTGGCCGAATGCTCCGAAGTCGGACCGAATGAGCCGCTGACCCGTGAGAAGCTCTGCCCGGTACTTGCCGTGCTGCATGCGGAGAACCCCGAAGAGGGCATCCAGTTGGCTGAGCAGATGGTTGAATTCGACGGTCTGGGTCACTCCGCCGCGATCCACACCGAGGACGAGGAGCTCTCTCGCGAATTCGGCGCTCGGGTCAAGGCAATCCGCGTCATCTGGAACTCGCCTAGCTCGCTGGGCGGTATCGGTGACATCTACAACGCATTCATCCCGTCGCTGACGCTCGGCTGTGGCTCCTACGGCCGCAACTCCGTGTCGAACAACGTCTCGGCGGTCAACCTGATCAACGTCAAGCGCATCGGACGGAGGAACAACAACTTGCAATGGTTCAAGGTCCCTGCCAAGACGTACTTCGAGCCGAACGCCATCCGCTACCTCGAAGACATGTTCCACATCAACCGGGTCACCATCGTCACTGACGCCAACATGACCCGCTTGGGTGTCGTGGACAAGATCATCGACGTGCTGAACCGCCGGTCAAACAAGGTCGCGTTGCAGATCATCGACAACGTCGAGCCTGAGCCGTCAGTGCAGTCAGTGCGCCGCGGTGCGGAACTGATCTCGGAATTCAAGCCCGACACGATCATCGCCGTCGGCGGTGGATCTCCGATGGACGCCGCCAAGGTCATGTGGCTGCTGTACGAGCACCCGGAAATCGAGTTCTCGGACATGCGCGAGAAGTACTTCGACGTCCGCAAGCGCGCCTTCAAGTTCCCAGAGTTGGGCAAGTTGGCAAAGCTCGTCTGCGTACCGACCACTTCGGGCACCGGTGCCGAGATGACACCGTTCGCGGTGATCTCCGACCCGGACGAGGGCAAGAAGTACCCACTGGCTGACTACGCACTGACACCGACTGTCGCCATTGTCGACCCGGTTCTGGCACAAGGACAGCCGAACTTCCTTGCCGCTGACTCCGGTATGGACGCGCTGACTCACGCGACAGAAGCGTTCGTGTCGGTTTATGCGAACGACTTCACCGACGGACTGTGCCTGCACGCCATCAAGCTGATCTTCGAGAACATCGAGGAATCGGTCACCGGCACACCGGGAACCGCCAAGCACACCAAGGCGCGTGAGACCATGCACAACGCATCGTCCATCGCGGGTATGGCCTTCGGGTCGGCGTTCTTGGGAATCGTCCACGCAATGGCCCACACGGTCGGTGCTCGGTTCCACCTGGTACACGGTCGCACCAACGCGGTCTTCCTGCCACACGCCATCCGTTACAACGGCAAGGTTCCGGGCAAGCCGACCTCGTGGCCAAAGTACGAGACCTACGTGGCTCCAGAACGTTACCAGGAGATCGCGAAGCACCTCGGTCTACCAGCCGAGACGCCAGAGCAGGGCGTCGAGTCCTACGCGAAGGCCGTCGAGGAACTACGGGCCAAGTTGGGCATGCCGAGTTCGTTCCGGGAGCAGGGCGTGGATGAGGAGTCATTCTTCACCCAGTTGCACGACCTGGCACTGCGCGCCTACGAAGACCAGTGCGCACCGGCTAACCCGCGTCTGCCGATGATCGACGACATGAAGACGATCATGGAGGCCGCCTACTACGGCACCACCTTCGATCAGGTTCGGTCACAGCGCAAGTCGGTGGAAGCCGCGGCTGCTGATTCAGAGCCGAAGAAGGCTGCGGTGAAGCCAGCAAAGCGCGCCAAGCGTAGTTAGTTAGGTAGCACCGCGCAGTTAGTTCGTATCGCGCAACTAGTTCGCGCAGTCGCGCTATACACGCCCAGGGTGGGCAATCCGAGCGATCGGGTTGCCCGCCCTTCGTGTTTGCCTGGTATTCACCCAACGACGAGCCATCGCGTTGTTTGCAACATCACCATCCATGGGAGGCGACTTTACGAAGAAGGCGACTTCACGGTTTCCATCTGACTAACGATCTCGACAAACTCGATCAGCGAAAGCGCCCCACCGAGTCTCGCCCACCCCACCGGTTGAGTCTTGCGGCGTCTCAAGACTGCGTCAGCAGGCCGAGCAATGCGTTCGCAAATGTATCGAGCCCTCGCCTCGCACTGGTTGGGGTGTCGACCCTGCGCTTGGGGTGCCGATTTATTCGTCAATAACGTACGTCCAAGCGCACAAACACACGTCGAAGCGGAAAAGACGCGACGATTGCACAGGGCAGACCCGGGCCATCGATGAATTGATCTCGATGCGCTCCGTTTGCTCGATCCACCGGGAGGTGGAGACGCGGGCGCTTAGCGACCTGCCGCTGCGAGACGCGCAGCGTAACCGGTCCCGCCGTCGTTGCCGACGCGCAGCACACCGGGCATGTATTCCCAGTGCCACGGCTCATAACGCCGCCCCTTGGCCCAGTCCGGGTTACCGAACCCGAAGTATGCCGCGTTAGCTTGCAGCCAGGCCCAGCGGTCAGAAGCCACATAACTGGAACGGTCGAAGTCGACCGCCAGTCCCCAACCGTGGTTGGACTTACCCGCTGCTGCGGTCATACCCGGGTTGTTTGAGTGCAATCCGACCTGCTGACCATAAGAACGGTATGCAGAGGTGACCTTGAGCGCGGTACCAAAACGAACTTCGAAAGCGCGAGACATCTCGGCGAATGCCACTGCCGCATCCGGCTGCAGGTAATATCCCCCGCCTTGCGGCAGTTCACACAGCTGAGATTGGGAAAGATTTCCGTTTGATCCAGTGGCGACCACCGAGGGATCACATCCCGGCAGCGGCGAACGAACTTCAGAACGCGACACCAGTGCCAGCGCTCGTTCTTCGCTGCTCAATGTCTGAGCCATCTCCGCCGGGGTTGACGGTTGCGCCACCGATTGCTGCACAATCGAGAAAGTCGTGGGACCAAGCACCGAGGCACTAGAGCCGATCGTGTCACCCAGCGCGACCTCAGTGGTTCCGGTTCCGTCATCGTCCGCGACAAGCGCGGTCACACCGGAGTCCTGCAATGCGCCTAGCGCGCCGCCGCTCGGCAATCCCACGGTAGCGATAGCCAATGCCGCTACGACTGCGGCACGCGGCACCCAAGCGACGTTCCGACGGGATCGCGGCATGGCGTGTTCATTCGCCCGGTCGTTGCGTCCACGAATCTGGCGACGACGTTCTGCCCGATCTGCGGCGCTACCGGAACGGGAAAGTTGCTCGAGGGCCAGCAATTCGGCACCGATAGAAGCGCGTTGACCAGGATCCGTCTTGACGGACTCGTCGTGAGTCTCCGGACGCGACACTGCGATGCCACCTGCTGGGGTCACGGTAGAACGTGCCGTTGGAGTTTTGCGAGGCACGATCGTTGCCTGCCGTTCACCGGTCTGGGATCGTTCTGCTGCCTCGCGTCGGGACCGTCGCGTGGGTAGCGCGTCGTGCGCAGCGCTGCCTACGTCAGTGGTCACGGGCACTCCCCATGTCGGCTACAAGGACTGTCTGAAAGTGGCATTAACGATGCCTCAACCCTTCAAGAACTTTATCGATCATACTCGCGATGACTTGAGAAGCAAAGGGGGAATTGGTCACGAAAACCTCGCCGCACTCACACGGCGCACTCGGCGACTTTGCCATGAAACAGCCCTAGGGACAGACATCCCAATCACGCTCACACAAGTTAGGTTAGGGTTGCCTTCGTGACTGTTACACGTCCTATTTCCGCCCCAGCTGTGGTGCTCGTCAACCTTGGTACGCCCGCGGCTCCCACAGCCCGGGCGGTACGTCCCTATCTGCGCGAGTTCCTTTCCGATCGACGTGTCGTAGAGATGACTCCCCTGCTGTGGCGGCCCATTCTGGAAAGCTGCATTCTGCCGTTCCGGTCGCGAGCGTCCGCCGCAAAATACGCCACCATCTGGACCGACGAAGGCTCACCCCTGCTGGTCTACACGCGTGCTCAACGCGATGCTGTCGCAGCTGCACTGCCCGACGTCACAGTGCGTTACGCCATGCGTTACGGCAGCCCTGCGATCGGCGACGTGCTGGACGAGTTATCCGACGCTGGCCATCGCCAGGTCCTCGTAGTGCCGCTCTACCCGCAATATGCGGCCTCGTCCGCAGGCACGGTACTGGACGAGGTATATCGGCACGGACTGGAGCGCAGAGACCAGTTCGAACTGCGCACAGTGCGTTCTTTTCCGTTGCACGACGGCTATATCGAGGCCGTGGTCAGTGCCGTGGCGGACAACTGGGCGAAGAACGGGCGCCTTGATCCGGTAAGTGGCCGGCTCGTGTTGTCCTATCACGGCATCCCGCAGGCGATGCACGATGCGGGCGACCCGTATCGCGGCGAATGCGAGGCTACTTCACGGGAAATCGCCTCTCGGCTGGCGTTGCCCAGCGAGGCTGTCCTGACGACTTTCCAGTCGACCTTCGGTCCGGCGGCCTGGCTCACCCCCGCCACTATCGACACCGTCGCCGAACTCGGTTCCCGCGGGGTCGAGCGTGTCGATATCGCTTGCCCAGGGTTCGTATCCGATTGTCTGGAAACACTTGAGGAAATCGACGAGCTCAACCGGCACGCCTATCTCGAAGCTGGCGGCGAGCACTTCCATTACATTCCATGGGGCAACGATCTGCCGACCTGGATCAAGGCGCTGATTCGTCTCGTCGAAGAGAACCTAGCAGGCTGGCGACAGCCGTCAAATCACTTGGTTTGATTGCGCCGCTGCATGTCGTCATGGACCTCGCCGACGAGTTCTTCGAGGATGTCCTCAAGGAACATCACGCCAACGCCGGTCCCGTCCTGCTGCACTCTCGCCAGGTGTGCGCCACTGTGCTGCATCAGCAGCAGCACGTCGTCGATCTCAGTGTCGGCGGACACGTCTGCAAGTGCTCTGATGCGATTGATCTCAATGGGTTGATCAGCGGTAAGGCTGTTCGCATCCAGGATGTCCTTGATGTGGAGGTATCCGACCCATTGGCCGTCGGAACCGGTCACCACAAATCGGCTGTATCCCGTGCGCCGCAGCGCTTCTTCCAGATCGTCAGGAGTGCATCCCACAGGCAATGTCACCAGGTCGTCGGCTCGGACCATGACCTCATGAGCGGTCTTGGTGGAGAACTCAATCGCACCGCTGAGCAACCCCTCGTCGTCCAACAGCACTCCTTCAGCCTGGGATCGAGCGACGATCGAGCGGACCTCATTCGCGGTGAAGGTAGAGGAAACCTCGTCCCGGGGTGTGACTCCGGTCAACCGCAGGATGTGGTTGGCCAGCCAGTTCATCGCGATCACGATGGGACCGAAGACCTTGGAAACGACCACCAGCGTCGGCGCTAGCAACAGCACCGCCCTATCCGGCATGGTCACAGAGAGGTTCTTCGGGATCATCTCGCCAAGCACAACGTGCAGGTAGACCACGATCAGCAGTGCCACGACAAAAGCGATCGGATGAGTCCAGGATTCTGGGACGCCGATAGCCGCCAGCATGGGGTCTATCGCGTGCGCAATGGCGGGTTCAGCGATGACACCAAGGCCGACCGAGCACACCGTCACCCCGAGTTGCGCGCAGGCGAGCATGAGTGACAGTCGTTCCATCGCCCAGATGGCTTTGATCGCGCGCCGGTTCCCGGCCTCAGCCAGCGGTTCAACAGAACTGCGGCGGGCGGACAACACGGCGAATTCGGCACCGACGAAGAACGCGTTCGCGATCAGCAAGATAACGGCGACGGTCAACGCAACTGAAGTACTCATCGGACGTCAACCCCCGGTGCGTCATGAGCCGGGGTGATGTCACGGATCCGCAGTTGAACAACCCTGCGTCCGGACATGGTTTCGACACGGATGCGCAGGGTCGTACCGTTGTCAGCGGCCACTTCCAGTGTGTCCCCGACTTGCGGGATACGCTCCAGTTCGGCCATCACGAAGCCGCCGAGCGTTTCGTACGACCCAGATTCCGGTACCCGCAAGTTGGCACGCTCTAGCAGTTCATCGGGACGCAGCACACCCGGGACGAGCCAAGACCCGTCCGTGGTGCGCAATACACCGAGCCGACGCGGGTCGTGTTCGTCGGCGACCTCTCCAACGAGTTCCTCGACCACATCTTCTAACGTCACGACTCCCGACGTTCCACCGTATTCATCCACCACAACAGCCATCTGCGTGCCTGTATCGCGCAGATTGACCAGGAGGGACCGCAATGGGACCGTCTCAGGAACCTGTGGCGCATCATCCATGACCGCGGTAACCGGCACCTTGTCGCGGCGATCCCGCGGCACTGCGAGCGCCTTGCGCACTTGCACCAGCCCGACGATGTCATCGCGGGACTGGCCGATAACAGGAAAGCGCGAATGGCCGGTGGCACGCGCCGCTACCACGACGTCTTGCGCTGTGGCCGCTGCTTCGACGATGGCCATGCGAGTGCGATCGGTCATCACGTCGACGGCAGTGAGCTCGTCCAATTCGATCGAGTTGGTCAGCAGACGAGCAGTGCCGTGCTCCAGGGTTCCCAGCTGCGCAGATCTCTTGACCAGCGACATCAACTCCGGGGCAGTGCGCGCACCGGATAGCTCTTCTTTCGGCTCGATCCCGCTGCGACGCAATATGGCGTTGGCCGACCCGTCCAGGACCGCGATGAGCGGGCGGAAGGTGATGGTGAAGATTCGTTGCAGCGGCACAGCGATCCGGGCGACGGTCCATGGTGTGGCCAGCGCATAGTTCTTTGGGACGAGTTCACCGAAGAGCATCGAAAAGACATTGATGATGACCAGTGACAACGTCGCGGCAATCGTCACCGCGAGCGTCTGGGCAACCTGCCAGTCAGAGATCAGCGAACCTAGCATCCTGCTCAGTGCCGGTTGCGAGATATAGCCAAGCAGGATCGTGGTCACGGTGATGCCGACCTGTGCCGAGGACAACTCTGTCGACAGCCGTTTCAAACTACGCCGGACTATCCCAGACCTTCTGTCCGTGTGATGGGACTCAACCAGGGCCGGATCCAGCGTGACCAACGAGAACTCAGCGGCAACGAATACTGCTGTCCCCGCTGTCAGAAGCACTCCGGCGCCAAGCGCAAGCCAGTCCACTATCGGCTCCTTGGTCGCGGGCCGGTGGCGCCGAATCGGGTATCGCGATCGATCTTATGAGTGCATCTATCAGATTCCATGGTGGAGCGATAATAGCGAATCTGAAGCCAGTTGCGGTGAACTTCGCATCGATTACGGTGAATTTGAGCCGCGATGTGTCACTGTAGTGTCATGAACGTAGCGGCTTCCACCCCGCGGACCCGAGTCCTGGTTGTCGAAGACGAGCCGGTGATCGCAACCGCGGTGGCACAGCGCCTGTCGGCTGAGGGATGGGATGTGCAGGTCTGCCATGACGGCTTGACCGCGGTCGATGTCGCACGCGGTTTCCAACCTGATGTGATCGTTCTCGATGTCATGTTGCCTGGGATCGACGGCCTTGAGGTGTGCCGACGGGTTCAAGCCGAACGCCCGGTGCCCGTCTTGATGCTGACCGCCCGCGATGACGAAACCGACATGCTCATAGGGCTTGGAGTCGGCGCAGACGACTACATGACCAAGCCGTTCTCACAGCGCGAGTTGGTAGCACGGCTCAAGGCGTTGCTGCGCCGCATGGGCCGGTCAGTAAGCGCATCCGGCACACCCGATGCGGAGCCCGCCATTGTGATGGGTGACCTCGTCATCGACAAGAGTCAGCGCAGGGTGACGCGCAAGGACGAGGAAGTCCATCTCACTCCGACTGAATTCGAATTGCTGGTGGCGCTGTGCGCGGCGCCGCGCACCGTGCTGACCCGAGAGAAACTGCTTGCTCAGGTGTGGGACTGGGCGGACGCCTCAGGGACCCGCACAGTCGATTCCCACGTCAAGGCGCTGCGGCGCAAACTCGGCCCAGATCTGATCAGGACGGTTCACGGGGTTGGCTATGCGCTGGAGCCGCCTCACGAGCCGACGATGGAGCAGTAGCCGCAGCTATGCCGCCTCCTGCAACAGGTCGTCACACTCGTTGGCGTGACGTACGTCCGCTTGATCGCATCCGGTCGATCAAGACCAAACTCGGTGCACTGATCGTCGCTTCAGTCACTGCCGCCGCCCTTGTCACCTGGTTGGGTCTGCGATTTGAACTAGGTCCGTCGCGGACATATCCCGTGGCTATGGCGATTGCGCTAACGCTGACCTGGGTGCTGGCGCGCGGCATGACGTCACCACTGCGGCAGATGCGCGATTCGGCTCGTGCGATGGCAGCCGGGGATTATTCACAGCAGGTTCAGGCCACCAGCCGCGATGAAGTCGGTCAGTTGGCCACCGCGTTCAATGCGATGGCAGCCGAACTGCAGGCCGCCGATCAAGCCAGGCGGGACCTCGTCGCCAATGTTGCGCACGAGCTGCGCACTCCCATAGCGGCGCTACATGCTCAACTTGAGAACCTGGTCGACGGGGTCAGCGATCCCTCCCCCGCCATGTTGAACAGCGCATTACGGCAGACTGAGCGTCTGACCCGTCTGATCACTTATCTGCTTGATCTGTCCCGGCTGGACGCGGGAGCGACACATCTGAACTTGGAGCCAATGGATGTCGCCTCGTTCCTGCACGAGTGCACCGAGAACATCTTCGTTGCCGCGAGTCAGCGTGACGTGATGATCAACGTTGTGGCAGATCCGCCAGATCTGGTTCTCGAAGGCGACCGGGACCGGCTGGAACAGGTGCTCAACAACTTGCTCGACAATGCCATCCGCCATTCACCACGCGGTTCGTCGGTGACTGTCACGGCCTCAGCGGTCGGCAAGAATGTGGTGATTGACGTCGCGGATGAGGGTCCCGGGATTGCAGAGTCTGACCGAGAGCGCATCTTCGCAAGATTTGTTTCCGGACGAACGCCAGCCACCGGTTCAATACCTGTCGTCACCCCTGCGGGCAGGGCTTCAACCCAGCGCGCCACAACGAGTGGCGGTACTGGAATCGGGCTGTCGATCGTGCGTTGGGCTGTTGAGCTTCACGGTGGGGATGTTCGGGTAGTTGATTCGCTGCGCGGTTCTGTGATCAGAGTCACACTTCCCGCACAAGGTCCCCATGTCCTCGATCAGGATGCAACTGGATGATTTCATTACATTCACCACCACACCATCGCCGCTACATCACCCGTTCGTGACATTGGCTTTACGCATTTGACACGTTAGCGACATATCCACCGATAGCGGATGGACACATGCAGCATCACATGAGAAAAAGGGCCTAGGCTGGTGGGGCACTCACCTGCCACGACTACTGGAACAGTAAGAGGGAGATCCCGCGTGTCTGCCAACACCGAGTCCGCCCCCGCAAGCGGCTCGAGCACCGATTTCGGCGCAAATGAATGGCTCGTCGACGAGCTATACCAGCAATATCTCAAGGACCCCAGTCAGGTCGATCCCGCCTGGGCAGAGTATTTCGAACGGCAGGGCGCGCAAGGTGCTCAACCGACCCCGCAGGGTGATCCCGCTGCAACGGCGTCGTCTCCTTCGGCAGCCACCCCGGCCGAGAGCACTCCTGCTACAGGTGCGGCACAGTCTGCCTCGGGGCAACCAGTGCCCCCGCCGGCACCGTTGCCCGCTGCGCCGGCCGCGACCGCACAGCCAGCGACGGCGCCCTACGCCGCCCAGGCCACGGAGCACCTTGGCGACAGTGATGACGATGATGCCTCCGACGTCACGGCGAAACTTCGCGGTCCCGCAGCACGTGTCGTCACCAATATGGAGCAGTCCCTCGAAGTTCCGACAGCGACTTCGGTACGCGCAGTGCCTGCCAAGCTCATGGTGGACAACCGCATCATCATCAACAACCATCTCGAACGCGGCCGCGGTGGAAAGATCTCATTCACCCACTTGATCGGGTTCGCGCTCGTCGAAGCGCTGCAGGAAGTCCCGGCGATGAACGCCAACTACACCCTGGTCGATGGCAAACCAGGGGTGGTCACTCCCGCCCACATCGGAGTGGGGCTGGCGATTGACCTGGCCAAGCCCGACGGGTCCCGCCAACTGCTCGTTCCTTCTATCAAGAAGGCCGAGATGATGGACTTCGCACAGTTCTGGCAGGCGTATGAAGAGGTGGTCCGCAAAGCTCGCACCGGCAAGCTGGCGGTTGAGGACTTCGCCGGGACCACCATCTCCTTGACCAACCCCGGCACGATCGGAACCGTCCACTCGGTGCCGCGTCTGATGCAGGGGCAAGGCGCCATCATCGGCGTGGGCGCCATGGATTACCCTGCTGAATTCGCAGGAGCATCGGACGAGCAGCTGGCTCGTATGGCGGTCTCCAAGGTACTGACACTGACCTCCACCTACGATCACCGCATCATTCAGGGAGCCCAATCCGGCGACTTCTTGAAGGTGATGGCCACCAAGCTGCTCGGCAACGATGGCTTCTACGACCGAGTGTTCCATTCCCTGCGCATCCCTTACGAGCCGGTGCGCTGGGTTCGGGACAACACCATTGATGCCGCAGCGGAGGCCGCGAAGCCAGCGCGCATCGCCGAACTCATCCATGCCTATCGGTCCCGCGGGCACCTGCTGGCCGACACCGATCCGTTGACCTACCGGCAGCGACGCCACCCCGACCTGGACATCCAGACTCACGGGCTGACACTGTGGGATCTGGAACGACGCTTCCCGACCGCGGGCTTCGGCGGCAAGGAATCGGCGACCCTGCGCGACATTCTCGGACTGTTGCGAGACTCCTACTGCCGCACTATTGGCTTTGAGTACATGCACCTGGCCGATCGGGCGCAGCGCAAATGGTTGCAGAAACGCCTTGAGGCTGGGTACGAGAAGACCCCGGTGGCGGAACAGCTGCGCATTTTGCGCAAGTTGAACGCCGCAGAGGCCTTCGAGACGTTCCTGCAGACCAAGTTCGTCGGTCAGAAGCGGTTCTCGCTTGAGGGTGGCGAATCACTGATCCCATTGCTCGACGCAGTGCTGTCCCGCGCCGCTGAAGCCGGATTGGACGAGATCTGCATCGGCATGTCGCACCGCGGACGGCTTAACGTGCTGGCGAACATCGCCGGTAAGAGCTACGGTCAGATCTTCCGTGAATTCGAAGGCAACCAGGACCCCCGCTCCGTACAGGGGTCCGGCGACGTGAAGTATCACCTGGGCACTGAAGGTGAGTTCACAGCGGAATCCGGCGCGACGACGAAGGTCTACCTCGCCGCCAACCCGTCGCACCTCGAGGCCGTCAATCCCGTGCTCGAGGGCATCGTCCGGGCCAAGCAGGACCGCATTGACCTGGGCGGCGACGGGTTCTCCGTTCTTCCGATCCTGATCCACGGAGATGCGGCCTTCGCCGGTCAAGGCGTCGTCACAGAGACCCTCAACCTGGCGCAACTGCGCGGTTACCGTACCGGCGGAACCATCCACGTCATCGTGAACAACCAGGTGGGCTTCACCACCGGGCCAAGTTCGTCGCGTTCGACGATGTACTGCACTGATGTGGCCAAAGGCCTGCAGGTTCCGATCTTCCACGTCAACGGCGATGACCCCGAAGCCGTGGTGCGGGCAGCCGAACTCGCCTTCGCCTACCGCGAGCAATTCGACCGTGATGTGATCATCGACCTGATCTGCTACCGCCGCCGCGGCCACAATGAGGGCGATGACCCGTCGATGACGCAGCCGCTGATGTACAACCTGATCGAAGCGAAACGTTCGGTCCGCACGTTGTACACCGAATCACTCGTCGGACGTAAGGACATCACCCCAGAAGAAGCCGACCAACTGATCGCTGACTATCACGCACAGCTTGAGCGGGTCTTCACTGAAACCCGTGAGGACGACTACCTGCCGCCAGCGGAAACCGAACCGATTGCTGGTCTGGAACGTCCAGAATCCCAGCGTGAGGACGCTGGCACCATGATCGGCTGGCGCACGGCGGTAGACCCGTGGGTCATTGAACGTATTGGTTCAGCACACCTGAACGCACCGACCGGGTTCACGGTCCACCCCAAGTTGCAGCAATTGCTCGAAAAGCGGGCCAAGATGAGCCGTGAAGGCGGCATTGACTGGGGCTTCGGCGAATTGCTGGCATTCGGTTCGCTACTGATGGAAGGACTGCCGGTTCGTCTGGCCGGTCAGGACTCCCGTCGTGGCACCTTCGTACAGCGCCACGCGGTCCTGCACGACCGTGAAACCGGTGCCGAATGGACTCCGTTGCTGTACCTGTCACCGGATCAGGCGAAGTTCTGGGTGTATGACTCGGCCCTGACAGAGTTTGCCGGACTCGGATTCGAGTATGGGTACTCCGTCGAGCGTCCCGACTGTTTGGTGCTGTGGGAGGCTCAGTTCGGTGACTTCGCGAACGGTGCGCAGACCATCATCGACGAGTTCGTATCGTCCGCGGAACAAAAATGGGGACAGCACTCGTCCCTGGTGATGCTGCTCCCGCACGGTTACGAAGGACAGGGACCGGACCACTCGTCCGCACGACTTGAGCGCTATTTACAGTTGTGCGCTGAGAACAACATGACCGTGGCGTTCCCCTCGACGCCTGCCTCGTACTTCCACCTACTGCGTAAACAGGCCTACCAGCGGCCGCGTCGCCCGTTGGTGGTGATGACGCCGAAGTCGATGCTGCGTCTCAAGGCTGCCGCGTCAGCAGTGACGGATTTCACCACCGGCACTTTCGAGGAAGTCGCCGGTGATGCTGCGGCGGCCCAACGTGTTGCTGACGGTGCCACGGTGGATCGTGTGCTGCTGTGCGCGGGCAAGGTGTACTACGACCTGGCAGCTAAGCGCACCGAACTAGGTGACGAGCGCACGGCTATCGTGCGGTTTGAACAGCTCTACCCGCTGTCAGCTGACACGGTCCGACAGGCTCTGGCTCCATTCGGCGATGCTGAGTTGATCTGGGTCCAAGACGAGCCCGAGAACCAGGGAGCCTGGCCGTTCATCGCAATGAACCTGCCCGCACTGCTCGATGGCCGACCGTTGCGCCAGCTGACCCGTACCGCTTCGGCGTCGCCCGCGGCCGGTATGTCTAAGGTGCACCTGGCGGAGCAAGCCGCGCTCATTGAGGCGGCCTTCCAACGATGACAGCGACGAGCGACCTGGTTCGCATCTGTGTGATCGGCGATGAGTTGGTTGCGGGTGCTGGCGATCCGCGCGCACTGGGCTGGACCAGCCGTGTGGTGGCTCGCACCCTCGGGGAACGCAATATCGAGCTGTTCACCCTGGCAGTGCCCCGGGAAAACACCACGAACCTGGCGAACCGCTGGCAAGAAGAGGTCCAGCGTCGCTTCACCGCCTCTGACGATGCCACACAGACGCGCCTCGTCATTGCGCTGGGCCGTCAAGACGTCAAGGACTCGTTGTCAATAGCTCGTAGCCGTCTGAACCTGGCCAATATCCTCGACGTCGCAATAGCCGAGGGGATGGCACCGCTCGTTGTCGGACCTCCCCCAGGCGATGCCTTCTACGCGACGAAGCTCAAAGAGCTGTCCACGGCTTTCCAGGATGTCGCAGCGCGCCGTCGCGCGCCGTACGTCGAACTGTTTGGACCGCTGGAGCATCACGAGCAGTGGCTCGACGATCTGGCGGCTTCCGGCACGGATATGCCGCAACAGGCCGGGTATGGCCTGATTGCTTGGCTCGTGCTGCATTCCGGCTGGCGCCGCTGGCTTTCTCTGCCAGAAGACGAATGAGCCGCCGCCAGCTGGTGGCTGGTGACTAGGCGATGATTCCCGCGGCACGCAGTTCGACCATCAGATCCTGCGGGTTGGACGAGGCCGAATATGCCTCTTCGGTCGTAATCACGTTGTCGCGCACCAGGTCGAAGAGGTGCTGGTCGAAGGTCTGCATCTTGTAGTACTCGCCGTCAGCGATCAGATCGGCCAACGGCGGGTTCTCCGATGGGTTCACGATGGCATCGGCAGTACGGCCGGTGTTAACGAGCACTTCTGCGGCGACTCGTCGTCCTTCGCCGTCTGCACGCCGGACCAGACGCTGCGAGATAACCCCGCGCAAGGCCTGCGCCAGGGCTGTTCTGACCTGTGACTGCTCGTAAGGCGGGAAGAAGTCGACGATACGGTTGATCGTCTCCTGGGCGTCAATGGTGTGCAGCGTCGACATGACCATGTGACCGGTTTCCGCGGCCTGCAACGCGGCACGGACGGTCTCCGCGTCACGCATCTCACCGACCAGGATGACATCGGGGTCCTGACGCATGGCGGCGCGCAGTGCCACATTGAAGTCAGCTGTGTCGTGGCGGACCTCACGCTGAGAGATGATCGCCTTCTTGTCAGTGTGAATGACCTCGATCGGGTCTTCGATGGTGACGATGTTGACCTCGCGGAAGGTGTTGATCAGGTCGACCATTGCTGCCAGGGTCGTGGTCTTACCGGAACCAGTCGGGCCGGTCACCAGGACGAGACCGCGTGGCTCCAGCGCCAACTCACCGACGATTTCGGGCAGACCAAGTTCCGCCACCGACAGTGCGCCTTCGGCAACGCGGCGGAACACCACACCGATGTATCCACGTGCTTGATAGGCGTTGACACGGAATCGGCCAGCACCTTCGAGTTGGTAGGCGAAGTCTGCTTCGTGAGTGCGCTCGAATTCCTCGAAGAACTCCTCGGGGAGGACTTCGGAGAGAATGTGCATGGTGTCGGTTGGCCGCAACTCTGGGAGCTGCAACTTGCGGAGCCTGCCATCGACTCGCAATCGCGGAGCCGATCCGACTTTGCAATGCAGGTCGGAGGCTCCGGTGCTGACTAGCGCCTGAAGCAACGGGACGACTGACTGGACTGGTGCGTTCACATCCGCGTTATCGGCACTTCGCGCAGCGTCCTTGAACTATGGGAGAATGTGCAATGACCTTGTGCTGTGCTCGTGCGACAGCACCTTAAGCAACTGTCCGAGGAGACACCGATGAGCAAGCGTGGACGTAAGCGCCGCAGCCGCAAGAAGAACGCCGCAAACCACGGCAAGCGTCCCAATTCCTAACTGGTGACGAACTGAGGCACTGCCTCAGCGGCATAGCCTTAAGCGAAAGGTCGGCCAGGGATTGATTCCCGAGCCGACCTTTCGCGTTCGCGCTAGTTGCGGGTCACTTTTCGATCTCGACCGATATGGTGCGGTCGATGGCAAGGGACAAGTCGGTGCTGCGCAGTCGCTGCATGATCTTGATCCGCAAGTTCTCTGGGGCACGTTCGACGCAAGCGCGGCGGAGCACTCGTCGAACCAACTCTTCGACTGACAGTTCCGACAAGCACGGCTCGCAGCCGTCGAGGTGCTTGCGGATGCGTTGGAGGTCTGCAACGGTCATCTCGGAATCGAGGTATTCGAACAGGTGCTCGTAGACCTCGTCGCACCCGCAGTCTTGTTCGATCTCGGTGGGAGCTGCTTCGTGTTCGTCGCTGGTCATGCCTGATCTGCCTTGTCTCGATCGGTCGCATAGTGCGCCAGTTGTTCGCGCAACTGCGCGCGACCGCGGTGTAGCCGCGACATCACGGTCCCAATGGGTGTGTCCATGATCTCGGCGATTTCCTTATACGGGAATCCTTCGACATCGGCGAGGTACACCGCGATCCTGCGATCCTCGGGCAAGTCCTGCAGCGCACTTTTGATGTCGGAGTCAGGCAGGTGATCGAGTGCTTCGACCTCCGCGCTGCGCAGTCCCGTTGAGGTGTGCGATTGTGCGCGGGCGATCTGCCAGTCTTCGATTTCGTCAGTGCCGGATTGACGAGGCTCCCGCTGCTTCTTGCGATAGGAGTTGATGTAGGTGTTCGTCAAAATACGGTACAGCCAAGCTTTGAGGTTCGTCTCGGGCCGGTATTGGTGGAACGCGGCGAATGCCTTGGTGAAGGTCTCTTGGACGAGGTCTTCGGCATCAGCCGGGTTGCGGGTCATGCGCAGAGCCGCCGAGTACAACTGGTCGAGGTACTGCAGCGCATCGCGCTCAAAGCGCGCAGTGCGCTCGTTCTCCGCCTCAGATGCTGGCGCGCGGTTGGTATCCATCACAGGCCAGCCTACCCGCGCAGCGTGGTCCGTGCGCCGAGCCAAGTCGTTGTCATCACGAGTTGCTGTACAGGTCACATCAGGTTGCAACGAATGGTTGCCCGATTACATTCCTGGGCGGTGGTGGGCAGGTCAGCCCGTGGCGAAACTGTTTGTGGCACAGCGGTCTTGCTGGCACGATCCGGATACGATCAATGACATCGCATTCGGTGTGTCCGGCACCGGGCACTGCATAAGGAGATCTCGCGTGGAATTCACCATCGGCGTTCAGAACAACCCTCGTGAAATCGTCATCGAATCTGAGTTGTCCGTCGACGAGCTGACCAAGCAAGTCCAAGACGCCTTGAACTCCAAGGAAGTGTTGCGTTTCACCGACACCAAGGGACGCACAGTGCTGGTGCCCGCCACCGCGTTGGCGTTTATCGAGGCTGGCAGTGAAGAGCAGCGCCGCGTCGGCTTCGGCGCACTGTAACTCCTCGCTAGCCGAGTTCCCCTCTCACAGGTCGGGTTCATCGCGGCCGCCCCTCAGCATGCGTAACCACACTCGGACGCAGCCGAAACCGCGCCTTTCGAGTTCTAATCGAGGCAAGAAGGTAGACTGACCTACGTAATCCGGTTGACCGGTCGTATCCACGTCACCTTATGCCGCGCTGTGTAGCGCGCGAATCTTGGGACACGAACACACTCGCACGTGATCCCATTTGATATTTCACGATCGGCTGCCGCCCGCTGCATGGGGCCCAATCGCAGACCTGCTGCGCCCACGGGTGCCACTGCACAACGGTCTTTTTCAGACCGAGACAGGATCAAAAGCCGATGAGTGATCAAGACATCACTACTACTGACAGCGCGCCCAAGGCTCAAACCTTCGCGGACTTCAACGTCCTACCTGCCACCGCCGCTTCCCTGGCTGACGCCGGTATCACCGAACCGTTCCCCATCCAAGCGATGACCTTGCCGGTCGCTCTTTCCGGGCATGACATCATCGGCCAGGCCAAGACCGGTACGGGCAAAACGCTCGGTTTCGGTGTGCCGTTGCTGAACAAGGTCGTCGGTCCGGGCGAGGATGGTTTCGACGAACTGCCCAGTCCCGGCAAGCCACAAGCGCTCGTTGTGGTCCCTACCCGCGAGCTCGCGGTGCAGGTCGCAGGCGATCTGGAGTCTGCGTCATCGCGGCGCGATGTTCGTATCATTCAGCTCTACGGTGGCCGAGCATACGAGCCTCAGATCGCTGCGCTCAAGCGCGGTGTAGAGATCGTGGTGGGCACACCTGGACGCATGATCGACCTGATGAATCAGGGGCACCTCGTCCTAACTCGTGCCGCAGTCGTTGTCCTGGATGAAGCGGACGAAATGCTCGACCTCGGGTTCCTTCCGGATGTCGAAAAACTGCTCAGCCAGACCCCGGCTGTGCGACAGACCATGTTGTTCTCGGCCACTATGCCCGGCCCGGTCGTGGCTTTGGCTCGTCGTTACATGGTCCAGCCCACGCACATCCGCGCCAACGACCCCGATGACGACTCCGCAACTGTGAAGAACATCAAGCAGGTCATCTACCGCGCCCACGCGCTGGACAAGATCGAAGTGCTGGCGCGTATTCTGCAGGCCAAGGACCGCGGTCTGACCATCGTGTTCACGCGCACCAAGCGCACTGCGAGCAAGGTCTCCGAAGAACTGACCTCGCGCGGTTTCGCCACCGGCTCCCTGCACGGCGACCTTGGTCAAGGCGCCCGGGAACAGGCACTGCGTGCATTCCGCCACGGCAAGATCGACGTACTGGTCGCCACCGACGTGGCAGCACGCGGTATCGACGTCGAGGATGTCACCCATGTGGTCAATTACCAGTGCCCCGAGGACGAGAAAGTCTACCTGCACCGCACTGGACGCACGGGACGAGCAGGTCAACTGGGCACCGCCGTGACCTTCGTGGACTGGGAAGACGTGCCACGTTGGTCACTGATCAACAAGACTCTCGACCTGGGCGTGCCAGATCCAGTCGAAACCTACTCGACTTCACCGCACCTGTTCGAGGATCTGGATATCCCCACGACGGTAACCGGCCGCCTACCGCGCACCGAGCGCACTCGCGCCGGTCTCGGTGCTGAGGAGGTCGAAGACCTCGGTGAAACCGGTGGCCGCAAGCGCAGCAGCGGCGGGCGGGGAGAGCAGAACAAAAGACAGAGTCGGGGCCGTAACAATGGTGGCCGAAACAACACGCGCCAAGGTGGACGCGATCAATCGACGCGATCGCGCAACTCGTCGCGTTCCAACGACCGCGAACGCTCACAAGACACGAAGCCAGCCGACGGCGCAGCGACCACCGAGCGCACCACCGCCGGTGGCGAGAAGCGTAACGGCCGTACCCGGCAACGCCGCCGCACCCGCGGCGGACAGCGTACTGCGCAGGGTTCGGCTAACGAACAGTCACAGTAATTCGACACCGGATGACTGAGCGACGATAGCGTCGAAGACCGGCTGGGGGGTGGTATTTTCCCCCAGCCGGTTTTCTTTGCCAGCACCGTGGTAATCCGACGATCCGGTCGCCAGGATGTTCAGTTGCTTGGCCCATTCCCCCAGCCGGGCGCGAGTGTCAGCACTGTGGTCACGGTGGTCAACTTCCAGGCCCGCCAGACCGAGCTTGACGAGTTCCTTCATGCTCGCGTAGTCGAGCACCCTGCCACGAGTATCCGCACCCGGATGTGCGATCACCGGCACACCTCCGGCTCGCCGCACCAACGTCACCGCATCACGCGCACTGATCGAATAATGCGGCACATAGTATTTGCTGTGCGGCATCAACAGCGACGCGAAAGCCTCATCACGACTATTCACGACGCCCGCCGTGACAAGCGCATCTGCGATATGGGGGCGCCCCACGGTGGCCGCATCGCCCGCCTCGTTAAGCACGTCCTCCCACGTCAGCGGGTAATCCCGGCTGATGCGCTGCGCCATCTGCTCGCCACGGGTCAGGCGTGCCTGACGCACCTGCCTCATCTGGTGAGCCAGTTCCTCGTCATTGGGGTCAAACAGATAAGCCAGCAGGTGCACACTCATACCGTCGTAGACCACTGAGAGTTCCACTCCTCGAACCAGTGTGATCCCGTGGGCATGCGCCGCGTCAGCGGCCTCAGTCCAGCCCGCGACTGAATCATGGTCGGTCAATGCCACCACATCGAGACCAGCTGCGGCGGCACTGGCGATGACCTGACTCGGCGATTGGGTCCCATCAGAAACCGTCGAATGCGTATGTAGATCGATGCTCACCCATTCACTCTACGGTCAACAGGGTCTCGACAGGCTCGACCGACGGGCGCCCCCCGATGATCGAGTAAGCGAAGCGCACGCCGTCCTGAGGTCAGCCACAAGAAGTCTCACAGCCTGCCGAAGGGTCGAGATCACCCGACCGTAGTGCGTCACCGAACTCGTGCACCGTCGGCATTTTCGCAAACCGTCTTCGCATACTAGGCAAGAACACGACAAACGCGCCGGTCCACGAATTTAGCGACGGTTCGGCGCATAGTGGGACACTTGAGTTATGACTGGTAGCGACATTTCTGCGAACAATGATGCCGCCGAGGCGAAAGACGATCTTGAATCACGTGGTGAAGAACGCAGCAGACGTCCGCAATCGGAGGCGTTCTCCACGTTGATGCGCTCCGGGTGGGGCACCGAGGAGTCAGCTGTGACCGGGCCGCTGACCGTCGCCCCTTACGCCGCGGCGCGGCGCGGCGCATTAGCCGACCAGTTCCCGGGCACTCGTCTCGTCATCCCCGCTGGCACACTCGTGCCTCGTTCCAACGACACTGACTACCGGTTCCGTCCACACTCGGCGTTTAGCCATTTGACCGGTCTTGGCGCCGATCAGGAACCGGATGCGGTCCTCGTGATCGACACGAATTCAGGCGCGGCAGATCACGAGGCAGTGCTGTACCTGCGTCCTCCCAGCGGCAAGGATTCGGACGAGTTCTTCTCATCGGCGCGCTACGGCGAATTCTGGGTGGGGCCTCGCCCCGGACTGGACGATATGGCGACGGCCACCGGAATCGTGACCCGCGACGTTGCTGGGCTTTCCGATGCCCTCGCCAAAGATGTCGGCGCCGAGGGCTGCACTGTACTCGTCGTCAAAAACTCTGACCAAGCGATTGAGGAACTCGTCGCCCGGATCCGCGCTGAGGCCGGTCTCATCGAAACCCCAGACAACCCCGATGACGCGGAGTTGACCCAGGCGGTCTCCGAACTGAGGCTCATCAAAGATGACTGGGAAATCGACCAACTGAGGCAGGCTGTTGCTGCGACCATTGACGGTTTCGTCAATGTGGTGCGCTCCCTGCCCGCCGCCATCGCCCACCACCGCGGCGAACGCGTCGTGGAAGGCGCTTTCGATGGGCGTGCCCGCATCGAAGGCAATGCCGTCGGGTACGAGACCATCGCTGCTGCTGGCGACCATGCCACCATCTTGCACTGGATCCGCAATGATGGCCCGGTGCGGCATGGTGACCTGTTACTCCTCGATGCCGGCGTCGAGGTTGACTCGCTCTACACTGCCGACATCACGCGCACTCTGCCTGTGAGCGGGCGCTTCAGCGACGTGCAACGACGCGTCTACCAGGCGGTGCTCGATGCTGCCGATGCTGCATTCGAGGCGGCTCGTCCTGGAAACCGGTTCCGTGATGTCCACGCTGCCGCCATGGCGGTCATCGCGGCCCGGTTGGAACACTGGGGCCTGTTGCCGGTGAGCGCCGAAGAGTCCCTGTCCGAAGACGGCCAGCAGCACCGCCGGTGGATGGTTCACGGCACCAGTCATCACCTCGGGCTCGATGTGCACGACTGCGCGCAGGCGCGTCGCGAAATGTACCTGGACGCGGTGCTAACGCCTGGCATGGTCTTCACCATCGAACCGGGCCTCTATTTCAAATCAAATGACCTGCTGGTCCCGGCGGAATACCGTGGGATCGGAATACGCATCGAAGACGACGTCCTGATCACCGAAACCGGCAATACCAACCTGTCAGCTGCCCTACCTCGTAAGCCCGACGAGGTGGAACAGTGGATGGCGCGTCTGAATAGTTAGTCATTGAGCGGAGTCTGTCCGTCCGCGTTCGTGCCGTTCTCTTTCGATGGTGCGGACGAGTCCGCCTGCACATCACCCAGGCGCACGCCATAACGCGGACGTCCGTGCTCGTCCACAAAACCTCGATGGGGTCGCGGCGGTGACTGCGGTGTGCTTTGTGGCGGCGCAACCGGACCGGCTGCCGGAACCTCGGCGACGG
>WPCK01075793.1_pt1 | contig 51317 bp, 43 predicted proteins | sample 5399851 | NCBI WGS metagenome assembly WPCK01 (sample SAMN12869471, study PRJNA574797) | sludge metagenome | isolation source: wastewater treatment of pH11 | place: China:Beijing | collected 2019-05-20
GCGATGTTCGACAAACCAGGAAGCAAAAAATGGCTCAGGATATTTCGGTGATCATTCCGGCAGCCGGACAGAGCCGCCGGTTTGCTGACGACCATTTCAAAAAGCCGTTTGCCCGCCTCGAGGATCGCGCCGTCTGGCTCCATTCCGCCGAAAAATTCCTCAATCGCCCGGATGTCGCGCAGGTGATTCTGGTCATCGCCCGCGAAGATCATGAGGACTTCATGTCCCGCTTCGCGCCGAACATTGCGATCCTCGGGATCGAAGTGGTCCACGGCGGCAGCGAACGCGCGGATTCCGTGGAAAAGGGCCTGGCAAAGGTCGCAGCTTCCAGCCGGTATGTCGTCATTCACGACGCGGCGCGACCTTGCATCGACGACCCGGAAATCGACAAGGTCATTGCTGCCGGAAGAAAATCCGGAGCGGCCATTCTGGCGACTCCCATCGATGCCACGATCAAGGAAGTCACTGTCGATCACAAGGTCTCGGCAACGGTTCCCCGTGCCGGAAAATGGCTTGCACAGACCCCCCAGATTTTTGACAAGCAGAAACTCATCGACGCATTCGCCCGCAGGGGCACGTTTCAGCCCACCGACGAGTCGGAGCTTGTCGAACGGGCGGGTTACCCGGTTGACGTGGTAACCGGTTCGCCGCTCAACCTGAAAATCACTATCCGGCGCGATCTCAAGCTGGCGGCGGCGATTCTGAAATCCCGCCCCGCTCCGAAACTGGACGGGCCGATCCACCCTTTCGCCGATGACAACCTTTGGCGATAAAATCGATTCGATGAGAAGCCCGAAACTGCGGCGACAAGAGATTAGTTGATTCTCCTGGCCTGCGGGCGGCAGGTGAGTTTCAGGGATTCCTGCTACCGGCTCGCTGATTCAGTCAACTCTCGTTCTCCTCCTGGAACCAGATGCGCTCGCCGGATCGGGAGACTGGCGCTTTCTCCCTGGGATCCAGATGCGCGTTGCCCGCACTCCAATCTATCTGCCCGCACCGGGATCAGGCCCGAAGGGCCGGTACATTACCTGCCGGAGGCGCGAGCCGCCGGTTCCAGCGTCGTGCCCTGCAACAGAACAATGCTGCGACAGGCCTCGGGCCTGTTTTGGGAAACAATTTTACTCGACGATCTTGATACTCTCGATGAATTTGCGGAAGCCGTCGGCATGAGCCTCCATGGTCTTTGCCGGACCATAGAGCTTGAAAAAGTACATGCCGGCGCTTTCGGTTTCCACGATCGCTCCCAGCATACGATAGTTCTCGCGAACCGTTGGCGGAGAATTCGGGCCTCCCGGGCGATCGGCAAAGCTCCCCTTGAGATCAACAATATGGGCCTTCATGCCCGAAACCTCGATCTCGTCGACTTTTGGCTCTTCGGCGGCTCCCCCGTCCGGAGATGAGAACTGGCTTTTCCAGCGTTCAATATTACCTTCAACCCCTCCGCCGGAAACCGAAATCGTCAAACGCCCGTTCTGATCATCCCCCTCTTCTTTGGGAATCGAGAATTCGACTTCGATCATATTAAAGCGGGGGGCGACCTTGTTCCAGGCGGCCGGGGCCTCTGCCCACATTGTCCCCTCGGCAAATTCCACTTTCTGCAATTCCTGGTCTTGCTGCCCGGCGGCTTTTGATTCCGTTTCCTTGTCCTGGGCACTCGTGTAATCAACAGGCAACGTCAAGCAAAGACTTGCGAGGAATAAAGCAAACTTGTTCCGGCGAAACATGGCAGCGACACCTTCAAAAACAGGGACAAAAAGTTGATCAAACACAGCGTGAACTCATCTTAGCCGATTTCACACGACAGCTCAATCAAACCGCGGTACCTTTCCCGACGACAATCAGAAGTACCACCACCAGGGAAATCGCCACCAGCACTCCCAGCATGATAGCGATGGCAAGAAATCGCGACCTGGCGCGGCGATTGCGCATCCATTTGATTCGGGCCTCGACAGAGCTTCGAGGCCTGGCGGGTTCTGCAGGCTTGGCCAGGACTTGAGGTGCTGGTTCTGCGAGGTCCGGAAAAACGGAACCTGCCGGCTGCCAGTTATCCCAGCCAGCACGCCAAAGCCAGGCATCCGGCCCGACGCGACCTTCCTTCTTCCATTGTCTCAGCAACACACTGCTGGCGGGCCCGAATTGACCTCCCGAATCGGGTCGAACGTACCAGAGCGCATCCGGGATCTCGACGTCGTCAATGGGCAGCTCGTCGGATGCAGGTCTTGTCGCGGGAATTGCAGTTCCCGTGGGCGGCCTTTCCATTGGAAAATGCCTGCGTCCGGAACGGCTGCCTGCAGGCGCAACAGATACCATCGCTTCGCGGGCAGTTCCTGGAGAATCGTGTTGATGTTGTTTCGATTCTAAAGGCTCACTTGTATTATCGGAGGTTGTATTACCGGAGACGTCGGCGAGTTCCGTATTGATGAATTCGCGGATCTCATGCGGTTCGATGTTTGGTGTGCCGGGAACGTCGACGGCGGCGCGGCAGAACGGGCAGACGGCCTGTTTTCCCGACATTCGGGGGGGCGCGTTCACTTCGCGCGAGCAATGATCGCAGCGAAACAGAATATTCATTGCCTTGCCCTTTTGAAGTTCGCGGCCCTTCCCAGCGCCGGGGTGTGTGGGCCATTATAGATGGCTCGTTTGCATTGCGAAACTGATTGACCTGCAGGGAGAGGGAATGGAACAACCGATTATCAGCGTTTCCGGACTTCGAGGGATCATTGGTCGAAGTCTCGGACCGATAAACGCTATCGAATATGTTGCTGCTTTTTCCAGCCAGTTGCCAAAGGGTCCGGTTGTCGTGACCCGCGATGGCAGGGCCAGCGGGCCAATGCTTGCCGATGCAATTGCGTCGGCACTTGTCGCGCTGGGCCGCGATGTGCTTTACGGCGATGTAGCGGCAACTCCGACTGCGGGAGTTCTCGTGCGGTCGCTCAAGGCGGCAGGCGGAATCCAGATTTCGGCAAGTCATAATCCTCCCGAATACAACGGCATCAAGCTGTTCGGGCCCGAAGGGCGCGTCATTTCGGCGGATGCCGGTGAGCGAGTCATGAAATCATTGGGCAAAGACCCTGTGTGGGCAGGGGCGCAGCAGCTCGGGAAAAAATTCCTTATCGAGGACACGACGTCAGAACACCTGAGACTGGTGCTTGGTACTGTAGACGTCAAGGCAATTCAAAGGGCAGCCTTCAATGTTGTTCTGGACAGCAATCATGGTTCAGGTGGCATTCTTGGCCGACGCTTGCTGCAATCACTCGGTGCAAGGGTTTTCGTTAATGGAGAAGAACCCGATGGCCAGTTCTCGCACCCTCCGGAACCGACCCGGGAAAATCTTCAGTCGCTGGCCGCTGTTGCGCGGGATAATAAAGCCGACGTCGTATTTTGCCAGGATCCGGATGCCGACCGGCTTGCCATTATCGCAGATGACGGTTCCTATCCGGGCGAGGAATACACACTGGCGCTGGCCATGATGAACCGCCTGTCGTCAACCAGCGGAAACTGCGTGATCAACTGCGCAACCAGCCGCATGTCAATCGATGTCGCCGAACGGGCGGGGAGCAAATGTTATCTGAGCGCCGTCGGCGAAGCCAATGTTTGCGACCGGATGATGGAACTCAATGCGGTTTATGGAGGGGAGGGAAACGGGGGACCCATCGATCCGCGCGTCGGCTATGTCCGCGACAGTTTTGTGGCCATGGCCCAGGTGCTCGATCTGATGGCGAGGACCGGCAAGTCCATTCGCGAACTTGTCCGCATGATTCCGTCATATGCCATTATCAAGGACAAGGCCGAAATCGACCGCACGCGGCTGCCGGCGATTTACGGGGCGCTGGAAAAGGCCTTTGCGGATGCCGGGCACAACGACCTCGACGGACTTCGCTTCGACTGGCCCGATCGCTGGCTGTTGGTCCGGCCAAGCAATACCGAGCCGATTGTACGCGTGATTTGTGAAGCCGCCGACGAGCGGGCAGCGACCGAACTTGCCTCACTCGCCATCAAAATCGTTCGCCAATAGTGTCGGCAATCGTCCTTGCCTGCCATTTCCCGAATACAGGCAGGATACTTTTCCCACGACCGGGGTGCTCTAGCGGCGCGGAGTCTTGCCGCTTATTTCAAGAAACTCCTTTTTTCCGGCAAGCCACTGCGAGGCCAATTGGATCACTTGCCCGGCTGGCAATTTTTCCGGGCCCTTCAAGGCACATTCCCAGATGTTCAGGACGCGCCAACCTTCTCCACGAAGTTCGCCCAATACCTGCCTGTCGCGTTTCCGGTTTCCGTTGATCTTGCTGCGCCACCATTCGCTCCTCGTCGACGGCCATTTAAACAGATGGCATCGATGCCCGTGCCAGAAACAGCCGTGCACAAAGATCACGGCATTGCAGCGGGGAAAAACCAGATCGGGACAGCCCGGCAAGTTCCTGTCGTGCAGTCGAAATCGATAGCCATTTCGATGCAAGCCGCTTCGCACGATCATTTCCGGTTTCGTGTCCTTTCCACGAATACCCGACATCATCCGGCTGCGTGTCTTCCGGTTGACAACATCAACCATGTGCGGCCCCTTTCGGCTTTGGTGGGCGGTTTTTTCGCTGGTTGCCCGGTTTTCCCGGCGGACGGAGTTTCAGATACGTCTGCCGCATGGGTTCGGGAAGTTTTTCGATGGCGTACCTCAACATAGTGCGCGGCATTTTCGTTGCATGCTTGTCCAGAAAAGCCAGCAATTCACCTTCCGACCTCTGTCCCATCTCGCGCAACATCCAGCCGGAAGCCTTGTGCATCAGATCATGTGGATGCCCAAGAAACTCTTTCGCAAGCCGGATAGTCCATTCAAACTCGCCTTGCCGGATCATCGAAATCGTGGCAACCATGGCAAGCCGCTGCGTCCACAAATGCCCTGACCTTGCCCAGTCCGTCAGCCGCTTCTGACGCGAGTTCTTTTCTGACAGCCACGGTCCGACAATCTTTGACGCGGCAGTATCGACGAGATCCCAGTTATTGATTCCGTCGAAACACTCCATGAGAAGCTCGAACCATCGCGTGGAATGCGGCTCGTCGCTCTTTTCGAACCGACTCGCGAGTATAAAAACTCCGGTCAGCCGGCACTCATGCCATTTCGATCGCAACAGCTTCCGTATTTCAGCGTCTGGCAACGACACCCACTTCCGAGCCACATGCCGCTGAGCCGGCACGACCACACCGAGAAACCGGTCCCCCTCGCCGTATCCTCCCGGCTGGCATTGAAAGAATCCGGGGAGGAATTCGGCTTTGTCCCTGCGAATAAACGCCTGCAAATCCCGTACGACATCGCTCGCGGAACCGTTCGGCATCTGAGCCCCCTGTAAATGTACCTGCATTCCATTTGGCAATTCTAGCAGTTTGTTGAAAATCCGAAGCACAAACGAGGGCTTTTGCCTTGCCACCAACTTCAATCAGTCGGCAGACTCGAAAAGCCCTAAAGGTTGAACTAATATGACAAGAGCGGCTTGTTTGAAGGTTCTCCGATCGTCCAGGTTATTCGCCGGGTTTCTGCATGAAAAAGTCTTGTTTTGCTCCCCTGATGGTTTTGATACTGACCTTGCAGGCTTTACCCGTTGCCTTCCCGCCGATTTCAGGAAGTCTTTCGGCACAGGAGCCGGCGGCGTTTGATCCATTTATTGTTCGAATGAAAGATGGTCTCCAGGTAACAATTCCGGATCTCGCGCGTTCGCTTGCCAGTGCCGATGTTGTCTTTCTGGGCGAAGAGCACGACAGCGATGCGGCGCACGCCATGCAACTGGCGATTATTCAGGAACTGGTCAATCAGGGAGCCAATATTGCAATCAGCATGGAGATGTTCGAGCGCGATGTTCAGGGTGCAGTTGACGAATATCTGGCTGGCCGGATAACGGAAGAGGTTTTCCTGGCGGCCAGCCGTCCGTGGCCGAACTATGCGGAACATTATCGGCCCATTGTTGAACTGGCCCGGGAAAAACGTGTCCAGCTGATCGCAGCCAACGTCCCGCGGGAGATCGCGGCAACAGTCTCCAGGGGCGAAACACCGGCCCTGTCCGCTGCGTCGTTTACAGCCCGGCAATCAACAGCCGCAAAAGATCTCTACTGGCAGAAATTTGGCGAAGCGATGAAGGGTCACGGCGGAACCGATACGGGAGACGCTGTCGGTAATTTCTTTCTCTCCCAATGTCTGAAAGACGATACGATGGCCGAATCGATCGTCGATTTTCTGGCGGCTCATGCTCACCGGCACATCACTGTTGTGCACCTGTGCGGCAAATTCCATAGTGACTTCGGACTGGGTACCGTGGCCAGAGTTGTTTCGCGAAACGGGATCCTGCGCATGGAAATCCTTTCCACGGAAGGCGTTGCCACCCCCGGCGATTTCGATTTCCGGAAGCATGCCGGGCGCTCGCACTACACTTTTGTGGTTCCGGCCAAACCGGCAAATTCGCCGGCCAAATAGCCTTTCGGCGGCAAAAAATGCAATCTGGCCGAATTCGGGCTACTGGGCGCAAACAGCAATTACAATAAATTGCCTGTTGTCCGGCTTTCGCAACTTCTCGTCCTGACATCCAGGCAACCTGCCTTTTCCAGAACCTGATTCCAGATTCAAGTGAGGCCATCATGACCCATCTGTCTTCTCCCAAATCAGTCCGGTTGAAATCCTTTGCCGGAATTCTGGTTGCAGTCGTATTCGCACTTGTCCCCTCAAGCGGCTTTTCGCAAGTCAATGTGTTCCTGAATTACAACAACTTCCAGACGCGGCTGAATGAAGCAACGGCTTCTGCCGGGGTGGCCAACTTCAATGCCGGCGAGGTCGCCACGATTCAGGCGAATATCCTTTCTTCGCTTACAACCTCGTTCTCAGGCTATAATGTCAACTTCACGAGCGTGAATCCAGGCGGCGTATTCGAGACAATCAATTTCGGACTGACCGGTGGCGGTCTTGGTTTGGCCGACCGTATCGATTTCCGGAACCTTGTCGGAACCGATGTGGCCCGGGTGTTCAGCGCGAATTTTGGAACATTTATCGAGGCGGGCGATCCCCGCGCCCAGCAAATCCTGGAATTCAGCGTGGCGATGGGGGGTACGGCGGCCCATGAGCTGGGGCACAATCTGGGTCTCGAACACCGCGACCCCTACGGGATTCTCGGTGCGGGAGTATCCAACATCATCGGCGGATACATCACAAACGGCGCTCAGAACGTCCATATCATGGCGACCGGCCCTACAGGCATCAACGAGGAACAGCGCGAAGTTCAACGCACTTTCAGCGACTTCAGCCATGTAAAACTGGAATATGCCAACAATCTTTCCGTCGCTCCGCTGGCACCCATTGCCGAACAGGGAGCGCCTCACGGAACAGCGGGAACAGCCCAACATCTCGTTCCATCATTGCTCAACGTCGGCAATTCCGCGTTTGCCGATGCAGTTGCCGTGACCGGGGCCATCACTGCGGCGGGCCAGCAGGACTGGTATTCGTTTGATCTGGTTGCCGGTGAGTTTCTGACGGTTGCCGCGATGAGCGAAGTCCTTTTCACCACCGATGTCGACACGGTTCTCACCCTGTACGATACCGACGGAATCACTGATCTGGTTGAGAATGACGACACCGAAATCGGCCTGGACAGTGTCAACCCGGGTGACACCCTGTATTCGCTGGATTCGTCGATTTTCAACTTCCTCGCGCCGACAACCGGCACCTATTTCCTGCGGGTTACCGGATTCATCAACGACACGGGCAACTACGAATTGTTGCTCGCATCGGGCTTTGCCGTGCCAGAGCCAGGCGCCGCCCTGCTTCTTTTCCTGGGGGTTTCAGGCTGTTTGAGCTTCAGCCGGCGCGGCAGAAAGTCCTGTTAATCAGGCAAGAGACAAATCGGCGGGCCAGAGGCGTGCAATGCGTCCCGATCCCTTCGTGTTTATCGGCTTTCGTGATCGCCGATTGGCTTTTGCTTCTGCAAGGATTGTGTCCCTATAAGACCCGCCAGCACCCACGGAACAGCACTTAGCCCGGTAGCCGCGTGAAGCGGCATGGCAATCGTTGCCGAGCTGGCAAGGATCGCGACCGGGAATCTCCATTCGGGAAGCAGCAGAATCGCCGGCACGGCCAGCAGAACCAGGTCGTAAAGAAGTAGGTGCGGTGTCAACAGCAACATGAATGCCACCGCCATCGCTGATTCCTTTCGCCAACAGGACGGGCGAGCCCTGGCAATCAGTATTGACAGAACCAGCAAGACCCCGGTGTGGACCGGCCAACCCACGGTGCCGGAAAGGGAGTGCACCCATCCGTCGGGAAATGTGAACATCCGGGCATGATCGAGATAAACTGCCGCATAACGAAAGTACGCCACGACGGGCTCTGGACCGAAGATCGCAAGAACAGCCAAATATTGCAGGCCGACCCCTGCGACCATTCTGGCAGACAACTTCCATTCCCGCCGCAACAGCAGAAACAACAGCATTCCGGCAGCGAACTGGGGTTTGATGGACAATAATGACAACACCCATCCATTGCGCTTTAGAAGTCCGGTCGTCACGATCAGCAACAGAAGCGGCGCAAGTTGCCCGGCGCGCAATGAAACCAGCAACGGGAAAAAGCCGGCCAGCGCCCAGAAAGCAACCGGTCGCCAGCCGGATTCTGTCTGCAACAACAATATTCGTGCGGCGATCACGTAACACGCCAGACTGATCGCGGCCCAGATTCCGAGCGCCCACAAATAAGGCATCCATGCCAGTGGCCGAAATGCCAGGGCGGTTACCGGTGGATAGAGGGGAAGGAACAGGATGTTCTGCTCATCCACCGGAAACAGTGATTTTTGCAAGTTCTGAAATGCCTCGACATCGTACAAGCTGTCGATGGGGATCCGCGCCGCCAGATAAAATTGCTGAAAGTCCCATCCGCGAACCAGCCCCGACTTCTCAAGGATCCCGGACGTGCATTGGCCGGCGATCAGACCGGCAACAGAAACCAGGGCTAGAACCCCCAGCAGCAGGCATATTGCTCTCGTCCCCGCGCCAGTTGGCAACGGTATTTGGGGGAGTGTCTCTTGCTCCAGTATGGCTTCTCGCATTTGCCCGGTCGTTCGGCGAGGTTTGATTACGTCGTCGGCACGGCAGCCTGCAAGGTACTGCTCGTTGCACCTGTCGGCACAAAGAGGACCTGCTCTCGCCAGCTCGCGGGCAGGTTCCTTTCGATTTCGATTGCCGCAAAGGGTTTGGTGCTGCGCGCCCCATGTTCCATAGCCCAGCGGCTCATGATCCCGAGGCCTGTTATCAGGTCAGGCTGTTCGATTTCACCAAACACTTCCCGAACAAGGGAATGGTCGGACCATGCGTGCAACACTTCATTGCGCGGCGGCAGGTGTTTGACGGGGATTGGGCTGATGCCCATGACTTCGCCAACCCGTTTTGCCAGTTCATTCACTGTGTACGGGATGTCGGCACCAATATTGAATACCTTGCCAAAAGCCGCGGGCACTTCCGGCGCCCGGCTGATGACCTCGGCGACCGGCCCGACATAGCTGAAGGCACGGGTTTGTTCGCCATCGCCAAAAATTGTCAGTGGCAGGCCTTGCATGATCTGGTTAATGAAGATGCCGATCACGTTCCGGTAACGGTCACCGATATTCTGATATTCACCGTACACGTTGTGCGGGCGAAAAATCACGTAGTTCAGGCCAAACATTTCGTGCGTACAACGAAGTTCCTGCTCCACAGCCAGCTTGGCGACACCATACGGGTCCTCGGGCTGTGGAATCATGTCTTCGCGCATGGGCAGCTGGTTTTTTCCATAAACCGCGATCGACGAAGTGAACACAAAACATTTCACCCCGTAGTTCACGGACGCGTTGATCAGGTTGACGCTGCCGATCAGGTTGTTGGTGTAGTTGTATCGCTTGATGAAATGACTGAGGCCTTCGGCAGCATAGGCAGCGAGGTGAAAGACGCGATCGAACCGGCTGCGATCGAACAGACGGTCGATGGTCGATGAATCGCAGATGTCGGCGTTCACGAATTCGGCTTCCGCCGGGACGTTTTCGCGGAAGCCGCCACTCAGGTTGTCGAGGGCGACCACTTCATGGCCACGGGCAAGCAATCTTCGAACGACGTGGGCACCGATGAACCCGGCGCCGCCGGTAACGAGACATTTCATGGCTTGTTTGCTCCTTTGTGTTTGTTTTCAGGCAAGTCAGTGCTGGATATCCGCGACCAGCCATTTTTCGCAGGTGGGTCAGGTATCCCGGCGACCAACGTCATTTCCGTTTCATTTTCGAGGTGCCAGTGCCACACCTTGCGAGCGGAGAAATAACCTGCGAGTTGCCGGTTTTTCGCTGGTCCCAGGTCACGGGCAAAGACAATTGGCGATGCGTCGATGTCGGCCTTGTTGAATACCCAGTCGTCAAACCCCGGGTACCTTTCGCCATAGGTCACGAATACCAGGTGGCTTCTGCCGTCCCGTGATTCGAGTTGGCTTCTCACAAAATCGTGCGGGTGCGGTCGGTCAAAAGCAGCCAGCCGCGCGGCCATCGGCACGTTGAGAAGCAATGTCGCAATGATCGCAGTGCGAACGATCAACTGACCGGTGCGGCTCGCCCGCTGCCAGACGAAAATCTGCCTGAGACAGCGAACGTTAACGGCAAAAAACAGGGCCGTGACGGGGGCCAGGTAGTGGGGAAACAGCAAGCTTGTTGCCGTCTGTGAATGAACCAGCAGCACGAAACCACACAGGGAAATGGCCAGACAATACCAGCGGTCCCGCCAGATCCATCCCGCAGCGATCAACAACAGTCCAGATCCCAGCGGAAAGAAATTCATGACATAGGTCGCCTTCCGCCACAGATTCTCGAGGAAAGCGAGTGGGCTCGACTGCAACAATTCCTGCCGCGCCCGCCCCCACGTCAAATAGAAGTCTTTCATTCGTTCATGGCGATACTCGGGAATCGGCGGGAGCGGCCGCCAGATCAAAAGCGAGGATGCGGAATAGACCTGGTCATGAAGCTGGTAAGGCATTTTCCAGGGATCGCAGGTAACCGTCCGGTTGTAATACGCAAGACTGGCAAGCCCTGCCAAACCCGTTAACACCAACGGTACCGCAACCTTCAGGAATCTTTCCCCCGGCGGGTGGGTACCGTTTCGGACGATCCAGACCGCAAGGATGACCAGTGCCGGAACACAAACGAGAATGCCTTCCATGGGTCGGGAATGGGCAAGCAGCACCATTCCCGCAGCAGCCAGAAACGAATCCCCTACCGACACCGATCCGTTGCAGATGCGGCGCACGCCACCAAATACCAGTGCTCCACCGAGCATCGCAACGGAGCCGCCCCAATAACTCTGGCCCCATCCTTGCAACATGGGCGCGTGCAAGGCTACCAGCAATCCGCCAAGGGCAGCCCATCGGGCCGGCAGCCATGCCAGCAACATCCAGTAGAACGCAACGACACTCAATGCGCAGCCAATCCACACACCGACAATCGCGTAACCGGTTGTGACGATTCCCAGCGCCATGAATGCAGCTGGTGCCGGCGGGTATTTTGCCATCCGCGTCGGCTGGCTGATGACGTGAAACGTCTCAAAATGTTCCCAGAAGGGGTGGGGTGGATTCGTCAATCGCCCGTGGGCGAAAGTGTCCGCCGCGAGGAGATTCGCCTGTTCATCGTGAATAAACGGTTCCGGAAAGTGACACAATGCGAGCAAGATGTTCATCGCCAGAGAAACGACGACCAACAACAGGCCAAAGACCCGGGGACGAGCTGCGAGGTTCCTGAACCTTGAGCGGAGTGAAACGGCGAAAGGGGATTTTTGCGGCGAAAAGCGAATCGCCAGGGCAATCGCCACAGCGATTACACCGACATTCGCCGCGAGGCCGAGGGGTGAATACGTCCACATGGTTTAGCCGTTTCCTCCAGGAATCCTGGGCAAAACGGGGGCATGTTGTTGCCTGCGGGTCGCGGCAACTTTCCCTTTCTCCGCCGAGAGTACATCGAGCAGGCAATTGCGAACCATGCGGTTGCATTCCGCCTGGGAACACTCCCGCTGAAAGAGTTCCTGGCCGCGCGCTGCCATCGCGCATGCCGCCGGCCATTCATCGCGGCATGCCAAAATTGCACGGGCAAGTTCCGTCGCGTTTCCCGCTTCGACCAGTCGGGCATGAATTCCATCTTGCAACAGCTCGTCGATGGCCGGACTTTTTCGGGTAATCAGCGGGATCCCCATCGCCAGCGCTTCAAAGGCCTTGTTCGGAATCACGCGAGCAGCCTTTTCCGTCGTGCCAAAGATCCCCAGAGCCAAATGAGCGGTGCTCGCTTGCGCAGCGATGGCTTCCGCGTTCTGCCACCCGCGAAAGTCGATATTTGTGAGTCGCAGCGAACTGGCAAGTGCGACACATTCATCGAAGGTTTGGCCGCTGCCAAAAATCGTGAAGCGGACTTTCTCGCCCGATGCCTGCAACTGCGACGCCGCCCGGACAATCGTGTCGACACCTTGCAGCGGAATAAATCCTCCCCAGAAGAAGACTTCAAATTCCGCTCCCCGCACCGGACCTGGCGGATTCCAGGCAACCGGCCCGCAATCGGCACCGATCCACAAGCGTCGAATGTCGGCATCGGCTGCATCAAAATCGTCGCGAAGATAATTCACATGCGCCAGAGTATCCGTAAGGGACATCTCGGCGTGGCGCAACATGTATTGATCGAGCCAGCGGCAGAATCGTGCGGCAAGCGAACCGGCTTTTACCTTTCGCTTGTCGTTCACCATGGTGTCGTAGATCGAAAAGTAGCAATCGGCAACAATCGGACCGCGATACAACAAACGAATCAACGGAAAAACGGGCTGGGCAAAGAAGCCGACCACGAGTGCATCCAGATGGCGCAGGCGACCTGTTAGCCAGTAATACAACAACCTCCCGACAACCGAGAGGATTCGCAGCCCGTACGAGCGTTTTGAGGAGAGGATTTCTTCGACGTCGAAATGGGCCGCAAGTGCCTTGCGCACGATGGCGACCCGCGAATACCCGGGTTCACGCGATGCGATATAGCCAATCCGGGGAAGGCGTTCTTTCTGACCGATCATGACAATGTCGCCTCCACACTGGCGGGTCCGGATGTACGGACGCTTTTGCGAATCATTCCTGCCCAAAAAAACTGGGCCAACGAAAGGACGCACAGAGAAAATACGATGCGATCCAGCACGGCCACGGCAACTGCGACGGGAACCGTCGTTCCCAGCCACGTTGCACTAAGCGCAATCGCTGTTTCGCGAAAGCCGATCGCCCCCGGCGTGATGGCGACGATAAACATCAAATCGGCAAGGACTGACGCCATTACGACGGCAACGATACCGGTTTCTATTCCCATGGCCATGAAGGCCAGCTTCAATCGAATCGCGCGGAGAGACACGAGCACAAAATGCAACAAGGCCATGCGGACGACTTCCCTCGATCCGCCCAGACGGCAAACGGCAATCGTGATCCGCCGAACAAGCCCGGTTCCAGGAAACGTCCAATGGGACGGAACCTGCCAGCGAAAACAAAGGGCCGAAAAACTTGCCAGGGCCGCCACAGGAAAAACCCAGGCGAGGATCGTTGGCGGTGCGTTGCCGGTAACGAGCCAATGTGCGCCGAATGCCAGAAGCCCGGTCACACTGCTCGTCAGGACAAACAGGCACACGTTGTAAAGAACCACGGATCCGTACTCGACGACCGGGACCTTGCGAACGCGCGAGAGGTAAATCGCCGTGCTGCCAATGCCACTGCGCGGAATAACAAGGTTGATTGCCGAGGCGACGGCAAAAAGGCCGAAACTTTCGAGCCTTCCGATGTTCCGACCGAAAGCGGCAAGTCCCGTCCTGATTGTGCCGGACTGAAACCACAGCGAAGCCAGATAGGCAACGGCCATCAGGCAGATTCCGCCCCAATGGGCTTCGCGAAGCCTGTGCAACTCGCCGAGGTAGCGGCTGCCGGCTATCACAAACACCAGCGTCATGGCGATAGCGAGCACGGTGCCGGCCCATCGCCGGACAAGACCCGCCAAGCGGCTATGCTGCTCAGCCTGGCAATCGTTGGAGAACCGGCTCATGAAGCAATCTCCGGTTTTCGGGCAACGGCCAGCAACCCGTCCCCGAGGTCAAAGCGGAGGAACGGCGCTTGCATCCAGTGAAACGGTGCGATGGTGCGCTCATTAAGCAGATGTTTCCATTTTCTCCATCTGGCCCGATCGATCCCGCTCGCTTCGGTTCGTTCCTGACGGTCCCGTCCGTCGCTGGCGAGTCGTTGCCGTGCGGACCAGTCTCGAAGCTGTTTAAGCAGGGGGCTCAGCGGAAAACCGTAGTTGTAGACAGAGGGTGCTTCAAAACCGATTTCAATCAGCCGGTCTCGAAGCTCTCGTTTTTCATACCGCCGGAAGTGACCGGCCAAAACATCTTCTTCGGAGAATCGCCGCGAGTGGGCCGGAACACTGATAACAATGTGCCCCCCCGGGCGGACCAGTCGATACCAATCGGCGAGTGCAGCCCGATCATCCTCGATATGTTCGAGTACTTCCATGCTCAGAAGCAGGTCCGTGGAGGTATCGAGGAATCGCGAGTCCCGTTCGAACGTGTGCACGTTGGGAATATCGCGCAAACGAGCCCTGAGTAACGGCAGTGCGGCTTGCGAAATTTCAACCGCAATCCCTGGCACGCCCCGTCGGCCGAGCCAGGCCGCCATTTCTCCCGAGGCGGCGCCGATTTCCACGAAGTCTCGCGGTGCAAGCCGCGAAATCAGCGGCTTTACGATCCTTGTTCGCAGCAAATACCTTGGCAGTGGAACCCAGTCTTCCACAAGTTGCCGCTGCTGGTCGACAAATGGGGCCAGCAGCGTGTTCATCTTGCACCGTCAATTTCGTCAGGATGGGAACCACGCGCTGGAATACCTGTTCTTGCCGAGAGTGCCTCGACATGCTGCTGAATCTGTCTCACCTGCCAGTCAACTTTCTCCAGCAGTTTCCGGTTAACGGATATCAGGTCGCCGACCAGCCCGACGACGATGGCGAGCATTCCGGCTGACATCAGAATGGCCGCCAGAATCAGTGACTGAACATGCCCGCCCCCCGATCCGTTGATCAAGTAGAGGAGATATCGGAAACAGAGCAGGGCACTGAGTGTGCAACAGGCAAGGCCCGGTATTCCGAAAAACGAGAGTGGGCGATACGTCATGAATATCCGCAATATCGTGCTTGCCGACCTGCGAACGTAGCTGGGAATGCTTTTGAGCAAACGGGAGGGGCGGAGGTCCCCGTTCGTACGAATGGGGACCGAGACAACGGCCATGTTGTTCTGTCCCGCCTGGATGATCGTTTCCAGCGTGTAGGTATAGTCGGTAAACACGTTCAGCCTCATGGCCGTTTCCCGGGTCATCGCGCGAAATCCGCTTGGCGCGTCATCGACCTCCGCAGAACTCGCCTTGCGCACGACCCAGCTGCCTGCGCGTTGCAGGATTTTTTTGGGAAGTGAAAAATGTGCCGTTTGCATGATCGGCCTGGCACCCACAACCATGTCCGCCCGGCCCTCGACAATGGGTTGAACCAGTTTGTCGATGTCGGCGCCGCAATACTGGTTGTCGGCGTCGGTGTTCACGATGACATCGGCGCCGCGCTTCACAGACTCGGCGATTCCTGCCATAAACGCGCGGGCCAGTCCGCGATTGCGGGGAAGCCGGACCACATGATCCACACCGGCCTTCAGGGCCTCTTGCACGGTGCTGTCCGCACTCCCGTCATCGATCACCAGCCATTCGACTCTTCGAAAGCCTGGAACCGTGCGCGGGAGTTCCCCGAGCGTGATGGCAATGGTGCCAGCCTCATTGAAACAGGGAATCTGGATAATCAGCTTTTCGAAGCGGGCTTTGCTGCGGCAAGTTCCGCCGATACCGATCGCTTCATCGACCAGCCGGTGGGCCTGTTCGAGGTGCCCGATGGCGTCGGTGCATGTCGCGCCAGATTGTGTGTTGTCGGAAACCGGCAGGACGACCGGAACAGAATCCGGATGCGGGCCGGTTATATCGGCAAAGCGTGTCACGTTCTTCTCGCTTGGACAGACAGTGAATGGCGAGATGCATGACGGGGATTGCTGGGCGACAAACGGTATCCGTCTTCGAAAGATAGCTGTCCAGGAAAGATATTCAAACCGCACGGGTCGCGGCGGGCCGGATATTTGCAACTGTTGATCCGGGAATACGGCTTTTGACGTTTAACCCGGCTGCAGTCCGGTCAGAAATATGGCACTTGCCAAGCATTTTCGACCCGGGCTTTATCGCCTAGAATGGCGCTGGCAGGGACCCCCGGCACGCTGCCCGGATAACCTGCCCAGCCGGATGTTTTTTCAGATGTAATGAGAGGTCAATGATGTTTCGTGAAGTTCCGCACAATGCGGCCTGTGTTGGCAGTCGTCGACCGGTTGTGTTACTTGTTTCCGCGCTTCTTGGGGGGCTGCTCTTGTTGCCGGCCACAGGTTCGGCCCAGGACTTCCCCGGCGAGTCAAAACTGGATGAAGCGGTCAAGCTTCGCGTCGAAGCGAAGACCCCGACGGATTTTGAAAAAATCGGGGACTTGTGCGAAGAGGCCATCGAGGCCGGTCTGAGCGAGGAATCCGCGGCGACGGCAAAGCAGATGTGGGCTGCTGCCCTGTTGAATTACGCCGAAAATTATGCGGAAAGGGTATTCGCCATGCCGCGGGATACCCGATGGAAATTTCTCCGCCAACAGGCGCTCGATCGCCTCGAACAAGCGGTTGAAATCAATCCGGAACTGGTCGATGCCTGGTTGCTGATCGCCCGATTCAACTTGCTGGAGGGAGGGGACCGGGAAGCAGCCGAATCCGCCCTGACCCGTGCCTTTGACAGCTCTGCCGGCAATCCGGCCCAGCAGGCAATGGCGCTGGTCCTTCGCGCGCAGACTGCCGACGACGCCGACAAACAGCTCGAGGATCTGAACAAGGCGCTGGAAATCAGTCCGAACAATGAAATTGCCCTGGCCCTTCGCGGAGAAATCCTGTTCGCGCAGGGGAAGACCGACGATGCGATCGCCGATTTCCGCAAGGTTGCCGAATTGCAGGGGAACAACCCGACAACGCTGATTGCCCTGGCCGAAAAACTCATCGCTTCGGAAAAGCATACCGAGGCGATTGCCATTCTCGATCAGGCCCTGCAGATGGAACCGGACCTGGCCATCGGATGGTTGTTGCGCGGTGAGGTCAACCGTTTGCAAGAGAACAATGATGCGGCGGTAAGCGATCTTTCGCGGGCGATTGAACTGGAACCGCGCAATCTCGAAGCCCTGTTCGCCAGGGCGACCCTCTATCGGGACATGGAAAAATACACCGAGGCGCTGGCCGATGTGGACAAGTACCTGTTGTTCGAAAATGGAAGCGTGCGGGCGATCCAGTTGCGTGCATTTATTTTTGCGGGAATGGAAAAGTTTGATTCGGCAATCGAGGACATGAAGCTGCTGGCCGAGAACTTTCCCCAGGAACCCGGCTTCCAGGCCATGTTGGGCATGTTCTACAACGCCGCCGATATGCCTTCCCGGGCCATCGAAATCTATGATGAACTTCTCAAGGAAGATTCAGGGAACCAGCCACTGCTTCGCGGACGCGGTGATGCCTATCTTGCCCGCGGACAGCACAAGGAAGCCATTGCTGATTACGAAGCTGCCCTGAAACTTGGCGAGGATGATGACGGCGTTCTCAATAACCTGGCGTGGGTCCTTGCGACATCGCCCGTCGATGAACTTCGCGATGGCAAACGGGCAATTGAGCTGGCGCTCAAGGCGGCCGAGCTGACGGAAAACAAGGAAGCCCATATCCTGAGCACGCTCGCTGCGGCCTATGCCGAAGCCGGAGACTTCGAAAACGCCATCAAATGGTCCGAAAAATCCGTCGAGCTCGCCTCGCCTGGCCGGCAGCTGACGGACCTCACCAAAGAGCTCGAAACGTTTCGCAGTGGCAAACCGGTCCGCGAACTGAAAAACGTCGAGGACAAGACGGCTGAACGGGACGAAGGCGGGAAGTCCGCTGATGATGCTGCCAGCCCGCCTGCGGATGCCGATGCCAAGGAAGGAGACTCCGCTCCCAAAGACGAGGGTGCACCGAAAGATGATGGCGAGCCGAAAGACGACGGCGGGAAGAAGGATGGAATTTCCGCTGCCTTTCGGAGCCGCACATGAGCGAACGTCGTCAGGCAGCCTTTGACCTGATGTGTCAATATACGGCCAGCGACAGCTTGCGCAGGCATATGCTGGCGGTGGAATCCGCAATGACGGCCTACGCCCGGAAATTCGGTGTCGACGAGGAAACCTGGCGAGTGACCGGATTGTTGCACGATTTCGACTACGAGAAATGGCCGACCATTCCGGATCATCCTTTGCAAGGGTCGCGAATCCTCCGGGAAAACGGCTTCCCGGAGGAGATCATCTACGCCATTCAGTCGCATACCGGAATTCCCGAGGCACCGAGAGTTTCATTGCTCGACAAGGCGCTGTTTGCCTGTGACGAATTGTGCGGCTTTATCACTGCCTGCTCTTACGTGCGACCGGAAGGGATCACCGGGCTGACTGCGTCGAGCGTCATCAAAAAAATGAAACAAAAAAGTTTCGCTGCAGCGGTAAATCGGGAGGATATCACACGCGGTGCGGAAGAACTGGGCGTCGATCTTGCCGGGCATATTCAGTTTGTGATCGACGCCCTGGCGGTCGATGCCGTGGCCCTGAAACTGGTTCCTGCTGCGACATAACCCCTTAAAAGGTAAAACCGATGGACAAAACCATGCAGGACCAGATTGACTCTCTTGTACGTGCCGGCTGGCGTTTGACCCATGACGGAAAAAGGATTCGCAAGGACTGGAAAGTAAAGAACTTCATGGCGGGCCTGGAGTTCTTTTCCCGCATCGCCGAAGTGGCCGAGGCGATGGATCATCACCCGGACCTTCATCTGGAGAATTACCGCCAGGCATGGGTCGAGTTGTGGACGCATACCCTCGGCGGACTTGGTGCCGGCGACATTGAACTGGCAAAAAAAATCGACGCCTTGGCAAGTCGCGATTGAGTCAGGCCGCCGCTGCCGATTCCGGTTCGTCGAATTGCCAGGCCTTTTTGCGATGAGTGGCGGCAATCAGGTAGTAAAGCGCTGGAACGACAAACAAGGTGAACAGCGTTCCGATCCCCATGCCGGCGACCAGCACAATTCCGATGCTGTTCCTCGCTTCGGCTCCCGCTCCGGTGACGAAAACAAGCGGGAGATGGCCGAGCATCGTCGCCGCTGATGTCATCAGCACCGGTCGCAGCCTGGTCTTGGCCGACTCGACGGTCGCCTGCCATTTGTCCAGCCCTTCTTCCTGAAGCTTGTTGGCAAACTCGACAATGAGGATCCCGTTCTTTGCAACCAGTCCAACGAGTGTGATCAGCCCGACCTGGGTATAGATGTTGATGGTGGTAAATCCAAGAAACGTCAGGGCCAGGACTCCGGTCATCGCCAGCGGCACCGAGCCCAACAGGACAATGAAAGGATCGCGAAAGGAGTGGAATTGGGCGGCAAGGACAAGATAGATCAGTATCAGTGCAAACAGCAGGGTCAGCAGAAGACTTGCCCCCTCTCGACGAATCTGTCGCGACTCTCCGCCATAGTCGAGGGCAGCAGACTTGCCGATCACTTCATGGGCGATCTGCTCCATGGTCGTCAGCCCCTGCTCCTTCGTTATGCCCGGAAAGGGTTCGGCGAAAACGCGGAAGGCACTCTGTTGCTGAAAACGGTTGAGCGATCGAGGTGCCGTGTCGGGTTCGATCGAGGCGAAGGTGGAGACCGGTACGAGCTTGCCGGATGGCGTTCGCACCTGCAAGTCCATCAATGATGTGACGGATTTCCGGTCCGCTGCCTCCAGTTGCGGAATCACGCGATAGGAACGGTTGAAAAAGTTGAAACGGTTGACATACCCGCCGCCGAGCAGCACACCCAGCTCTCTCCCCACCATGGCCTGGTCCAGTCCGAGGTCGGCCAGCATTTCGCGATCGACATTGACGCGGGCCTGCGGAAGATCGATCTTCAGGTCCGTATCGACAAACATGAACTGGTTCGCCTCGCGACCGCGGCGGACGATTTCACTGGCCAGTTCACTTTGCCTTTCGATGGGAAGATCGCTCTTGATGAGCAATTCCACACCGTAGTTTCCGGCCCCGGGCAGGGGGGGCAACAGCACCGGAAACGCTTCCAGACCTGGAATCCGCGAAGCGACGCCAAACACTTCTGGATAAATTTCCTGGGTGGTCCGGGTCCGCTCGTCCCAGTCGGTCGTGATCATCCCGCCAAATCCGTTGGCGGAAAAAACGAGCGCCCACATATAACTCGTTTCGGGTATCGTTTGAAAACCCTCGGCAAGCTGGCTTGCCCAGCGTGTTGTCGATTCCAGCGTGGCATCCGGCGACGCCGAAAGCATCACTGCAATGGCCCCTTCGTCTTCGATCGGCGCGAGTTCTCTCGCCGAAAACTGGTAGAAAGGAATCGCTGCCAGTCCTGCCAATACGGTCGACCCGGCAATCGCCCAGCGCAGGCGAAGAATCCCGCCCAGCATCCAGCCATACAGGTTTCGCACCCGCTCAAAAACCCTGTTGGCAAACCGGGTGAACATGCCCTCGCGGTCTTCGGTCGCCACCAGCGCCGCGCTCATGATGGGTGATAGCGTAACCGCCACGATTCCCGACACGACAACAGCTGCCGCCAGACTGAAGGCGAACTCGCGGAACAACATGCCTGTCAACCCGCCCTGAAACCCGATGGGCGCATAGACGGTCGCCAGCGTGATTGTCATGGCGATCACCGGACCCACCAGTTCCCGCGCGCCGGTCAAGGCCGCCTGGATTTTTGTCTGTCCCATGCGGATGTGTCGCTGGATATTCTCCACGACCACAATCGCGTCATCGACCACCAGGCCGACCGATAACACCACCGCCAGCAACGTCAAAAGGTTGAGGGAGAATCCGAGCAAGTACATGACGATCGCGGCGCCGACCAGCGATACCGGCATGGCCACCAGCGGAACCAGTGCGGTTCGAATCGAGCCCATGAAAACAAAAACCACCAGCGAAACAATCAGAATCGTCTCGGCAAGGGTTCGCGAGATTTCGGCAAGCGACCTTCGCATGAATCGCGTGCCGTCGTATGCCAGTTGCATGTCGATATGGGACGGCAATTCCGGCCGAATTTCCTCCATGGTCGCGCGAAGTCGCGTTGCCACCTCGATTTCGTTCGAGCCAGGCAATGGCCAGACGCTTACATAGACAGCCTTGTCCCCCCGATAGAGCGCTGCGGCAAGTGGCTCCTCGCTCCCCAGTTCCACCCTGGCGACATCGGCCAGGCGGATGATCCGTCCCGGCGAGGTTGCCGACGCAGGCGTTTGGGACACGATCAGGTTGTCGAACTCCTCGACGCTGCGAAGGTCGGTATTGGTCAGAAGGTCGACCTGGATCTCGTCACTTTTTACCTGTCCGATGGCCGCCAGAAAGTTATTGCGTTGCAACGCGGAATAGACATCCCCGGGAGTCAGGTTCAGCTCGCCAAGCCTTTGCGGCGAAATCCAGACTCGCATCGCCGGGGTTTGCCCCGCCTCGACTCCTGAGCGCTGGACTCCCGGAATCGTCGCCAGCCGGGGCTGCACGTTTCTTGCGAGATAGTCGGTCAGTGCCGGAATGCCGAAACTGCTGGATGTGAAACTGAGATAGAAGGATGCGTAGGGGCGGTCGGCCCGCACCAGTTCAATGGTGGGAGGCTCCGATTCCGCCGGCAATTCCGAGCGAACCTGTTGCAAGCGCGCCGTGATCTCGGCAAGCGCGCGAGTCGAGTCGTGATTCAGGTTCAGGCGAACCGTCACCGTACTGATTCCGGCAACGCTGGTCGACTCGACATAATCAATCCCGGAAATTGACGAGACAGCCCGCTCGATGGGCGTCGTCAGAAATCCCCGGACGGTCTCGGCACTCGCACCAAAATAGACCGTTGTGACCGTAATCGATGCGCTTTCCAGCTTGGGAAACTGCTGCACGGGAAGGGAAATAGCGCAACGTATTCCGATCAACAACAGGACCACGTTGACCACGACGGCCAGCACGGGATGCCGGATGAACAAGTCCGTAATCGATTTCATCGGCCGCTTCCTTGCTCTTGCCCGGCAGGTTCTCCGTCAGGCGGTGGCGATTGCGCGCCGTTTGCCGGGGATTCAGTCCCCAACAGGGCACCATCAAACAGTTTGAATGAACCTTCGGCGACCACGCTTTCGCCCTCAATCAGGCCATGTGCGATCCAGGCCATGGATTTGTCGCCGCTGCCCGCAAGCAGGACATTCCGCGACTTCGCGCGAAGTTGCCCGCCGATCTTTTCGGCAACGAAGACCGATGTACCGGAAGGCCCCCGGCGAACCGCCGTCGCGGGAACAGCAATCGCCGCCACCGGTTCTCCATATTCAACACGGACACGGACCGAATCGTTGGGCCGCAACGCAGGCGGGGGATTCTCGTAACGGGCCCGTGCCGAAATCGATCGGGAAACAGCATCGGCACGGGCATCGATCGCGATGACCTCGGCTTCTGCCGAACTTTCCGAGTCCAGTCCAAGCTTGATAATATCGCCAACTGCAAGTGTTTCGGCGACGTGCGCCGGTATGGCGAAATCGATATCGAGGAAGTCGGCGACTCCTTCCAGCGATGTGATTTCTGCACCGACGTCCAGAAACTGACCGACGTGAAGGTCAAAGAGCCCGACTTTTGCCTTGAAGGGAGCCTTGATTGTCTTGCGGTCAATCACCACCTTCAGGCGTTCACATTCGGCTTGTCGTTGAGTGAAATTCGCCGAGGCGACATCGATTTCCCGGGAACTGATCGAATTGGATTCGCGAAGTTCCTGTGCCCTCTGATACTCCAGGCTGGCCAGCTTCAGCGATGCTTCGGCGCTTTTCAGCTCCGCGGTTTCCAATCGTGTATCGAGTCGAACGAGAACCTTGCCTTCCTCAACCAGTTCTCCCGGGTTCATCGAAACTTCGGTAACGACTCCCGCCAGTTCCGTTCGCAAGCGGATGGAACGGGCCGCCAGTACAGTGCCAACGACAACCGTACTCCGCCGGAAACTGACCGGGTGTGCTTCGGTCAGCCGGACCATCGCCGGGTTTTCCGGAGGCGGCGGCGCCTCCATTGCGGCCGTGATCATTCTGTATTTGACAAAGCCAATGGCGGCGATCACGCCGACCGTTCCAAGAATAATTGCGATGCCTCCCAGAACCCACCGCAGCCGAAATAAAAGTCGCTTGTGTTTCATTCAGAAAAGTCGCCTGTTCCGCCGTTGATACCTAAGCCATCATACCATTTTTAGGGTCCAAGCCTCTGTTCCACGATAATCGCGAACCGTCTGATTCACAAACGGGGTCCAGTCCCCCTGATACCGCAGCGCAATGATGTCCTGCTGTTGTGGCTGGATTCGCCAGAGTTCAGAGAGCTTTGTAATTCCGTGAAGGCTGAATTCCGGGGATTCCGGCGACCTTGCGCGTTAATGCCGGTTTCCCTTTCCGTTTGCGGCGTTTTCCCTGATCGCCGGCGGGAGCAGATCGGCGGCCTGCCTGCCCCAGCGACTTGAAAGCGTATCTGCCAGCGAAAGCCGCAACTTGTCGGCGTTCTCGTCTATCTCGCGATTGATGCGCACGACAAGTTCTTGCTCCTTTTTTGCAACCTCTTCATCCAGCTCCGTCCGGGCCAACCGGGTCACTTGCTGGGCGAACTCGCCTCCCAATTTTGAAACACGGTCGATGCGAAAGTCAGCAATCGCCAGATCGGCCGTGACGGCACGGGGCCGAAAACGCAAGTCGGGGGGAAAATTTCCGGGCACCAGTTCCAGGTCCATTTCTATCTCCAGCGAAAGGTCGATGTCCGCAGAGCCCTCCGCGCTGAAACTGTAAAGCTGGACACCGGTGACCCACTCCGCCTGGCGGGCAAACCATTCGATCCGCGCCGAGAAAACGACTTCAAGTGCCAGCGAATCGTCCGGCATCCGGCGTATGTCTGAAACCGTGACACGGAAATGGCGCTCGGGTTCACCCAGCTTTGCCGAATATTTCCGCCAGGTTCCATGATTGACCTGCTTCCAGCGGCGACGGGACTTCAATTCCCATCCTTCCCGTCTCCATTCGATCCCGTCCCAACGGGCTTGTTGTGCCCCCCAGCCCTTGTTGCGCTCCCAGGTATGCGGCATTTGTTTCAGAACCATCGCCGTGATCAGCCTGTCCAGCTCGCGGTTGGCCGGTATTTCCGCCGCGTCAGCACTGATTCCAGTTGCCGGCTGCAGGCCATTCAGTCGTTGCGGGCAGGCGAAAGTGCACGCTGCGAAAACCAGCAGCGCCAGGGCAAAACCGTCTTGATGGACCGAGTTCCGGAATATCATGGCGAATCGTCCTGCAGTTTCGGGCGCGCGACCGGCGGCAACCGGCAGCCATCTTCCCGCGAACTCAAAAGGACGTCGAGATCAATCGGGTGTTTTGGAAAGACAGTGGCTTTCAATCGGCCAATTCCGCGTCAGCGAACAACTTTCTCCCTTCCATTCCTCCGCTGACCACCAGATTCTGGCCGGAAATATGTCCGGCAACGGCACTCGACGACAGAAACAGGACGGCGCTGGCAATATCAAACGGCCTGGCGACCTTGCGAAGTGGAATCGTGGCGAGTGCCTTGCGGACGGCGTTCTGGTCGGAAGAAAACGACTCGGCCATCGCCGTCAACGTCCATCCGGGCGAGACGGTATTGACCCGGCCTCTCCTGGCAATCCGCACAATCTCGTTCTTGAGCGAATACATCAGCCCGGCTGAAAGGGCACTCTTGGAAGCTGCATAGTCGGCGTGCCCGGCCTCGCCAAATACTCCGGCCGTGGAGCCGATCAAGACAATCGACGGATCCTCGAATGGCGCCTTTTCCACGCGCCTAAGAAACTCACGGCAGCACAGAAACGTCGATGCGAGATTGGTTTCCAGAGTGGACTGCCATTGGCTGACAGGCATGGCCGATATCGAAACCGGTTCCGGCGGCCACACCCCGGCGCAACAGACGAGGACATCCAGCTTTGCGAAACGCTGCACGGCCTCGTCAAATACTTCCCCGACATTCGCTTCGTTTGACATGTCGCCGGCCACGGCAAGACACGAAGCGCTGCCAATTTCCTCGACAAGACGTGCCGCCGCTGCCTTGTTGTTTCGGTACTGGATCACCACGTTTGCGCCTTCTGCGGCAAACTGGCGCACGATTTCACTGCCGATTCCTCCGCTGCCACCCGTAACGAGTGCCGTGCGGCCCTTCAGTCCAAGATCCATTGTTTCACATTCCCGGTTTCGACTCGATGTTCCAATCCGATCCCGCCGCTCAATCGCCGTCGGGTTGTTCGTTGCTTTCCACCCGCTCCCATCGATGGTCGAAACGCACAACGCCGTCCTCGCCCAGTCCAAAACTGGCGACACGCGGACCGGTGATTTCAAAGGTTGCGCCCGGCTTGAGTCGATGGATGAATTCCTCGTTTCCCGCCCCGTAAAGGGTCGCGCTCAGGGTGTAGGCTCCCATGAGCAGCGGGATGTGTGGCAGAACGACGCGAACGACAGTTTGCGGCGGCTCAACATTCAGGACAAACGCGGATTTTGCCGTTCCAAAACCACCCAGCACACCGGTCCGCACCGATTCGATGGCGACGCGCAGTCGTGCACCCTGCAAAGGCTGCCTTGCCCGAATCACGATTCTCGCCGAGATATCGTCGCCGGTACTGAACTGGCGATTCCCCTTCGACGATGGCTCAATTTCAACCGCGGCAATTGTGCAGGATTCCTTTCCAGTGGGGTCATTTGCCGGTGCGGCATGTTCCAGCTGCAGCCGTTCGTAAAGGGCGGCCCCCTCCACGAAATCGCCGTCAAACACAATCTTTTGCTGATGCATCACAATCGAGCGATTGCACACGCGGTTGAGCTGGCCCACGGCATGCGACACGATAATCAATGACATTCCGGACTCGACCAGGCCGAGGATATGGTTGAAGCACTTCATGCGGAACCCGACATCTCCGACGGCAAGAATCTCGTCGACCAGCAGGACCCTTGGATTCAGATGTGTGGCGACGGCAAACCCGAGTCGCAAACGCATGCCGGAACTGTAGGTGCGCACCGGTTCGTCGATCACCTCTCCGATTTCGGAGAACTCGACGATGTCGCTGAAACGCTGGTCGATCTCGCGACGCGAGAGGCCGAGAATGGCTCCGTTCACATAGACGTTCTCGCGACCCGACAGCAAGGTGTTGAATCCGGTTCCCAGTTCGATCAGCGCGCCGAGGCGGCCGCGAACCGTGATGCAACCACGATCGGGCTTGAACAATCCGGCTATCATCTTGAGCAACGTGCTTTTGCCAGCCCCGTTGGGACCCAGCAGCGCGATGCACTCGCCCGGATACATGCTGAAGTTGGCATCATTGACCGCCAGAAACTCGCCTGGCCGCAACCGGCCGCGCCAGTCTCCCCTTCTCCCGACTGCCTCGCTGAGCACATCGTAGAGTCCATAGCGAAGCGACCGCTTCAGATTGCGGCAGTACTTCTTCGACACATGGGCGACCTCTACGCTGGGAAGTCCATCGCTCATCCCGATATCCTCTCGACCAGGACCGGGATCGCCAGCCGGTAATACAGAAGTCCGGCGACCAGCAGCGGGACGCTGATTGCCAGGTAAAACATGGCGCTCCGCCAGACGTCCGCCTGGCCAAAAACGACCAGATCCCGGACCAGAGTCAAAAGGGGACTGGCCGGATTCAGCCAGTTGAGGAGATTCGAGTCCCAACCGGCGGGAGTCTGATAGACGATGGGCGTAACGATCATCCAGACCGGGATGGCGACGGCAAGGAACTTGCCCACGTCCTGGTACAGCAGTCCGACTGGCATCAGAAACAGACCGATTGCCAGCCCAAGGGCAATCACCGGCAGGACCAGTAACGGGCTGGCAGCCAGCCAGCCATTCATGGGTACACCGGAGAGCAGGATCAGCGGGATCAACACGACCATCCGGACGGCCAGATTGAAAAGGACTTCCATGATACCGACCATCAGCAGCGACTCTTTGGGAAACCGTATCTTGCTCAGCATGCTTCGGTTGGAGGAAACAACGTTCAGCGGTGTCTGCAGCGCTTCGACAAAACTCTGCCAGACGACCATTCCCGTCATTACGTAAATTGGATAACTGACCTTGATTCCCTCGGAAAGGTCGATCGCACCCGCTCGCTTCAACAACAGCCACACCAGCGTATTGGCCAGGGGAGGGAGGAAGCACCAGAAGACTCCCAGCGCAGTCTGCCGGTAAAGGCCACGCAGGTTTCGAAGAAACATTCGCCAGGAAAGTTCCCGGCCCGACCAGAGATCCGACAGCGCCTCGCGGAGCAACCGGAATGGTTGTCGCATTTCCGAGTCCGGCGTAAAGAAATGCACGGGTTCCATGAATTCCGCTTGCTCGTCGAGGGACCTGATTCCGAAAATGTCGACCGATTACAGGTGAACCGGTCTGCGGCCTGGCAAAGGGGCAAGTCCTGAAAAAATCAGGATCAATAGACTGTCTCGACTCAAAATATTGTGGTTTTTCCTGTATTGCAACGTCTATATCGTTTTGGCTCCTGCCGGTCCCGATTATTCTGAATTCGACGAACAAACAATGCCATAGAGGCTGAAAGGCGAGAATGTCGGGCCTCGCCGACTTCCTGCCGTCCCGTTCGTGCAGCGGGCTTTTTTGTTCGAGTTGGTTGAGATTCCGGAAAAACCGGATAAACTCGGCAATTCCTTCCCGGGTACGGCAACTTGCAGGCGACCACTTCAGCCGGATCAACCCACGTCTCATGTCGCAAAATCCAGTCTTTTCGTTGATTCAAGGCAACCGGTTCAGGAACATTGTTTTCCTGCTCCAGCTTCTCCTGACCCTGATTCCGGCAAGGAACTGTGATGAAGGGATGTGGCTGTTCTGCCAGGTTCCCAGGGAGTTGTTGCGCGAGAAGTATGGATTCGACCCCGGTCCGGAGTGGTCCGAGCACTTGATGCGTTCCACAGTCCGATTTAACAACGGCGGCTCCGGTTCGTTCGTTTCCGGCCGCGGACTGGTGCTGACGAACCAGCACATTGGCGCCGAGACATTGCAAAAACTTTCCGACGGGAAGAAGGACCTCGTCAAGTCGGGATTTCTTGCCCGTTCGATGGACGAGGAACTTCGCGCTCCCGACCTCGAACTCAACCAGCTCGTTTCCATTACATCGGTTACCGAACGGGTCAAGCAGGCCGTTACTCCCGGGTTAACAACCGCGGATGCGGCGACAGCACGCAGACGGGTGATTGCCGACATTGAACAGGAGTTCAACGAGCGCACCGGCAACCGCTGCGAGGTGATATCCATGTTTGGCGGCGGCGAATTCTATCTTTACGAATACCGGCGATTTACCGACGTTCGACTGGTTTGGGCACCCGAAGAGAGCGCTGCTCGCTTTGGCGGAGACGTGGACAATTTCGAGTACCCCCGTTATTGCCTGGATGCCTGCCTGTTTCGTGTCTACGAGAATGGAGCCCCCCTCGAATCAAAGCACTTTCTGAAGTGGAGCAAACGCGGCCCGGAAGATGGCGAATTGATCTTCGTCTCGGGCAATCCGGGAAGCACTTGCCGGGGTTTCACATCGGAAGCTTTTCGTTATGAACGGGACGTGCGACTTCCGGATGTTCTCGATTTCGTCCGACGGAGGGAAATCCTGCTCCAGCAATACTCGCTTTATGGTGCGGAACAGAAACGTCAGGCAGCGGAGGAGCTGGCCCAGTTCCAGAATGCCCGCAAGGCCTACTCGGGCATGCTCGCCGGATTGCATAACCCGGAATGGTTTGAACGGGTGATACGAGAAGAAAAGGAGCATCTCGCCGCGCTCGCCGCCAACCCGGATACGGCTTCGCTGGTATCGGCCTGGGATGACATCTCCCGCGCGCAGATACAAAAGGCGGCCCTGGGAAAACGGTCATTCACACTCAATACGAGACTGTTCTGGATCGCCCTGACCCTGCTGCGCATTGCCGAGGAAGACCAGAAACCGAACAACGAAAGGCTTCCCGAGTTCACCGAATCGAATCGACCCTCGCTACTTCAAAGACTGTGTTCGGAAGCCCCGGTCTATTTGGATCTGGAGCGGGCGAAACTCTCGGATCTGATCGCCCGCACATTGGAAATCCGCGGGGCTGATGATGACCTCTGCATGAAGATACTCGGCGGCATGACTCCCCGAAATCGCGCTGACAGCCTGGTTGGCAGTACCCGTCTGTGGGATCCTACAGTTCGGCGGGAACTCGTGGATGGAGGAAGCGAGGCGATCCTCGCCTCGTCTGATCCGTTGCTGGAGTTTGCCCGAATCGTGGACGGCGAGTTGCGTGCGATTCAGGCAGCCAACGACGAACTTGACGAACTGGAAACACAGGCCTATTCGCGAATCGCCGAGGCGAGGTTCTTGCTCAATGGAACAAAAAGCTACCCCGATGCGACGTTCACGCTCCGCATTTCATTTGGCGTCGTGAAGGGTTACAAACAGGATGGCAGGGAACTTCCTTCCTGGACAACCCTGGGCGATGCCTTTGCCAAACAAGCGGCGTTCGGGGCGACCGATCCCTTCGCTCTTCCGGAGTCATGGCATAACGCCCGGGATGCTGGCCGTCTCGATGCCGGCCTGCCGCTGAATTTTGTGTGCACGGCCGATATTATCGGCGGCAGCTCGGGAAGCCCGGTCGTCAACCGGAATCTGGAACTGGTTGGAGTCATTTTCGACGGAAACCTCCAGTCCCTGACCGCCGACTTCTATTATTGCGACAAACAGGCTCGCGCGATTGGCGTTCACTCGGAAGCTATCCGCTCGGTCCTCCGCTACGTTTATGATGGCTCCGGGCTTGCTGATGAACTGGGCCAATGAGCCCCGTCGTTCGCTTCCCGGCCGGACACTGACGGACGCGTCTTGCAATTTCGAACCCATACGACACAATCCGGCTTGCGTCGCACCTGACAGCCCGAACAGGATCAAACCATGAAACAGACTCGATTTCGTCGTTCGTTTTTCCTGACCCTGCTCGTCTTGCTGGCCGGATTCTGTTCGCATCGGGAAATCCGGGCACAGTCGCTTTCGATGAGCGACCTGCCGGGCCACGAGCGTGTTCAGGCGGCCATGCAGGCAATCGCAAAAATACGCCCCGCCGGAGTCAATGACCTTCATTGGGCAACGGACGCAGACAAGCTGTTTTTCAGTTCAGGAGGCGAACGTCGCCAGGTCAATTTGCAGACAGGTGAAGTTTCCGCAGCCGAAAATGAACCGGAGCGGAAGAAAGTCGAATCTCCAGGGCCGGCCGGAAGGCGCGAAGGGGGTGCAGGTCGCGCCAGGCAACGTGAATGGATTGCCAGTCCCGATGGCAAATGGAAAGCCGAGTATCGCGATTTCAACCTCCTGTTGCACAGCCTCGACGGCGACGGCAAGACCATCGGTGAACCCGTTCCCGTAACCAAAACCGGCAGTGAAAAACACCGCTTCGGAACGGCTTGCTGGGTCTACGGCGAAGAATTGTACCAGCAGGATGCCATGTGGTTCTCTCCCGATTCCACGAAACTCGCGTTTTACGAAATCGATGAATCGCACATGAAGACTTATTATCTGACGACCCGCAACACGGCCGGCTATACCTCGCTGCATACAGAACAGTATCCGATTGCCGGAGAGGACAATCCACACGTTCGCCTGCACGTTTACGATATTGCCTCAGGCAGGCCACTTGTCCTGAATATTGACGGACCGCCAGACCAGTACATCTATGGCATCCGGTTTTCGGCCGACAGCAGCGAATTGATCTTTCACCGCACGAATCGCTGGCAAAACGTTATGGACCTGATGGCGGCCAACGTTTCCAGTGGAGCGATTCGCACGATCGTCACCGAGACCCAGGAAACCTGGCAGGACAATTCGCCGCATATGCAGTTTCTATCCGACAACCAGCGGTTTGTCTGGGAGACGGAGAAAACCGGCTGGAAACAATTTGAGCTACGCCATCTGGACGGGCGACTGCTTGCCACACTGACGCCTCCGGCAGAATACCCCGTGCATCAGATCGTCAAGATCGATGAGGAAAATGGCTGGTTCTACTATTCGGCATTCAGCGATGAAAACCGGCTCAATCTGCAATTGCACCGTACGCGGCTGGATGGAAGCAACGACGGTGGCAGTCCCGGCGAGCGGCTTACTACCGGATCCTTTCACTATTCGGCATTTGTTATTTCGGCGGACAACAAGTATTTCACGGCGAGCCGGGAAACCATTTCCGATCCTCCGGCTACCGTTCTGTTCACGACCGGGGGAGAACAGGTCGCCACACTTGCCGGCGCCGACAAGTCCATTCTTGAAGAGAACGGAGTGGTGCCGGGTGAGTTGTTTTCCTTCACAGCCCGCGACGGCAAGTCCACGATTTACGGGCGACTGCAGTTTCCCCGAAACTTTGATCCGGCAAAAAAATATCCCCTGCTGATCGATGTCTACGGGGGTCCTTCATCCACCGGTGTCAATAATCGATTCAGTCCCGGAACGGCCTGGTGTGACTTTGGCTTCATCATCGCCAAAATCGGCAACCGCGGGACGCAAAACCTGGGGAAAGCCTTCGAATCGGCGACCTACATGAATCTGGGAATCGCCGATCTCGACGATCAGGCTGATGGTGTCCGCTTCCTGTCGACCCGCCCCTATGTCGATGCGAGCCGCGTGGGCATCTTCGGTCATTCCTATGGCGGCTACATGTCTGCCCTGGCGCTGTTGCGCTATCCGGACGTTTTCCATGTCGGCGTTGCCGGAGCGCCCGTAACGGACTGGAAAAACTACGACACCATCTACACCGAACGGTACATGCGAACGCCGCAGGAAAATCCGCAGGGCTACAAGGCCGGCTCTTGCGTGGAACTGGCCGGCAATCTGAAGGGCCGTCTGTTCCTGTTGCATGGCCTGGTCGACGACAACGTGCATCCGTCGAACACCTGGCAACTGGCCGATGCACTTCATAAGGCCGGCAAGCGGTTTGATATGATGATCTATCCCAACAACGCTCACGGCTTTGGCTATGAAGAGCTTAAATGGGAATACCTGATTCGACACCTCAAGCCATGACCGGTTCGTATTGCCATGACCGATCCCCCGCGTGAGATCGATGAACTCATCCGGCAGATTCGCCGCCACGACCGGCTTTACTACGTCGAAGCGCAGCCGGAAATCACCGACCTCGAATATGACCGGCTGCTTGCCCGGCTTGCGGCTCTGGAAGCCCGCCATCCGGAACTCCTCCGACCCGACAGTCCCACACAGCGGGTCGGCGATGCGCCCCTCGATGGATTGCAACAGCTTGCCCACAGCATTCCCATGCTGTCCATCGACAACACCTACAGTGTGGAAGAGCTGGAAGCGTTCTGCAAACGGGCGCTTTCGGGCCTTGGCGTCAGCGAAGCGGAATGGGTGGTCGAGCTGAAAGTCGACGGAGTCGCGGCCACCCTGGTCTACGAGGAAGGCCTGCTTGTTCGCGGCTTGACCCGCGGCAACGGCGTGATTGGCGACGACATCACCCACAATATCCGGACGCTGCGCGACGTTCCCTTGCGACTGGACACTCCGCACCCCCCCCGCCTGCTGGAGGTTCGCGGCGAGATCTACATGACGAACAGCGAACTGGTCCGATTGAATGAATCGCAGGTCCGGAAAGGTTTGCCGGTCTATGCCAATACGCGAAATGTCACGGCTGGAAGCATCCGGCTCCTCGATTCCCGTATCTGCGCCGAAAGGAACTTGCACATGTTCTGCCATGGCACGGGTATTTGCGAAGGAATTCGCAGCGACAACCATATCGATTTTCTCAGAGAAATAGGAACCTTTGGCCTTGTGCCAACGCCCGACGTCCGCATGTTCACGCGAATTGCCGAAATGATCGACTGGTGTGGCAATTTCGTGCAGGGAGTCCATTCGCTGGACTTTGAAGTCGATGGTCTGGTGATCAAGCTCAACCGGTTTGACCAGCGGGAACAGCTTGGCGCGCGGTCAAAGAGTCCCCGTTGGCTCACGGCCTGGAAATGGGAGAAATACGAAGCGATCACCCGCGTCGAATCCATCGATGTCCAGGTGGGGAAGACCGGAGCCATCACTCCCGTGGCCAACCTCGAACCGGTACTGCTGGCCGGAACGACCGTCAGCCGGGCCAGCCTTCACAACGCCGAAGAGATCGAGCGCAAGGATATCCGCGTCGGCGATACGGTAGTGGTCGAAAAGGCCGGCAAGATCATACCGCACATTGTTCGCGTGGAAAAACACCTGCGACCGGACGATTCGGTGCCGTTTGATTTCCCCTCAAAATGCCCGATCTGCGGCACGAAACTGTTCAAGGATGAAGGGGGAGTCTATATCCGCTGCCCCAACTTTGACTGCCCGGCCCAGTTGAAGGAGCGTGTTCGTTACTTCGCTACGCGCGACGCCATGGACATCGAGGGCCTTGGCGAAAAACTGGTCAACCTGCTCGTCGACAAAAAACTCGTCACCAGTTTTGGAGATCTTTACCGGCTTGATGCCGGACAACTTTCCGATCTCGAAAGAATGGGGAAAAAGTCGGCGGAGAAACTGGTGAACGCCATCGAGGCCAGCAAGTCGCGTGGCCTGGCACGATTGCTCAACGCCCTTTCAATCCGCCATGTGGGAAACACGGTTGCGAAAGTTCTCGCCAGACATTTCCGGAGCATTGACGCCATTGCCTCGGCAACCCGGGAGGAATTGTCCTCTGTCGACGAAGTCGGAGAGATCATCGCGGAAAGTGTATTCCGGTTTTTCTCCAGCGAGCATGGCCAGCTAACCGTGAGAGAGCTGAAAGAGCTTGGAGTTGTCACGAGGGAATCCGGTGCAGCGCCTGCGTCCACCAGCCAAAAGCTCGCCGGCAAGACGCTGGTCGTCACCGGCAAGCTGTCGAAATACACGCGCGAGCAAATCCATGCACTGATCGAACAACACGGCGGCAAGGCCGGGTCCAGCGTATCGTCGAAAACGAGTTATCTCGTGGCCGGAGAGGACGCCGGCAGCAAACTCGACAAGGCCAACAGCCTCGGGGTCACCGTGCTTTCGGAAGCCGAGTTCGAAAAACTGCTCGATATCGCCGGCTGACCATTGCGCTTTCAGGTTTGCTCCCTCGGGCGAAAGGAGGGTATCACGGTCGCGAAAGAAGCTCACCTGAGGCAATTGCACGTCCCTTGCCACCGCATATTTTCCCTTGTCATCGCGAAGTCCCGTTCGCGGCACGGCGGCTTCCAAGGGCCGAAAGGGATTCACCCTCAAGCCTGGCAATCCGCCAATCATCGAGGATTTTCGCGCCAAGCCCCTTGTAAAACCCGATCGCCCGATCGTTCCAGTCCAACACCGTCCATTCAAATCGTGAACAATTTTTTTCCGTCGCCAGGCGGGCCAGGTACCGCATGATCGCCGTTCCGACACCCTTGTTCCGGAACGAAGGTTCAACGTAAAGATCGTCCAGACTCAAGACGCTTTTTCCGGTCATGCTGGAAAAAGTGTAGGCATAGGTGACGTAGCCGATCGGTTCTCCCCCGACGACAGCAAGCATCGCGTGGCCTGACCGCTCAGCGCCAAACAACGCCTCATGCAACGTTTCTTCCGTAGTCGAAACGGTTAGCCGTTCAAACGCCGCCATATCCCGAATGAACCGCAACAACACCGGCAAGTCACCGGGCGTGACCGCACGTAATTCGATTTCCAGATCGCCGGCTTTCATGGACATCCCCAAAGATGCGTCAAACGATGATGGGCAATCCTTGTACATTGCCCGATCGCAAGCGATGATTGTATTCCCGCCCGATGCAGCTTGCGAGAACGGCTCGCGGCGATGGCCTCGGCGCAATCCCGTTTGCCGTCTCTCCGTACACCTCGGAATAGTGGAGACAAAATAACCCCCGGGCCGCAGCGGAATCCATTGAGGGGCAATTGGCCGATTACTCCATTTCTGCCTGCTGCCTGATGCACTCGAGGAGATGAACAGCGGGTTCGGCAAACGTCTTGATCCATCGCCGATAGACGGCCTGGATCGGCAAGTGGTTGAGGTAATTCCAGCGCGTTTTCCCTGCCCGCGCCGCAATGACCAAATCGGCCTGTTCAAGGGCCTTCAGATGCAACATCACCGTACAGCGGTCCAGTTCCGGAAATTGCAGGCAAATGTCCCCCGTCGTCCGACGCCCGTCACAAAGAATGTCCAGAATGCGACGGCGGTCGGCGTTGGCCAGTGCCTTGAAAACCCGGTCGAGCGAATCGGGTGACTTCGATTGGCCGGTAATTTTCCGTTTCTTGCGCCTGCTCCGGACCCGGCTGGCGGTTTTTGTCATGGGTTCTTTCTCCCATTGGCGGGCTTGAACAAGCTGTACCAATTATGTTATATTTTTATAACATGTGAGAGCCGTTGTCAAACGATTGACTGGAAAACGCACCCTTCCCGGAGCACCGCCATGCCTGCACCCAACTATGTTGTGAACACGAAAATTCTCAGGCCCGTCGCGGATGTATACCGGGCCATTGTCGACCCGCGAGAGCTGGAGAAGTACTTTGTCGACCGGACGGATACCGGTATTTCTCAAGGAGCCGAGATTGTCTGGTCGTGGAAGAAGTGGGGGGATTACCCGGTCAAGGTGGTGGGCTGCGTCGAGAATCAGCGTGTCGAGCTGGAGATCGACTCGATGCTATGGAAGAAAACAGCCGGCGCCGGGTACAAGGTGCGTGTTCTCATGGAATTGCAGTCGCTGGGCCCCGGCGAAACACTCCTGTCGATAAGCGAATCCGGGTGGCTGGCCGACGACTCTGGCCTCAAAGCCTCCCACGAAAACTGTTCGGGCTGGACTCATATGGCGCTCTGCCTGAAAGCTTTTCTCGAGCATGGCATTGACCTGCGAGATTTCTGAAGACCAATGTTCGTCTCCACGATTTCGTGGAACATCTCCTGCAAGCCCTTTGAAAAACGGGAATACCCGCACGAACCCATAGCCAGGTTGTGTTGATCGATACGTTTTGTCGGCGGCCTTGAATCAGCCGGATAACCTAGGGAAATGAACGGCGGCCATGAAGAAGCCAGCCCAGCGGAGTGTATCGGACGAACACAAGGTAGGTGGCCATGCAAAACAGCCACGCCCCGAAAGTGACCAGGGGCAACTTGAGCCAGATAATGCAATCCAGCGGAATCAGCAGTGTCTGCAGAAAAATCACCACTGGCAAGTGAATCAGGTAAACCCAATAGGACGAATCGGCGATCAAGCGCAGCAAGCGGTGTTGCCTGGCCAGAAATTGCTGCCCATAAAGAAGTGACGCGACAGTCAGGGAAAGCGACAGGTATGCGGTTAGCGCGGCGAGCAATAACCGCATCGAATCCGGCTGCCCGGTTGGCCTGTCGGTCAACAGTTGCAGATCCAGAACTGGCATGAGGCTGTAATAGGGTATGAACAGCACAAGGCTGACCGTCAACAATGTCATCCGCCAGGGATACAACTTTTCCAACACCTTCTCATTGCCCTGCAATTGCCACCCGAAAACATAAAACAGCCCATAGAACAGAAATGGCCAGACCTGGGGGGCAAACGATTCCGGAGCTGGCAGAGGGCTCCCTCCCATCCATGCGCCGGGCAAAAGCAATACCGGCAAAAAAAGCCCGAACGCCGGGCGCCAGTCATGAAATCGTGGAGAACGAATCGGGATGTTCGACACGACCCACGAGATCAGGGTGAAGAAAAGCAGGTAGTAAAGGAACCAGAGATGCATGGTGCCGGGGGATGCCTGGTTTCCTGTATCGTCCCCACGGTCCGCCGCTTCCCGAATCAGGCCGATCAGTCCAAGCGGTTCCGGAAGCCATCGAACTGCAAACGCGATCACCAGCGTCATCGCTACCAGAAGCAGCGGATAAAACAGGAGCAGCGGAATGCCGATGCGGATCAATCGCTTCGCCAGGAACTTTCCCTTTCCCCACCGCCCCATCGTCAGGCTGGCGAAATATCCTGAAATCAGGAAGAACAGGCTCATGCGAAACAGGTGAATGAACCAGATCGAGGCGTCGACAAGCATGCTCGATCGCGTATCCGTCGCCAGCCAGACCGTTTGTGCCGGGCGTGCATAGGCGAGGGCCCCATGCAGAAAAACGCCGAGCAGCATGGCCAGTGCCCGCAGATTGTCGAGGTAATGAACTCGGCTGGAAGAATCCTGCACCGCACACATCCTGGCTGGCCCGGGAAAACGCGATTCAACTGTGCTTATTAATATACACAGAATACACGCCAGGGGATTCGCCAGGCAAGAGGCGATCCTGGAAGAAAATTCCGCCCGCTTGTTCAAATTCCGGAAGTTTTTTTGGCGAGGGCAGCGACCTCACTTTTCCAGAAAAGCCCGTTTCATCCGGCGAAAGGTGAGATTGGTTTTCATCGCCTGTGCAGAAGCCGTCTCCTTGTCCCGATGCTCAACTTCGTGTTTGAGCAGTTCCAGCTGTTCGCGAAACAGCCTTGCTTTGGTCCGGTGATACTCGCTCAACTCGCCGGAGCGGATAAATGTTCCGACCTCCAGTCTCCGCGCCAGGTCTTCCTGCAATCCAATCCATTTCATTGCGCCATCCCATTGGCCCAGCCGGGCAGCGAGCACGGCTTCGGTGTTGTACGCCGTCATATCGGCCAGCGTTATCCGCTTGTCGGGATAGAAAATGTAACATCCGGCCACGCTTGCCGCGACGAGCAACAAGATCGAGACCGCTGCGATGACTTTCGCCGGAAGGACCCGGTCGTAGGCCGCGAGTGGCGCTTTGGCATCGATCCAGCTGGCAAGCCTTGTCTTCTTGTCAAGGACGATGAAAAGAACTCCGCTAACGACCATCAACAAAAGAATGGGCGTTCCCCCCAGTTCATTCTCCCCCCAGAATTTTCTGATTTCCTGTGCCGTTCGCCTGGCAAGTCCTGATTCTCCGGGATGAAACGGATTCGTGTAGACATCAAAGGCATGGGTATGCCCGGCGACCTCAACTCCTTTTGGGTACAGGGGTTCGCTGACCGCATAGGCGAGTGGCAGGGTCACTGCAGTAAACAGCAAGGTGAACGCCAGCGCCCGGCGGAATCCCAGCGCTTTCGATATCCATGCCACAAGACCGAGATTGATGCCCGCACCGAATACCAGCAAGGCAAATGCCGCGCCGATCGAGTTTCCATGCTGAAACATGGAACCGATCTGGCTCATGGCGAGCAATGGAGTCGAATAAATGGGTGTCCCGGCCGCCGCGACCAGCAGCGGTGCAAACTTGTTGTCATGTTCCAGCATTGTCGACATGCTTCCGTGGGGAAGGACGACGGACATCACGGCGGAGCCGGCGATACCGATGGCAATGAAAGCGATGGCAGGACCGAACAGCTCGACAGTTGATGCCCGGGCCCGGGCAACCACGCGCCTGACGCCAAAACCGACCGGCCGGTCGATGACAGGCTCGTCACCCTGCTTCCCGGCAAGGAACCGGTCAAAAATCGCCCCGACCACGGTGACAATGACCAACGAACAAAAGGCGAAAGTCACGATGGCAACGGGATCGGAAAGGGTTAATCCGTAGAGTACAGACAGCGGGTTGAACAACGGAGCGGTAAGCGCGAAGGCAATCAGCGTCCCGTTGCGAACGCCGGCGCGATGCAGTTCCCTGACCACGGGAATGACACCGAGGGAACAGACCGGCAGCAGCATTCCCCAGATCCAGCCGAACAGAAGCCCTTTCCAGCTATTCCCTCCAAACAGCTCGCGCGTCCGCTGCGGCCCAACAAACACCCGAAAAATGCCCGCTGTGACGAAACCAGCGGCAATCCACGGCGCAGAGAAAATGATCAACTGCACGCTGCGCAGAACAAGGCCCCAAAAGTAATGCTCCATGATTCGCTCCGCGCGGACACTCGCTTCTATTCGGGAATTTGTTCTTCCGGGCCGGACTCGTCGCTGAATCCGGGTTCATCGACAGGAAACACGGCGACCAGTTGTTCCAGCTTCCCGAGCACAGGACGAATCCTGTCCGCCGAAGCCATATACGAGGCGCGTTTGTCCTGTGCGGCGGCGACACCATTGACCTCGATGGACAGCTCCTTGCAAGTAGTGTTGATCTGGTCCCACATAGATTGTGTCGCGTCGCTGTCCGCCGCAATCGATGGCAACCAGCGAACGATGTCATTCAGTTCGTCGAATAACCCGACGGTCATAGGCGCATGCTCATGCTCGTGCTCATGCTCGTGCTCGTGCTCATGCTCGTGCTCATGCTCATGCTCGTGCTCGTGCTCGTGCCCGTGCCCGTGCTCGTGCTCGTGCTCGTGCTCGTGCTCGTCCTCGTCCTCATGCTCGTGCTCCTCCTCGTGCTCGTGAACATGAAAAACCTGTGGCGGAGGAAGCGGAGCATCGGCAATAATGACCTCGTGGATCTCCAGCAAACGAGCGACCGCTTGCGGAAAATTCGCCGGTTTATGGGGATAGACGATGTGATCGTGATCATCGGCCGCTTGCTGGCAACCGCATGCCAGGACCACAGCCACCATCGACATCAACAGCGACCAGGAAATCGGAACCCCGAACCCCGACCGGACCGGACTCCTCGAACCGGACTTCGCCATGAGGTCACTCCACGGGGACCGGAACATTGGCAAGAACCTCATCGACGACCCGGTCGGCCGAATCGAAGCTGCCCGACAAGCGGACTCGCAACACAGGTTTGGCGACATGTTGTATATCTTCCGGCGTGACGAAATCCCGATGGTTCAGGATCGCAGTAGCCTGGGCAATACGTTGCCAGAAAATCAGTGCCCGGGGGGAGAGCCCGTTGCGCACGTCGCGATGATTGCGGATGACTTGGGCCAGCTGCACGAAATAACCCTGTAACTTCGGCGAAACCATGACGTCGGCGACGGAGTCCTGCAGCCGGGCAAGCTGCTCGGGAGTTGCGATACTCTGGAATTCCCGATGCAGGCGCGAACTTCGCTTTGCTTCCTCTTCAAGCATGGCGATTTCGTCTTCCGCTTTTGGATAGCCGATCGACAACTTCATGGCGAACCGGTCGAGCTGCGCATCGGGCAGCTCAAACGTCCCCTGGCTGTCCAGAGGATTTTGCGTTGCGATGACAAAGAAAGTGCTCGAGAGTGGCCAGGTCGTGGCGTCGACGGAAACCTGGCGCTCCGCCATTGCCTCGAACAAGGCACTTTGCGTACGGGGCGTCGCCCGGTTGATTTCGTCAACGAGCAGAACATCCGAAAAAACCGGTCCGCGGCGAAACTCGAAGTCCCCGGTTTTCCGGTTCAGAATATTGAAGCCGGTGACATCACTGGGCAACAGGTCGGGAGTCCCCTGCAATCGCCCGAACTCCCCGCCAATCGCCGAGGCAATCGCTTTGCCAAGCGTCGTCTTCCCCAGTCCGGGCAAGTCGTCAAACAGGATATGGCCGCCGGATAGCAGGGCGGCAAGCACCAGTTCGATGACATCGGACTTTCCGCGCAGGGCGGTGTTCAGCGATTCGCGCAACCGATCGATCAAGGCAAGGTTGTCGGCTCCGGCGACTTCCGGGCGGGAAACAGGTCTTCCACCGGTTTGCAGGGATGTCATGGGGTTCATTGCGTTCGGGGAATGGATTGTTTGCATCGTTGAAGTCTCGCGTAACTGAACGTACGAATCAGTGTCCTGCAATCGTCTTTAAATGACTTTTCTTTTTCAGGGTGGTTTGCGACGTTCACATTTGAACGGGCCGGACGATACAGTTCAGCATTCAGGGCCTGTCCAAACCGGTTGAGCAAGTCGTCGCAACAGGTACCCGGAGGCATGCGGCGGGCCATTTCAAGTTGCCAGTTGAAAGGAGCAATGCCTCTCGGTCTCGTGATGCCGCTCAACCGCGAACGCCGTTCAAGCAGTTTCCAGGTGGACCGGACCAGCGATGCCGGAGAGATGAGCGACAAAACATACCAATGAAGGGTAAGCAGGCGATCCCAGATCCGCCGCCGCAGCCAGAAGGCCGCGAGCGCCACCAGCACCATGGCGGTCAAAGCCAGTGGGTGTTCGGCGAGCCAGCGCCTTGTTGACGCAAGCCCAAGAGCCAAACGTTGCCAGGTCGTCAGATGGTAACGTGGCTTCTCATATCCTGGAGTTGGCTCAACCGGTATCCAGTGGAGGCCATCGAGTGTAACCTCGGCCCATGTGTGAATATCCTCTGGAAGCACTAGCGTATGCCCCGATGACCTGTCGTAACGCTCTTCGCTCGCATAGAACCCGGAAACGAGGCGGGCGGGAATGCCGCAAGACCGGATCATCATGACTGCGGCGGTTGCAAACATGTAGTCCGTGCCTCTGCCCGTGCGCAACAGGTAACTGGCCGCGTCGGTTTCACCGGACGGCAAGCAGGCGTCCGGATCAAAGCGAAAATCGCTGCGCAGTCGATCGACGATGGCCTCGACCCGTTCCCAGTCATTCCCCGCATGCCCCGTCCATTCAACTCCCGCCCGTGCCACGCGATGGTCCACAAAGGCTGAATCACTTGCGGCAAGCAACTCCTTTCTTCGCAAGTCAAGGCTCGATTGCAATGATTCCGGATGCGAAAGCGCCGCGTAGAGATTGATTCCGGAAGAAGCGAGATGGATTACGGTCATTTCGGGGATCCGCGAGGCGTTGTTGCATAACTGCACGATGCCGTCGGGATTGATACCGAAGAAATCCGGCCTGTCGACCAGGTCGATGCGAACTCGCGAAAGACACGGGGGTGAGGGAATCCTGACCGATTCGAGATTGGTTGTCTTCACGGCTGCGTATTCCGTTCCCTGGAACATCCCCGATTCCGGAAACTGGACGGTCCTCATCCAGCCAGCCCACCAGCCGCTTTCTGCGAAGACCGGCTTGAGCTTGTTGATCAACTTCTGACCCTGTTCCAGGGTAATTTTTCTTCCTCCGAGCCCGCCGAGAATGGCTGCCGAGTCCCCTTCCTGCCCGTTGTTGATGTCGCCGGAAGCTGCTTCCTGTGAGTGTTTCCAAACGCCGTTTTCATACAAGTCATAACACTCCATCGAGAAATGCAACGGGACCCGGCCCATGACGAGAAACAGGGATTCGTTGAGCTGGCTCTCCAGAGGGGGACGTTTTCTCCTTTTCGATGCCCCTGGTTCGCGCATCGTCGAGAATTCGGCGGAGCCTCGCTGGTTGCGGGCGATTTCGCTGTGGTTATGGCGCATCGCCCCGGATTCCAGGGCGATAGCCTTGTTGGAATTGGCCTTCCGCGGCGGCCCGTAATTTTCAGTTGCCGCATCAAACAGGGAGAGCTGTTTCGACTCGAGAAAGATCTTCGAATCGACCGGTCCAAAACTGTGGGCGTACTCGGTGGCCGCCCGGACTTGTTGCCTGTCCCCCTCGCCATCGCGGGCATAGTCGTCGCCGAACTCTTCACCGCCGGAAAACCAGGAGAACCCTGCAACCTCCAGCAGCCTGGGCGATGCCACCACAAAGGCAATTCCCACGGCCAGAAAGACCAGAGCCATCGTCCCTGCAAATGCCGACGACCGGACCATCAGATGGCTCGTGCATTCATCGGCAAACTTGTTCTCCAGCCGCGCCCAGTATCCGGAAATCAGGGACCAGACCAGGAACAGTGTGAATACGACTGCCAGCGCCTGGACTGCGGGCACATTCGCGATGGATACCGCAAAGAAAACAAAAGCGGCGCCGAGAATCCGGAACAGGTCCCGATAGCGTGGAAACCTGGAAACCACAACCAGACAGCCGATGACGTTGACAATGGCGATCAGTGTGACAAATTCCCAGGGCTCTCCCGAACCGAATGCGCGGTGAACGAGCTCGATGGCGGGCGCAATAACCAGCGAAGCCAAAACCCACGGTATCATCCGCAAACCGGCAACCTTCGCATCGCCCGCATTTCTCGTAACGAAATACAGGATCAACACCATCGCCAGGGAGGCAACGGGCTGCAGTGGATACATCCAGACGTCGAGTTCCCTGACAGTGGTGCGGACGACCGTCATCATCGCAAGGATGATCAGGAACAGGACTGCCGAAATTGCCGCAATCCCGGTACTTCGGGATTGGCTTGTTCTGTTTTCAGGCGGCTTGGTCGGCACGGCAGTGCAATCTCCATTTCAGGAAAAGTTGCCGGAACAGATCGGCGCTCGCGTTTGACAAATCAAGAAAGCAGCCATTGGGGGGGAGCGACTCCTCTTTTCGGCCGAGCACGATGTGAATCCGATCGATCCCGGACGCGGAATCCCGCCAGGCTGCGTCGGCTGTCGAGCCGACAACGTAGCTCGTCCCCCCCGCCGGGGAAGTGACCGGAAGACCTTCCGGACTGTCCGCCTGCGGCGAGTCGAAAGTGGCGAGAAAGTCATTGAAATCCGAGAGCGCGTGACGCGATGGCCGGATCGCGCGCAACCTCTCGTCGAGCCCCGCGGCAACCTGGTAATGGTGCCCGTGAAAGAGCCGAACCAGCGTGGCGCCGATCCGGATAATCCACTCCCTGGATTCGTCGTCAGTGCAGGCGCCAACCCTCATGTCGATTTCTACCGACTTCCGCGAACAACTTTCCCGCTCCACGACAAAAACATCTTCTTCCGACCGTGCCGTACGGGCCCAATTGACCGAACGAAGCGACTCGCCCGGCCGCCATGCGCGAACACCGAGATAGTCGTGCTGGTCTCCGGCGACGTTTCCGGGCACGCCGACCGGGAAAAAAGTCGCCGCATGATCGACAGGAACATTGGGCATGAATACGGTTCGCGGCCAGACAATCAGTTGCCGGATGACGTCGACCGGCTTGCGGGCCGTCCAGATACCGAATGGAAACCCGGTCGCCAGAATCAGATTGCTGTGCGGGAAAAGGCCTCGCCGGTCCGGAACAAAATTCCAGCGGTAGACATTGGTTGAAAATGGAGGCACGCGCGAAAGACTGATGCAAATCTGTTCCGGCGGATCGGACCCGTCGCCCCGGGGTTCCCCGACAAAAAAACCGTTCTCAATGGAAAGGCCGAACAGGGGGATCGGAGAGCGGTTGGTCACACGCAGGATCACGGCCACCGTTTCCTGCTCCTGGATCCGGTGCCGGTCAAAATCGACCTCGCAATGCGCCGCGCGAATCTGCAACCATGGCCAGATCGTTCCAAGGGCGATCATTACGAGGAAACAGGCCAACATCAACCAGCCAGTCCGCGAATGAAAAATTCCGACCATGACCGAAGCAATCGCCGCGAGCACAATCCATCCAATCGGCTGCTTCAGCCAATAGACGTACTTGTTTGCCCACGGGCAAAAATCCGTTGATAACAGTTTCTGCAGGTAATTCAGGTCCATGATTCGGAAAAAAAAATGGGCCGGCCCCGCGATTGCAACCGCAGGGCCGGCAGCGGGGATGGACAAGGTCAGGAAAGACGCTTTCTTCGGCGAACGGTCGCGGCGAGTGCCAGCCCGGCGAGCAAAACTCCCGCTCCCGGCTCCGGAATCGCAACCAGTCCAAAAGCGGGAAGGGCAAGCGTGTCAAAATCCTCTTCGCTCATGCCGTGGTTCCATACGACCCAGAACGGATCCGAATCGACATCCATTGATCCGTTCCAGGGACTGAAATCCGCTTGCAGGCGAAAAAGGATGCCATACGCTCCCAGGGGCGCAGTGCCATCATCCAGGAGGTCAAAAATCACATGGTCGTGTATATCTCCATCGCCATCGGCGGCTTGAATGAACTGCGGATTGTCGCCGGACTCGATGATTCCGCCGTTCAGAAACAGGTCCGCGGTGGCTCCGGTGTTATCCAGAATGGCGATCCGGTGGGCAGCCTCGAGCATGCCGGTCCCGGGGTTGTAGTAATTGACATAGCCAACGCCAAATGACGAAAAAGAAGAAGCGTTGAGGGCCTGCAGCCACAATTGATCATTGGCATTCACCAGAAGGCCTTCGGCGGCGTTTGTGGCAAAACCCGGATCGTCGGCGCCGAAATCACCGGGATTGAAGGGGTCAAGCTCCTCAAACGCCCCCTCATAAATGGGTATTCCCTCAACCGTAGATTCTTCTGCCTCAATTTCTATCATCGAAGGCGAAAGCAGGTTGTTGTAACCAAGTTCAATGTCGGAATGGGAATGCTGTGCGACTGCCATTGCCGGCAAAAGGCCGAACAGCCACAACACAATCGGAATGTGCATCAAACGCAATTTCATCGAGTTTCTCTCCTTAAAGAAAACACCAGGGGTTAATCAAGTGAAAAAGTGCGGCCATCGTTCCGACTGCCGAGAGCCCACCAGACCACTTTGTCAATGTTGTCAGAAATAAATCGATTCGAGCCGTCACACAGGCCGATCGTTACGCCGCCGGAATGCCGGCTGCTTGCCGCAATCACCAGATCCCCCTCCGCAACACTCGTCGAATAATGACCGGACAAGCCATTGGGAGGTGTGACATGCATATAGGTCGGAGCGACAAGTGGTGTTCCACTCGACCACGACCGACCGACATGCGCGGCTTCAAAAACATGCGAATGCGTACTGAAGAATTGCTGGTTGATCTGTTCGAGCGTTTCGTATCGCTCCAGAATATGAAAGGACTTCAGCCGCGGGTCGCCCTGATTGATGTCGGCCGCGCTGTTTCCCCCCTGGATCAGCCGTTCGGAGAGGAGGGCAGTGTGCGTTTCTCCGTCGGTAATGTCTTTCGCGCGGACTCCCCGATTCAGATGCCATGGGACACTGGACGATGGGTGGACAAGCGAGATGACCCCGTTGAATTGTCCAGGTGTCGGCCGTTCGCCACTCACGCCGGTGGCATAGGAAGGCCAGCCGGCATTTCCGGCATAGCTCCCCGGAGCCGGATTGGACGTCCCGAGAATCACGGCGTTCTCCGTGTTGGGAAAATCTGAGGGGCAGAGCAGGCCATTCACAAGGGTCGATGCCGCCGCGGCATTGGTATGGGCGGCGCTGACTTTGTACCCATTGGCATCGCCATGGTTGTGCTTGAGGTCAAACTGGTTTTGCAGGTTATCCCCTTCCATCAACGGCAAGACCGGGACCAGCCAGCTGTAGTAGCCTTTCCCCCAGATTCCGGAGACGGGTCCCGGACCGGGCCCGATCAGGTTGACGGGATATTGCCCGTGCATCGTTTCATAGGCTTTGACGGCAAGCGCGATTTGCCTGACATTGTTCAGACATTCGGTCTGACGGGCTGTTGCCCGAATGGACTGGACTGCCGGAAACAGGAGTCCGGCAAGAACGCCGATGACTGCCATCACTACCAGCAGTTCGATCAGCGTAAACGCCCTTCGGGAGGCGCAAGTATTTCTGATACGGTTCATGGCGGAATTCCTGAATCGGCAATGCCGAACAGTTAACGGGCACATTTTTCGATGGGTTCAAGAGGACCGCTGCGGGCCACCCGCATTTCATTCATCGGGTAGTCGGACCGCCAGAACGCTGCCGGGTCAACCCGCAGACGGTCTTTTCCTGAATTGAATTGATATTCCCGAATCGGCCGGACCAGCTCTTGCTGACCTTACGCGATTCCATTTGATCCATTGCAACGCGCGGCCATAGCCGATGCGTTGCCGGCAAGTCGATACACAATCGGAAAAACAAGAAACCGGTTGAAGAAACAGTTCAGTTAGAGAACTGCCCGGATGTTGGCGGCAGGCGGCCCGCGTGCCGAAGAAGAAACCAGATAAACGGGACTTCCCCGTCTATCGGCCAGGCTGGTCAAGACCGCCGGTTCAGAAGCAATCGAAAGGTCAACAACATTTGCCGACAGATGGCATTGGTCGAGAAACTTGCAATAAGCGCAATCGTGGTAGTCACCCGACTGCAACCCGTTCCCCTTTTCATCGGCAGGAAACGGCTCATGGTTACACGAATCGCCGGCGGGGTGGCTATGGCAACAACAGGCGTGCGGACCGGATTGGGCCTCACATTGCCCGTGGAAGCCGAGGAAATGCGCATGGTGAAGCGAGGGCCCGAGATTCAGTAAAAGAATCAGGTAGCCAGCCAGAACCCATCGAGAAACGGACCGTGCGGCGCGCATTGATTGGAAGAGAAACGCGAAAAAAACCCGAATTGTTCGGGAAAATGACTTTTTTCTGGCTGTCCGACTTCTCCCAGTATTACTGAATCCGATGGAGAGTCAAGTCAAAAAAAAATCGCGCACAAGCAAAAAGCCGACGGAATCTCCACCTTTTCCGTGGTGCCGAAACCCGCTCGGGGAACTGAACCTGGAGGGACCGCGTGTTTCATCAGCGATGGCGCGTTACGATAGGCGTATGGAATCCGGGGCACCACTTGTTGGACCTCCCTTTGCTTTTCCCTGGCAGGTCCCATTGAAACTCCAGCGAAATTCCGGGGTGCTTTCCTTGCGTGATCCCACGTTATCCCGAAATCGGGCGGCAATATGAAACAGGAGAAACCTGTAGCGCCGGATGACTTGCCCGGGAAATCACAGCGGGCCCCCGAGCTGTTGCCCCTTGTCTACGATGAATTGCGGCGAATCGCTGCGGTTCAGCTGGCGCATGAACCGCAGGGACAGTCGCTGGAGGCGACAGGCCTGGTTCATGAAGCTTACCTCAGGCTCGCTGGTTCTGTGGCCTTCGTCGACAAGAGCCATTTCTTTCGTACAGCTGCGGAGGCAATGCGAAGGATCCTGATCGATCGCGCACGGCAGCGAAAAGCCGTCAAGCGCGGCGGGGGAGCCCGGAAACTTGAACTGGCCGAGAATGATGCCGTGTCATTGCCGGATCCGGAAACCCTGCTTGCGGTCGACGAGGCGATTTCCCGGCTGAGCCGTGACGATCCGCAGTCGGCGGAAGTTGCCAAACTCCGCCTGTTTGCCGGCGTCAGTATTGAAGAAGCCGCAAACATTCTCGGTATCTCACGGGCAACGGCATTTCGCGAATGGAGTTTTGCAAGGGCCTGGCTTTCATCGGCGATAGGCCCGGAAAAAAACGATTCGAATTCCTGAGACTCGTTGAACCGTTTTCCCGCTTCTCGGATGTCGGCGGAAGGCAAGCCACATTCTGTGGTCACTGCGCCCCACTGTCCCTGTGTTGTTTCCAACGGGAGAAATCGTTCAATGTTGACATCGAGAAAGTCCCTGACTGCGGCCCTCAGTTTTTTCATCGTGGCCGGATTAACTGCTGTTCCCGTCTTTGGCGATGTGCTCGTCAGCAACCTGGGGAGTCCCTACCGGTCGACGTCACCGGTCGGAAACCCTGAATTCTGGTGCGCACAATCGTTCAGTTATACCGGCGGCGGGCCCTGGCAGCTCGATTCAATTCAGGCAGGCATTCGCGACGGGCTCGGCCCTCCCGATGTCGTTGCCGAATTGCGTTCGTCGACCGCGACCCTCGAGATCGACAATTCGGCAGCTGGCCTGATTGCAACTTTCACAGCGCCCGACCTGAGCGGACCCGCTGCGCCACGAACGTTCCTTCCCGACTCGCTGGTGACCTTGTTGCCGGACACGCTTTACTGGTTCACTCTCGGGACGAACACCGGCACTTTTGGCTGGGACTACGCGGATGACAACCTGTCGACCGGATTCGGAAGCCTGGGAAATTACGCGGATTCCAGCGATGCCGGCGCGACGTGGACGATCGGGGGCAATGACTTCCCCTATTTCATACAGGTCAACTCCTCGATTCCGGAACCTTCTGCAGTTTTTGCCGTTGCCACCGCCTCCGGAACAATCCTTGTTCTGCGGCGTCGCAGAAAGCCTTGAAGGCGTCTCCCGCGAAATTGACAACGAGAGAGGAATGAAATGAACTTGAATATTCTTCGCAAAACAGTCGTCGTGTTATGTTTGGCTCTCGTTTCGGCCTGCATGGATACGGTTTCATTGAAAGCCGACATCCTCGCAATCGACTCATTCAGCTACCCCGACGGGGAAACGTTGTATGGCCAGAATGGTGGAACCGGCTGGGCGTCGATCTGGACCGGCAGCGGAATGGTCATGCAGGGAGGGCGCCCGATTGGCGGGCCTGTGGGCAACCCGCCACTCTACGGTTCACGGAACTTTAACAATCCCGCGCTTGGCGATCCGGCCCTCGAGTGGCTGTTTGTCAGCATCGAATTGAACTCGCCGAGTTCGGGAATCGATGATTATTTTGGCGTCTCTACCGGACTGGGAGTCAACAATTCGCAAATCGCCTTTGGCAAGCGGGCAGGAAGCCCGTACTTTGAAGTCGGAAATGGCGGATGGGGCGCCTCGAACATCGTCGCAACCGCGAACACGACCTGGCACCTGATCGGTGCTTACCGCCTCAGGCCATCCCTGTCAGATACGTTGTATTTATGGGTCAATCCGGACGGAGCTGATTTTCTCGATCCTCTGACGGGTGCAAACAGTGCCGACGTAACAAGTCCGGATTTCGTTGCCTTCCCGGCAGGCCATGTGAACCTCTACACCAACGTACGCGGCGCCGGGTTCGACAATCTGGTGATCAGCAATTCGCCAGGGGGAGTTGGATTGTCGAGTTTCGCAGTACCGGAACCGGCGAGCTTGCCAGTTCTGCTGTTTTTGTCGATGTGGGTTGTCGGAAGGAGAAAGAACCTGTCTGAATGCCCTTCAGCTATATTGTTATCAGGCGATTCCGGGCAAAGGATGCTTAGTTAAACAACTTCAGGCAGTCCGGCGATGACCGTGGACATTGAACGGTTGAAGAAATTGTTTCTGGAGGCGATCGAGATAACGGATCGGGAGGTGCGCGACCGGTTTATTGACGAGCAGACATCCGGCGACAACGAGTTGCGCGGTCATTTGGTGGAAATGATCGCCGCTCACGGGCAACCGGCCCCGGCGCTCGATGCCCCGTTTCTGACGGCCCGCGATGCGGAGGCATTGGGCGAGGTCTTTCATGTCACTCCTGAGAGCGACCGCCCCGTTTCACCCGAACATCACGGGATGATCCTCGGCGGCAAATACAAACTGCTTGAACTGGTCGGCGAAGGGGGAATGGGGTCGGTCTGGATGGCGGAGCAGCTGGAGCCGGTGCGCCGCAAAGTTGCTGTGAAACTCGTCAAGGCCGGGATGGATACGCGACTGGTTCTTGCGCGGTTTGAAGTTGAGCGGCAGGCGCTGGCCCTGATGGACCATCCGAACATCGCGAAGGTGCTGGATGGCGGCATGACGGAACTTGGCCGGCCGTACTTTGTGATGGAATACGTGCACGGTTTGCCGATTACGCAATATTGCGACGACAACCGGCTGGGAATCGATGAAAGACTCAAACTGTTTGCGACGATATGCCAGGCCGTGCAACATGCGCACCAGAAAGGGATCATTCATCGCGACATCAAGCCGGGAAATCTGCTGATTGCGATGCAGGATGGCCAGCCCGTGGCCAAAGTGATTGATTTCGGTCTGGCCAAGGCCATGAATCAGCCCCTCTCGGACCAGTCGCTGTACACGCTTCATGGCATGATGCTGGGCACGCCTTCGTACATGAGCCCGGAGCAGGCGGAAACCAACAACCTCGACATCGATACGCGCACCGATATCTATTCGCTGGGTGTGGTTCTGTACGAACTGCTTACCGGGAGCACGCCGCTGGATGCGAAGACTTTCCGCAAGGCGGCGTGGCAGGAAATGATGGTGATGATCCGGGAAACGGATCCTCCTTGCCCCAGTGTCCGGCTGAGCAGCAGCGATGCCCTGCCCGGTGTTGCAGCGAGGCGCCATATCGAGCCGGCAAAGCTGACCCGTCTGGTCAGGGGCGAACTCGACTGGATCGTCATGAAATGCCTGGAAAAGGATCGCTCGCGCCGCTACGAGTCGGCCAGCGGCCTGGCGGATGATCTTGCCCGTCATCTTGCCGATGATGTGGTGGTCGCGCGGCCTCCCAGCACAGCTTACCGGTGGAAAAAGTTTATTCGGCGGCACCGCACCCATGCGCTGGCTGGTGCCGTGGTCGTGCTTGCCCTGACGGTCGGACTTGTCAGCACGATATTGGCATTGGTCGATTCCAGGAACAAGAGATCCGAGGCTGTCGCAGCGCAACGGAACGAGGCGAAACAGCGGGAGCGGGCAGAGTTCGCCGAAAACGAGGCCCGGAACAACGAGCGCCGCGCGAGGGAAATCGCAGAAGCGGAATCGCGAGCGCGGGCGAGTTCTGATCGTCGCCTCGAACAGCTCAACGACGCCTATCAAGTTCTTTCAACTGTCTTTCGCAATCTGAACCCGCGATCCGGGGAGAAAGATGGACA
>WPCK01340868.1_pt1 | contig 51251 bp, 38 predicted proteins | sample 5399851 | NCBI WGS metagenome assembly WPCK01 (sample SAMN12869471, study PRJNA574797) | sludge metagenome | isolation source: wastewater treatment of pH11 | place: China:Beijing | collected 2019-05-20
AACCACCTCGTAGACATTGACGGGCCCGTCAATGCCGACGACGTTGAGAATGGCCAGGCGCCGGGTGCGATTGCGCCAGCCGGCCGATTCGACGGTGGCGGCCGCGGCCAGGCACCTTACCCCCAGCTGCTTGGTGGCATCTTGCAGGCGGCTGGCCACGTTCACGCAATTGCCGAGGACGCCGTACTTGAATTTCAGTCGGGAACCGATGTTCCCTACGCGGGCCATCCCGGTATTCAGGCCGATGCCCACATCGAGCGTCCGGGGCAGCTGGTCATGCCAGCGTTTCCGTAGCATTTGCATTCGCTGCTGCATCTCCACGGCGGCTTCCAGTCCCCGCACGGCATGATTGGTCTGGGGTTGCGGAGCCCCCCACATGGCCATGACCTGATCACCCACGTAGTCGACTAGCACGCCGTCGCGGTCAACGACGCATTGGCTCAGCTCACTGAGCGTATCGTTGAGCCATTCAATCGTCTTGGTGGGCCCCATCTGTTCGGAGATACTGCTGAACCCGCGGATATCGCAGAAGAGGACGGTGACCTCGGCATCCTGACCGGTGAGCAGTTCGGGGCGGCGCGCCAGTTGTTCCGCCACGCGGGGTGAAAAGAACTCTGCCAGCCGGGCCCGCGACCGCTCCTCCGCTTGCCGCGCGATTCCGGCCGCGACGGCACCGGCCAGGACTTCGACCAAGGTTGCTTCCACGTCCGTGATTCCCGCTTCGTCGGCGGACTCCGACGCCAGGCAGCGGTCGCCATAGAGCACCCCCACGAGCTTTCCGTGGTGATCCAGTACGGGCGCGGCGACCGCACAGTTGAGCGCCCGCAAGGAACTGCCCGTTCCTTGCCCCTTGCGCGCGTCGTAGATCTGCGTGGAGATCTGGGTCTGTACTCGCTGCAACAGCGTTTCGCTGATGGCCGGCAAGACGACCTCCTCCGGCTCCGTGGTGTACTCAGACCGTGTGACCCATTCGCCGCTGGGAGTGGGGAGCAGTAGCATGGCCCTTTCCAATCCCACGATCTTCGTGACGGCTTCCACTGCCGTTCGGAAGAATTCGTCGGAACCCGCGGCCTCGCGGACGACTTTCAGGGCCTGCCGCAAGAGCCCTACGAAGGCCTCGGCGTCCGGGGTACTGTTTGCTTCGCCGACCACGGCCCGGAAGGTGGCCAGTGCGGCCGATTCGGAACCCTCGGCGCCGAGCAGGGGGCGCGTCGGCAAGTTGCGAATCGGCGAGTCATCGGCGACGACGCAGGAAGCCCTCAGGACCCGGCCTCCCCCCAAATTGATCAGCGGCTCCTTGCCGGCCCGCCACGACTTCTTCGGGCCAATCGTCAATCCGTCGGTGAGACTCAGCGGATAGCTTTCGTGCTCATTTTCGATGCAGATTTGGCCATCGGCTTCCGCGGTCAGCCGGAACCAATGCCGGGGGACAAAGGTCTCCTTGGGAGTGGCCACAATAAACCGTGACCCATGTTCCGGATGTTCGAACAGGGCAAACGGATTGGGTTCTTCGTCCCCGCGCTGCCGCCCTATCTGCACGGAAGTTCGGGCCTGGACCGTCCGTCGCAGATTTCCGTCCTCGTACAGCCGCAGTTCGAAGTCAGGCATGAATGGGTCTCGCGGGCCCCAGGATCGTCACCCGATGATCCTTCTGGGTGCCACTCGCTCAATTATAGTGAATTGTGCCATCGTTGACGCCTGGAATTCGGACCCCGGTCGCGACGGCCCGACGGTCCGCCACGACGAGCCTCTGGCCGGGGTGGTTGCCACCATCCTGGACTCACGTGAAATCCCATGGTAATCGCAGGTCGACGGAGCATGGTTCTCGGTACTTGCCGACCGCTTGTGCGCAGGTGCGCCCTCGGAATGCGAGCCGCCGCATGGATCGGGTGCGTACTGGGTTGTGCGTCATGGACCGTGGCGATTCTAGCGCGGGAACCGATTGCAAGGACAGATCGGATCGAGCCTGTCCCTGCGTCGTGTCCCGCCGTCGAGACGACGCTGCTTGGTCAGCTGCGAAGTCCCCTGATGCGGACGGACCTGCGAATCTCGAGTTCTCAGTCGTGTGCAGCAGCCTCTTGCCATGGCGGGCCAAGTCCCGGAAGTCCCCGTCCGGAAGCCCGACGCGGATCGGAATTCGGTCTCTGGCTGGAGTCGGATCCCCATGCCCGCTCGTGGCAGACGCTGGGTGGGGTACAGAGCACCGCCATGCTGAAGCGCCTGAAAATCCTGGTGAACGGTCAAATCGTCGACCGCCCAGGCTATGACAACTGCCTGGCGTGTCACAACACCACGCGCACAGGTCACGACACCGATCGGGGCCCGCACGTCGCCGAGGGGGTGGGTTGTGCCGCCTGCCATGGTCCGGACGAAAGATGGCTCGACACGCATTACCGCGCGGCCAGTCAGCCTCCCGCCAGCCTGCAGGACGGATTTGTTCCGGCTCGGGACCTCCTGGCACGCGCCCGAATGTGTGCCACCTGCCATGTCGGGGACCGCGACCGGGACATGAACCACGACCTCATTGCGGCCGGTCATCCGCCCCTCCGATACGAATTTGCAAGCTATCACGCCATGCAGCCGAAACATTGGCGAGATGCTGGGATGTGTGACTCGTACCACTTTGAATCGCGGCTATGGCTGGCCGGACAGCTGGCCTCGCTGGATGCGTCCCTGTGCCTGCTGGAGGCACGGGCCGAGCCGGTACTCGAACATCGAGTCCCGATCTGGCCTGAGTTCTCGGAATTCGACTGCGCCTCGTGCCACCATAACCTGCAAGCCGACCGCCGCGACCCAGGTTTTCGCCCTCGCGAGGCCCCGTCCCGAAAACACCACTCAACCTGGAACCGCGCCGGCTTGGAATGGCTGCTGAAATTGCGGGCGCAGCAGGGTACTGCCGGGCGCGACGATCGGGAGCTCGCCGCTGCCCTGGCTGCCGTGCGGCAGGCGATGGAAGCGAACGATACGCCCCACGTGGCGGAGATCGCCCGGTTGGCCCGCCACGCGCGACGCGCTCTCGACAACTGGCAGCGAGGGCCATCCGGCGGTCAAGAAGGTCTCCAATTCAATGCCCGACGACTTTCGGACCTGGTCGTTTCGGCCAGTCGGGCCCCCGCCTCGCTCGACAACTGGGAATCGGCCACTCAGTTCTACCTGGCGGCCGTCGCCGGACGGGCTGCCTGGCCGGGCGGCAGGCACGGGACCGTCCCTCCAATCGCGAAGGGCATCCAGCTTCGGTTAAGCTATCCCCAGGGACAACGTTGTCCCAACTTCCCATTCGACGCGTTGGCATCGCCCGATCCGGAACTTGCGGGCCAAATGAGTCTGGCGGAGGCCTTGGGCAATAGGCTGCGAGATCCATGACGTATTGGCACATGATCCACGTCGCGAGCAACCCTGCGGAAGTCGCCGAAAGTCCGTTCTCCTGGCACACAGCCCCGCACTCTGGCATGCGCACTTCCCGATGTTCCGAGGCGGTCTCCATCGCAGGCCTGGCCTTGATCCTCGTGTGCGGACTTCCCGCGAGGATCTCGGCGCAACGGCCGCCCGATGCGAACAAGGACCCAGTCTTGGCCTCCTGGCAGGGGTTCGCGAGTTTCGAATGTGCCAATTGCCACTTTGACGGACCTGTCCAAGGGGCGGGACAACTCGGTGACTTTTGCCGGCAGGTCGAGGCCGCCGATTGGGTGACCCGGGACAAGCATGCCATCGCCCGACGCCGCGTGGAGCCACTGACGCGCGAAGAAGTCCTGGCGCAGTACAAGGAACTGAAGCCGCAATTCCAATGGCGAACGCCCGAGGAAGTGCAACAATGGCTCGGAGCGAGCAATATCCTTAGCCGGTCGATCTGTGATCGGCTTGGTTACGACGTGACCACGCAGGAAGGGTATGCCAGGTTCCGACAGAATTGCCTGACCTGCCACGGAGGTTACGCCGGTCCACACGAGGATGCTGCATTCGCGCGATCCGGCGCTCCCGGCTCGCAGCAGCCAGGCATCAGCTGTACGTTCTGCCACCAGCTGGGTGACCAGCGGGATTGGCTCGACCCGCACGATGGGAAGACCGCGGTCCAACAGGTGACCGCCTGGCGACTTCAGTCCCCCGAAGAAAAGGAAACGCAGGGATTTCGGGACCTGGTTTCCACCACCTCGCAGGCGACGCTTTGCGTGGGCTGCCATATCGGCAATCGGGCAGACCACCGATTCATCACGCATGACATGTATGCGGCAGGTCATCCCCCCTTGCCGAGTTTCGAACTTCAGACGTTCTGTCAGTCCATGCCACAGCATTGGATGACGTCACGCCAGTTGCACGCGAACCTGGCCCGATACCCGCAGCGAGAAGAGTACTTTCGGCAGAATTTTCCCGAACTGTTCGCCGCTGGGGATGCCTCGGTGGACCCCGGCAAGACCTGTTGGGATACGCGAACCATGCTCGTGAGCGCCCTGGAGTCGCAGCGGCGCAGCCTGGAACTCGTCGCGGACGCGGCCGCTTCGAATCATTGGGGAGACTATGCCCTATACGATTGCTCGGCGTGCCATCATGAACTGCGTGAGCAAAGTCCTCGGCAAACTTACGGGGCCCCTGGGGTGCCGGGTCGTCCACGTGCCATGGACTGGCCCTCCGCCCTGTTTGACGTCGCGGCCGGCATGACGACCTCCGCGGATCGCATCTCCGCGCTGCGCACGGAACTGCAAGCTGCCTACGATCGCCAGCCCTTTGGTGATCCTCGGACCTGCGGCCCCCTGGCGCAGCAGCTGATCGACGCCATTGGAGAAGCGCAGCAAGAACTCTCTGCCCGCTCGATGGACGCTCCCCTGGCGAAGCATGTCCTGTGGAAGCTCGCGGAAACGCCGAAGTCGAAGTTGGTGGACTACCACACGGCGCGCCAAGTCGTGTGGGCCATGCTCGCCATTGACAAGGAATTGGCCGAAATGGGGAGGCCCCTTCCCAGCCAGGTGCGGGACGCGCTGCGGCAACTCGAAAACCCCGATGGAGGCCCGATAGGCATTGCCACCAGGCTGCCGGCAGGGCGCGAGGTCTTCATTTACCGCAAGAACCTGGATCGCGAACTTCAATTGCGGTCCGTCTACTCTCCCGAGCCTTTGGCGGTCGCGTTGTCCCAGGTTCTCAAGTACTTACGCGATTCGAATGACCCGCCCGATCCGGGTGGATGACGCCGGGTATTCGCTTATGTATGCAATTCGAACGGAGATCGGCGGGATCCGAGTCGCAGATCTTGTCGCGGAATTCGGGACGCCTCTGTATGTCTACGACCTGGCGGTCATCGCGCGGCAGTTTGCCTCGCTGACCGGATTCGACATCGTCCGCTATGCACAAAAGGCGAACAGCAACCTGACGGTGCTGCGTTTCCTGAGGCAGTTGGGTGCCCACGTGGATGCGGTGAGCGCGGGTGAGATCGTACGTGCCTTGGCGGCTGGATTTCCGCCGAACGGACCACACGATCCCCTGGTGTTCACCTCCGATGCGCTGACGCACGAAAGCCTGCACCTGATTCGGAAGTACAACCTGCCTGTCAACTGCGGCTCGATCGACATGATTCGGCAGCTGGGCGAATGCGGCTATTCGGCCGCGGTGACCCTCAGGATCAATCCTGGCTTTGGCCACGGGCATCACTTCAAGGCGAACACGGGTGGCCCCCATTCCAAACACGGCATCTGGCACGAACAGCTGGATGAGGCACTCTTGGCAGCCCGAGTCGCCGGTCTCGAGGTTCGCGGACTCCACATGCACATCGGGTCCGGCACCGACTTTGGACATCTGGCAGGGGTTTGCCAGTCCATGGAGCGGCTGGTACGGAAAGTCGGGGACTCCCTGCAAGTGATTAGTGCGGGAGGGGGGTTGCCAACACCCTACCGAACAACGGACGAACCGCTCGACGCGGCCCGATACGGCCAGACCTGGAATGCGAGTCGTGCCCGGATGGAGCGGGAACTGGGCCACGCGCTTAGGCTGGAAGTTGAGCCCGGCCGCTACCTGGTGGCCGAATGCGGGTACCTGCTGACCGAAATCCGAGCGATCAAGTCCACGCCGGCGACCCAGTTTTGCCTCGTGGATACGGGTTTCAATGCCCTGGCCCGCCCGGTGCTGTATGGTTCCTATCACCCCATTCACGCCTGCCCTCATCCCGACCGACCGTTCGACGCCAACGCTTCCGGCGAAGATTACGTGGTGGCCGGTCCGCTCTGCGAGTCCGGGGACGTTTTCACTCAGGATGATCAGGGCCAACTGGAAACGCGAACCTTACCCAAGGTCCAGGTGGGTGATTGGCTGATCTTCGAGGCGGTCGGCGCATACGGGATGGTCATGGCGTCAAACTACAATTCCTTTGGTTTTCCCGCCGAAGTATGCGTGGAGAAGGGTCGAGGTCGCCTTGCGCGGCGACGCCAGTCACTGGAGGAGCTGTTGGCGCTGGAGGAGGAGTAGCCGTCACGCTCCGCGTGACGGCAGATCACGCTGTTTTGGACCTCACGGCGGCGCGTGAGGTCTACTGCTAGCATTGCTATCGCAATATATTGTGGGCCGTTCTTGCCACCCCACAAAATGGCCACGGACTTGATTTCTTGCTGCCGTGGGGTACGCTGCCTTCGACTTGTGATTCTCTTGTCGGCTTGCGGCTGACGGGAAACGGAGGTTCCAGACCGAAGTGGGGCAAGCCGACATTCGCCGCCGTGGCGGCGACGGTTGGGCGGTGTAGTCCCTCCTCGCAACCGTGTCACGGAAGATCCCAGCCTCATTCGTTCTAGCCTGGGGCGGATGGCGTTGCGGTATACTTTCTCGCCGCATTCTCAGTTTTTCCGACGCTCAGGGAGGGAAAATGAGCAGGCGAAGTGATCCACGGACGGGGCTTCGGCGGGCACGGCCGGTTTCCTCCTTGGCCTGAAAAGGAGTCTTCAGATGCCAGCGAAACCCCTGATAGGACTCAATGCCGACTTTCGACCTGCCACTTCCGATCGGTTAGGATTCTCGGCTTTGAGCAGTGGGTATTTTGATTCCGTGATCCGGGCGGGCGGCATCCCGGTGATCGTGCCGCCGCTGACGGCCAAGGAGGACATTGAAGAATTGGTGGAGCGGATCGACGGCTTTGTCCTGGTCGGAGGGCCCGACCTCGATCCTCGTCGTGACGGCTTCATGTTGCACCCGACGGTGAAGCCCATGCCCATGCGTCGCGAGGACTTCGATCGCATGTTGGTCAACGCCCTGGCCGACCGGGGAGTTCCGACTTTCGGGATCGGCGCGGGGATGCAGCTCCTGAACGTGTCACAGGGTGGCAATCTCTACCTGCACATCCCGGAGGACCTTCCCAGCGCCCTGCCACACGCCGACACGCAGGACCCAGCCCACCGGCACGGCCTGCAAGTGATCCGCGGCTCGCTCATGGATCGGGTCTATGGCGACGGCGAGATCCGCGTCAACAGTCAACACCATATGGCGATTGATGAGCTCGCCAGCACCTTTACGGTGACCGCGCGTTGTCCGGACGGAATCGTGGAGGCCATCGAATCCCGCAATCCCGATTGGTTCGCACTGGGCACGCAATTCCATCCCGAGGGACTGCATGCCTCGGCCTTGGACATCCGCATCTTCGAAGAATTCGTCGAAGGAGTCCAGGCGGCTTCGCGGCACGTGCGGATGGTGGCCTAGCGATGGTGAGAAACCCGGACCGGCTCGCACTTGCACAGCGGCCGGTGGAGTCTCCAGCAGGATGGCCATGCGTCCGCATGTCATCCTGATCGGAGTGAAGGCATGGATTTCCTTCAGGAACGGTTCTTGCTCGGGTGTGATGCGTACTTATTGGCGGAGCATTGTGGAGGCGGCGGACGAAGTCACCGTGTCCAGGGCCCTCCCCTTGCCGCCCGGATTCTCCCATAATCAGGGGGTTCTCCCCTGACACGCCGTCCGATTCGGTTTCCTCCGGCCGCTGTAAAGGAGTTCCGTCATGAATGCCTGCGAAGCCATCCAATTATCGTTGGATTCCAGCCAGTTCGTCGCGCTGACCTACTTAAGTGATCTGAAGGACGAGGATCTTTTCGTGCGACCTCACCCTGCGTGCAATCACATTGCCTGGCAACTGGGGCACTTGATTTCAGCCGAACATCAGATGATCGAGGCAATCCAGCCGGGTACCATGCCGCCGCTGCCAGACGGGTTTGCCGCCCGCTACACCAAGGAAACGGCGCGTTCGGACGACCGAATGCAGTTCGATACCAAGGAAATGCTCTTGAAACAGTTCGAGATCCAGCGGAAAGGGACGTTGGCCGCACTGCAGGGAGCATCTTCCGCAAAGCTGGCGGAACCAGGACCCGAAGCGATGCGGGAATTTGCGCCGACCGTGGCCGACGTCTTCAGCCTGCAAGGTGGCCACTGGATGATGCACTCGGGCCAGTGGGTCGTGGTGCGAAGAAAGCTGGGATTGCCCGTGGTGATCTAAATGTCCAAGTCGGCGCATCGCATTGGTTCAGCCGCCTGTCTGGCGATCTTGTTCCTCCGGATTGCCATCGGTTGGCATTTCTACAAAGAAGGAGCCAAGAAGGTCCGCGACGGGAGTTTCTCCTCGCGGCACTTCCTCCTGGACGCGACCGGCCCCTGGGCTCATCATTTTCGGGCCCTGGTGGATGACCCATTCGAGCGAGGGCAACTGGAAGGCACCAAGGTACGTGAATCGTGGATGCGACTCCGGGATGCCGTGCTTGCCGGGGTGACCCAGGACGACGCCAAGGTTAAGGCGGTGACTGCCGCGTTTGATCGCTGGAACGATCAGTTGACGGCCTATTTCCAAGATCATGCCGCGGACCTGGAAGAGTACCATGCCAAGGCCGAAGAAGCCGAAAGGGCCTGGAGGGATCGCGCTTCCGTGGCGTTCACCCGGGACTGGAGCCGGAAACGCCGCGGAGAACTCGAGGCGATGCGGGCACCCTGGACCAGTGACCTGAGTGGCATGGGCCGCACGTTCCGCCAGGAGCTAGCCGCTGCGGCGGGCCTGGCGGAGGTTGACCAGCTGCCCCAGCCTGTCGATCCGGCCCCTCGATCGAACTGGGTCGATCGGACCGTGACCTGGACTGTCCTGGGAGTAGGTGTCTGCCTGCTTCTCGGATTTCTGGTACCTCTGGCGAGCCTCTTGGGAGCGGTTTTTTTGCTGACCGTGATGGCCTCGCAGCCATTTTGGGTGCCTGACGCAAACCTCGGATTTGCCTATTATCAATGGGTGGAAATCGCAGGTCTGCTGGTCCTGGCGACCACGTTCGCCGGACGGTTCGGGGGGTTGGACTATTTCTTCTGGGCTCTCCGCCAGCCGCGAGATGGCAAGCACGTATAGGGGAACTTTCAACGAACATGGTGAATCTCACTCCCGAAGAACGACAACTCGGCAAAGAAAACTACCTCGACGCGGTCGGATTCACTCGCCGAGAGTTTCTGGTCGGAAGCCTTACCGCGGGAATTGGATCTGCGGCGGCCGTGGGCGCGATGTACTTTGGATATGACCCGAAGCTGGCGGACCCGGTGCGAGTCGGGGTGATTGGCACGGGGGACGAAGGGAACATCCTGATCGGCGCGTTGAATCCGGCCTTTGTCCAAGTCGTGGCCATCGCCGACATTCGACCTTCCAGTGTCCATCGGGCTTTTCATGGTGACTGGGGTGGCTCGGTCCCCGCGGTGACGCACTCGTTGCGGCCCGGCTTAATGGAGGTCTATGGCTGGAAAACTCATGACGAGGCCAGTTCCCACGTCAAAGTCTTCGAGGACTACCGGGACCTGCTGAAGGAGCCGGACGTGGAAGCGGTAATCATCGCCCTGCCCCTCCATTTGCACGCCTCTGCCGCGATTGCGGCCATGCAGGCTGGCAAGCATGTCTTGACGGAAAAGCTCATGGGGCACAATGTGGCCCAGTGCAAGCTCATGGGTCGCGTTTCCCATGAAAAAGACGTGCTGCTCTCCACGGGTCATCAGCGGCACTACAGCATTCTCTATGACGATGCCAAGACCATTCTTCGTGCGGGTTTGATTGGTCAAATCCACCACATTCGAGCCCAGTGGCATCGGGGCAACTTACCGGGCAAGGACAGCTGGAAGCCGCCACTGCCAGGGGGAGAAGTTGCCCCCGTCGACATGCCTGCGGCCAAGGTAAAAAAGGGGCAGAGGCTCGATCCGATTGCCGACCAGCTGAAGCGGATGCAGGCTACCGTGGGCAAGGAACGCGATCCGGCGAAACGATCCCTGCTCGAAAAACAGATCGCCCAGTGGACCGCCTGGAACGAAGATCGCCATGTGGCGGCCGAAAAGTTCGGTTACCAGCCGATGACGTTGTCGTCTCGTGAACGATCGGCGCTGGAGGAACTGGTCCGCTGGCGGCTTTGGCAGCGGACGGGCGGTGGCCTGATGGCGGAACTTGGCAGTCATCAACTGGATGCCGCCAGTATCTTCGTGAGCGCCCTGCGGCAGGATGGCTCGAAGGCGCACCCCTTGTCCATCCACGCCGTCGGGGGGCGCCACATCTTCCCGCATGACCGCGACTGCGAGGATCATGTGTATTGCACGTTCGAGTTCCCCGGTCCAGCCTATGACCCCCGTTTCGATGTGGGATATCGTGACCCCCTGACAGGAGTTCCCGATCCGGTCACCGGAATCGCGGGCTATGACCCCGAATCGAATCCAGGACAGCGAGTCGTCGTGACCTATTCCTCCATCAATGGCAATGGGTACGGCGGGTACGGTGAGATCGTATTGGGCACCAAGGGGACGCTCGTGTTGGAACAGGAACAAGACTTGTATCTCTACAAGGATGCGGATACGGCGACGCGAGTGGGGGTCAAGGAGGACAAAGGCGGGGCCGTGCTGGATACTCAGGCCAGCGGCTCTCATGCCGCGCTCGCCCAGGTCGCCAAGTCGGGTCCGGTGAGCCGGGGCTATAGGGAAGAGATTGAGCATTTTGCCTGGTGCGTCCGCAATCGGTCGTCCGAGAACCTGCCCAAGTGCCGGCCGGAAGTGGCCTTGGGAGATGCCGTGATCGCACTGACCGCCAACGTGGCGCTCAAACAGTCCGCGGCGGGCAAGGGGGGATACCTTGCCTTCCAGGAATCCTGGTTTGATTTGAACCAGGACGACACACCGGATGGCAGTGTGATCGCCGACGAGCGGGCGCGGCTATGACGAGCATCTGGCCCCTGGGAGTCTTTACCAGCGTCGATGAGGGGTTGGGAGTCGACCTCAGCGTGCTGCAGTCGCTGTCCTTGCCGACCATCCAGCTGCACGCACCCAGTCTCGGCAAGCGCACGCCCGAGCAGGCCGCAGCCCTGGCAGCCAGGCTGAAGGGGCTGTCGATCGACATCACCGTCGTGTTCGGCGGTTTTGCCGGGGAGAGTTATGCCGACATCCCCACCACGCGGGACACGGTTGGGCTCGTCCCGGCCGCCACGCGTCACCAGCGACTGGAGGAAATGAAGCAGATCTCGGACTATGCCTCCTGGCTGGCATGTTCCGCCGTGGGACTGCACCTGGGATTCATTCCTCATCCTCGGGCGGCTGCTGCTTACGATGAGATCGTCATCGTGACGCGAGAACTGTGTGATCACTGCGCGCGGGCGGGTCAGACATTGCACCTGGAAACGGGTCAGGAGACGGCAGAACACCTGCTCCATTTCCTCGACCACGTCAAACGCGGCAATTTGGGTGTGAACTTCGATCCAGCCAACATGATCCTGTATGGCACGGGAGATCCGCTGCCGGCGCTTCGGCAACTGGGTCCGTGGATTCGCAGTGTCCATTGCAAGGACGCGGTCTGGTCGCAGAATCCGGGGCGGGACTGGGGCCGAGAGGTGCCTTTGGGTGAAGGCGATGTGGGCATGGAAGCGTTTCTGCGGACCCTCTTGGAAATCGGGTACCGGGGGCCATTGACCATTGAACGGGAGATCCCACAGCAGCCAGACCAGCAGCGGACGGAGATCGGCCAGGCCGTGACGCTGTTGGCGCAGTTGCGGGACCGGTTGGCGTAGATTACGAGGGACCTTGGAGCAGCCGACCGCGACGCGCTTCTCCTACTTCCACCGCGCCACCTGATCCTTCATGTAATCGGTGTGCGTCTGCAAATAGACTTCCCGCATCAGCTCTGCCATGGCGGCCTGCGTGGGGAACTGGCTGGAGAACCCCGGTACTTCGGGGTCGACCGCGGCCCGGGCGGCAGACACGAAGTGGGTCATCAGATCCATGGGTTCCTCGTCCCCCACCGCGAAACGGATCGTCGTCGGGGAAAGTCCGGCTGCGGCAAGGGCTGCCGAATCCAGCTCCGAATGGGTGGTCAATGCAGGACAACTCACGATCGTGTTCGATTGTCCCAAACTGATCATGTGATCGAAGGTGGGGGACAGCGTGTCGAACAGCCTCTGGAACGCCACAGCCGGGATGTCGTCAATCTGCATGGTGAAGAGGGGGGCGGGCAGCCCCAAGTAGTTGAGTCGAGCCCGCAGGTCATGATTGCGGCTGCCGGGCAAGGCGTTGCATCGTACGCGCAATCGTGGATGTGCCTGAAAAAATCGGGCCAGAATCCGAGTATTGATGCACTTCCGCAGCATGCGCACGTCCAGCGTGCGAATCCCTTGAATGACCTCAAATGCGGCATCGGCGTTCAGGAACGCCCCTTTAACGTAGTAAACGTTCCAGAACATCGTCTGGTCCCAGCTCCGTTCGCCCCACGAAGTTCCCTTGGGAAGGAACATATCCTCATTACGACCGATCACGCACCCGGCAATGGCGCCGCCCGTGCCCGTCAGGTCTTTGGTATAGCTATGGACCAGAAAATCGGGTCGTTCGGCCGGATCACTCCGCTGCAATGGGTTGGTCAGAAAGGGTGTGGCGACCGTGGAATCAAGGATGACTCGCTGCCCCAGCTCATGTGCCCGCCGGCAGATGGCTGGCACATCCAGCACGTAGCCGTGCGGGTTGCAGGGGGATTCCAAGTAGACGTAGGCTCGCCGCCCCTGAGCAAAGCGGTCTGCGTATTCGTCGCGGACTTTCTGCCAGCAGGCGTCGTAATCCGAAACGGTGCATCCATCGAACGTGGCTACGGCAACGCCGAGATTGCCAGGTTTGGCAAACCAATCGTGGATCAACTGGTGGGCGCCACCGTAGATGTTGCGACTCGTGATCAGGACATCGTCGCGGCCCAGCACGTGCGATAGCGTGCCATCGATCGCCGCCATGCCACTGTTGAAGTTCCAGGCAAAATACTGATCGGTGTAGGGCCCGGCTTCCAGGTCCACGATATAGTTCGCCAGCGCAACGCTCGTGGGGTTCAGCAGCCGCGAATAGATCTCCAGCATCAATTCCTTGCCGGCAAAGGCGTCGGCGATCCATTCGGCGCAGGCATAAACGTAGGTGGCGGTCCGGGCAATGACGGGAGTGGCCGAGAAAATGGCCGTGATATTGTCGAAAATGGGATAGGGCCCCTTGGCAATCTGGCTGCCGGGGCTGAGCTGCAGCGACTGATAACTTCGTCGGAAGGAGTTCTGAAGGGTATCGAGCACCTTCGCCAGCTGAAACGCCAGAAACTTCTGGGCATTGAAGCGTGAAATGCGGTCGGGTGCCTGGAGTTGTTGCATCGTCCGCAGGGAGACTTCCCAGAGATGGTCCACGTCTGCCTGGGCCTCGTACAGGTGCCGCGCGGCGTTCCCCAGGCTGATCCCGAATTCGGATTCCGGGTCCACGTGGAAATGGCGCAATTGTTCCGTGACCAGGTCTCCCACGTGGGATGCGGTCGTTGAGTTGCGGCGAGGCGACAATCGCCGCATGCTGTGCAGTCGTTTCGCATCTGCGTCAGGTTGGTCCATGGTGTCTTCCGAGTTGGCGGTCCTTCCATCGACGAGTCCAGAACCGGGCATTGTACGTCAACCGTCCTCACTTCGGGGAGAGCGTCGCTGTTGCTTGATGCGGCTACGAGCCAGTTTGGTGGCGAGGCGGCGATGCTGGGAGCCGGCAGTGGGGCGGGTGGGCCTGCGGGACTTGGGGGGCTCGGCCACGGCCTCCAGCAGCGCCTTGAGCTTTTCCAAGCAATCGGCCAAATTGCGCCCCTGGTCGCGGTATCGCTGGCTCGACACCAGGATATCGCCCGCCCGGGTGATCCGCCCCGCGTACCGCGTTCGCAGTCGCTCGCGAACGTCCTCTGGCAGGCTGCGGTTACGAGCAACGTTCCACCGCAGCACAACTTTACTGTTGACCTTGTTGACGTTTTGCCCGCCCGGCCCCGAGCTGCGCGCGAATTCGAAGTGAACGTCGCGGAGTGGAACGTACAGGGTGCGACGCGGAGTGGTGACCGTGAGTTGCGTCATGGGCGAGCGCCCGGGGTGTTTTTCTCGAGGGTGGCCAGAGTCTTGGGCAGCTGTTGCAGCAAAACTTCGTAGCCCAGGTCCTCGACCTCGTCACCGAGCAATTCCACCTCCAAATACCCACGGTATCCACCCGCTCGGAGTTCGTGCAGGAACGGCGCGAGCGGCAAGACTCCCTCGCCGAGCAGGCTGCGGCTCAGCTGGGGACCCGGTGCGGCTCGCCGATCACTCAATTGCACCAGCCCCAGCCTTCGGATCAGTTCGGCGGACAACGGGGGCGCCGCCTCGGTGGCCAGTAAATGATACGTATCGTACACCAGCCGCAAGGTCGATCCATCGGCATCGAGATCGTGGAGAAAGGCCAGGGCGGCGGGGACGTTGGTGAGCAGCGTCCAATCGCATGCACAGGCAGGGTGCATCAACTCCAGGGCCAGAAGAACACCCATGTCTCGGGCCAGTTCGATCAACGATTGGAGGGCCATGCGTACGAGTCTTCCGGCATGGGATTGCGTATGGCCGCCGCGCCCTCCCGTATAGAGTAGCAGGCAACTGGCCTTGAGTCGCGCGGCGAGCCGCGTTGCATGGACGGCATCCTCCAAACTCTCTTCGAACGACCGACCGTCGCTGCCTGTGAAGCCGCCGGCCCACATGAGACTGGATACCTTCAGGCCGCTCTGCTGGATGAGTGCGACCCCGGCCTCTTCACCATGATCATCGAGCTTCTGCCGCCAGATGCCAATCGCCGGGAGACCCGCCTGGACATAGTGTTCCAGGTCCTGGGTCAACGTCCAGTGATACGTGCAGACTTGATTGACGGAGAATTGTGCCGAAGGCATCGTGTGCGTCCTCGTGATGCGCGAGCGTGCCCTGGGCGCATCAGCACCTTGGCGATCTGGTCGAATGGGGCGTTCAGGGTTTCCCCGGCACTAAGCTCCATGCGGTCAGCCAGCTTTCCTCGACCGGTTGCAGATCGAAATCCTGTTCCAATCGCCTGGCCATGTCCTTCATGTGCCCGGCTCCATAGAAGATGGCGATCCGCCGCTTTCCCTTGTCGATTTGCTGACGCAATACGGAAAGGGCCCGCTTGTTGCGTTCGGTGACGAGCGTGGAACCTTCCTCGCCGTCATAGAGGGACATGACTTTTTCCAGGTCGGAGAATTCTTCCGCCATGATGCGTTTCAGCCGGAACTGCCGATCCCGGGCGAAGAAGGCGGCGAACAGTTCCTTTTCTTTGACGCCCGATCCCTGGGCAGCCTGCTTCTTCATCGACTCCTGCAGGATCTTGGCGAAGATTCCCCACCACGATTCGCCCCGATCCTTCATGCTTTGCGCGAACTCCTTGGGGGACAGATCGGCATGCACCAAGTTGCGGCGCGTGTAGTCAATTTCTTCGAGCTGAAACGACAGCCCCAGGACATCCTTCATCATGAGCTGCAGGCTCGACACGAGGCTGCTGGAGCGCGCGTTTTTTCCGATCTTTGTCCCCGCGGGTGCCACCAGCTCGAAAAGGACGACGTCATAGTCGCGAAAACGGCGATTCAATGCGTGATAATAGTCGGAGTCCGCGATGTGAATGGCGCTTACCAGGTCGACGAACTCGGGCACCTTGGCGTCGCCGGCGGGCACGAAGCGGACGATTGAGACCTGCAACGAATCGAGCTCCCCGTCGGCCTCGCGGTGCAGCCGGGTGAAGTCCAGATCCGCGAGTTCGATGGCCTGCCGCGGCCCCCCTGAGGTGCCCTCCTCCGCGGCAACGCAGCCCAGGGCAAACAAGGCCAGCCCGATTCCCATGGCGGAAACCATGCCGCCAAAGCCCGGGAGTGTTCGCAAATTCGGTATCGGAATGGCCACGCCGGAAGTCTCCTTTGCTCGCGGAACGGTTTTCCCACCCCTTGCGACGAGCCATTGTATGCGACAAAACAGTGGACTGGCCAGAAGCGGGTCGTGCCGGTCGTCTGCAGTCGCCGGCAGGCCAGGCTTGCTGATCGCCATGATTTTCCAATGTGACTGCACTCGTTCAGTTCTTAGGGGACCCACATGAAGAAGTACATTTCCATTTTGGCGCTTGGACTGTTGGCATGTGCCTGGACAGGTTGCAAGCCGAAGACGGCCGAGGATGCGGCGACCGATGCCGCCGACGCGGCCGCGCAGGCAGCCACCGACGTGAAAGACGCGGCCGAGGATGCGGCGGGCACCGTGGCCGAAGGTGCCGCGGATGCGGTCGGAGCCGTTAAGGAGGGTGCCGAAGACGTGGCCGGCGCGGTGAAGGAAGGCGCAGAAGCCGCGGCCGGGGCCGTCCGAGACGGTGCTGATGCCGCGGCCGGAGCCGCCAAGAGTGCCGCCGAAGATGTCAAGGAAGCGGTGGACGGCGAGGACGAGAACTAGGCACCCCGGGTCGTTTGGATTCCGACGGAGAGCAGCAGTTCCTTGCTGCTCTTTTTTTTCCGACCGATCGGCAGCCATGGGCGATTCATCCTTTCACTCGCCTCCTCGGGCCGTCGTGCTGGATGGCTTCACACTGAATCCAGGAGACCTGTCCTGGCAAAAGCTGGCGGGCCTGACCCAGCTGACGGTGTATCCACGGACCCAACCGGCGGACGTCGTCACGCGGGCCTGCGAGGCCGAGATCCTGGTCGTCAATAAGATCGTGCTGGATGAGCCGACAGTGAAGCAACTTCCCCGTCTGCGGCTCGTGGCGGTCACCGCAACCGGCGTTGACCGCATCGATCTTTCCGCCGCCGAGAAACGGGGGATCGTGGTTTGCAACGGCCGCGACTATGGCAGCGATTCCGTGGCAGAGCACGTCTTCGCGCTGCTCTTGGCCCTCTGCCGCCGCCCGGAAGCCCACTCCCAAGCGGTCGCTGCTGGCGAATGGCAGCGCCGCCAGGATTTCACGTTCTGGAATTCCCCGCAGCGGGAACTTGCCCACCTGACGCTCGGCATTGTGGGCTGGGGGCGGATCGGACAACGCGTGGGCGAGATCGCCAAGGCGTTTCGGCTGAAGACGCGGATCGTTACCCGCGAAACAGGGGGCGCAGTGCCCCTTCAGGACCTGGTGGAGCAGTCGGACGTGATTACCCTGCATTGCCCCTTGACGGAGCAAACCCGTGGCATGATCCACGCCAAGGTCTTGTCCCGCATGAAACCAGGATCCTTCTTGATCAATACGGCACGGGGCGGACTGATTCAGGAAGACGATCTGGTACACGCCCTGATCCATGGCCCGCTCGCGGCCGCGGCGCTCGATACGGTGCAGGACGAACCGTTGTCTGCAACGCATCCGCTGTGTCAGTTGCCCAATTGCCTGATTACACCCCACCTTGCCTGGACCACCCGGGCTGCCCGCGAGCGTTTGTTGGCGCAGACCGAGGATAACGTGGCGGCCTTCCTCGCGGGACAACCACAGAATATCTGCCGGGTCCGCTAGCGCGCGTCTTGCACGGCCGTAGCCCCTGCATCACTCCCTCCCCTTACTTCATCGCGCCGCGCTTCACCCGTCCCGTTCCATTCGACTTGCTAGCATCGAAACACGTACTGACACGATCTGGCCCCAACTGCAACTCGCGGTGAGCGCTTCCCCGCTGTGAAAGCACCGGTCGAGTTCCTGCGGCCGGCCCATCGGCTTCCCTGCTGGCAGAAAACCGATCCTACAGCCGTTCTTTTCGTCAACCTTTGCCAGACTTTTTCAACTTGCGCAACAGGCACATCCGATACTACCGCAACAGTTACCAAGTCCCCTTGGGACGCGGTCCGTTTTGTGGAATTCGAGTCCATTCCTGTGGCGTTGCGCACCCATGCGACACAAACAACTTATCCTGTTCCTTTCGTGCGTGGCAATGCTCGGTGCCGTCCATCGGGCATCCGCGCAGCATTGGTACGAATACTCGCCGCCGCCTAGGGACTTTGACTGGCAGATCTTCGCCCCGGTGCAGGACAACCCACTGCTCTGCGACGAGCATCGTTCGAACGAAGGCTATTTCTTCAATTCCGAGCGTGGCCGGTTTTGGATCATGAGGCCCGAACGGGCCGCCATTGGCGTAGCAGGGCCTCCGGTTCAGGCTTATGCCGCCAGTTCCGTCAACTACATCTACGCCAACTTACCCAGCACGACGCTGGGAAATGGACTGGTAGGGCCCAATGCCACCAATTCCGCCCAGTTGGGGATCCGCTATCCCATCATTGGGACCGCCGCAGTCATCAATCAGTTCAACGCGATCGACGACGCCTACACGTCCCATGGCAACGGCTGGGGTAACCATTTCGCCGGAGGATGGGTCGAGGGAGACTATGGCTGGATGATGGAGTTCTACCAGGGGCTCGATCTCAACTCCTCTGACCGTTATGGTTTCGATGACAAGCGGCGTGACCAGCTGGGCGCCGCACAGGGGCTTCCCGGTATTGATGGTGTTCCAGACCCAGATGGTCCAGGGATCATTCTCGGACAGAATCCAATCGGGCCGGTCAACGGAATTCAGGCCATTCTCGGGATTGACGGCCTGCTGGAAGTGCCTGTGATCTTCAATGATCCCTTCAATCTGCTGCTGGGGTTCACCGACGACAACTTTGATCAGCTGCCCGACGATCTGAATGGCGACGGGCTGATCGACGACGACGACCTGGTCCGCATTGCCGTGATCTTTGATGACATGGAGGTACTGAACCAGACCAACGTCAACAGCGTGGAACTGATGGCCATTCGGCGGAAACAGCAGCTGCATGGCGGCGGCGTCGGCGAGGTATTTCTGGGATGCCGGTACCTCGAACTGGATGATCGCTTCAGCGTACTGGCCCGAGGGGGTACCCTGGCGGACACCAGCTGGTTCAATCATGCCCTCAACCGGATTGTGGGACCACAATTCGGCTTTCGCATCGCCAAGACCAGCCGGCGCTGGACCTCCACGATTCGTGGGAGGTTCATGGCCGGTGCGAACTTCCTCAGCGTGCGCCAGAACGGCATCATTGCCGACCACCTGGTCAACAATGCCGTGGGAGTCCCCTTGGCGCTCGGAGGAAACGCCTTCTTTCACCGCCTAAGCAATGAGAACTTCAGTCCGACAGGCGAGATCAATTATGGATTCGGACTCCAGCTGACGCGCTCCGTGACCTTTTCCGCCAACTGGATGGGAACCATCGTGGGAGGCGTCACGCGAGCGACCAACACGGTGGTCTATGATCTTCCCAACCTAGGCATCCGCAACAAACAAGAAGAAGTCTTCGTGCACGGCGTCACGGTTGGTATTGAGATCAACCGATAAGGGCGTCGTGCCGGTCTGGATTCGGCAAAAAAATGGCAGAGCTGGCTGCGGTTACGGTTGCGAGACGACTAGCAACCTTCGCAATTCTTCCAGCTCTTCCGTCAGCCGGAACCGAAGCGGGCTCTCCGGGCGAAGGTGCATCAGCAGTTCATCGGCCTTCTGCAGTTCCGTTTCGCTCAGCTGCGAAGCGGACACGAGCTTCTGAAAACTCCGCTGGACCTGAGATTCGGTAAGCACGTATGGACTCCCTCGAGGACACGAACCAGGACGCTTGAGGCAGACAACTCCTTTATCCTAGGAATTTGCGTGGGAATTGCAAGCACGCGCGGCTCTTGCCCCGTGGGTCTTGCGAAACGGGGCCTTGGTCCGCCAGAACATTCCAAGTATTTCCTAGGACCCAGCCGCGTGGCGATGAGGCGGTTTGGCGGTGTGCTGCCATCGAGTTGGCCGAGGTTCCGACCGCCGCGAACCCGAAGACAGCCCTTGCGTCGACGTAGGCCCCCCTGGCAGCCCTAACCGCGACCACTCTCGAGCCACGATCGCCACCGTCCTCCGAATCTGGTCTTCCGTGTGTTCCGAGGTGATAAAGAACCGTAACCGGACCCCCGATTCCTCCACGGCAGGGTACAAGATGGGGTGCGCCACAATCCCCTGGGCCAGAAGTCGCTGGGACAATTCCAGGGCCGCACGGGAATCCCCCACCATGATCGGCACGATGGGTGTCCCGCCGCTTCGGTGCGTATTCAGGCCTGCCTCGGAGGCGAGTTCCAAGAACAGACGTGCCCGATCGCGACAGCGAGCGACACGGTCCGGTTCCCGTTTCAGGGCCCGCAGGGCCTCGAGTGCCGCCGCGGCCACGGGGGGGGACAACCCCACGCTGTACACGAAACCGGGTGCCGTGTATTTCAACAGTTCGACCAGCGCGCGCGACCCCGCGATATACCCCCCGCAGCTGCCGAGCGCCTTACTGAGGGTCCCCATCCACAGGTCCACGGAACCTCGGTGGACGTCGAAGTGCTCGCCGATACCTCGACCCGTGGCCCCCATCGTTCCCAGGGAATGGGCCTCGTCCACCAGCAATAGCGCGCGATGACGATTCCGCAATTCCACGAACCTTGGCAATTCGGGAAAATCGCCGTCCATGCTGTAGGCCCCTTCGATCGCAATCAGGACGCGACGAAAACGCCCTCGGATCTGACCCAGGGTGCGATCGAGGGTCCGCCAGTCATTGTGGGGAAACGGGCGACGCTGTGCCCCGGATAACTGCGCCCCCTGAATAATGCTGTTGTGAGCCAGGGCATCATGCAGGATCAGGTCCTGTGGCCCCAGCAAATGGCCGATCGTGGTGACATTGGTCGCATGTCCGCCGACGAAGGCGATGGCGTTCTCGCATTCCAGGAAGTCCGCCAGTGCAGCCTCGAGTTCCGCATGTACCGGGCGCTCACCGGAGACGAGCCGACTGGCCGACACACTGGTGCCATAGCGGCGAATGGCCTCTTGGGCAGCGCTCGAAACGGCCGGATGCCCCGAGAGTCCCAGGTAGTTGTAGCCCGAGTACAACACCAGATCTCGGCCATTCCAACGTGTGGTATGACGTGATATCCCCTCAAACGATCGAAAATAGGGATTGGCGGCGCCGGCCTCGGCCACGGCGTCCGCTTCACGCCGCAGCTGCAAGTACTCGGGAAAACGATCCGGGCAATAGTGTTCTGCCGGGACCTCGCCACACGACGGCATGGCCAGATGGGGACGCAGCAAGTGTTCTCGGATCGCGTCTGCGACTTCCTGGCACGTCTCCATGGATGTCAAGGCTGCCTCGGGAAACACCCCGCCGAACCGGGCTTCCATGCGATTGACGATTTCCAGCCGCTGCAGCGAATCGAGACCCAATTCCACGATGCTTGTGTTCGGCTCGAGTCGCAGGGATCGGTCGCGGGCCACCTGGCGAACCGCATCCTTGACCGCCGCGAGGATATCCGCCGCCGAGGCCAATTCCTCTGGCACTTCCTCATCCCCCTCCAGGGTCCCCTCTTTCCCAGGGGCATCGGGCCGATGCATGCGGGTCACGAAGGCCCGGGACGCGGCCGTACCGTGCACGCGGTCAAGTTCCGACGACCACTCCGCGACCACCAACAGCGCTCGACTTAGATAACCGTCCCGGCAGGCGTGCCGCTGGATCTTGCCACTGGAAGTCTTGGGGACAGAGCCAGCGCGGATCAGAACGACGCCGTCGGGAACCAGGTCATGGTCCCCTGCCACGTTGCGCCGGATCGCTTCGATCACCGCGTCTCCATCACCCTGCGACGATCGTTCGACCTCACAGACAATCACCAGTCGTTCCCGCCGTGCCTCGTCCACGGCAAAGGCCGCCGACGTTCCCAGTCGCAGTGCGGGGTGCGATGTCTCGACCGTCCGCTCGATATCGTGCGGGTAGTACTTCACGCCTCGCAGAATGATCAAATCCTTGATGCGTCCCGTGACGAACAATTGTCCGTCGGACAAGAACCCCAGGTCGCCAGTACGGAGGTATTCGACACCATTGGGCTCTGCCAACTGGCCATGAAAGACCTCGTCGGTCAGCGCACGATCGCCATAGTAACCAATGCCGACACTAGGACTGGCCACCCAAATCTCGCCGATTTGGCCAGGGGGCACCGGGCGCCGCGCCGCGGGATCGACCAACATCAATTGAATCCCGGCTTCCTGGCGGACCAGTCCGGAACTGACGAGCTCCCGCGACTCCGCCGGCGCATCGGGGCTCGCGGCCGCAGCGGGCGGTTCCAGTTCCTGTCGGTGAAACCGGCGCACCACCGGGGCCGAACGGCGCGACCCGCCGGTCACCATGAGCGTTGATTCCGCCAGGCCATAACAGGGATAGAACGCTTCGGACTGGAATCCCCAGGACTTGAACCGCTCACCAAATTGACGCAGCGTGTCGGACCGCACCGGTTCGGCCCCGTTGAACGCCACTGACCAGCAGGACAAGTCCACTCCCTGCAAATCACGGTCGCTGACCTTTTTCACACAGAGGTCGTATGCGAAATTCGGCCCACCAGAAACCGTCACCCGATATCGGGAAAGTGCCTGCAGCCACCGGGCCGGCTTCTGCAGAAACGCCATGGGAGACATCAAGAAACTGTGCGAGCCCAAGTAGATCGAATGCAGGATTCCTCCGACCAGACCCATGTCGTGATAGGCGGGCAGCCACGAGAGACCGATATCCTGCGGCGCCGTCTCAAATCCGCGCCGAATGACCTCGCAGTTGTGCAGGATGTTTCCGTGCTTCAACATCACGCCACGGGGATTCCCTGTGGAGCCCGATGTGTACTGAAGGATGGCCAGTGAGTCTGCATCGACGCCTGGAAACGTCCAATCGTCGGCAAGCGACATGTCCATTTCGTCGGTGCAAATACAGGGCAACTGGTTCAGCGACTGAAGTCGCGAATCGTCACCTTCCAGCGACTTGCCGCCACTGACGGCCAGCGTCACCGACGCCTGGGCATCCCTGGCGATCGCTTCCAACCGTTGTGCGTTGCGATTCCGGCGCGGTGGAAAGACGGGGACGGCGACCACGCCGGCGTAAAGGCAGCCGAAGAGCCCCGCCACAAAGTCCAGGCCCGGTGGATACATCAGGAGCGCGCGCTGACCCGCCCACCCCTGGCGGCTGAGCCTGGTGGCTAAGGCCCGTGCCCGAAGGTCCAGTTCCCGATAGGTCTCGCTGCGACTGGCCCATTCGCCGTCGGCCAGGTAGGTAAAAGCGGCCTGGTCAGGGCGGTCGGTCGCCATGGCGCGCAGCAAGTGCACCAAATTGCCACGCGGCGCCGGCCCCGCGACGATGGGGGCTCGCGCCGAGGCTGAAGTCACGCCAAGCTGCGAAGGCATGCGCTCAACGTCCTCCCGTCGACCTGCTGGATCGCGGAATATCCCATGAAACTCAAGTTACCCAATTTTCCGTTACAACCGCCAAAAGTCGAGGCAAATTCCCCCCAAACCGGAAAATTAGGCCGATTGCCGCGGCCGGCACCCCGGAGACAGGCGATCCGAGCCAGGGCCAGATGTCAAATACAATTTCACACTAATTCCGATCGGCGCTGGATGTCCGCCGGCTTGTGGCAGAAGGGGCGACTCCCATTTGACTGCCGACCCGCGTCGACCTGTCGTAGGGATTTCGTTGAGATAACGTTTCAAAGCGGAAGTGTATGGGAATCGAACCCACCAAATGCGCGGTTCACGCACATTTCAACGGTTTTGAAGACCGCGGCGGCCACCAGGCACGCCCACACTTCCGAACGGAACTGCTTCCCATGAACCCGGTACCTACCCTGTACCGTGGCGCACTCACCGGTGTCCGCATTGCACGGAGATTCCGTAACGCGCCATCGCTCATTGGCCGTATAGGGGCTCAACGGATGAGACGGACATCATAGCGCGTCAGACGGCTGGGTACCAGTGCCGACCGAGCCGGAGTGGGGGCCTGGTTGACCATTCCAGCCCGTATACGCCACGCCACGAAACGCGGCCGGTTTCAGCCGATGATGGGTGACCATTCCACATCGATGCGAGCGTGGAGTCGATCTGCGATTTCAATCAGATCGTCTCGATCTCCGAGCAGCCCACGGATGGTGTTCTCCACCGGGATCGCGGACATATGGCAACATACGAGCAGATCACCGGAGACGTCCGTCAGGCAGGTTGCCCGTTGTCCCAGTGCCGCTTCGAGCTCGCCTTGCAGCAACTCGCATAGGGCATGGTCGGTTTCGGAAGCGATGATACTCCACTGTTGCAGGCCACCACTGGCCACCAGTTTGGGTGATGCGTTCTTGACGAGCATGGCCAGCTGACTGGCGTTGTGATCGATTTCGTCGGAATCACTGGCGGATGTGAGGGTGCGATCCAGGATCGACGTCATGACGGTCCGGCAAGCGACCTCCTGAATCGTGTCGGAGAATCCATCCCAGTCCTTTTCGCTGCCGGTCAGCAGTTGGGAGAGGCGGAGGCCGGATTCCAGGAACCTCTGGTCGAGCTGTTGATCCACGGCCACGACCCATTGGCTTACACTCGCCAGGGCCCAGTCCCGAAGTTCGAGGGCGTCGGAGGACCAGTCTCGCTCCTCGGGCAAGGGGACCGAGAGGGAGGCGATCTGTCGCACCCGGCGGGCAAATTCCGTGAGCTGCTGCAGGAGTTCGTCGGCCATCGCTTGTACGCACAGGAGGGCGGCCTCCACTCCCCGCAAGATGGCCCAGTGTTCCTCGCAGCGGGCGTAGGCCAGCCACGCTTCCCGGCGGCGCGTGGTTCCGTTGTCTCCACGGGTCGGTTTGCCGGTCGAGTCGGCTGCAGTCGCCCGCTGCAGACCTTCCGTCAGCTGGGCATTCAGCAGGGTGATTTCCTTTTGCAGTTCATCCCCCACGGTACCGATCCGCTGTCGGATTGATCGCGCCAATTCGAGCGCCGAGTGCACGCGGGGGCCGTGCACGTCCAGGATCCGAGACAGGCATTGTTGGAGCGAGCCGGCACGTTGCTCACCCAGCTGCCCTCCGACTTGCAACAGCTGAGATTCCAAGGGAAGAAACGAGCCCTGGCATTCCGACGCATCGGCGTGCCCCACAATTCTGCGAATGGTGAGGGCTACGTCGGCACCTCGCGAATGGCCGGTCGCCGGATCCAGTACGCGATCGAAGATGCGATTCCAATAGAGTTCCGGGGCTTCTCCCAGAAGCTGATGCGCATCGTTCCGCACGGCAGCGATCAAATCCTCCTTATCCAATTTCAAGGCCCGGAATACGCCGGAGGTCACTCCGACCAGGACCTCGTCTCCGACCGCGACATTGGAACTGAGGATCTCGTCCAATTCTGCTAATGACGACTTGCGTCCTGATGAGACGGGGAGTGGCTGGGAAAACCAGCTCTCCATCGTCTGATTCGCAACGTGTGCTGCGATCTTGCGAGGGAGCGCACCCAGTTCGCCCGTCAGGGACCGCAGGCCCAGTGATTCGATCGTTGCATAGGTGCGAGCCGTTTCCGTGCCGGTATTGAGCCGTGCTAACAGGTCTGCAGCCGGAGCGGCCGTTTCCCTGGCCAGGTAGTCCCCCAGGCACTTGACCTTGTCTCGATACTCAAATTCGTCCAGGTCGTCCCCCAAGTGTACGAGGCGAATTCTGGCAGGGGCGACGCGGGACGTCTCGAACGCCGGAATACCGCAATTGGGCTCGCCCGGATACCCCTGTGGAGACTGAAGCATGTCGCACAGTTCCCGCAGGTGTACCAGCGTGTTCGCCAGCGCCAGGTCTCGAGCCCCTGACCGCCTGGGGGTGCTGTGAATGAGCAGCAGTTCCACGCAATCGGGCTGCTGGCATCGCGCCATCTCGGTCCGTGCCGCGCAGGCCAGGTCAAAGATCGAACCGCTGGCCGTGCCGCCTCCGACGTGCCCGACGATGACGACTCGCGGCGCATTGGCCTGTACTTCGCGCTGGGTGCTTTCGGACGAGATTCGAACCGACGCCTCCTCGCGCATCACGTGCAGTGCCTGAGCAATCGCACTTTGCACACGTTCACAATGATCCACGAAGGCCAGGCGTCCCAAGGGCCGAATCCCTTCCGTCTTCATTGATCGTGGAATATTGAAGAGCCATCGGCGGCCCAACCATTCCAGCAAGCGACCGCTCCGCTCGCGGTATTCCGTCCCGGTCCTCAAGGGCAGGTGAACCCATTCTCCCATGCCCCAATGGACGTGGCGGCCATCCACGGTTCGGTTGAGGTCATCCGCGTCGGTATCGACTGCCAAGAACCGGAAGCAAGGCACGCGGGGCGTGTCGCATTGCCGTTCGGTCAGTCGTTCCCGTATTTCCGCGATCAATTTGATGGCGGTTCCACCCAGTCCAATGAACAAGGTTGGCCGTAGTGCGCTGGAGATCCCTTCCACAGAAAGGGGGGGAAGAACGCGAATCTGGTTGGGCAAGGGGAGTTCGGAAGCCCGGTTCCCGGAGTTGGCAAATACCGAGGCCGTGGCGACGGTGGTACTTTGCCCATCCTTGGAGGGGAAAGCGGGGACGCCGGTAGCCGCGATGCTCCTGGGTCGTACCGACCCCTTCTTGGCCACATCCCGCAGATGGTCGACGAGGGCCCGGCAATTGTGATACCGCTGATCCGGGTTCTTCGAGAGGGCCCGCGCAATCACTGGCTGGTCCAGCCTGGGGAGCAGCGCCAGGTCGGGGGCTCCTTGCATTTGTTGGATGGCGATCTGTGCAGGCGTGCGGCCATCGAAGGGCGGTTTGCCGGTCAAGAGTTCCTGGTACATGACTGCCAGGCTGTACTGATCGCTGTGCCGATTCGGGCGTCCTTCGAAGAGCTCGGGTGGCGCGTACAATGGTGTCAGGCCGCCCACGATCGAAACATTGGTATCGTGAAGGTCCTTGACGAGGCCAAAGTCCGCCACCTTCACGCGGCCCCCTACCAACAGCAGGTTTTCCGGTTTGACGTCGAGGTGCTGTAGGGAGTGGCGTTCGAAGAGATAATCCAGGCCGTCGGCGGCGTCGCAGAGGTGTTGCAGCAGTTCATCGCGTGGAATGCCACAATGGCCGTCCCGCCGGTGTTCGTTGAAGCGATCTCGCAGGCTCATGTCGGCCAGTTCGGTCACCACGACGAGCTGTTCATCCACCAGCTCAATGCGCTCCAGCGAAAGGAGCATGGGGTGGCGAATCTGCTTGATGCGTTCGAGTGCCTTCAGTTCCCGCGCGGCCCTGGCGTCCGACAAGTGACCGAACACGATCTTGACCGCCTTGAACAGGCCGCCCGGGGCGTCTGCTTTCCAGACCTCACCATAGCCTCCCGCACCCAGTCGCTCCCTCAGGACGTACCCGGGAATGGGTTCTCGCGGCGCAGCGGCGGGCATGGGACAGGTGGCGTTCGGGAGACTCGACATAATGCTTGGCCTAGCTGGCAAGAACATTGGTGAAATAGCTGGCGACGACGCGGTCAAAGTATTCCGGGAGCATTTCGAACGGTTTCCCCGTGTAGACGCAATAGTTGCGCACTTGGCGCAACAGGTCTCGAGGATGACACCGCCGCAGGGGGCGATGCTGAGGTTCATAATGGCTGCTGAGGAGATACTCGACTGCCTCGGGCCGGAAGTCACACCCCATCGAAGCAGCGCACAGACGAAACAAGCGATGGAACTCGTCTGGCTGGGGATCCACCACCTCGATCTTGTACGGAATGCGGCGGAGGAAGGCCTCATCCACCAGTTGATTCGGATCGAGATTGGTGGAAAAGATGATCAGTTGATCGAATGGCACCTTGATCTTTTTTCCCGTAGCCAGCGTCAGGAAGTCATGGCGGTTTTCAAGCGGGATGATCCAGCGATTGAGCATCTGTTCCGGGGCCACGCGCTGACGACCGAAATCGTCAATCACCAGACAGCCGCAGTTACTCTTCATCTGGAGAGGCGCCTCGGAAATATTGGCGACCGGGTCATGGCGGATTTCCAGGCTGTCCATGGTCATCTCACCACCCACGACGACCGTGGGCCGCCGAACCTTGATCCAGCGCTGATCGTGATCTCGACCGGTCAACAGACCGTCCTGCCGCCGCTGTACGGGTTCATGATAGGAGGGATCGAAGACCTTAATGATCTGTCCCGATTCCATCACGGTGTGCGGGATCCAGACTTCCTGTCCGAAACACATGGTGATGCGTTTGCCCAAGGTCGATTTGCCGTTGCCCGGCGCACCATAGAGGAACATGCCGGCTCCGGAATTGATGGCCGGGCCCAGGGTATCCAGGAGCCCCTCGTCGATCGTGATGCCTTCCAGGGCCTGGACCAGCTGTTCCCGCTGGGGTGTCTCTGCCGCGATCGACTGCGCTTCCACGGAAAGGACGTAGTCGGACAATGTCACCGGCGCGGGCCCGACATAGCTGCACGAACGCAACATGGGTTGCGTTTGGCGAACCCCGCCTTCGGTCAGGGCATAGTAATAGTCATTGAAGGGGGCCGACCCCGCATGGACGACGAGCTGACGATTCCGCAGGGATGCCAGTAGGGGTTCCAGCACTCGAAAGGGTAAACACAAAGCTTCCGCCGCGCCGCGACCATGCTTGGTGCCGGTTTGGCTCAACAGCTTCAAGACCAGCTGTTCCACAAAGGGAGATGCCAGCCCCGCGTCATCCAGGGTCTTCGGCTCGGATGGATAAAACGCATCATCCGACAGCAGGGACGATAGCAGGTTGTTTTCCAAATCCAGAGTCTCGTAGCTGACCATGGAGGTTTGACCTCATGACGGTAAGGTTAATCAACGTGCAACCGTAGCTTGTACAACGCGGGAGGGTCCGATGGGCACTCGGCCACACCCCTCGATTGCCGGGAATCGGCAAGTACAGGCAACATGGCTCGCACCTTCGATCCGATCGCGCCGATCGGCACACGTGTCGTTGCCCGCCTATCCGTTTCGCGAGTGGACGCAATCTGGACCGACTCTCGATCCCGTGCATTTCCTCTGATCTAGAGTTAGAGCGGGTCCCCAGGAGTTCCATGTCATCATGAGTCGTCCGAACAGATCACCCGCCTCCCATCGATCCGAGTCGAATACGGCCTGGTTCCTGGTGGGAAATTTCGCCGGCGACCGCGAGCAACGCCATTATCCCATCCGCGTCTTCCCGTATGTGATTGGACGCCGCACGGACGTGTCGCTCTGCCTGCCGTTCCAAACCGTTTCGGGCGTTCACGCCGAGATCGATGTCAGTGAGGAAGGGATCTTCCTGCGAGACCTCCACAGTACCAATGGAACCTTCGTCAACGGCCGCCGCATTTCCGAGACCACCTATTTGACTCAGGGCGACCTGATCCAGCTCGCCGATGTGGCATTGCGGATCCAACGGCAGGATTCGACGCAGAACACGCAGACGCTTGAAGAGGATGTTTGCGACCAGGCCCTGGCCTTGGTACAGTTTGACAAGTTGATGACTGAGCGGCTTGTCACGCCGAATTACCAGCCCATCATTTCGCTGGCTTCGACCGAGACGCTGGCCTATGAAGTCGTGGGCCGCAGCGCCCTGTTTGGCGTCGAGACGCCCAGGGCCATGTTTCGAGCTGCGGAGAAGCTCAACCTGGAAGTGCCCTTGAGCAGCATGTTGCGGTGGGAAGGCGTCGTCCGCAGCCTTCAGTTCCACACGCCGCCACACCTGTTCGTCAACACGCATCCCCGGGAATTGGCCCAGCCCGGCCTGATCGAATCGCTCCACGAACTGCGTAAGGTCACTCCCGACCAGAAAATCACACTGGAAATCCACGAGAATGCGGTTTCCGGCGCGAGCGTGCTTCGCAACCTGAAATCCGCGTTGCGGGAACTGGCCATCACCCTGGCCTACGATGACTTTGGTGTGGGGCAGGCACGACTCAACGAGATGGCGGATGCCTGTCCCGACTACCTGAAATTCGACATCAGCTTGATTCGGGACCTGGACAGCGCCAGTGAAAAACGGCTGCAGATGGTGGAGCGACTCGTCCACCTCGGTAAGGAAATGGGTGCCGTCACGGTGGCCGAGGGAGTCGAGACGCAAGGGGAAGCCAATGTTTGCTGCCAACTGGGCTTTGAGCTGGGCCAGGGATTCCTCTTTGGCCGACCTGCGCCGGTACACCACGCCATGGCGCGTTAGTGCGAGTCGCCCGCATGTGTCGCGCGTGCCATGCCGTGTTTTCCGGTCGCAAACGACGAAGTATCCGCTAACGACCTGGAAGCCCCGTGCTCGTCGACTCGATGCCGCCGCCACTCCCTTGGGATCGCAGGAACGGGCGCACGAATCGGTTCGGATCGCCCTATCCATGAAGTACCGACCGGAAGTTCGTCCTGGCGAGAGCGTATGATGGATCTCACACGGCAGCCCGCTGTCGCAGCGCTATGAGAAGCCGCTGCATATCGTCTGGCACCGGGGCTTCGAAACATATGCATTCCCCCGACACGGGATGCCGCAGCTGCAGGCCTTGAGCATGCAGGGCCTGACGATCGATGAGGACCTCGTTTCCTTCTTCGCCCAGGTCACGCCGGAGCAGAACCGCATGACCACCGTAAAGGCGGTCCGCCACCACGGGACACCCCAGATGTGCCAGGTGCAACCGGATCTGATGGGTGCGTCCGGTGTGGGGTTGGACGCGTAGCCGTGCATAGCCCATCAGACGCTCGTCCACCTGATAGTCGGTGATGGCGGGTCGACTGGTGGGATGGTTCGCTCGAATCGCCATGCGCTCACGGTGATAGGGATGCACGCCAATGGGCAAGTCGATTCGATCGCAGTCGCGATCGGGCATGCCCCGGACAATGGCCAGGTACGTCTTCACGATTTGTCGTTGCTGAAACTGACGGGCCAGTGCGGCATGGGAGGCATCGGTCTTGGCCACGATGAGCACGCCGCTGGTGTCGCGATCCAGGCGGTGGACGATCCCCGGTCGGGTAGGTCCACCGAGGGAACTCAAGGACTGGCAATGATGGGCCAGGCCACTCACCAGGGTGCCGGACCAGTGGCCCTTGGCCGGATGCACGACCATTCCGGGCGGCTTGTCGACGACCAGTAGGTGCGCATCTTCGAAGACGATTTTCAGCGGCATCGGTTCGGGTCGCGGGCCCGATTCCGAATCGGGCACGGACTGCACGCACACGTGTTGCCCCACGCGCAGTCGCTGGGCGGCTCGCGCGGGACCACCATCAACGGTCACATGGCCCCCGTCGATCGCTCGCTGCAGATGGGACCGGCTGAATTGCGGCAGCACGAGGGCCAGGATGGAATCCAGCCGTTGGCCCGACTGGCTGGCGTCGATCGTGACCAGCCGCGGGAAGCCGAACGTGTCGGCGGCGCTATTCATCGCTGGGTGGCGAAGTCCCCGATTCGGGTGGCTGCAGGGGGCCGAACGACTTTTCCAGTTCTCCCCGCTGCAGCGCATCCTTGTCCGGTAACAGCAGGTCGGACGCCTTCAGATCGTCGTAGACCGTGGGTGGACTGGGCGTCGCACCCCCCAGAACCGGGTTCGCGGGAAGTTCCGCTTTTTGTTTCGCGTACCAGGTGGAGAATTCCTGCGTGTCCGGCATACCCAAGAACTTCAGTCGATAGCGGGCGATTTGGGTGTAGGCCGCACCATCCTTGGCATCCGCCAGAAGGGAGTACTGTTCTTTGGCCTGATCGAGTTGGTTCATGGCTTCATGGGCCTGAGCCAACCCCAAGAGCAATTGCGGCCTCAGGAATGGATCGCTTCTGCCCAGGTTCAATGCCGATTGGAAGTCCTCGCGCGCCAGCTTGAGGCTTTCCATGGCTTCGCCGCGGTCGGTCAGCAGCGAACGGACGCCGTTTTCCAGGTTCAAGATGCCCGCGGCCTGCAGTGCACGCGCAGCCGCCGGATACTGCCGATACCGTTCGGCCACATCACGCAAGTCTTGAATGTCACCCGCCTGGAGTGCCCGTGTGAATTCGCTCCAGCTGCTCGCCAGGTTCCGTTGGCGATACACCCTTAACAACGACATCGAGCCCCACAGCACGCCGGCGAAAATCAGCAGTCCACCGAGCGCGGTTAGATACTGTCGGTGCGAAGGCACGTAGGTCGACAGCCACTGGGCGAGCTCATTCTGCTGCAATTCGTGTCGTCGTTCCGTCTTCATACGGGAGTCCCTGAACGTCGATGGGAGGGCCACACTGCCGGAGCCGAAAGTATAAAATTCCGCGGCACGGGGCGTCAAGGTTGGCCTCCGTCGCCGCGGCGCTCGACAAGGAGCCATTCCGCGCCTAGCATCAGACATATGAAGCGAATCCTGCGTTGGTTGATCGTGCTGGGTGTCCTCGGAGGCGTGGCGGCCGTGGCCGTCCCCCGTGGACAGGCATATTGGAAAGAGCGAAACCGCCCGAAATTCAAGACGGACCTGGTCAAGCAAGGATCCATCAAGTGGGAAGTTCGCACCACGGGGACCGTGCAACCGGTGCGAAAAGTTACCATTGGCGCCTTCGTTTCCGGCCCGATCGAAGTCCTGGCGGACTACAACGATTGGGTCGAAAAGGGACAGCGTCTGGCCAATGTGGACCGCCGCATCTACGAGGCCGCGGTGGGCCAAAGTGAAGCGGCATGGTACACCGCGCAGGCGGAAGTGGAACGGGTCAAGGCGACGTTGCAGCAGGCCATTAATGACGAACGTCGCGCCCTACGCTTGCGTGAAATCAACGAAGACTATCTTTCCGACAGCGAAATGGACCAGTTCCGCTTCGCACGCCAGGGGCTTGAAGCACAGCTGAAGGTGGCCCAGCTATCCGTCGACCAGGCGCAAGCAAATCTCGACAACGCGAAACTCAATCTGAACTACACTCAGATCGACGCGCCCACGTCGGGGTACATCATCGACCGAAAGATCGACTCGGGTCAAACCATTGCCGTCCAGTTTCAGACTCCCGAACTCTTTGTCATTGCGCCCGAAATGAACAAACGCATGTGGGTGCACGCCAGCGTCGTCGAGGCGGACATCGGACACGTGATTCGCGCCAAGCGGGAAAATCGTCCGGTCCATTTCACCGTGGACGCCTATGAGGACAAGCTGTTCCAGGGGACCATTCGCGAGATTCGTCAGAATCCCACCACCAGTCAAAACGTGGTGACGTACCCGGTCATCGTCGAGACCCCCAACAAGGATTTGATGCTGATGCCGGGTATGACCGCCAATCTCTCCTTTGAAATCGAAAGTCGGGAGGACGTACTTCTGATCCCGGGCGCGGCGATTCGCTTTCTTCCCGACAAGAAACTGGTGCGAGACGAAGATCATGCCGTGCTGGAAGGAACGTCTCGGGATCAAGAAGTAATCGGCAGCCGTTCGGCGTCGGATCGCGTCACTGCCAACCTCGCCCGCCGAAGCCGCCATCTCTGGGTGCAGGAGGGTGACCTGTTGCGAGCCATTCCCATCGAGTTCGGGATCTTCGATGGCCGGTATTACGAACTGGTGAAAGGGGATGTGAAGGCGGGTCAAACCTTGGTGTGGGACGTGGAAAAGAAATGAACCTTGCCTTGATTCTGCGTGTTGCTCTGCGCGCCCTGGCGAAGAACAAGATGCGGGCCGGACTCACCGTTCTAGGTGTTGTGATTGGCATCGCCGCCGTGACCACCATGGTCTCCATTGGCCAAAGTGCCAGTCGATTGGTGCAGAACGAATTCGCTGCGTTTGGCTCCAACATGCTCATCATCTTTCCCGGCAGCCAGACCGAAGGGGGAGTCCATCAGGGGGCCGGCAAAGAACCCACCCTGACGCCCGAGGATTGCGATGCCATCGGAAATGAATGTCCTTCCGTGGCGGCCGTTTCGCCACTCGTGTTCACAAGCGGCCAGCTCGTCTTCGGCAACGCGAACTGGTCTCCCAGGGAGCTCAAGGGGGTCGGACCCGGGTACATCAATGTCCGGGCCTGGCGGATGCGGCGCGGCGCGCCCTTTACGGAACGCGACGTCGCCTCGGCGACTCAGGTCTGCGTCATTGGTCATACCGTGGTGCGTGAATTGTTTCAAACGATGAATCCGGTGGGAGAAACAGTCCGAATCGCCAACATCCCGTTTCGCATTGTGGGAGAGCTGGAGGAAAAAGGAGCGAACATGTTGGGGGAAGATCAGGACGACGTGGTGCTGATTCCCTACACCACACTGGGCCAACGGATCCAGCAGATGCGATTTCGCAACGTGCAGGCGGCCGTGGCCTCCGCCCGATCGGCCGATGTGATGAAGCAGGCGGAAGAGGAGATACGGCAACTGCTCATTGAACGACATCGGATCGCCCCCGGCAATCCGCTCGATTTCACCGTTCAGAACACCACCGAGATCGCGAATGCGTTCGGCGTGGTCACGGGCGTGATGACGCTGCTCTTGGCCTCCATTGCGGCGATTTCGCTCCTGGTCGGCGGAGTGGGAATCATGAACATCATGCTCGTTTCGGTCACGGAACGGACCCGCGAAATCGGGATTCGGATGGCCGTCGGCGCGGCGTCCAAGGATATCCTCAGACAATTCCTGGTGGAGGCTATCGTCCTCTCGGTGATTGGTGGCCTGATTGGATTCAGCCTGGGGGTCGGCGCCTCGATGGGGCTGACTCACGTGATCAACCGGTTCACCCCCACCAAGTGGCCCGTGATCGTATCGCTTCCAGCGGGCGTCTTGGCGGTGGTCTTTTCGGCGGCGGTGGGGATGTTCTTTGGCTACTATCCGGCGCGGCGGGCCAGCCGGCTCGATCCGATCGAGGCGCTGCGCTACGAATGAGCGGGCGGGCCATGGCATCGGCCAGCATCTCGGCACTCGCCACGACCCAGCACATTATTCGCCGGAGCGATTGGCCGGCATAACGGGTGGCAGCCGCAACATCGTCGGCCGCGCGTCGGGCGAGTCCGAGTCGCTACCTGGGGGACGCGGTAATTCCTGACGCTCCCCGCCCTGCCCCTCGTTCGGCGCCGGCGCCGCTGAAGTTTTCGATCGCTTCTTGGGCTTGGGCACGGGGGACTGAAGTTCGAAGGCCTCTTCCGCAGGTTGGTCCCCCTCGCCGTACCGGGGAGCGGCAGGGGAAGGTGGTTGTGCCTCGGGATAGCACGGACACTCTCCCAACAATTTGGGGCCAATCGAGGCGTAACGCTCTTCCAGAAAATGAATGCCGTGCTCTTCCAGGATGGTGCCGGTAACTCGCGCGAGTCGTGCCAGCTCGGAATTGAATTGCGACACGGAGAGGGCTTCATTGCTGACGGCGTTTCCCCAATCGGTGACGGCTTGCAGCACATTGAGGTAGATGATCCGATCGGTCGGTACGCCGCCGGCGCGAAAGACCTCGAACTGGCGCTTCAGATTCAGGAGCGCAGCCTTTCGCACAGCCTGAAAGGCCTCGTACTGAGCAAAGAACTGGTCGAGATTGCGAAGGCTTCGTGCGACTTCGTGCGTGGCTGCGTGGACCGACTGCTGCAAATTCGCTTTGTCGCGGGCCAGCAATAACTCGACCTGCCGCAGGGACGCGCGACCCGAACGGAGGCCGAGCGGAACGTCGAGCACCAGCCCCATCTGCCAGTCCGCGAACTGCCCAAACTGGGTGGAGATGTTGTCTCCTGACGGTGTATTCCCTCGCAGGCCATTCCAGCGATAGAGTGCGGTGGCATCGACCTGGGACTGGGCGTTGTTTTCCGCCACCAACAGTCGCTGGCAGTCTGCCTCGAGGATCAACTTGGCTTGTGCGATATCCGGGCGATTGGCTTCCGCCGCGTTGACCAGGGACTGCAGGTCGTGATCCGACCGATCCAGGGTTGGTTCTGTGCTTGGCACGAAATGGATGTCACAGCCTGGCGGTAACCCCAGTGCGTTCAGCAGGGCTTCCTCCAGGTTGATCAGGTCAGCTTCCGCCGAGATCAAGGACGCCCGGAAATTGGCGAGTGAAACTTCCGCCTGGGCAGTGTCCCCCAGGTCGCCTCGCCCCGCCTGCAGCTGCGCGTGGAAGAAATTGTAGGCATACTGCAGCTGTTCCACCTGTTGATGTCGAGCCCACACCGTGGTGCGGGCCGAAACGATATTCCAGTAGGCCTCGATCACGCTGCGGATCTGTTCCTGGACCGAATCCTTAAGCTGATAAAAGCTCCGCTCGGTGTCGATCTTGGCAATCACAATGGGTGCCTGGTTGACGTCCACACCCCGCCCACGGAGCAGCGGCTGGGTGTAGCTCATCGTGACGGCCGTTGGATATTGCGGGTCGAGGGGTGCCAACGTGCCGATCGGGTTGGTGGGATTGGTTGCGTAGCCGATCCGGCCTGTCCCGCCGCCGGGTTTGGTTTGCGCCAGATTGGCTGCACGGGTGTTGGACTGCAGGGAAAATCCTTCGATCGTGGCACCACTCGGGTTCAAGGGATCAAACACCCCCTGAGGTGACTCCACGCGCGACAGGCCCGATTCCAGATTGAGCACGGGATCGAATCGCCCCCTGGCGACGTCGACCGCCGTGTTGGTGATGGCCGCATCGTAGACCGTGCTGCCGCTGGATACGGCGGTAGTCCCGGCAACGATTCGGATCACCTCGTCATTCTGCAATGCGAGCTGGATTGCCTCATCGAGCGACAGAAGATACGTAGGCCGGTCTGCGCCAGGGTGTTGCACGGAAATGTCCCGAGCCACCGTGGGAGTGCGTTCGCGGCAGAGGCGATCCGGCGAGCGATACTGCAGGCTCCGCTGTTCGGGACGAATGCACGCCACGGGCTCGCAGGCAGTCAGCGGAGGGGCCTGCGCACGAACAGCCGGTGACCCGGCGCCGTCAACGGCTGCCAGCATGAGCACAGTCCATACGATCCGCATGGATTTGCTCATCGGTATAACCCGTACAAGAGCTGCGACCGAACCCCATGCTAGCTGGCATCCGATTCGCCGTTTGGGACATGCTGTACCGCTTGGATGGCCTGGGTAAAATCGCGCGTGTCGATTCGGACCTTCCCGTCGCATAGCACCACGATGCGCCGGGCAAATGAATGATAGGAAATTTGATTTCCGGTAGGAACTTGCTGGCTGCTGATTTACCCTCACCCGCCGTGAGGCGATGGTGCCAGCGGGAGCCCAATGGCACTTTCTTTGTCGCAAATGTCCGGGGGCCTGGCAGCGGAGCGGCGCAAGCCGCCCGGTTTTTTGCGGTATTCCTTCATCAACGTACCGGACGGCTTGCGCCGTTCCGCTACCAAAGCAAGTGGCATTGAGCGGGAGCCAGCCGCTTGCCGCTCACCCTCCACCGGTTCGGACGGTTCCGCGGTCCTCCTTTTCCGCACGCCGCGGCTCTTATTCGAATACCAACTGGCGTTTAATAGATCCGCCCAAGGAGCAATGTCAGTTCGTCCGCAAATCTACTCCAGTCGGATTGAGTTAGGGTCCGATTAAGTTGCCCGTTTACGTAGAGCCTGTGGCGGGTCACCAATTGATCATACGCCGCGAGCCACGTTGCGGACGGCGAGTTAACCCCGCCACTCGGGGCGCCCGCTCCTTGTTGCGACCCTGGCCAGCTCCTCCAGGAGGAAGCAGAGTTGCCATTGTCAAAATCGAATGCGAGCTGCAATCCCACCGGCGTAAACGGAGCCAAGCCAAGCGCGGTGCTCACTTGGTCCGCCGTTCCCTCAAATCGGTTCTTGCCCTGACGCTTGATCCCCGCGTTTGACGGATCACCGCATTGGTTAATTGCACTGTTGGTAAAGCCGTATCCAACGAAGTCGATCACTCCGCTTGTCGCGACTCCCGGCGTGAACTCGTTCGACTTGCGATAAATGTCGTATGATTCGCGAGAAAGCACCGTGTCCAAGTCAACGATCGCGAGATCATATCCGGCACGAGTTCCTCCTTGCTGGGTGTACGACGGATGGAGTGCAAGATCATTATTCGCGTTGCCAGTCCAGATCGTGAACGGATAACTCGCACTGGGATTCTCGAAGCGCACGGTCCATGTACGATTTGTAAAGCCGACGCCGTCGTAGAAAATATGTGCGGCAGAAAGCACGTGACGACCAGACGGAACCAGTGAAGCGGTCCCCCTCAGCTCATCGAACTCATTGTAAATGGCGGCAACGCCAGGAAAACTTGACGTCGGTGGTACCGGGTTTCCCACGAGCCCGGCTACCAGTAAACAGCGAGGCTCCAGCTTCTCAAAGCCCAGCCTGCCCCCCCCTCATCGCATCCCCAACCGACCCAGATTGCGCGGTTTCATCAAACACCTCCCTTTTGTGAGTGACGATTCGACCTATGCGTTGCACCGATATGGCGCCCAGCGCCATCAGAACTGCGATCCAGGAATTAGTTCGAATCAACGGTTCCGGAACAACCAAACCAAATTGAAGGTGGTCAATCTCGAACAGGTCCTCACGGAGAGTACGGCGGTAGTAGTTAGTGATGTAGACATACCGAAACGGAACTCCAGTCACGAAACCAACGAATCGGTCTCTTGACGTTTCCCCGTCATGAATCATCCCCATGTCTGAAAAGAAGTACTCTCCCCCGATAACGTTGAAGTTGTCATCGCGTGCACCAAGTGTGACGTAGCTACCCGGTACTCCGTCGGTCCACACAAATCCGAAGGCGTTTGGCACGAAACCCAACACATTGTGGTCGAACGAGAGATCGACGTACGTGATGTGCGTCAGCGGGTTTGTAAAATTGACGAGGTGACTTGTGGGTACCAGCGAATGCCCATTTTCCCCCCGCCCGTCCAGCAAACCATCGTCCATGTCCACGGAATCTGTGGTCGTGCCAGGGGCACGAATCACATACGGGGTCGCCGAAACGCCAGCCGGCAGGTCCCAGTCACCGTCCTCAAAATTCTCGAGAAAGAACGTGGAACCCATTCCGCTCATGTCGAATGGGCTATCGCTCTGACTGAGATAGGGTGTCGGTCCGAGGAACGTGACCTGGGCCCATGCGCTCGTCGGCACTCCCAAAATGAGGACCACACAAGATCGCGTTAGAAGTCGCCGAAACATTACGTCTACCCCAACCAATCGGTGCAGCATGAACCAACCTGCACCATGTACCGACCGAAACGAAAGCCAAGCGACAACGCCGCGCGAATCGCTACGTGCCAGTACCAGGCCGTCCCTCGGACCGCACCTGACGCATCGAGCCACCGACCGATTTTGGGCGAGGTCCCCGCTTGCACTCGATTGATTCAGCCTAACGCTTCGCGGGACAAAGTCAATTTGGGCTGGAAGGTGCCGCACCGCAACATCTGCATGATGGAAGATTTGATTTCCGGTGGGAACTTGCTGGTTGCTGATTTACCCCCACCCGCCGTGAGGCGACGCTGCCAGCGGGAGCCCAAGGGCACTTACTGTCTCGCAAATGTCCGGGGGGCCTGGTAGCGAAGCGGCGCAAGCCGCCCGGTTTTTTGCGGTATTCCTTCATCAACGTACCGGACGCCTTGCGCCGTTCCGCTACCAAAGCAAGTGGCATTGAGCGGGAGCCAGCCGCCTGCCGCTCACCCTCCACCGGTTCGGACGGTTCCGCAGTCCTCTTGTTCCGCACGCCGCGGCTCTTGTTCGAATTCCAGCCATGAACAACCTTCAGTCGGTGCCCACGCACGCGATGAGAACCCTTGGCCGGAATGGGTTGTGTGAACTCCGCCAGAAAGTCCAGCGATGAGAGGATCTGAGAGTTGCGTTTCGGCCCGTTTTGCAGACCGTCTCCCGCGGGTTCGGGGACCCGGCGAGCGATACTGCAGGCTCCGCTGTTCGGGACGGATACACGCCACGGGCTCGCAGGCAGGCAACGGAGGGGACTGCGCACGAACAGCCGGTGACCCGGCGCCGTCAACGGCTGCCAGCATGAGCACAGTCCATACGATCCGCATGGATTTGCTCATCGGTATAACCCGTACAAGAGCTGCGATCGAACCCCATGCTAGCTGGCATCCGATTCGCCGTCTTGGACATGCTGTACCGCTTGGATGGCCTGGGTAAAATCGCTCGTGTCAATCCGGACCTTCCCGTCGCGGAGCACCACGATGCGGCGAGCATGCCGCGCCACCTCCGGGTCGTGCGTGACCAGGATCATCGTGATGCCGTCCCGCTCGTTTAGATCGCGAAATAGCTCCATGACTTCGCGGCTGGTCCGCGAATCCAGGTTCCCGGTTGGTTCATCCGCCAGCAGGATCGACGGTCGATTGACCAGGGCCCGCGCGATGGCAACCCGCTGTTGCTGTCCGCCGGACAACTGACCTGGATGATGGTGCATGCGGTCCCCCAGCCCCACCCGCTGGAGCATTTCCACGGCACGCTGATGTCGTTCGCGAGCCGACGTGCGGCGGGAATAGAGTAAGGGCAATTCCACATTCTCCGTGGCCGAGGTGCGGGCGAGCAGATTGAAATTCTGAAACACAAATCCGATCCGCCGGTTCCGCAGGTGCGCCCGCTCGTCTCGCGACATCGTCGCGACTTCTTCGCCGCCCAGGCGATAACTGCCACGGGTGGGTCGATCGAGGCAACCGAGCGTATTCATGAGGGTCGATTTGCCCGAGCCGGATGGCCCCATCAGCGCCAGGTACTCACCTTCCTCGATATCGAGGTCCGTGGATCGGAGTGCCTCGACCTTTACCTCCCCCAGGTCGTAGGTCTTGCCAATCCCTCGGAGTTCAATCAATGGCATGGGATGCCCCTGAGAATCACATGGTACCCAGCAGTAGCCCGCGCAGATCGCGGTGGACCTGTCCACGCGTCACCACCTGATCACAGCCGGCGAGTCGAGCTGCCCGCAGTTTCTCGACCTGCACGTGCGGGCCAAAGGCCACGATCCGGCCCCGCGGGACAAGGACCTCTCTCATCGTATCCACGACACGGGCCTCCAGCGGACCACCGTCCAGGTCCACGAGAATGATATCCGCGGCATTCGCCGCACAGGACGCTCCCACGTCGACGGGCGACCGCACCAGGGTTGTCTCCATGCCCAACCCGTGACAGCCATGCTCCAACATCGAGCCGGTGGCCAAATCTCCCGTCACAATGACAACACGCATACGTCCACGGCCTTATTCCAACGCATCGGTGCGCGGGTTAAATCGAGCTGCCTGACACGGCTCGGCCAAGCCACTCTGTGAGCCAAGTCCAATTACGGTTCTCACCCCGTCGTCCTTGGGAACGCGCTCCGTATCTGCTAAATTGCCCAGTCCGCATCCATTGTCGGCGATGGATGGGTTCCCTACTATCTGTCCGTGGAGCACCCCATGACGATCAACCTTCCCCGCACCCTCGCCATGGGGGGCACCTTACTATTGCTAGGATCCTTTGGAATGAGCACCCGCTTGCGCGCCGATGAAGGGATGTGGCTATTCAACGATCTGCCCCGGGAGATGCTGAAGTCGGCTCACGGCTTTGATCCCACCGAGGAATGGGCGCGGAATATCATGTTGGCCTCGGTCCGCTTCAATTCGGGAGGATCCGCTTCGTTCGTATCGAGTACCGGGCTCGTGATCACCAATCATCATGTGGCCTCGGACACGTTGTACAAGATCTCCACCGCGGAACACAATTATCTGGAAGATGGCTTCTGGGCGCGGACACCTGCCGACGAGGTCCGTGCCCCCGACTTGGAGCTCAACCAGCTGGTCTCCATCGACGACGTCACGGACCGCGTCAACGAAGCCGTGCCGGCCTCCTTGAAGCCGGCCGAAGCCTTCAAGGCACGTCAGGCCGCCATGGCCAAGATCGAAGGAGAGTCGCTCAAGGCCACAGGCCTGCGCAGCGATGTCGTCACCCTGTTCGGTGGAGCCAGATACCACCTCTATCGCTACAAGAAGTATACCGACGTACGGGTTGTCTGGGCCCCTGAAGCGGCCATCGCCTTCTTTGGTGGGGATCCCGACAACTTCGAATTCCCAAGGTACAACCTGGACGTATCCATCTTTCGCGTCTACGAACAGGGAAAGCCTGCGAAGGTCGACCAGTTTCTCCGCTGGTCCAAGAACGGGCCTGCCGACGGCGAGCTCGTCTTTGTCTCCGGCAATCCAGGAAACACGCAGCGGCAATTCACCACGGCCGCACTGAAATACCTGCGGGATCATCGACTGCCTTATGTGCTCGATACGCTTCGTCGCCGCGAAATCATGTTGCAACAATTTGGTTTCGAAGGGGAAGAGCAGGAACGCCGAGCCCATGACGACCTGTTCAGCGTCCAAAACTCACGCAAGGCCTACACCGGGATGCTGCAGGGTCTGCAGAACCCGGCCTTCATACAGCAAAAGGAAAGGTCAGAAAAGAAAACCCTGGAGCAGATCCAAGCCGATCCGAAACTCAGTTCTTTCGCTCAGGCCTGGTCGGCAATTGCCGAGGCGCAGAAGCGGCGAACGGCACTGGTCGGTCAATCTGCGATCCTGGCTTCCACCCCCTTCAGTGTCGCTCAGACACTCGTCCTCATGGCGGCCGAAGATCAGAAACCAAGCCCCGAACGGTTACGGGAGTTTCGCGATTCGAATCGCGAGTCCTTAGAACAGGAGCTCTATTCCCCTGCCCCGGTCTACAGCGATTTTGAACGCGCGAAGCTCGCCGACGCCCTGGCTCAGTTCGTCGAGAAACGAGGGGGGGACAGTCCCTTGGTCCAATCGGTGCTGGCCGGCAAGTCGCCCAAGGAACGGGCCGCGGAACTGATCGCCGGAACGCAGTTGGCCGACCCCGAAGAACGCCGCCGCGTCGCCGCCGGTGGGCAAGCGGCGGTGGAACAGTCGACCGATCCCTTGATCGGACTGGCCCGGACGCTCGACGCCGACTTCCGCCGGATCCGGCAAGAGACGGACGAACTGGACGAGATTGAGCGGCAGGCCTATGCCCAGATTACTGCCGCACAGGTGGCCATGCATGGCACGTCAGGCTATCCCGACGCCAAGTTTACGCTGCGATTGGCCTTTGGCGTCGTCAAGGGCTACCGCGAAGATGGACAGGACGTACCCCCCTGGACCACGGTCGGTGGCGCGTTTCGGCATGAAGAAGCCCATGGTGCTCGCCCCCCCTGGCGGCTTCCCTCCTCGTGGCACGAGCACCGAGCGAACCTCGATCCTGAGACCCCTTTCAATTTCGTCAGTACGGCCGACATTATCGGTGGCAATTCCGGTAGCCCGGTCATCAATCGAGCTGGCGAATTTGTGGGTATCATCTTCGATGGGAATATTCAATCACTGACCTCGGACTTCTTCTATTCGGATGACGTGGGGCGAGCCGTCTCGGTTCATTCGAGCGTGATTCCCGTGGCGCTTCGCAAGGTCTACGGGGCATCCAGCCTGGCCGATGAGCTAGGGCACTAGAGGCCATTCCGGAGTGCCCCATGCCAGACCCATTCCTGAGGGCCTTGAAGGCGTCGATTCGCGGCCAGGTCCTTGCGGACCCGGTGTCGCGAGGGATCTACGCCAGCGACGCAAGCCATCACCAAATCATGCCGGCCTGCGTCTGTCTCCCCATGGACGTCGACGATCTGGTGGCGGCCACGCGTCTGGCGAGTGAGTTCCGGGTTCCGATTACCCCGCGGGGAGCCGGGACCAGCCTCTCGGGTCAGACGACCTGGACCGGCATGGTGCTCGATCTCTCCAAGTACATGAATCACATCGTGGAGGTCAATGTCGACGAGAAGTGGGTGCGGGTCCAGCCAGGGGTCGTTCGCGATGAGCTCAATCAACATCTTGCGCCCTTTGGACTCCATTTCGCGCCGGATCCTGCGACCGGGAACCGGGCCGCGGTTGGGGGAATGATCGGAAACAACTCGTCCGGCACGCGGTCCATCGTTTACGGTAAGACGATTGACCATGTCCTGGAATGTCACGTGGTGCTTGCCGACGGTACCCCCTTGCACTTGAAGCCGTGTCCTGCCGAGGAGTGGCAGCGGCTGGCCGTGTGCGACGATCGATTGGGGCGGATCTGTGCCGGTGTTGGGAAGATCATCGAGGGAAATCGCGAGGAGATTTTTCGACGCTATCCCAAAGTCATGCGGCGAGTCAGCGGTTACAACCTGGATGCCTTCCTGCCGGAATCGCAGGGCGGCCAGGGAGGACCTTGGAACCTGTCCCACCTGATCGTTGGCAGTGAGGGAACGCTGTCCGTCCTGCGGGAGGCCAAGCTCCGCCTGGTGCCTGTGCCGAAGGCCACGGCGCTCTGCATCGTGCATTTCTCGGACCTGATGGATGCCCTGCGCGCTGTGCCACCGATCCTCGAACATCGACCTTCGGCCGTGGAACTGCTCGACGACCAGGTCCTGGCCGAGGCGCTCCGCAACCGCGCGACCGCATCCATGGCCGATTTCCTGGAGGGATCACCGCGGGCGGTCCAGATCGTGGAGCTTTGCGGCGACTCGATGGACGAGATCGTCGACCGAATGATGGCGCTCGTGCGTTCGCTGCAACAGCGTGGCATCGGATACGCATGGCCGCTCCGCCTCGACCCGGAAGGTGTACGTCGCGTCTGGGAGGTCCGCAAGTTGGGACTCGGGCTGATCAGCAATCGGCCGGGTCGTCAGAAAGGGGCCGAGTTCGCGGAAGATGCCTGCGTTCCCGTCCACGCGCTCGCGGACTACATCGCCAAAGTGCAGGAAGTCTGCGCGTCCCACGGGGTCGGTGCCATCTACTATGCTCATGCCAGTGTCGGCGTGCTTCATGTACGCCCCATGCTGGACCTGCACGATCCGGCCGATGTCCTGCGGATGCGGCAGATCGCCAATGAATTGTTCGAAATCGTCGTGTCGCTCGGCGGCTCCTGGTCCAGTGAGCATGGTGACGGGCTGGTACGCGGTGAGTTCATACCTCGGTTTTATGGGCCTGTGATCTACCAGGCCTTTCGTGACGTAAAACGTCTGTTCGATCCGGAAGGGATCATGAATCCCGGCAAGATTGTCGATTCCGCACCGATGACATCGTTCTTGCGATACGGTCCCGACTATCGGCCTTCGCCTCCGCCGTCGCGCTTCCATTACCATGAACAGGGTGGGTTCACGCTGGCGGTCGAACAATGCAACGGTGTGGGGGCCTGTCGCAAGATGGGAAGCGGCACGATGTGCCCCAGCTACATGGCGACGCGGGACGAAGAACACAGCACGCGGGGCCGAGCCAACGCCTTGCGAATGGCCATGAGCGGTCCCTTGGGCCCACATGCGCTGACCCAGGATCGCCTGGCGGAAGTCCTGGAATTGTGTCTGTCCTGCAAGGCGTGCAAATCGGAATGTCCCAACGCGGTGGACATGTCGCGACTCAAGTCCGACGTCCTGAGGTGGCGTTACCGCGAGCATGGAACCCCGCTTCACGCGCGGCTGCTGGCGGGCGTTCCCGACGCGCTCCGCTGGAGTTCCGGCCGGTTTGCCGGAGTCGCGGGTTGGCTGCAGCAGCGAGGCTTCGTCCGCGCCGCACTGCGGACGCTGGCCCACATTGACCCGCGACGTCCCTTGCCGACCGTCGCGCGTCAGACCCTGGCAGATTGGTTCCGCCACCGTCCCCGCCCCCCTGCCCCGGCGCCCCTGGGCCGAGTACTGCTCTTTTGCGATACCTTCTCGAACTACCTGGATACGCAGGTCGGTCGCGCCGCGGTGCGTCTCTTGGAGTCGTGCGGATACGACGTGGATCTGGCCGACGTGGGCTGCTGCCAGCGCCCCGCCATCTCCCAGGGGCTGTTGGACCGGGCAGCGGTCCGAGGTAAGCATACGCTCACGCGGCTCGCGGAACTGCAACGGGGCCGCCAGGCCCAGGCCGTCGTCGTGTTGGAACCGAGTTGTGCGTCCGCGCTGATCGACGACCTGCCTGATCTGCTGGCCGCTGGTGCTTTCGCCGATCTCGTTCCCCGGATCGCCATGATTGACATATTCTTGTCACAGGCGGTCCAGCGAGGCGATGTCACGAAGCTCTGGCGGTCTCCGCACCCGCGACTCCTGATCCATGGACACTGTCACCAGAAGGCACTCTTTGGAACCATGGGCATGAAATCCGTGCTGGCGGGCATCTCCGGACTGGAATGGGCGGAAATCGATTCCGGCTGCTGCGGGATGGCGGGGTCGTTCGGCTATGAACACTTCGACCTGTCCTGCAGAATCGGCGAGGACCGCCTGTTCCCTGCCATCCGCGGCAGGAAACCGGGAACGGAGGTCGTGGCCTGCGGCATGAGCTGCCGCCATCAAATCGCGGATATCGTGGGGGTTCGAGCGAGGCACTGGGTGGAAGTGGTAGAACCGGTCACGCCGTAATTCCCTTTGGCCGGAAGGATCGGGCGATCGGGCGTGGGGCCACCCATCGTGCGCGGGGTAAGTCCCTTCTCACCCGTCGGCGGGCTCGGCATGACACGTGCCGCCTACCCGCGTTTTTCCGTCGTTCGGCTCCGTGCGAGCAAGCGCTGGGCAAGTCGCGATGCTGCCGTTACACTCGCGGTTATGCCCGCAAACCTGACTCCTCAGTATCTCAAGGCCGAGCAGGCCTATCGCCGCGCCACGACGTCCGACGAGGAGCTCCGCTGTCTGGAGGAAATGCTCCGCGAGCTCCCCAAGCACAAGGGCACCGACAAACTGCAGGCGGAACTGAAACAGAAGATCAGCCGTCTGAAGAAAGAGGGAGAGGCCCCCAAGAGCGGGCGTCGAACGCACTCCGCGAAGTTCCAGCGTCAAGGTGCGGGCCGCGTCGTGCTTCTGGGGGGACCCAACGCCGGCAAAAGCCAATTGATGCAGTCGGTCACGCGAGCCACACCCGAGGTCGCCAGCTACCCCTTCACGACCCGCGAGCCCCTGCCGGCCATGATGCCCTGGGAAGATATCTCCATCCAACTGATCGACACTCCCGCCATCACACGTGACCTGCTCGACCCCACCACGCAGGGCCTGATTCGAGGTGCCGATCTGGCACTCCTCCTGCTCGATCTGGGAGACGATGACGGGCTGCCGCAATGCCTGGACGTCATCAACCGACTGAATGAAACGAAGACGCGACTGGCCAATCGGTCCTATCTCGATGAGACCGATCTGGGCCTGTCGTTTACCCACGCCCTGCTGGTTCCCAATAAACTCGACCTGCCCGACGCACCCTTGCGCTGGGAACTCGATCAGGAGGGGCTGCCGGAGGAATGGGCGATGTATCCCATCAGCGCCTTGGACGGCACAGGGCTTCCGGCACTCCAGCAGGCCATTTTCGCAGCACTCGATGTCGTCCGCGTTTATACCAAGTTGCCAACGGCCCGCGATCCCGACTACAGCAATCCGTTTACCATCCGACGTGGGGGCACGCTGGCAGAAATCGCCGAACAGATTCACAAGGATTATGCGGCGCGCTTCAAGTCCGCCAAGGTCTGGGGTAGCGCGGTGCATGACGGTACGATGGTCAAACCAGATTATGTCCTGCATGACCGCGACGTGGTCGAACTTCACATGCATGGATGAAGGGCAGGCGCTCGTGGCCATTTCCAACGCGCACATCGCGGATGTGTTTGATCTGGTGGCGGATTTGCTCGAGTTCCAGGATGCCAATCCCTTCCGCGTCCGGGCTTATCGCAACGGCGCCCGCACCATCCGTGACCTTCCGCAGGACCTCGCCACCGTGGCCCAGCAAGGGGCTGAATCCTTGACGGGCATACCTGGTATCGGAAAGGATCTGGCCGCCAAGTGCCTGGAACTGGTGCAACGCGGCGACCTGGAAATGTTGGAGGAATTACGGAGCCAGGTCCCCGAGTCGGTTCTTCAGCTGATGCGGATCCCCGGTCTGGGACCCAAGAAGGCGGCAGCCCTGTTCCGAGATCTGGGAATTACGGAACTGAGCCAACTGCAAGCCGCCTGCGAGGCCGGCCGAATTCGCCAGCTGAAAGGCTTCGGCGCAAAAACCGAACAGGCCATCTTGCAGGGCCTGTCGTTTGCGACCTCCGCAAGCCAGCGGATCCGCTGGGCCGATGCCGACCTGATCGTTCAGGAACTTCTCCATTTTTTGCAACAGGGACCTGCCGTCTCCCAGCTGGAGGCCGCCGGCAGCTATCGCCGAGGGCGGGATACCGTCGGGGACATCGACATCCTGGCTGTCACCAACGAATCGGCGGGGGTCATGGATCGCCTGGCGGAGTTTTCGGGAGTCGAGACGATACTGGCCCGCGGAACCACCAAGATGTCCGTTCGAGTCCGCGGCGGATTGCAGGTGGACCTGCGGGTCGTTCCCGCCGAGTCTTTCGGTGCGGCAATGCAGTACTTTACCGGATCGAAGGATCACAACGTTCAGCTGCGAGGCCGTGCCAGACAGCTCGGGTTCAAGATCAACGAATACGGCGTCTTTCATGTCAGCGGCGAGGAAGAACGGAGGATTGCCGGGGCCACGGAAGCGGAGGTCTACGGTGCCCTCGGGTTACCATGCTTTCCCCCCGAACTGCGAGAAGCCCGCCGCGAATTTGAATGGGCCGATTCGGGGACGCTTCCCCAACTGATCGAGGCATCCGACCTGCGTGGTGACTTGCACATGCACACGACCGCCAGCGATGGCAAGGCCACGCTGAGGGAAATGGCCTCGGCAGCCGCTCGCCAAGGTCTCGAGTACATTGCCATCACCGATCATTCCAAACGCGTCAGCATGGCCCGCGGACTGAATGGCGACAGGCTGCGAGCACAGTGGCAAGAGATCCGCCAGCTCCAGCAAGAATTCAAGTCCGACCTGACCATCCTGACCGGAGTCGAATGCGATATTCTCGAGCAAGGTGGCATGGACCTGCCTGATGACGTCTTGGCGGAGGCCGACTGGGTGCTGGCCAGCGTCCACTATGGTCAGAACCAGTCTCGCGCTCAGATCACGGATCGCATCGTGGACGCCATCAAGAACCCGCACGTGTCCGCCATCGCGCATCCGACAGGTCGCCTGATCAACCGGCGGGCAGCCTACGAGGTCGACATGGAGGCCGTCTTTCAGGCGGCGGACGAATACGGAACGCTGCTGGAATTGAATGCCAATCCCTATCGACTGGACCTGGATGATGTGCATTGCGCCATGGCCAAGTTACGCGGCATCCCCATCGTGATCAACTCGGATGCCCACGGCGTCGACGGCTTGAAGGTGCTCCGTTACGGCGTCCTGCAGGCCCGTCGCGGCGGCCTCACACGTTCCGATGTTGCCAACACGTGGTCATGGCAGGAAATCAAGCAACGCATCGGAGTCGCCGGGCGATGACGACGCGCCGTGGTTCCCCGCCGCCGAGCTCCCATCCGACCGGGCGACTCATCGGATGGCTCTGCGTCCTCTGCGTTTCGTTGCTTGCTCCGAACTACCTCGAATCCAACGAACCGACGGCCGCATTGACGTCGGATGCGGAGGCGGGGCGTCACCCAGTCGACCTTCTCGAGTTCCCTGACGTGAAGGATGCCTCGCGAAATGGCCGTCGGGTACCGATCAAACTACACGTTCCGTCGGGTGCCGGCCCCTTTCCCCTGGTGGTTGTCTCGCATGGTGGCGGCGGCCACTGGGACGCCAATTTTGCACAGGCACATCATCTGGCCACCCATGGCTTTCTCGTCATGTGCCTCGAGCACGTCGGCAGCAACACGGAGGTCATGAAACGCAGTTTTCGGTTGGGCAAGAACTTGCGGGAGATGACCCGCGATGCGAAGGAGGTACTGGGACGGCCCCAGGACGTGAGTCTTGCCATCGATCAGGCCGAAGGCTGGAGTCGCGCACATGAAAAACTGCGAGGTCGCATCGATCTGGAACGTGTGGGAATCCTCGGCCACTCGTTCGGCGCTTATACGACCCTGGTGGTGTGCGGCATGCGGCCTGCCCTCGATTGGCTCACTCCCGTCGTGCCTCCCGGAAAGGGACTGGGCCCGGACCTCAGTGATCCGCGAGTCGATTGCGGAGTCGCTCTGTCTCCCCAAGGACCCGGAGAACCGTTCTTCATCGATGCGAGCTTCGCCACCCTGACACGACCCCTCCTGGGAATCAGTGGCAGCAAGGACCGCCAACAGATGGCGGAACCGGAAAATCGGCGGCGGGGTTTCGAATTATGGCCGCCCGGCGACAAGTACTTCCTTTGGTTGACCAAGGCCGATCATATGGCCTTTTCAGACTCCACGGGATCGTCGCACCGCATGATGCCTTCGTCCTCGCGCCACGACGCACAGCCGCTGGTACGGGCAGCCACGGTACGTTTCTTTCGCGCCTACCTTCAACGGGATGTTGTGGCGCGAAGGCAGTTGAGCGTCAAGTCGCTGCAACCATTCTGCCAAGGAGAAGTGACGACCGTGGAAGTGCTCACGAAGATTCATGGGACTGCGGCCCTGACCAGGTGAACGACCGGCCCCGGACCATGTCTCGCGACGCATGCCGAGGCCGGACCCATAACAAAAAACCCCCGACGAACCAGGCCGTCGGGGGTCCACGATCAATCTCAGTCCGACAGGTACTTCCATCGTCCCGTCGGCTAGGACCTGCTGCGCGATTACGTTTCGCTATCCGCAGCGGGGGGATTCGGCACGCTGTCGGTCGCCGGAGGGGCCGTGGCCGGAGCCGCAGGCGACTCAATCGGTGCCGCGGAATCACTCGGGCTCGCCGGGGCCGCATTCTCGATCACAGCGCCTTCCACAACGGGAGCACCCTGAACCGCGTCACCACAGCAGCCTGCTGCCGGCGTCGGGCTCACGACGACGTCGCCGCACGAGGAACCGCAGCGACTCTGACACGAACCACATCCGCCACAGGACGACGTGCAGCAGTTGTGCTGCACTCGACAACAACAGCTGCGACATCGAACCGGCCGACAGCGGTTGCTGCAGCAGGTCGTACGGCAGCAAGCCCGAGATCGGAACCCGCCACAACGCCATTGCGCATCGGCGCTCTGGACCTCGCCAAACAAACTCACCAACATCGCGGCCATGAACAAGGCCATCACCTTCGACATACGAGCCATTCAAGTACTCCCAAATGGAAAGCTGAAAACCAAACAGCCCCAACACGAGCAACACGTTTTATGCCCGCGCGACTGCTTGAAAACAGGCAGAATGCATAGGTTACGCTGAATAGGAAATTTGTCAATTCCGAAGTAAATCAGGTGTCACAGATCGCGGATCACGCGGAAGACGCATTTTCAACAGAAAACGGTCTATTAAGTTACAAAATGCAACCCGCGAATGGCCAAAAGTGCGGCAAGATCTCGGTGTGCGGGAACGCGACGGGTCCCTGTCGGCGATTGCACGAATATAATCGGTCAAGCCGGG
>WPCK01182278.1_pt1 | contig 51239 bp, 47 predicted proteins | sample 5399851 | NCBI WGS metagenome assembly WPCK01 (sample SAMN12869471, study PRJNA574797) | sludge metagenome | isolation source: wastewater treatment of pH11 | place: China:Beijing | collected 2019-05-20
CCGAGATCGTCGCTGCCGAGGCCGATGTGTTGCGCATCGCCGCCGGGCCCGTAGCCGTGCCGGCACGCATGTTCCTCGACATCGTGGCGCGCGCCGCGCCGCGCCTGCTGCAGGGCTGTGCCAATGCGCTGGCGCTAGGCGAACGGCGCGGCGGCGCACTGCGTCCCCATGCCGCCTATCTGTCGCTGTTTTCCGGCGCCTCGATCGCCGAGATCATGGCGGCGGAGCCGGCGAGCCTGCTGCTGCATCCGGCCGGCGAAACGCTGCGGATTGTCCGCGGCTGGGCCGACCTGGACCTGTCCGAGATCGAGGGTGCCACCGTATCGCTGCTCGACACCGTGCCGAACCGCGACGGCAGCGAAGCATCCGGCCCTGGCGCATCCCGCACGGCCACGGAAGGCGGCTTCGACACGGTCATCGAGGATACGGCCGGCATCATGATCATGCGCCGCGAGATCGAGCCCGGCAGCGGCCTGGCGCGTGAATGCCACTTCCGCCGCACCGAAACGTGGACCGTCGTCTCCGGCCACGGCAGGGCGGTGATTGACGGTCAGGAGATCGCGGCGCTTCCAGGATCGGCGTTGGTCATTCCGCGCGGCGCAGCCCATGCGCTGGCCAACGAGGGCAAGGAGATGCTGGTGATCTACGAGGTGCGCGCCGGCGCTCTCCTCGGCCGCGACGACGCCTTGTCGCTCCCGGCCGAGAAGTCCGCCTGAACCGCCCGCTTCAGGGCCGGTTCAGTTGACGATGACGATCCGCGTATTCTTTGCGCCGACTTTCTGCACCATGCCGTAGAGCGTCGCGGCCGCACTCGGGTGAAGCCGGACGCAACCGTGAGAGGCCGGCGTTCCCAGCCGCTTGACCGCGTTCGTCCCGTGGATGGCGTAGCCGCCCCGGAAAAAGATCGAATAGGGCATCGGCGAATTGTCGTATTTGCGGGAATACCACATGCGGTGCATCCGGGTCGGCCGGTAGGCGCCGCGCGGCGTGACATATCCGCTGCGCGCAGTCGAAACCGGCCACGAATGCAGAAGCAGCCCATCCTTCTTCACCGTCATGCGCTGCGCCGAGATGTCGATCGTTGCCACAAGGTTCGCCGCCGAGGCGGACGCCATGGCGGCGACCGAAATGGCCACGCCTATGAAAGCCGAGAGGATCAGTTTCTTCATCGTTTCAACCCCAGTTGCTCGCCCCGAACCGTCAAGTCACAGACAATTTCAGAATGCATCAATTCAGCACGAAATGCATCACGTTTCACTTAAGCGATGTCGTCAACAAATCGTGCATGCCCGGCACTCACGCGCGCATGTCGTTGAAGTGCTTGAATCGCAAGGCGTTTCCTTGTTGAATGCGGACATGCGCCAGCGAGTCCGCAAACGTATCGAAGCCAAAACCGACGAACTTGTGGCGCTCGCGGCGCACCTCGTGCGAATCCCCACTGTCAATCCGCCCGGCGAAAACTACCGCGAATGCGCCGAACTGCTCGGCAACCGCCTGAAAGGCCGCGGTTTCGCCGTGGAGTATTTCCGCGCCGAGGGCACGCCGGGCGACACCGACCGCTACCCGCGCTGGAACGTCGTGGCCCGGATCGAGGGCGCGCGGCCGGGGCCGTGCGTCCATTTCAACTCCCACATCGACGTGGTGGAGGCAGGCGGCGACTGGACGGTCGATCCGTTCGGCGGGATCGTGCGCGACGGGCGGCTCTACGGTCGCGGCGCCTGCGACATGAAGGGCGGACTCGCCGCATCGGTGATCGCGGTTGAGGCCTTTCTCGAGGAATTCCCGGATTTTCCCGGCGCCATCGAGATTTCCGGCACCGCGGACGAGGAATCGGGCGGCTTCGGCGGTGTCGCCTGGCTGGCCGGCCGTGGCCATTTTTCTCCGCCTCGCGTCGATCACGTCATCATTCCCGAACCACTCAACAAGGATCGCATCTGCCTTGGCCATCGCGGCGTCTGGTGGGCCGAGATCGAGACCAAGGGCCGGATCGCCCACGGTTCCATGCCCTTTCTCGGCGATTGCGCCGTGCGCCACATGGGTGCGGTGATTTCGGCCTTCGAGGCTGACCTGTTCCCGAAGCTTGCCACGCGCCGCTCGCGCCACCCGATCGTGCCGGAGGGCGCCAAGCGCTCGACGCTGAATTTCAACGCGGTGCACGGCGGCCAGAGCGACGACTGGACCGGGTTGCCGGCCCCCAACGTTCCCGATTCCTGTCGCATGGTCATCGACCGTCGATTCGTCCCGGAGGAATCGCTGGCTGAGGTGCGCGGCGAAGTCGTTTCCATCCTTGACGGACTGAAGGCGACACGCGCCGAGTTCGACTACGCCATCCGCGACATTATGGTGTTCGAGCCGACTCTGGCCGCCCGCGACGCACCGGTTCCAAGCGCGCTCGCCGGTGCCATTCGCGACCTGTTCGACCGCGAGCCGGAGTATGTCCTTTCGCCGGGCACCTACGACCAGAAGCACATCGCGCGGATCGGCGGCCTTTATGATTGCGTGGCCTACGGGCCCGGCATTCTCGACCTTGCCCATCAGCCCGACGAATGGGTCGGGATCGACGACATGGTGGATTCGGCCACCGTCATGGCCGGCGCGCTGCATGCGCTCCTGACCGGAAAAAGCGTTGCCTGAAATAGGCTTCGGCGTGAACTACCCCGTTTACTCGCGACCGAATGTGCGCTTTCATCCCGCTCCTCACCCGGGAGGTCATCATGAAGAAAACCATTCTTGCCGCCGCTGCCCTCGTGTTTGCTTCGAGCGTCGCGTCCTTCGCCGCCCGCACCGACCTGGTGCTCGGCGTCGCGCTGGAACCGCCGCACCTCGATCCGACCGGCAATGCCGCCGCGGCGATTGACGAAGTCGTCTACGCCAACGTTTTCGAAGGTCTTACCCGCATCGGCTCGAAGGGCGAGGTCATGCCCGCGCTGGCTGCAAGCTGGGACATTTCCGAGGACGGCAAGACCTACACCTTCCGCCTGCGTACGGGCGTCAAGTTCCATGACGGCACCGACTTCGATTCCGCCGACGTGAAATTCTCGCTGGACCGCGCCCGCGACGAGAAGTCGACCAACGCCCAGAAGGGCCTGTTCGCCCAGATCGATACGGTCGAGGCGGTCGATCCGGCCACCGTGAAAGTGACGCTGAAGCAGCCGCAGGGCGCCTTCCTCTACAATATGGGCTGGGGTGACGCCGTCATGGTGGCGCCGGAGACGGCGGCGACCAACGAGACCAATCCGGTCGGCACCGGACCGTTCAGGTTCGACAACTGGGCCAAGGGCTCGCAGATCGTCATCGTGCGCAACGATGCCTACTGGGGCGAGAAGGTGGCGCTGGAGAAGGCGACGTTCCGCGTCGTGCCGGATGCCGCCGCCGCGGTGCCCGCACTGCTTTCGGGCGATGTGCAGGCCTTCCCGAACATGGCTGTGGGCGACGCACTGCCGCAGATCCAGGCTGATCCGCGCTTCAAGGTCGTCATCGGCGCGACCGAGGGCGAGACCATCCTGTCGACCAACAACAAGAAGGCACCGTTCGACAATCTGAAGGTTCGCCAGGCCATTGCCCACGCGCTCGACCGGACCGAGATCATCTCGGCCGCGTCCGCCGGCCTCGGCGTGCCGATCGGCACGCACTTCTCCCCCGGAAACGCCGCCTACCTCGACCTGACCGGCACCTATCCGCACGATCTCGACAAGGCCAAGGCGCTGCTCAAGGAGGCCGGGCTCGAGGGCGGCTTCAAGGCGACGCTGAAGCTGCCGCCCGTCGGCTATGCGCGTGATGGCGGCCAGGTGATCGCGGCGCAGTTGCGCAAGGTCGGCATCGAACTGGAAATCATCCCGGTGGAATGGGCGCAGTGGCTCGACCAGGTGTTCAAGGCCAAGGACTTCGACCTGACCATCGTCTCGCACACCGAGCCGAACGACATCGGCATCTACGCCAACAAGGACTACTACTTCCAGTACGACAACCCGGCCTTCCAGAAGATCATGGCCGATCTCGACGTGACCGCCGACGATGCCAAACGGACGGAACTCCTGCAGGAAGCCCAGCGCATCATCGCCAATGATGCCGTCAACGGCTTCCTGTTCGAACTTCCCAAGACCGGCGTCTGGGATGCCAAGCTCGAGGGCCTGTGGGAGAACTCCCCCGTCCAGGCCAACGACCTGACCAAGGTGAAGTGGAACGACTGAGCCCGACGGCGCGCGCGGCCGGTCCGCGCGCGCCCTCGCCCCGCTCCCATGCTGCACTGGCTCGCCAACCGCGTCGCGACATCGGCGATCACGCTCGTCGTTGCCTCGCTTGTCGTGTTTTCGGTGATGGAAATCCTGCCCGGCGATCCCGCGCAGGTGATGCTTGGCATGAACGCCACCGACGAGGCGCTGGCCGCGCTGCGCGCCGAGCTCGGCCTCGACCAGCCGGTGTGGTGGCGCTACCTCGCCTGGGTCGGCGGCATGCTCACCGGCGATTTCGGCCGCTCCTACACCTATTCCGTGCCGGTGATCGAACTGGTCGGCGAACGGCTGGCGGTCTCACTGCCGCTGGCGTTGATCTCGCTGGCACTCTCCACCGCCATTGCCCTGCCCGTCGGCCTGTTCGCGGCGCGCCACCGTGGCCGCCTTCCCGACACCATGTCCATGGGTGCTGCCCAGCTCGGCGTGGCAGTGCCGAACTTCTGGTTCGGGCTGATCCTGATGTACGTGTTCGCCGCCTGGCTGAGGATGCTGCCGGCCGGCGGCTTCCCGGGCTGGTCGGCCGGGCTGTGGCCGGCACTGAAATCGCTGGTCATGCCGGCCCTCGCCCTGGCGCTGCCGCAGGCGGCCATCCTTGCGCGCGTGGCACGTTCGGCGCTCATCGAAACGCTCGGCGAGGACTATATCCGCACCGCGCGCGCCAAGGGCCTGGCCGAGGGCGACGTGTTGCGCCGCCATGCGCTGCGCAACGCGCTGATCCCGGTCTTGACCATTCTCGGCCTGCAATTCGCGTTTCTTGTCGCCGGCGCGGTCATCATCGAGAACGTTTTCTACCTGCCCGGCCTCGGCCGCCTGGTGTTCCAGGCCATCACCCAGCTTGACCTGATCGTGGTGGAAAGCGTGGTGATGCTGCTGGTGGCCGCCGTCATCATCGTCAACCTCCTGGTCGACCTGTCCTACGCCATTGTCGATCCGCGCCTGAGGGTCCGGCATTGAGCGCGCACCCGGGTCCCGACGAGCGGCTGTTCCGGCGCGCGATGGCCAACCGGTCATTTGCCGTCGGCCTGACCATCACCCTGCTCATCGCGCTGATGGCGCTCATATCCTATCTGTGGACGCCGTATGACGTGACCGAACTGCCGGTCGCCGACAAGCTCAAGCCGCCCCAGGCCGCGCACTGGTTCGGCACCGACCATTTCGGCCGCGACATCGGCGCCATGATCATGGTCGGCAGCCGCAACTCCATCGCCGTCGCCTTCGTCGCCATCGGCGTCGGCATGGGCTTCGGCGTCCCGCTCGGCCTGTGGGCCGCCGCCCGGCGCGGGCTGGTCGACGAGGTGCTGATGCGCTTCAACGATCTGGTCTTCGCATTCCCGGCCCTGCTGTCGGCGCTGATGATCACCGCCGTGTTCGGTCCCGGCGCCGTCAACGCCATCATCGCCATCGGCATCTTCAACATCCCCGTCTTCGCCCGCGTCGCCCGTGCCGGGGCGCTGGCGCTGTGGCCGCGCGAGTTCATCCTGTCGGCGCGCGCCGCCGGCAAGGGCCTGGGCCGCATCACCGCCGAACACATCCTGCCCAACATTGTCAGCCTGCTGATCGTACAGGGCACGATCCAGTTCGCCCTCGGCATCCTCGCCGAGGCTGGCCTGTCCTATGTCGGCCTCGGTGCCCAGCCGCCAATGCCCTCCTGGGGCCGCATGCTGTTCGATGCCCAGACCCGCATGATCGTGGCACCGTGGATGGCGATCTTCCCGGGCCTTGCCATCATCATCACCGTGCTCGGCCTGAACCTGCTCGGCGACGGCCTGCGCGACGTGCTTGACCCCCGGCTGAGGCGCGAACGCTGATGTCGTTGCTGGCCATCGACAATCTCGACCTCACGATCGGCAACCGGCCGATCCTGAAGGGCGTCTCGCTCGAGGTCGGCCCCGGCGAGGTGCTCGGGCTGGTCGGGGAATCGGGCTCAGGCAAGTCGATGACCGCGCTGGCCATCATGCGCCTGCTGCCGCACCGCGCCGCGATGTCCGGCGCCATCCGCTTCAACGGCAGCGACCTCGTCTCGATCGACGACCGCGCCATGCGCGCGCTGCGTGGCGACGACATCGGCATGGTGTTCCAGGAACCGATGACGGCGCTGAACCCGGTCATGACCATCGGCCGCCAGGTTGCCGAAGGCATCATGCTGCATACCGGATGCAGCCGCGCTGTCGCCGAAGACAAGGCACGTGCGATCCTTGATCACGTCGGCCTGCCGGAAGCGAAATTCCCGCTGTCGCGTTACCCGCACGAACTGTCCGGCGGCCAGCGGCAACGCGTCGGCATCGCCATTGCCTGCGCGCTGAAGCCGAAGCTGCTGATCGCCGACGAGCCGACGACGGCGCTCGACGTGGTGGTGCAGGCGCAGATCCTCGACCTTCTGAAGGAACTGGTCAGCGAGAACCGCATGGGCCTGATCCTGATCTCGCACGATCTGGCGGTCGTGGCCGACATGGCAGATCGCATCGCGGTCATGCGTCATGGCGAGGTCGTGGAATCAGGCGAAGCGATCGGAGTGCTGTCCCGGCCCCGGCAGGCCTACACACAGCGCCTGGCCGAGGCATCGACGCATGCCCCGGCGCGCGCGCCCGCCGCGCCAGGAGGACCGGCGGTGCTTGAGGTCCGCGACGTCACGCGCACCTATCCCGGGCCTCGCGCCGGCCTGTTCCGCCGCGGTGCAGCCACCCGCGCCGTCGACGGCGTGTCCTTCGATCTCGAGCGCGGCCGCACCCTCGCCCTGGTCGGGCGGTCCGGCTGCGGCAAGTCCACGCTGGCGCGCATGATCCTCGCGCTGGATTCGCCCAGCGAAGGCGAAATCCGCGTCCATGGCGAAAGCGTCTCGGGCCGCCACGGCGAGGAGTTGCGCTCGGCCCGGCGCCGCATGGGCATCGTCTTCCAGGATCCCTACGGTTCCTTCGATCCGCGCCATCGCGTCGAACGGCTGGTAACCGAGCCGCTGCACCTGCTCGACGCGCCGGTGAGCGCGTCCGAACGGCGCGAGCGCGCCGCGGCCGCCCTGCATGAGGTCGGACTGGCCCCGGCCGACCTCGACAAGTACCCGCACGAGTTTTCCGGCGGGCAGCGCCAGCGCATCTCCATCGCCCGCGCGCTCATCAACCGACCCGATCTCATCGTGGCCGACGAGCCGGTCTCCGCGCTCGATGTCTCGATCCGCGCCCAGATCCTCGACCTGTTTGCCGATCTCAACGCCCGCCTCGGCATCGCCTGCCTGTTCATCACCCACGACCTGCACGTTGCCCGCGCCATCTCCGACGACGTCCTGGTGATGTCGCACGGACGGATCGTCGAGCGCGGCCGCACGTCGGAGGTGCTCGCCCGGCCGCAGTCCGATGCCGGTCGCGAAATCGTCGCCGCCGCGCCCGAACTGCAGCGTTCGCTCCGTCGTCGCCTGACGCAGTAGGCCCCGCGCACCGACCCGTGTGTTGCGCCGGAACACGGCTATCGACCAGAGCGTATCTCGTTCAAATGGAATCGTTTGAACGCCGGGATCTTGCGGCCTGGCAAGGAGAGCGAGGCGAAGCGGCGCGAGCGCCGTCAGCCTTGCGCGACGCAGCCAGGGTGCAAAAAACCGAGTTGAAATGATTGCAGTTTGCTATTCGTTTTCAACAGGTTGCCGGGTCCGGCTTGGGCGTCTTTTCCGCGCCGGCAGCGTCGAAATCCTCGCGCGATGGTTATATCGCGCTTGCGGCTTCTCCTCGCCGGCCCGAAAAATCCGACCCATCAAACTGCTCCCATTTGAGCGAGATACGCTCTAATCAGGAGGCACCGCGATTCCCGCCGCATGCGCGCGGGAGGTCGCGGGCACCCTGGACGGAGATGTCTGCCTTGCCCGCCGAACGCATCGTCAATCGCTGGCTGGTCGTTGCCGGTGCCTTGCTCATCCAGGTCAGTCTTGGCGCCATCTATGCCTGGTCGGTGTTCACGCCGGCGCTCAAGGATGCCGGTTGGACCGGCCTGGAAACCCAGATCGTCTTTGCCGTCGGGCTGCTCACCTTCGCCACGGTCATGGTCTTCGCCGGACGCGCGCTCGGCAGGCTCGGACCGCGCAAGCTCGCCGCCGCCGGCGGATTGCTGCTCGGTTCGGGCTACCTTCTTGCCGGATTGCTCGGCGGCACGGCCTTCTGGCCGGTGCTGGTCGGCATCGGCCTGATCGGCGGCGCGGGCATCGGCATCGGATACGTGGTGCCGATTGCCGTCGGCATGCGCTGGTTTCCCGACCGCAAGGGGCTCATCACCGGGCTCGCGGTTGCCGGCTTCGGCTTCGGCGCCATGGGTTGGGTGAAACTTGCCGGCGAATGGGGCAACCTGATCGCCGACCACGGCCTTGGCGGAACCTTCGCCATCTATGGCGTCCTGTTCGCGATCCTGACGTTCCTCGGCAGCATCTGGATGGTCATGCCGCCGAAGGGCTGGGTGCCCGACGGCTTTGTCGCCACGACGCCGGCCGCCGCCAAGGGCGGCGAGAACTTCTCTGTCGCGGAAATGCTGCGCACGCCGCAATTCTACCTGGTGTTCCTGACCTTCGCCGTCAGCGCCGGCGCCGGGCTGATGTCGATCGGCCTGATGAAACTCTACCCGATGGAGGCGCTGCAGGCCGAGGGCTACAGCGCCACCGAGGCGAGCGCCATCGCCGGCACGGCAATGGCGGTGTTCTTCAGCCTGGCCAACGGTGCCGGCCGCATCGCCTGGGGAACGCTCAGCGACTGGATCGGCCGCCGCCGCTCCGTCACCGTCATGACCGCGACACAGGCGCTGTTCCTCTTCGCCTTCACCTCGATGGCCGGCAACGAATACCTCCTCTACCTCGGCGCCATGCTGATCGGCTTCAACTTCGGCGGCAATTTCGCGCTGTTTCCGACCGTCACCGCCGATCTGTTCGGCACCGACCGGGTTGGCCAGAACTATCCGTTCGTGTTCCTGTCCTACGGCGTTGGCGGTGTCGTCGGGCCCCTGCTCGGCGGCATACTCGGCGACATGGGGAATTTCCCGCTGGCGTTCTCGATTTGCGCCATCGCCGGCCTGGCCGGCGCGCTCCTGATGCTGCTGGTCTATCACCCTGACCATGACGAGGCGCACAAGCCGGCCAGCATGCACGGGTTCCTGCACCAGATACATCTCGACCATGTCGGCGACGTCGTCGACCACATGGTGCACCCGGATCGCTACCGCAGGATCAAGTAGCGCCGCTTCCGCGCCGAAATGGCGGCCTGCCCGTCAGGACCCGTGCGCCTGCCCGATGAGCGTGCGCGGATCAAGGCCGAGGATCTGCCCGGCGCGCGCGATCAATTGCACTTCCCGCTTGTCGATCGACCGGTCGGCCTTGGCGATGATGATCATGTGCTGGAGAAGACGCTTGCGCCGGTCCTCCGGAAGTTCGGCAAACAATGCGGCGGCCTGCGTGCCGCTGGTCTCGTAGCCGTAATTTTCCAGGTAGGTCATCACCTCGTCGAAATCGCCGCCATGCAGGCCGAACACGTCGCCGCAGATGCGTTTCAGGGCATCGAGTTCCGCACCCTCGGCCACGCCGTCGGCCAGCACAAGGCGCATAAGCAGCAGGATTTCGGCCGATGTTGCCGGGTCCTGGACGATCTTGCGCACCGCCGATTCGCCCTCGAACAGCGCACGCAGCTTGGCAAAGAGGCCTTCTTGCATCCTGGGCTCCATCACGCCGGCATTGTGTTGCGATTCTGGCCTTTTTTGCCTTGCAAGTCCATGCACCCTTGCACCGCGCCAGGGGATCGTGCTGCATGCCGCCATCCGCCATGTTCGAGCCATCCGTCGACATCATCCTCCTGCTCGCGCTCGCCGCATTCGTGGCCGGCTTCATCGATTCCATCGCCGGTGGCGGCGGCCTGATCACGGTCCCGGCCCTGATCCTGGCCGGCTTCCCGCCGGTCGCCGCGCTCGGCACCAACAAGCTGCAGAGCCTGTTCGGGGCCGGTTCGGCCACCATCGCCTATGCGGCCAGGGGCCTTGTGGACCTGCGCACGCAGTCCGGACAGGCGGCGATGTCCGCCCTTGGCGCGGCAATCGGCGCCATGGTCGCCAGTCGTGTACCGGGCGATTGGCTGAAGGCGGCGCTGCCGGTCCTGCTGGTGGCCATCGCGCTCTATTTCGCCCTCAAGCGGAACCTGTCGGATTTCGACCGCCACCGTCGCCTGTCGGTCCCGGCCTTCACGTTCGGCTTCGTCCCGGCCATCGGCTTTTATGATGGCGTGTTCGGACCGGGCACCGGATCCTTCTTCATGCTCGGCTTCGTCGCACTCGCCGGTTTCGGCCTGCTCAAGGCGACCGCGCACACGAAGCTGCTCAATTTCGCTTCCAATATCGGCGCGTTCGCGGTGTTCCTGCTGGCCGGCGCGGTGTCGTGGACGACCGGCCTTGCCATGGGCGCTGCACAATTCGCCGGCGCCCGCATCGGCGCGCATGTTGCCATGCGCGGCGGCGCGAGGCTGGTGCGCCCGCTGCTTGTCATCGTTTGCGTTGCCCTGGCGCTGCGCATTCTGTCCGACCCCGGCAATCCGCTGCGCGCCATCCTCCTGCCGTGACGGGTTCGGCGATGGTCGCGGTTCCAAAACGCCATTGCTGCCGATAGATTTGCTGAAGGACACATCCGGGAAGGACGACATCGCAATGGATGACGGCGCATTCGAACTGACCGCCGAGCAGCGCGCCATCCGCGACATGGCCGAAACCTTCAGTGCCGATCGCGTCGCACCCAATGCCCTGGACTGGGACCGTGCACGCCACTTCCCGCGCGATGCCATCTGCGAGACCGGGCCGCTCGGCTTCGGCGGCCTCTACGTGCGCGACGATGTCGGCGGATCCGCCCTCACCCGCCTCGACGCCGTGCTCGTGTTCGAAGCGCTGGCGCGCGGTTGCCCGGCTTTCTCCGCCTTCATTTCGATCCACAACATGGCGGCCTGGATGATCGACCGCTTTGGCAGCGAACTCCTCCGGTCGCGCTACCTGCCGTCCCTCACGGCCATGGAGACACTCGCCTCCTACTGCCTGACCGAGCCGGGCGCGGGTTCCGACGCCGCCGCACTGCGGACCCGGGCCGTGCGCGATCGCGATCACTACGTGCTCGATGGCGTCAAGCAGTTCATTTCCGGGGCCGGATCCAACGACCTCTACGTGGTGATGGCGCGCACCGGCGCCGATGGACCAAAGGGCGTGTCAGCCTTCGTGGTCGAAGCCGGGACGCCGGGCCTCGCCTTCGGCGCGCAGGAACGCAAGATGGGCTGGCACATGCAGCCCACCGCCCAGGTCGTGTTCGAGAATTGCCGTGTCCCGGCGGAAAACCGCATCGGCGAGGAAGGCCAGGGCTTCGCCATCGCCATGGCCGGGCTGGATGGCGGTCGCCTCAACATCGCAGCCTGTTCGCTCGGCGGTGCCCAGTCCTCCCTCGACAAGGCCGTCGCCTATGCCGGCGAACGCAAGGCCTTCGGCCGCCCGATCCGCGACTTCCAGGCCCTGCAGTTCAAGCTGGCCGACATGGAGACCGAGCTGTCGGCGGCGCGCCTGTTCCTTTACGCGGCCGCCTCCAAGGTCGACCGCAAGACCGCCGATGCGACCAAATGGTCCGCGATGGCCAAGCGGCATGTCACCGATGCCGGATTCGAGATCGCCAATGCCGCGTTGCAGATCCATGGCGGCTATGGCTACCTGCACGATTACGGCGTGGAGAAACTGGTGCGCGATCTGCGCGTCCACCAGATTCTCGAGGGAACCAACGAAATCATGCGCGTGATCATCGCCCGCCACCTGCTCGGGCGCTGAACAACCGAAGCCAACATCAAGGAGCCGATCATGTCCGTCATCGCCTTCATCGGTCTGGGCAACATGGGCAACCCCATGGCCGCCAACCTGGTCAAGGCAGGCCATGACGTCCAGGGCTTCGACCTTGTGCCGCAGAACCTCAAGGTCGCGCGCGACCAGGGCGTGACGATCATGGCCGACGCGCGCTCTGCTGCGAAAGGCGCCGACATCATCGTCACCATGCTGCCGGCCGGCAAGCATGTCCTGTCCGTATGGACGGACCTGGTGCCCTTTGCCCGGCCAGGCGCGCTCATCATCGATTCGTCCACCATCGACGTCGAATCGGCGCGCAAGGCGCACGCTCTGGCCGGCGCTGCCGGCCTGGCGACGCTTGACGCCCCGGTCTCCGGCGGCGTCGGCGGTGCTACCGCCGGCACGCTGACCTTCATGTGCGGCGGCAGCGACGAGGCGTTTGCGGCTGCACGCCCGGTGCTTGAGGCCATGGGCCGCCGTATCGTGCATTGCGGCGGTGCGGGCGCCGGCCAGGCGGCCAAGATCTGCAACAACATGATCCTCGGCATTTCCATGATTGGTGTGTCGGAGGCCTTCGCCCTGGCGGAGAAACTCGGCCTGTCGCACCAGGCGCTTTACGACGTTGCCTCCACGGCCTCGGGCCAGTGCTGGTCGCTGACGTCCTACTGCCCGGTGCCGGGCCCTGTGCCCGCCTCCCCCGCCAACAATGGATACAAACCCGGTTTTGCCGCATCTCTGATGCTGAAGGACCTGATGCTCGCCCAGGATGCCGCCCGTGCCTCGGGCGCCGCGACGCCGCTTGGCGCCGCTGCCGCGCAGCTCTACGCGCTGTTTGCCGCTTCCGGCGGGGACAGCCGGGATTTTTCCGGCATCATCGAGTTCCTGCGCGGGCAACGCGACTGAATTTTCCCGGACGGCGTCCGCACCAGGGAAATCGCGCGATTCACCTTTTGCTAATCTCCCGCTAACCGGGCGGTAACGATGTGCGTGTAGTTCTTTGCACCGAGGCGGCCCAAACGAGCCGCCCACGCTCCGGATCAGGTCTCGCGTACCGGAGCTGTATCCTTCGCAGAGTATCGCGTCGCGAAGGTCGTGCGTTTGAAACGAGCCGCGTCCCCGGAAACCCTGGTGGCGCGGTTTTCGTTTGACCATCCGGCTTTTTTGATTGTATCAATCGCATGGCACAATCTTGGATTGTTCTTGCGATGCGCCGCTGCCGCCTTCTGCCTGTCGTCCTGCTGCCGCTCCTTCCGACCGGCGCCGCCGTGGCGGAGGAAGTGCGCGCCGTGATCCGTTCGCCGGCCCGGGTGGTGATTTCGGCCGGCATGCCGGCCCGCATTGCCGAACTGCCCTTCACCGAAGGGGCGGCCTTCGCCGCCGGCGATCGCCTCGTTGCCTTCGATTGCATGGCGCTTGACGCCGATTCCCGCGCAGCGCAAGCCGCCGCAGCCGCCGCTGCCGTCGACCACAAGCAGAAAGTCTTCCTCAAGCGCCATGGCGCCGCCGGCGCCGGCGAAGTCGAACTGGCCGCCGCCGAAGTCGCACGCCGCGATGCGGAGTCCGAATCGATGGCCGCCCGCCTTGCCGAGTGCACGGTCGCCGCGCCGTTCGCCGGACGTGTCGTGGAAATCAGCGCCCGCGCCGAGGAACGGGTCGAACCGGGCCGGCCGGTGATGGTCATCATCGATGACACGAGGCTCGAGGTCGAGATTGTCGCGCCATCCGGCTGGCTTCGCTGGCTGGCCGCGGGCGCCGCGTTCTCGCTGGCTGTCGACGAGACCGGCGACATCGTCGCAGGCGAAATCGCCCGGCTTGGCGCCGAGGTTGATCCGGTCAGCCAGACCGTCAAGCTCTATGGCAGGCTCCTGGACCGCCCGTCCGGCGTCCTGGCCGGGATGAGCGGCAACGTGACGTTTGCCGGAGCGCCGAAGGGGGCATTTTGACCGCGCGCGCCGATCCGCCGGCGATCGCCACGCCGATCGCGGCTGGTGCACGACCGGCCGGCAAGGTCGAACTGCTACTGGAATTCGAGGCAGCACTTCGCGAATGCGCCAATGCCGCCGAGATCGGCTATCTTGCCGTCAACGAACTCCCCCGCCTGTTGCGCGCCGATCAGGCCATGCTGTTGCGGCCAGCGCCGGCTACCGGGGCGCTGCGGCTGACCCATGTGAGCAGCCTCTCGCGCATCGACGGCCGGGCGCCGCTTGTGCGCGCGCTCGAACAGCGCTGCGCCGGCCACATGGCCATGGCGGAACCGGCGCCGATCGACCTGTCGGGGCTCGAGACCGCCGCAGGCCCGTTCCGCCTCACCAATGGACTGGCCGCACCGCTGCGCGTCCGCCGCGGTGAGCCGGCCGGACTGTTGCTGTTTGCCGCCGCGCATGCATTCCAGCCGGCGGACCTGGTGGTGGCCGGGCGCGTGGCAACGGCGATCGCCCATGCCCTGTCCGCCTTTGCCCCAAGGGGAGTGGCGGTCCGCATGTCGCGGCGGCGCAAGGCATTCATGCTTTCCGCCCTGGGCATCGTGCTCGTGACCTCCGCCCTGCCGTTCCGCCTGTCGGCAATCGCGCCCGCCGAAATCGTGCCACGCAATGCCGACGTGGTCGCCGCGCCACTTGACGGCGTTGTCGCCCGGATCCTCGTCGATCCCAACACGCCGGTCGATGCCGGGACACCGCTGGTGCGTTTCGTCGACACCGAGCTGGTCGGCGCACTTGCCGTGGCAGAACGCAATGTCGAGGTCGCCGCCGCCCGGACCCGGCGCGCCCGGCAGGGGGCATCGCTCTCCGAAGACATGCGCCGCGAGCTCGCCGTGGCGGAAGCCGAATGGCGGGTCGCCGGAGCCGAACGCGACGAAGCTGCCGCCCGCCTCGACCGCGCCCTGGTCCGCGCGCCCTCGGCCGGGATCGCGGTGTTTTCACGCCGCGAGGACTGGGCCGGCAGGCCGGTGGCCACCGGCGAACGCATCATGCGGATCGCCCGCCCCGGCGATCTCGCCATCGCCATCGAACTCGGCCTGTCGGACGCCGTCGTCCTCGATGGCGAGGGCGAGGTGCGCTTCTTCCCCGATGCCAATCCGCTGGCGCCGGTCAGGGGCACCATCGTCCGGGCCGGCCACGTCGCCGAACGCGCCGCCGGCGAGCGGCTGGTCTTCCCGGTCGATGCCGAACCGGACGCGGCCGCGCTTTCCGGATTGCGGATCGGGCTGCGCGGCTCCGCCCAGATCTACGGCAGACGCGCGCCGCTGGCCTTCCACGTGCTGCGCCGCCCGCTGGCCTGGCTTCGCCAGAGGACCGGCATGTGACCGCGATCGGTGCCATGCCCGGGCTGCGTCCGGACCTGATCGTCGAAACCGCGCCGGCGCGCCATGGCGAGCCCGGATTTCTGGTCATCGACCCGTTCCGGCACCGCTTCTTCCGCGTGAGCGCACCGGTGCTGGCCGCCTTTGCCGGCCGCCGGAACGAAAGCCCCGAAGACCCCGCCGCCCTCGCCCGCCTTGCCGCCACGGGCGAACTGGCCGCAGCCACGCCGGGCTCGTGGCGATCGCTGGCCGACAAGGCGGCGCGCGCGCGGTCTGGCCACTGGACCAGCATCGCCCACGCATACCTGTTCTTCCGGATTCCCCTTGCCGCGCCGCAACACGCCCTCGACCGCGCCTGGCCGCTGGTGGCGCCGCTGTTCGGCGCCAGGTCCATGGCCGTGATCGCGCTGATCGCGCTCGTCGGCGTGCTGGCGATCCTGCGCCAGTGGGATGTGTTCATTCACCAGTTTGCCGGCATGGCCAGTGCGAGCGGCCTGTTGCTGTTCGGCATCGGCCTCGGCGTGATCAAGTCGCTGCACGAGCTCGGGCACGCCTTCATGGCGCGCAAGTTCGCCGTTGCCGTGCCGACCATCGGCATCGCCTTCATGGTGCTCATGCCTGTTCTCTACACCGAGACATCAGCGGCATGGCGACGCCCGGCACGCGAGCGTGTTCTCATCGACGCGGCCGGCATGCTGGTCGAGATCGCCATTGCCGCAATCGCCACCCTGGCCTGGCTGATCCTGCCCGACGGGATCGTGCGCACCATGGCGTTCGCCGCCGCGACCATCGGCTGGACAATGAGCCTTGCGGTCAACCTCAACCCGCTCATGCGCTTCGACGGCTACTACCTGTTGTCCGACCTCACCGACATGGAAAACCTCCAGGAGCGCGCCTTTGCGCTGGCGCGCTGGCACTGGCGAGAGACTGCCTTCTCGCTCGGCGCCGAACCGCCGGAAATCCTGTCGCCGCAGCGGCAATGGAGCCTCGTCGCCTATGCCTGGGCGGTCTGGATCTACCGGCTTGTCCTGTTCGTCGGCATCGCGCTTCTCGTCTATCACATGGCCTTCAAGATCCTCGGCATCGCGCTGTTCGCAGTGGAGATCGTTGCGTTCATCGCCCTGCCGCTTCTGCGCGAGGCAAGAATCGTGGCGGGGCTGCTGTCCGGCCGGCGCATGAACCGGCGTACCCTGGTGACGTCCGCCATCGCCGTTGCCCTGCTCCTCCTCGCCCTGGCGCCGCTCGACCGCGAGGTCGCCGTGCCGGCGGTTCTGGTGCCGGCAGGCGAACGCTCAATCCATGCACCGGTGGCAGCGCGGCTGGTCTCGGCCGTCGGCGCGGGCACATCCGTTGCGGCGGGCGACCTGCTCGTCCGGCTGGAGAGTCCCGACCTCGACCGCCGGATCGAGCGCGCACGCCGCGCGCTCGCCCTTGTCGAAGTGCGGCGATCGCGGGTTGCCGCCGACCCGGCGGAACGATCGAACAGGGCGGTGCTCGACCGCGAGGCCGCCAACGCCCGACAGGAGCTTGAGAGCCTGGAGGAACTCGTCCGCGACCTCGCCATCGACGCGCCGTTTGCCGGGCATGTGATCAACCGCGATCCGGATCTGTCGCCGGGCCGTTGGCTTGCCCCCGATGAGCGGCTCATGGTTCTGGTGCGCCCCGGGCGCGAAATCCTCGCGCTTGCCGACGAGACCTCCGCCGCCCGCCTGTCGGCCGGTGCGCAGGGCCGGTTCGTCGGCGGCGAGGCCGGCGGGCCGGTGCTGGAGGTGCGCCTCGCGGCCATCGCACCGGCCAATCTTGGCGAACTCGCCAGGCCGGTTTTCGCCGACCGCCATGGCGGGCCCATCGCCGTCGATCCCGGCGCCGGCCAGTCCCTGACGCCGCTCGGATCCTGGTATGCGCTTCGCCTCGACACCGGCGCGTCGTCCGACCTGGTGCGCGAACTCCCCGGAACCGTGCATCTTGACGCCGAGGCCCGCAGCCTCGCCGGCGCGTTCCTGCGTCGCGCCGCCGCAATCCTCATCCGCGAATCCGGCCTGTGACGACATCGTCGGCGCACTGTCGCAATGGCGCCTCAATCCGGGCCGATGAGTGGTGGCGAAGGGCGCATACGGGCAACAATCATGCAGAACATCGCCAGAATTTTCGCCGCGGCGGTCCTCGCCGCCGGAGTCGCGGGCGCCGGCTGGCTCGCCGGCACCAAACTCGTGGAAAGCCGCCTCGGCTTCCGCACCGTGACCGTCAAGGGCCTCGCCGAACGCGACGTCAAGGCCGATCTCGGCTTCTGGCCGATGCGGTTCGTCGCCACCGGCGCCACGTTGGCCGATGCGCGCCAGAACCTCGAAGCCGCGGAGACGTCCGTTTCCGGCTTCCTCGCCTCGCGCGGGTTCGCGCCGGGAGACGCCGAGGTCCAGAACATCCTCGTCGAGGACAAGCTTGCCGGATACAATGGCGGCGATGTCCCGCAGGAAATACGCTTCGTGCTGACCGAGGACATCCTGGTGCGGTCGAACGATGTGGTCCGCCTGGCCGAGGCGGCCCGCAACATCGGCGAGATGCTGAAGAACGGCGTCGTCTTCACCAATGATTCCTGGTCGGCCGGCCCCTCCTACATCTTCACCCGCATCAATGACCTGAAGGGCGAGATGCTGGCGGAAGCCACCAAGCGCGCGCGTGAATCGGCGGAGACGTTCGCCGTTCAGTCGGGCGCCAAGGTGGGGTCGATCCAGACTGCCAATCAGGGCGTGTTCGAGATCCTGCCGGCCATCGCCATTCCCAACGATCGCCCCGAAAAGCAGATCGACAAGAAGGTGCGCGTCGTCACGACCGTGACCTATTTCCTCACCGACTGACACGGCACAACCCAGCGCTGCGGACGCGCCGCCTGGACATGGCGGCGTGCCGTGGCGCAAAGCCGGCGAATGCGCAATTCTCCCGCGGTTTCCAACCTCCGGGGGCCCCCAATGAAACGCTTTGCCTTTGTCGCCGCGCTTGTTTTCGCGGCATTGCCCGCACGTGCCGAAATGCTCGACATGTCGACCGTGACCTGCGGCCAGATCGCCGAGTTCAACGAGGACGACGCGGCCTGGTTCCTCATCTGGCTTGACGGCTGGCTGGCCGGCCAGGCCGACGACACCACGGTCGACATCGACGCCATCGGCGACCAGATCGACGGCATCGCCAGTGTCTGCGGCGAGAAGCCCGACCTGTCGGTGATGAACGCCGCCAAGGAATATCTCGCCCAGTGACCTGAAGCCCACCGGCCGGGCCTGCCCGGCCGGTGGTCGCCGCATCCTCAGGGCTTGAACTGGGGATCGACGGGCGGCCGAAGCCCGTTCGCCAGCCGGTTGGTCTCGTTGGCGAGCCCGACCACGGCCATCAGCTCCATGAATTGCGCCTCGGTCATGCCCTTGGCGCGCGCCGCCGCGGTGTGGCTGTAGGTGCAGTATTCGCACCCGTTCGTCGCCGAAATCGCCACATAGATCATTTCCTTGGTCAGCGGATCGAGTGCGCCGGGCGCCATCACCTGCTTGAGGCTTTCCCAGATCCGCTTCAGCGTTGCCGGATCGTGGGCCAGCGCCTTCCAGAAATTGTTGACGTCGGCGACACCGCGCGTGGCCATGATGTCATCGAACACCGCGCGCGCCTCGCTTGAGGCCTCGCCGCGCTCGACCAGGCGCACCACGCTCATGTCGTCGCTCCAAGATCGGCCATCGCGGCGTCAAGGGCCGCGGCCAGCCGGTCGGCGGCCATGTCCACATGCGCTTCTTCCCAGATCAGCGGCGGCGACAGGATCATCGTGTCGCCGGTCGCGCGGATCATCAGGCCGCGGGCGATCGCGTGGTCGCGCACCGTCACCGCCGCATGTCCAGCCGGCTCGAACCGCGCCCTCGTCGCCTTGTCGCGGACGATCTCGATGCCGGCGAGCAGGCCGAAGGTGCGCACCTCGCCGACCAGCGGATGGCTCGCGATCCGTTCGGCGAACACCTTGGCGAAATACGGCCCCGTCCGGTCGCGCACGCGCTCGACCAGCCCTTCGCGCTCGATGATCTCGAGATTCTTCAGCGCCACCGCGCAGGCCACCGGATGACCGGAATAGGTGTAGCCATGATAGAATTCGCCGCCCTTGGCGCTGAGCGTTCCGGCAACCCGATCCGACACCAGCACCGCCGACAGCGGCAGGTAGCCCGATGTCAGCGCCTTCGCCGTGGTGATCGTGTCCGGCGAAATCCCCATCGATTGCGCGGCGAACCACTCCCCGGTCCGCCCGTATCCGGTGATCACTTCGTCAAGCATCAGCAACACATCGTGCTTGCGCAGGATTGCCTGGACCTCGGCCCAGTAGTTGCGCGGCGGGATGCGGACGCCGCCTGCGCCCATGATCGGCTCGCCGATGAAGGCGGCGACATTCTCCGGGCCGGCCTCGATGATTGCCGCTTCCACCGCACTGGCGGCGCGCCGGCCGAACGCCTCGTCGCTTTCGCCCTTCTCCTGCAATTCGAACCCGTAGGGCGGCATCACGTGGCGGATGCCTGGCACCAGCCCGTGGGTCTGCTCGTGCATCCACGGCATGCCGCCGAGCGAGGTGCCGGCAATGGTCGAGCCGTGATAGGCCGAGTGGCGTGAAATGACGATGTTCTTTTCCGGCTTGCCTTCAAGCGCCCAGTAATGGCGAACCAGCTTCAGCGCGGTGTCGTTGGATTCCGAACCGGACGAGCCGAAGAACACCTGGCGCATGTGCTTGGGCGCCAGCGAGGCGATCTTCTCCGCCAGCAGCGCCGCGCTCGGGACCGTGCAGCGGAAGAACGAATTGTAGTAGGGCAGCTCCTTCATCTGCCGCGCCGCTTCGTCGGCCAGTTCCTCGCGGCCATAGCCGACATTCACGCACCACAGCCCCGCCATGCCGTCGAGGATTTCCAGCCCGGTCGCATCGTAGATGAACGGCCCCTTGCCGTGGGTGACGATGCGCGTGCCGCTTTCGCGCAGGTCCTTGTGGTCGGTGAAGGGATGGAGATGGTGGCGCGCGTCGATCGCGCGCAACTGATCGAGCGAATAGTTCTGGTAGCTCATGGACTTGTCCTTCCGTCCGGAATCGATGCTTGAACGCGTTGAATCGGAATTTCAGGCAAGGAACGGCGGCGAATAGCCGATACGCGCGCACAACCGCATGAGGTCGCGATGGCGGGTGCGCGTCGACGGGATCGGCACGAACGGATCGAGGGCGGCGCGGCGTTTCGCGATCATGCCGTGACTGTAGGCCGGGCGGCGGCGTCCGTTCAAGGCCGTTGACGCACGCCGCGCAAGATGAGGACAGCGGCCAGCAGCAGGCTGGTGGCGGCCATGAACGACGGCAGGCCGTAAGGGCCGATGCCTTCCATGATGACGCCGGACAGGGGCGGACCAGCAATGCCGCCGACGCCCCACATCAGCGCGAAAGCCGAATTGCCGGTGATGAGCGCGCTGCCGCTGAACCGGCTTGCCAGCCCCAGCAGCGCCATCGTGTAGACACCATAGCCGAAGCCACCGAGGCCCATCAGCAGCGGCCAGATCGCCGGGCTGTCGATGAGAAACGGCGCCATCACGGCACCGCTGCCCGTCGCCATCGCGCATGCGAGGATCATCGCCCGCGCGCCGAACCGCTCGGCCATGTGTCCGAGCGGGACCTGCAGCAGGATGTTGCCGAGCGACAGCGCTGTCACCATCGCCGCGATCCGCCCCTCCGACTGGCCAAGGCCGGAGGCAAACACCGGAAACAGCGAATAGACGCTTTGTTGCGTTGCCGCCGACGCGGTGACCGCGGTCAGCAGCGCCGGCGCCACCAGCCAGAACCCGATCACCCCCGAGGTTCGCCCGTGTTCGCCGGCGCTGCCGGGAAGCTCCGCCGCCGTCAGCGCCAGGATCAGCGCGCACGCCGCGAACCCGGCGATCCCGGCCAGGAACGGCGGCCATCCGATGCTGCCGAGCGTGCCGAGCACGATCGGGCCGGTGGCATATCCGAGCCCGGTCATGGCATTGAAATAGCCCATGATCCGCCCGCGCCGGCCGGGTGGCGCCAGCGTCATCACCGAGACTTCGCTGAGGATGAACAGCGGATTGATGGCAAAGCCGAGCAGGAAGCGCAGCCCGAACCAGGCGATCATGTCCTGCAGCGCACCGATGGTGGCAAACAGGAGTGCCGCCAGCACCGCCGAGAACACGCCCAGCCGGCGCGCGCCGAACCGCGACACCAGCGCCGGCGCCAGCAGCGACGACGTGATGAGCCCGAGCGGCATCATCGCCGTCGACAGGCCGATGGTCGCCGGTCCCAGGCCCTGCCGCTGCATGATCAGGGTGAGCAGCGGGTAGGACAGGCCCTGCGCCATGCCGAACACGGCAATTGCAGCCGTGGTGCCGACAAGCGCCACGATCGGGGCCTTCTCCGTATGATCCTCGTCCAGCGACTCCTGCACCATGCCTTCCGGTAGCGCGTTTCGCGAACCGCCGGGAGGCCCGAAGCGCGGAGAACGACCGGATTCCGCTTGGAAATCGGCGCTTTACAGCACCTGGCGTCTCTGACAGCTTCGCGCCATGCAGGATCATCTGGGCAACCCGGTCTCCCCCATGCCGGCGGCAACGCTGTCCGGCGTCGACGATTTCGTTTCTGGGTTCCTTGCCTACGAGCGCCAGGCAGTGAATGTGCTGGCCGCGGCAGACGCTGATCCGGGTAGTGCGCTCGCCAACATCTATGCCGGCATGATCTGGATGTTCCTGGAAGCGCCCGAAGCGCCCGAGCAGGCCGCCCGCTACCTTGCCGCGGCCGGCGCCGCGCCGGCCAACGATCGCGAACAGGCCCTGCTTTCCGTGTTGCGGGCCTGGACGATCAACGACATGCCGAAGGCCGAGGCAGTCGCCTTCGAGATCGTGCGCGAGCATCCCCGTGACCTGGCCACCATGAAGCTCGCGCAATACATGGCCTTCAACCGTGGCGACGTGGCGCGCATGTTGCTTCTGGCCCGCACCGCACAAGCCGCGAACCGGGACAGCGCCCACTGGCACGGCATGTCGGCCTTCGCGCTCGAACAGTCGCATGACCTTGCCGGCGCCGAAGCGGCTGCGTGGACCGCGCTCGAACTGAAGGCGAAGGAGCCCTGGGCGCAGCATGCCCTCGCCCATGTGATGATCACCCAGGGACGCAACCGCGAAGGCATCGCCTTCATGGATGGCGTCACCCACACCTGGGAGAACCTCAACTCCTTCATGTACACCCACAATTGGTGGCACAAGGCGCTTTTCAACATCTCCCTCGGCAACGAGGCTGCCGTGTTCGACGCCTACGACAACCACGTCTGGGGCATCGAGAAGTCCTACAGCCAGGATCAGGTCGGCGCCGTATCGCTGCTGGCCCGCATGGAGTGCGCCGGCCTCGATGTCGGCGATCGCTGGCATGATGTCGCCGACTGGATGCGTCCACGCGCCAACGACACCACGCAGCCCTTCCTGACCCTGCAATATCTCTACGGACTGGCCCGCGCCGAACGCATGGAAGCCGATACCCTGCTGCGCGCGATCGAGGACCGCGCCGCGCAATCCACCGGGTTCAACCGGATCGCCTGGTCCGACGTCGCATTGCCGGTCGCCCGCGGCCTGTTCGCCCTGGCCCGTGGCCAGCACGGATCGGCGGCCCGCCACATGAAGCCGGCGCTGCCGCGCCTGCAGGAAATCGGCGGCAGCCACGCGCAACGCGACCTGTTCGAGCAGCTCTATCTCGCCGCGCTGCTTGGCGCGGGCGACCTGCCCGCCGCCCGCGGTCTGATGGAAATGCGCCGCACCTTCGATCCCGACGGCGTGCCGCTCAACCGCATGCTGGCCGACACCTGCGAACGCCTTGGCCTGCACGAGGACGCCGACAAGGCTCGCGCGCGGCTGCCGGCCGTCTGAATTCCCGATATCGAAACGCGAATCCGCCGTTTCTCCTGGTGGCACATCGCTTGCACCGTCTCCCGTGGCCGCCCGGCACAAGGCGACGCGCAAGGGGAGAAACCGCCGTTTGTCTCATCATGACACAGGACGCACGAAAGCGTTGTTCGAACGCGGAGCAACAATCCTCGTTACCGGTGGCGCCGGTTTCATCGGCGCGCATCTCGTTCACCTGCTTGCCGGGAGTTTTCCCCGGCTCTCCATTCGCGTCCTCGATGCGCTCACCTACGCCGCCGATCGCCAACGCCTGTCACGGCTGATCGAAACCGGACGAATCGAATTCGTTCACGGCGATGTCGCCGACCCGGACGATGCGCGGGCAGTCCTGTCCGGCGTCGACCTCGTGTTCCATCTCGCGGCCGAATCGCACGTGCCGCGATCCTTCGCCGATCCGTCCGTTTTCGACCGCACCAACCGGCTCGGCACGCGGACCATGGCGGACCAGGCGATCGCCGCCGGCGTGCGAACCTTCATCCATGCCTCGACGGACGAAGTCTATGGCGCGACCGCGGTTCCCGTGACCGAGGACGCGCCGCTGCTGCCCACCACCCCCTACGCCCGCTCCAAGGCGGATGCCGAGCGCGAAATCGATGCGGCGCGCGCACGCGGTCTTGATGCCCGCATCCTGCGGCCGACCAACGCGATCGGGCCGGGCCAGCACGAGGAAAAGCTGGCGCCCCGCTTCGCCAAACTGCTGCTTGCCGGAAAGCCCCTGACGATCGAGGGAAATGGTACACAGCGGCGTGCATTCCTGCCCGTGGGCGATCTCGCCGCCGCGTTCGTTCTGGTGGCGAAATCGGGCGAACCCGGGCAGACCTACAACGTTGCCGGGCGCGAGGAACTGAGCGTTCTGGACATGGCACACCTCATCGGCGACATCGCCGGCCTGACGCCGCGTCTCGAATTCGTCGCCGACCGCCCGGTGAATGACGCACGTTACCTGATCGACGATTCCCGCCTTCGGGCGCTCGGCCATGTCCAGCACGGCACGATCCGCCGTGAAGTGCTGCGGATCATCGAGGAACGGACGGCTCGGCCGGGGACCTCCGCACCCCCGCTGGCACCATCGGAAGCCGATCTGGTTCCCGACCGGATCGAAGCGGCACCCTTGCGCTTTCACGTTCCGCACCGCAGCCCGGGCGAGCAGGAACTCGTGGCCGATGTCCTGGCCCGCGGGCGGTTCGCGGCCGGCGGCCATTATACCGCGCTCGCCGAAACCCGGCTCGCCGCCGTCGCCGGCGCCGACCGTGTCTTCCTCACCCACTCCTGCACCGCCGCGATGGAAATCGCCGCCCTCGCCCTTGGCCTCGGACCCGGCGACGATGTCATCGTGCCGACCTACACGTTCTGCGCCACAGCGACCGCGTTCGAACGGACCGGTGCCCGCATCGTGTTCGCCGATGTCGATCCGGCAACGATGATGATCGACCCGGTGGATGCGGAACGGCGCGTGACAGCGCGCACGCGCGCCATCGTCCCGGTCCATTATGGTGGCGCGGTCGCCGACATGCGCAGGCTCGGTGCGCTGGCGAAACGCCACAAGCTTGTCATTGTCGAGGACGCCGCCCAGGCGATCGGAGCAACGATTGGCGGGCGTCCGGTGGGGGCGGACAGCCCGTTTGCCGCATTCTCCTTCCACGAGACCAAGATCGCGCAATGCGGACATGGCGGCGCCCTGGCCGTCAACGGCACCTCGCCGGACATGATCGAGCGCATCGAGCGCCTGACCGAGCGTGGCACGGATTTCGCGGCCGCGCGGCGCGAAGGCCGCCCGTTCTACCAGTGGACCGGAACCGGATCGAGTTTCCGGCCGTCCGAACTCCAGGCCGCCCTGCTTTGCGGCCAGATCGACGACCTGCCGTCGATCATTCGACACCGCCGGACAATCGCGCGCGCCTATGCCGAAGCCCTCGCGCACCTGTCCCCGACAGTCCGCCTGCTCGATCCGGCTGACGACGTGGAACCCAATGGACACGGCGTCGTCCTCATCGCCGGATCAGCCGACCTTGCCGCCAGCCTCCGCCAGGAACTGAAGCATCACGGCATCGAAGCACAGACCCACTACGTTCCGCTTCACCTCTCGCCGGCCGGGCGCGAACGCGGATGGAAGCCGGAGGATTGCCCGGTTGCGCTCGCTCTCTGGCAGCGCCTGCTTCGCCTGCCGGTGCATGGCAGCATGACCGTGCGGGATGCAGGACGCATCGCCGCGATTGTCCACACCGTGGCGAGCCGCCACGCTCACCGGGCAGCGGCGCCAGCGACATGAGAGGCGCCGCGCCGCGGGCTCGCCTCAGGGCAACGGCCTCCACCGCTTCACGGCAAGATGGACAAGGGCCGGCGCCAGGATCGCGAGGCACATCCATTGCGCCGGCGTCAGGCCCAGGTAAAGCGCATCGCCGACACGCAGGAAATCGAGCCCGAAACGGACGACCAGATAGGGTAGCACGATGAGTGCGAGCATCTGCCCCGGCGTGCGTTTCATGCGGTCGATTGCCAGAAGCACCGCGCAAAGCACGGCGGTGAACAGGAACTCGTAGAGCCCGAGGTCATGGCGCGCACCGCCGGGAAATCCGACGCCGAGCGGAAAGTCGGTCAACGCCCCGGGATGATCGTGAACCAGGGCACAGCCCATCCGTCCGAAGAACCAGCCGAAGGCCAGTCCGGTGAACACGACGCTGGTCCCCGCCACCACTGGCGCTCCGCGCCACATCAGGTAGAGCACTCCGACCATCGTTGCCGTCAGGATGCCGCTCAGCGACGACATGTGCGTCCGGAAATCGATGGCCCCGAGCGGATCGGCGAAGAATTCGGCCGACCGGTAGAAGATCGCATCGCCGATCCCCGCGCCGAGGAAGCCGGCCGCGACGGCGTAGACACAGCCGCGCTCGATGACCGTGACATCAAGGCCGCGCAACCGCGCCTCGCGCACCGCCATGAGAAACCCGGCAATCACCCCGATCGTCACCAGGATCCCGAACGGGTGGAGGTACAGGCCGAAGATGCGGAATCCGGTCACCTCGACATGGGGAATCACGGGCGCGCTCCGCTTGCCAGACTTGCCATGTCGACGGACCAGGCGATGGCCAGATGCAGTGCGATGCCAAGCGCGATCGAACGCCGTGTCAGGCTGAGATAGCCGAGCACGATGGCACCAAGCAGCGCGCCGGCCGCTTCCGGCGCCGGCTTGCCGAAATGGATCATCATGTACGGCAGCACCGGAAACAGGATCGACCAGGCGCCGAGCCTGTGGCGCACGGCGTGGATGAGCACGCCGCGGAACATAAACTCCACCGCGACGAACTGAAGTCCGTAGGCCAGTTCGAACGCCAGCGTGCGGATCGGGTCGGCAAGCGGATCGGCGGCGCGCCAGAACGGATACACTGCACGGAACTCGGGCCGGGAAACCGCAATCAGGCCGATCGTTGCCGCGACCGGGATCAGGAGCAGGACAGGACCGCCGGCCTCGCCTCGTGGCCAAGCAAGGCCATGATCGCGAAGACGCCCGCCCGTGGCAATCACCACCATCGCCGGGATGCCCAGGTAAAGGACGATTGTCCCGCCCGCCCACGCCATGATCTGCACGAAACGGTCCGGCCCGAGCGGATCGATGAACCAGCCCCGCACAAGACCATACTGATGCAGCCAGAGCGACACGCCCGCCGCCGCGATCACCGCCATGGCACGCCGGTCGGCGTCAGGGGCCGGCTGCCCGAGCGGCACCGCCTGCCGGTTCTCGGCGGAGAGGCTCGCCCCGACCGCCATTCGGACCCGGCCCGCTCCGGCGGGTATCGCCATCGATGTCGCCTCGCATTATTGACTCACTGAGCACTATATCATACGAATCGTGCCGAACCAACCTCCCGAGGATGATCATGCCCATGTCCCGCATCGCCTTCCGCGCCCTGGCACTCGCCGCCCTGCTCATGTCGCTTCCCGCCGTCGAGGCCTGCGGCCCCGCAACCCAGGATGCGGCCATCGACAAGGCGCTCGAGGGCGCCGGATTGAAGACCGATGGCGAGTTCCACCACTATCCGCATCACTGAACGGCACTCCCGGCCGCACGGCAGGCGGTCCGGACAAATGCACATTGCTCCAGCCGGCAGCGCCCCGCGTTGCCGGCTTTTTTTCTGAACGGGGCCTGCCGGTATTACGACCAGCAATGACGCCTCCCTGACGGACGAAACGCCGCGCGGCGCGCATGGTCCCCTCGCATTCCTGACGAGGACGAGGACCGATCGATGAACGCAACGACCGAAGCAATGCCGGGCGAACGCGCCCGCCGCGGCGGCCGGGCGATGAAACGGGCCGGAACCGGCGCGGCGTTCGACCAGCCGCCGGTCCGCCGGCTGAAGCACAGGTTCCCGCCCACGCCGGTCGTCTCGGCGGACGAACTGGAATCCATCCACCTCGCCTCTCTGCGGGTCCTGTCGGAGATCGGGCTCGATGTCCTGCACGATGAGGCGCGTGCCATCATGAAACGCGCCGGCGCCGATGTGCGCGAGGGGTCCGAGCGCGTGCGCTTCGACCCGGCGATGATCATGGAAACGGTGCGAACGGCGCCGTCCGTCGTGTCGATGACAGCCCGCAACCCCGCGCACGGCTATGAGTTCGGCGGCGACAATCTCGTGTTCGCCCAGGTCGCCTCGGCGCCGAATTGCTCGGACCTCGACAATGGCCGCCGCGCCGGCAACCGGGACGATTTCCGCAACCTCGTGCGCCTCGCCCAGATGCACAACATCATCTCGGCCACCGGCGGCTATCCGGTCGAGCCGGTCGACATCCATCCGTCGATCCGGCATCTGGAATGCCTGCGCGACCTCGCCACGCTCACCGACAAGGTCTTCCACATCTATTCGCTCGGCCGCGAGCGCAATCTCGACGGCATCCAGATCGCCCGCATCGCCAATGGCCTGACGCACGAGCAACTGCTCGAAACCCCCGTCAGCTACACCATCATCAACACCAACTCGCCGCTGAAGCTCGACGTGCCGATGATGGAGGGCATCATCCAGATGTCCGCGCACGGCCAGTTGGTCATCGTCACGCCGTTCACGCTGGCTGGCGCCATGGCACCGGTCACGGTCGCCGGTGCGGTGGTGCAGCAGAATGCCGAGGCGCTCGCCGGCATCGCCTTCACCCAGATGGTGCGCAAGGGCGCGCCTGTCGGCTATGGCGGCTTCACCTCCAACGTCGACATGAAGTCCGGCGCGCCGGCCTTCGGCACACCCGAATACATGAAGGCACAATTGCTCGGCGGCCAGCTGGCGCGTCGCTACGGCATCCCCTACCGCACCTCCAACACCTGCGCGGCCAATGCCGTCGATGCGCAATCGGCATGGGAAAGCGTGTTCTCGCTGTGGGGCGCGGTGATGGGCGGCGGCAATTTCGTCCTGCACGCTGCAGGCTGGCTTGAAGGCGGACTGCGCGCATCCTACGAGAAGATGATCGTCGACATCGATCTCCTGCAGATGGTGGCCGAGTTCATGGCTCCGCTTGACACCAGCGAAGACGCGCTTGCAGTCGAGGCGATCCGCGATGTCGGCCCGGGCGGCCATTTCTTCGGCACCGCCCACACCCAGGCGCGCTACAAGAACGCCTTCTACGCGCCGGTGCTGTCCGACTGGCGCAATTTCGAGACCTGGCGCGAGGCCGGCTCGCCGACAGCCGAACAGCATGCGAACCGGGTCTGGAAGGAACGCCTTGCCCAATATGTCGAGCCGCCGATGGACCCGTCGATCCGCGAGGAACTCGACGCCTTTGTCGACAAGCGCAAGGCGGAAGGCGGCGCGCCTACGGATTTTTGAGATGTCGGGCAGCTTTCGACCCCCACTCCGTTCGGCTATGCCGAACACCTCTCCCCCGTTCGACGGGGGAGAGGAAACGGCGGGCGGCCACTGCCGACTTCCTCTCCCCCCACCGGGGGGAGAGGTGGCGACGCGAAGCGTCGACGGAGTGGGGGATGCTGCCCTCCAAACGCGCAGCAGACGTCGTGCCGGTACCACCGCACAAGCCCGAACAATGCGTCAAGCCGGCAACGATGCTGAGGCGTTGATCTGGACGGAACTGAAACGGCGCAAGCTGGGTGGCTACAAATTCACGCGCCAATTCCCGATCGGAACATACTTTGCCGATTTCAGCTGCCGCGAACGCCGGCTTGTCGTCGAGATCGATGGAAGCCAGCATGCAGGAAGCCGGCGCGACGGCGATCGCGACAATTTCATGCAAGCCCAAGGATATTCGGTTTTGCGATTTTGGACGATCGACGCCTTGAAACATCGCCCCGCCGTTCTCGAAACCATCCTCGCAGCGCTTGAAGGCCGCCTCGACGCCACGCGCGCGCCAGACCTTCGTTTCCTGCCCGCCCTGACAACTGCCTAGCGAATGGAGCCGACCCCATGAAATCCCACTATCGCGCAATCGTCATCGGCGGCGGTGTCGTCGGCTGCTCCGTCCTCTACCATCTCGCCCGATATGGCTGGACCGACGTGCTGCTGATCGAGCGCTCGGAGCTGACGTCCGGTTCGTCCTGGCATGCCGCCGGCGGCTTCCACACGCTGAACGGCGATCCGAACGTCGCCAAGCTGCAGGCCTACACCGTGTCGCTCTACAAGGAACTGGAGGAGATTTCCGGCCAGTCCTGCGGGCTGCACCTCACCGGCGGCGTCATGATGGCCGACACGCCGGAGCGCATGGATTTCCTGCGCCTTGCCCACGCCAAGGGCCGCTATCTGGGCATGAACACCGAGCTGATCACGCCATCGGAAGCCAAGGCGATGTTCCCGCTGATGGACGAGACCAATTTCGTCGGCGCCATGTGGGATCCGGTCGAAGGCCATCTCGACCCGTCCGGCACCACCCACGCCTACGCCAAGGCCGCCCGCAAGCTCGGCGCCGAGATCGAGCTCAGGAACCGCGTTGTCGAACTGACGCAGACGCCGGACGGCACCTGGAACGTGATCACCGAGAAAGGCACGGTGCACGCCGAGCATGTCGTCAACGCCGGCGGCCTGTGGGCGCGCGAGGTCGGTCGCATGGTCGGGCTGGAATTGCCGCTGCTCGCCATGGAGCACATGTACCTGCTGACCGAGGACATGCCCGAGGTCATGGAATACAACAAGGCGACCGGCCGCGAACTGATCGGCGTCATGGACTTCAAGGGCGAGATCTACACGCGCCAGGAGCGCAACGGCATCCTTCTCGGCACTTATGAGAAGGCCTGCAAGCCGTGGTCCCCGGTCGAGACGCCCTGGACCTTCGGCCACGAACTGCTTCAGCCCGACATCGAGCGCATCGCACCGTCGCTGGAGATCGGCTTCAAGCACTATCCCGCGGTGGAAAAGGCCGGCATCAAGCAGATCATCAACGGTCCGTTCACCTTCGCCCCCGATGGCAACCCGCTGGTCGGACCGGTGCAGGGCCTGACCAATTTCTGGTGCGCCTGCGCCGTCATGGCCGGCTTCTCCCAGGGTGGAGGCGTCGGCCTGGCGCTGTCGCAATGGATGATCAACGGCGATCCCGGCGCCGACATCTGGGGCATGGATGTCGCCCGCTTCGGCGAATGGGCGACACTGCGCTACACCAATGCCAAGGTGCGCGAGAACTACTCGCGGCGCTTCTCCATCCGTTTCCCCAACGAGGAGCTTCCAGCCGCCCGTCCGCACCAGACCACACCGGTCTACGACATCATGGTGCGCGACAATCACGCCGTCATGGGTGACAGCTGGGGCGTGGAGACGCCGCTGTGGTTTGCCCCGTCGGCTAGGGAAGCCCACGACATCCCGACCTATCACCGGTCCAATGATTTCAAGCACATCGGTGCCGAGGTGAAGGCCGCGCGCGAGCGCGTTGGCGTCACCGAGACCTCCAATTTCGCCAAGTACCAGGTCGACGGCCCCGGCGCGGAAGCCTTCCTCGACCGGTTGATGACCAACACCATGCCGAAGGTCGGCCGCATCGTGCTCACGCCGATGCTGAACGAGCGCGGCAAGATCATCGGCGACTTCACCATCGCGCGCCTCGCCGCGGAACGCTTCATGATCTGGGGATCGATCGCCGCGCAGAAATACCACATGCGCTGGTTCGAACGGCACCTGCCGAAGGACGGCTCGGTCGCCGTCAAGCGCTTCGGCATGAACCTGGTCGGCCTGTCCATCGTCGGCCCGCACGCACGCGACCTGCTGCAGAAGCTGACCGACACGGATGTCTCCAATGCGGCCTTCCGCTTCATGGACATCCGCGAGATGGACGTGAACACCGCACCCTGCATCGTCAACCGCCTGACCTACGCCGGCGATCTCGGCTACGAGCTGTGGATGGCCCCGGCCTACCAGCGCAAGGTCTATGACGGCATCAAGGCTGCCGGTGCGGAATTCGGAATCGCCGATTTCGGCATGCGGGCGCTGCTGTCCATGCGTCTCGAGAAGAACTTCCCCACCTGGTTCCGCGAACTGCGTCCGATCTACGGCGTGTTCGAGGGCGGCATGGAGCGCTTCATCAAGTTGAACAAGGGCGACTTCATCGGCCGCGATGCCGCCGCCCGTGAACAGGCCGAGGGGCCGAAGCTTCGCCGCGTCTCGCTCGTCGTCGAAGCCGACACCGCCGACGTCATGGGCGACGAGCCGATCTGGGCCCGGACCACGACCGACCATGGCACGGTGGAGAAACCGCACGGCTACGGCGCCCCGCGCCGTGACGCCGCCGGCAACCTCACGCCGAAAGATCCCGACACCGGGATTGAACGCGACGGCTGGCGTGTCGTCGGCTGGGTGACGTCGGGCGGCTATGCCCACCATGTCGGCAAGTCGATGGCGCAGGGCTACGTCCCTGCCGCGCTCGCCGCGGACGAGAGCGAAGGCCTGTTCGAGATCGAGATTCTTGGACAGCGCCGCGCCGCGCGTATCAACATCGAGCCGCTGTTCGATCCCGCGGGTGAACGCATGCGGGCGTGAGCCCGACCGGCATCAGACACGAATTCGGGAAGCGTTCCCGTTCCGGAGAACCCCATGGCCAGCAATCCCGGCAATTTCGGCTCCCACCGCCCGCGCAAGATCGCGCCCATGTCGCCGGGCGCGCCCTGGTCGCAGGAGGATTACGAGCGCCTGGCCAACGAGGCGCGCGACAAGGCCGCCGCTCTCAATTTCCACGCCATCGGATATGGCGCGCTGGCGGAAGGCGAATGGAAGGCCGCCGGCATCCCCGATCCGAACCTTGCTGCCATGCGCAAGCGGCGGCTGGAGCGCATCCGTGCCGAGCTGAAGCGGCGCGACCTGGCGGGTATCCTGCTCTATGATCCGCTGAACATCCGTTACGCCGCTGACCACACCAACATGCAGCTGTGGACGGCCCATGATGCCTCCCGCTACCTGTTCGTGGCGACCGAGGGGCCGGTCGTGCTGTTCGAATTCCAGAACTGCTTCCACTTGTCCGATCACACCGGCGTCGTGGATGAGGTCCGGCCGGCGAAGAGCTGGATCTACATGTTCGCCGCCGACAACATCGAGGCGGCCGCGCGCGACTGGGCCGCCGAGATCGCCGATCTCGTCACCGCCCATGGCGGCGGCAACCGCACCATCGCCGTCGACCATCTCGATGCCGAAGGCGTCGTGGCGCTCACCCGCGCCGGCGTGCGCGTGCGCAACGGCGAGAGCGTCATGGAGCAGGCGCGCCTCATCAAGGGGCCGGACGAACTGATCTGCATGCGCCGCGCCATCCATGCCTGCGAAGCCGCCATGCACGAAATGGAAGCCGCGATGCAGCCGGGCATGAGCGAGAACGACATCTGGGCGCTGCTGCATGCCGGCAACATCCGCCGTGGCGGCGAATGGATCGAGACAAGGCTGCTCGCCTCCGGGCCGCGTACCAATCCGTGGTTCCAGGAAAGCTCGGCCAGGATCGTCGAAGCCGGCGACCTCGTCGCCTTCGACACCGACCTGATCGGCCCTTACGGCTATTGCTGCGACATTTCCCGCACCTGGCTCGCCGGCGACGGCATGCCGAGCAACGAGCAGCGTGATCTCTACCGGATCGCCGCCGAGCAGATTGCCTTCAACACCGAGCTGGTGAAGCCCGGCGCCACACTGCTCGAACTGAGCGCCCGATCGAAGCTGCCGCCACCCGACTGCCGTCCGAATCGCTATGGCGTTCTCTTCCACGGGGTCGGCCTATGCGACGAGTACCCGTCCGTCTTCCACCCGGAGGACATCGGCGCCCATCCGTTTGACGAGGTGCTCGCCCCCGGCATGGTGCTGTGCGTGGAAAGCTACATCGGCCGGCTCGGCGGCCACGAGGGCGTGAAGCTGGAAGAACAACTGCTCGTCACCGAGACCGGCTGCGAGCAATTGTCGAAATATCCGCTCGACACGCGGCTGATGGGCTGAGGCGGCCGCAAGCGCGACCGCCTCCCGGGTCCTGTCACCCCTTGCCGTTGCCCTCGGCCTTCTTGGCTTCCGGATGCAGGGTGCCGCCAAGGATGTGGCTTGCCGTCCCGATCACCTGGCTCGAATGCCCGACGATCAGCGGATCCGGGCCGCGGACCAGATGCTCGTCCTTGTTGGGATAGGGCAGCGTCGCCAGGAAATGCTGCATGGCGTTGAGGCGCGCGCGCTTCTTGTCGTCGGATTTCACCACCGTCCACGGCGCGTCCGCCGTATCGGTGTAGAAGAACATCGCTTCCTTCGCCTCGGTATAGTCATCCCACTTGTCGAGTGAGGCGCGATCGATCGGCGACAGCTTCCAGTGCTTCAGCGGATCCTTCTCGCGCTGCTCGAACCGGCGACGCTGTTCCTCCCGCGTCACCGAGAACCAGAACTTGAACAGGAGGATGCCGGACCGCACCATCATGCGTTCGATCTCGGGCGCCTGGCGCATGAACTCCAGATAGTCGTTGGGCGTGCAGAAGCCCATGACGCGCTCCACGCCGGCACGATTGTACCAGGACCGGTCGAACATCACGATTTCGCCGCCCGCCGGCAGATGCTGGATGTAGCGCTGGAAGTACCACTGCGTGGCCTCGCGTTCCGTCGGCTTCTCCAGCGCCACGACGCGCGCGCCGCGCGGGTTGAGATGCTCCATGAAGCGCTTGATGGTGCCGCCCTTGCCGGCCGCGTCGCGACCTTCGAACAGGATGACGACGCGCTGCTTCGTCGCCTTGACCCAGTCCTGCACCTTGAGCAGTTCGACCTGAAGCTCGGCCTTGTGCGCCTCGTAGACCGAGGTGCGCATGCGCTCCTTGTAGGGATATTCGCCGGTCTCGAAGGCATGCCGGATGGCGTCCGGGTCGTGCTTCATCTGCGCCAGCCGAGACCGGCGGGAAGCCGCCTTCGCCTTGCCGGACTTGCCGGTTTTGCCGGGCCCCGCCGGCGCCTGTTCCGGCGCTGCCGTGGCCACCGTTTCCACCGGCGCGGCCGGAGTCCTGTCGGCGGCCGGCTTCGCTGGCGCCTTGGCGGCGCCGTCCTCGTGAGAATCCATCGGGTCTCCCTCCTTCTGATCTGTTTCGCCGTTAACACGGAAAGGCCCGGTCGACCTTGAAACAGATCAAAACGCGTAGGCCGGCGCCTGTCGAGACGCAATGTAGGGAAGGCCCGGACGCAGGCTTGTCCAGCCGACGACGGCAAGCTCCCGCGCCGCCGATTCATGGCGAAGGCAATAGTGCCAGCTTCGGCAATCGATGGCCGCGACATCAGCCTCCCCGGACGCGACAGCGCGCACGGAGGCCCTGTGCGAGCCCGTTCTGAGCCGCGCCGGAATCAACGACGCCGCATCCTCGCCGGCCGCATGAAGATCGCGCTCCAGCGCCAGAAGCCCGGACATCGAATGCTCATCGTTGAAGGCCAGGCGCCGCCCGCGCAGGAGCCGGGCCGGCGGGAGCGCGAACGCAGGCGCCTTTCCGCCTTCACCGCTCCGCATCACGATGGCGGAGCGGTAGGAACCACCCTCGCCCCCCTCGAAGCCGGAATAGTCCGGCTGTCCGACGATCCGCACGAACGCCGCGAGCCCCGTGGTTTCCAGCGGTCCGTGGCAGGTCTGCGCGAGGAGCAGCTTCGGATGGCGCCAGAGCACCGCGGTGTCGAGTTCGTCGGGCGGCAATTTCGCCGGGTCCGCGGCGACCAGGCGTCCGTCGCCGTCCCGGATGCCGCCCGGCACTGCCGGCATGTCGGCATTGCGCCGCGTCAGTTGCTGCGGCGCCGCGATGCCCAGCGCGCGCAGGCGATCCCGCAGGATCGCCCATTCGGCATCGACCTCTGCCCGGCGCTCCGGCCAGTCATACATCGGCAACGCGGCAATGAACCCCGGCGACCCGTTGCCCACGCTGCCGCTCACTCCGCGCGGTCCCGGCGCAAGACCGGATGCACCACCGGCTCTTTCGCCTTGAAGGCCCACTCGGCGAAGATCGACCGGTAGTTCGGATAGACATAGCCGCCGGTCATGGCGATCCACTCCGCCCGCTTCTCGCGGAACAGGCCGGGCAGCCTGTACCAGGCCGCGGTCGGCAGCCGGTGATGCACGATGTGCAGGTTGTTGTTGAGAAAGAAGAACGACAACGGCGAGCGTTCCACGATGATGGTGCGTCCGTTCGGATCGTCGGCCCAGCGGTGTTCGGCAAACGTCCGCACCGCGATGATCGACTGGCCGATCCAGGCCGGGCCGAAAAGATAGAGCCAAAGCGGCATCCCGAACAGCAGCGTCACCACGAGCATGACCGGCACCGCGCCGGCAAGATGGCGCACCCATGCGTCGAGGATCGTCCGGTCGCCCGCGCCGATCGCCTTGGCATCCGACAGGATCAACCCGAGCGAACCGATCAGCGGATTGAGCACCATGCGCCCGACCAGCGTGTTGTTGACGCGCAATACCGCCTGGAACCACGCCGGCAGCCGTTCGTGATCCATCAGTGCGCGATAGTAGCTCTCCGGGTCATCGTAGGGGTCGGTCAGCCGCTCGTCGAAATGGTGGCGCAGATGCATGGTCTTGTAGCGCCGGTAGGGCCAGATCAGCCCGAGCGGCAGCGAGACCAGCAGTTCGTTGATGGCGCCGCTGCGTGTCGGGTGCCCGTGCAGGCATTCGTGGATGAGCGAGGAATGCAGGGCGATCGCGAAGCCGAGCACGATCACCGCGATGACCGGCGCTGCCGGCCAGAGCCAGAGGCCGGCCCACAGCCAGACGGCGTGCACGGCAAGGATCAGCGCGACGGTCGGCCACTCCACCTGTGCCAGTCGCGAGCGCGCACCCTTCTGCCCGTCGATCCACCCCGAATCCATCGCCGTCCCCTGCCCCGTTCACGAAGCCGTGATCTCACGAGGGGCCGCACCAGACAATGCGAGAATGCGCATGTTATGTTGCACTTGCGCTGCAAATCCCGGTAATGTTGCGTATTGTCAACAGGGCCGGCGCAATGGACAAACGAACGCTTGCCGCGCTGTTCCGCCAGCGCCTCGCCGGCCTGGTCGAGCGTTCCGGCCTGACGCTTTCGGCGTTCGCCGCGTCCGTCCGCATCGACCGCTCCGCCCTGTCGCAACTCCTGTCCGGCGATACGCTCCGCCTGCCGCGCGCCGAGACGCTTCTGGCCATTGCCGCCCGCCACGGCGCCTCGCTCGACTGGATGCTTGGCCTGTCGGAGGACGAGGGGCTGGCCGGTGAGCTGATGCAGTCCATCGAGATCGAGCAGGCGCCCGAGGGGTTCGATGAAACGCTGCTGGCACACTGGCATGCAGAGGCCGCCGGCACCAAGATCCGCTACGTCCCGGCCCGCATTCCCGACCTCTTGCGCACCGAGGCCGTCATCGCGTTCGAGGCGGCCCGCCAGGCGCGCGAGGCCGGCCCGCAGATGGACGTGGCACAATACCGGCTCGATTACTCGCGTCGGCCCGAGACCGACATGGAGGTCGCCATGCCGCGCCAGACGCTCGAGACCTTTTGCGCTGGCACCGGCGTGTGGTCAGGGCTCGACGCTGCCGCGCGCCGCGACCAGCTTGCCCACATGGCCGGCCTCGTCGACGACCTCTATCCGACCTTTCGGCTGTTCCTGTTCGACGGTCGCGAGCGCTTCTCCGTGCCCTACACCGTCTTCGGCCAGAAGCGCGTCGCCATCTATGCCGGCGACATGTACCTGGTGCTCAATGCCGCCGAACCGGTGCGCACCTTCACCCGCCATTTCGACGGGCTGATCCGCGCCGCGACCGTGCATCCGCACGAGGCGGCGGCATGGGTGCGCGGCCTCGCCTGACACGCCTTTTCGCTTTACACGACATAAAGGTTTCCTTATGTCGTTATCCGATCCCGAAACCGGAACCCGGCCATGACCAATCCGCTGACCGCCCTCCTTGCCGAAAAGGGCGTGCTCCTTGCCGACGGCGCCACCGGAACCAACCTCTTCGCCGAGGGTCTCGTCGCCGGCGAGGCACCGGAAGTGTGGAATTTCGAGCATCCGGACAAGATCGCCGCCCACCATCGCAAGTTCGTCGAGGCCGGCGCCGACATCATCCTGACCAATTCCTTTGGCGGCACGCGTCACCGCCTGAAACTGCACGGGCTCGACACCAGGGTGCACGAGGTCAATCGCCGCGCCGCCGAAATCGCGCGCTCCGTGGCGGACGCTGCCGGGCGCACCGTCATCGTCGCCGGCTCGGTCGGCCCGACCGGCGAACTGTTCGAGCCGCTCGGCGCGCTCACCCACGGCAGCGCAGTCGACGCCTTCGCCGAGCAGATGGAAGGGCTCAAGGCAGGCGGCGCCGAGATCGCCTGGATCGAGACCATGTCGGCGCCGGAGGAAATCCGCGCGGCGGCCGAGGCCGCCATCCGCGTCGGCCTGCCCTATGTCTGCACTGCCTCCTTCGATACCGCCGGACGCACCATGATGGGGCTCGCCCCGAAGGACATGCCGCATGTTGCCGACGGCTTGGCCGAAGCCCCGCTTGCAGTCGGCGCCAATTGCGGCGTCGGCGCTTCCGACATCCTCGTCTCCGCGCTCGACATGACGGCGGCAGACCCGGACGCCACCATCGTCGTCAAGGGCAATTGCGGCATCCCGGAATATCGCGGCGCCGAGATCTTCTACTCCGGCACGCCGGAGCTGATGGCCGACTACACCCGCCTGGCCGTCAATTCCGGCGCGCGCATCATCGGCGGCTGCTGCGGCACGTCCTATGGCCACCTCGCCGCCATGCGCCACGCGCTTGACGACCATCGCAAGGCAGCGCGCCCGACTGTCGAGGAAATCGTCGAGAAGATCGGCCCGCTCCGCAACAAGACCGCCGCCGAGAGCGGCGGCGGCGAACGGCGCGAGCGCCGGGGGCGGCGGGGCTAGATACGCCGGACCGGCGGCTTGGTCTTCGTCTTGAACAGGCCCACGGCCACCGAATAGCCGAACAGTGCGCCGAACCCCATTTGCGTCATCACGCCAAGCAGGTCGGTTGTCTGCCATTCCTGGATGGCCTTGCCGTCCCGCATTCGCCGGATCAGCGTGCCGCGGACCTCGATGTCCTTTTTCGTGGCCGGCGCACCCATGAACTTGCCGACATTCTTCGCCCGCGAGATGAAATTGATCGTCACGTATTCGCCGTCGACCAGCGTGTGCAGGAACTCCATCTTCATGCCGGCGAAGGCATCCTTCATCTCCTGCATGAAGCCGATGTATTCGTCTCGGCTGAAATGCAGCCCGTCGCCCGTATAGGTGAAACCGGGTGCGAGCAGGCTGTCTAGCCGCGCCCAGTCGTCGTTCTGGATCGACAGTGAAACGGCGAGCGCGGCTTCCCTCGTCCGCGTCTTCTGGTCAATCGTCGGGGTATCCATGATTTTCTCCGCTGGCGCCGGACAATCCGGTTGGAATGTGCTAGATCGCCACTTTCGAAAAATATAGAACGCACAAAAAAGTAAGCGCCCTGCCATGGATGCCCGAACCGACCCGCCCGTCTACGCCATTGCCGGAGCGCGCTACTTCTGCCCGGTGCAATTGACCGTGGAGACGCTCTCGGGTCGCTGGAAGCCGATGATCCTGTGGCACCTCCTGCTGCATCCTTCGATGCGGTATTCGGCGCTGAAACGCGCATTGGTCAGCGTCACGCACAAGATGCTGGCCCAATCGCTGCGCGAACTGGAATCCGACGGGCTGATCGTGCGCACCGTCCACAATGTCGTGCCGCCCCAGGTCGACTACGCGCTGTCACCCAAGGGAGAGGAATTGCGCGCCCTTTTCCAGGCGATGAAAATATTCGGCGACACGTTTCGTGTCGGCCCCGGCAACGGAGACCTGTGATGGCCGACAACGAACTGCCGACCCTCGTCAAACGCCGCCTGCAGGCCGAGGTGATCGGGCCGATCTTTTCCGGGATGGCGGCCGAACTCGGAGCGGAGCGCGCCGCCGCCATTCTCGACAGCGCCATACGCAAGGCGGCCATTGCCGAAGGCAGGAAATTCGCCGCGATGGCGCCAGCCGGCGTCACCTCCATGCGCGACTTCATCAAGCTCTACGACCTGTGGACCTATGACGGCGCGCTGGAGATCGAGGTGCTCGAGGCATCCGACACGCGATTCGACTTCGACGTGGTGCGCTGCCGCTATGCCGAGACCTATCGCGACATGGGTCTCGCCCACATCGGCCACCTGATGTCGTGCAATCGCGACGGCACCTTCTGCCAGGGGTATGACCCGGCCATCGTGATGGACCGCGAACACACCATTATGGCAGGCGCGAAGCGTTGCACCTTCCGTTATACCTATGAAAAGCCGGAATGATTTCGATCCTGTTGCCGCGCTCGCCCGCTACCACGCGGACCTGAACGCGCTCGACTGGCCCCGCATCGCGGCGGCCTTCGCGCCGGACGCGACCTACGTGTCGAACGGCGTCGGCGCGCTTGCCGGCCGCGAAGCCATCCTGTCCGCCTTCCGCGCATGGTTTGCCGAATACCCCGATCAGGTCGCGGTGGACGAGGCGATCGAGTCCACCGGCCCGCTGACCGCCCGCGCCGTCTGGCGCCTTTCCGCGACCAGCGCCATCACGGGTTTGCGCCTTGAACGACGCGGCACGGAGACCGCCGAATTCGACCCGGAGAGACGGATCACCCGCATCGAGGTCACTGACGAGACCGCTTGAAACGTCCCCCCCGCCGCGCCACAGTCGCCGCATGCATCCCTTCCCGCTTTCCCTCGCTTCTCCGGTCGAACATGCCGCCGCCCTCCCCGGCTCGGCCGATCTCGTCGTCATCGGCGGCGGGGTGATCGGCATCGCCACCGCGCTGTTCGCGCGCCGCAACGGCATGCATGTGGTGCTGGTCGAGAAGGGTCGCATCGCTGCCGAGCAATCCTCGCGCAACTGGGGCTGGGTCCGCGCGCAAGGGCGCGATCCGGCAGAACTGCCCATCGCCATGGAGGCGCGCGGCCTCTGGCGCGAACTCGCGGCACAATCGGGCGAGGACATCGGCCTTGCCGAGACCGGTGTGCTCTATCTGGCCGGCAACGACCGCGACATGGAGAACTACCAGGCGTGGACGCGGATTGCCGCTGCGCACGGCCTCGATACAAGGCTGCTTTCCGGTGCCGAAATCGCGTCCATCCAGCCTACGGCGACAAGGCGCTGGCCGGGCGCGCTCTGGACCCCATCGGACATGCGTGCCGAGCCCTGGATCGCCGTGCCGGCGCTGGCGCGCCTTGCTGCCCGCCAGGGTGTCACCATCCGGGAACAGTGCGCCGCGCGCGGACTCGACATCGAGACGGGGCGCGTTGCCGGCGTCGTCACCGAGGCCGGCCGTGTGCGCGCGCCGGCGGTGGTACTCGCCGGCGGCGCCTGGTCGTCGCTGTTCCTGCGCCGCCACGGCGTTTCGATCCCGCAATTGTCGGTGCGTTCGACCGTGGTCCGTGCCGAAGCTGCGGCGCCCTTCCCGGGACAGGCTGTGGACGACGCGCTGGCCTGGCGACCGCGCGCCGATGGCGGCCTGACGCTGGCGCTCGGTTCGGCGCATGATTTCTTCATCGGACCCGAAGCGTTCCGCCAATTCCTCACCTGGCTGCCGCTGGCCCGGTCGACCTTCGCCAACACCCGCTTTCGCCTCGCCTCGCCCGCCGGCTGGCCCGATGCCTGGACGCAGCGCCGGCAATGGAATGACGACGGGCCCTCGCCCTTCGAGACGATGCGCGTGCTCGATCCGGCACCCAACCCCGCCTTCGTCGAGCGCATCGCCCGCCTGTTCGCCGAGCGGTTTCCGGCGGCCGGGACGCCGGCGATTACCCATGCCTGGGCCGGCCTGATCGATTCGATGCCGGATGTCGTGCCGGTGGTCGATGCGGTCGAAACCCTCCCGGGCCTCGTCGTCGCCACGGGCATGAGCGGGCACGGCTTCGGCATCGGTCCCGCGTTCGGCCGCATCGTCGCCGATCTCGTCGCCGGGCGATCGCCCGGGCATGACCTCACCCGCTTCCGCCTGTCGCGCTTTTCCGATGGGTCGCGGCTCGAACTGGGCCCGGCGCTGTGAACGGCATCACCCTGACCGGCATCGCGCAGGTGGCGGTATTCGCGCTGTTTCTGGCCGGGTTCGTACTTCCGGGGGCGGCGCTGGCAGGCGGACCGTCCTGCGCGATATCGTCCGCGCCCGGCTGCGGCTTCTATGCGACCTGCGTCGAGCGCACCTGCCCATGCGGAAATGACGGCTATGCGCTCGGTTACGGGCGCAAATATTGCCGGCGGATATCCGGCCTCGATGGGCTGTCGCCAACGGGACGGCGATGGCGCGATGGCGTCGTCGCCTGCCTGCAGCATCGTCTGCGCGAGGCGCTGCCGAAGACCGGGTGCGACTGCCGGGCGATCGCACGCAAGGCCTATGCCTCGCACTATGGCTGCTATGCCCGGGCATCCGTCTCCATCTGCGATCTGCCACCGCGCGACATTGCCCTGATCGAGGCGTCGATCGACGATTCCGACAAGACCAACGCGGCGGGATTGCGGGTGCTCCTGCGCCTGTCGGCGCGTTGCCTGGCTACCAATCCGGCCAACACCAGGGCCGCGGCGCGGGCCATCCGCCTTGCCCGCCGCGGCGAGCGCTGAGGGCCGCCGGGGCGAATTGCCGTCGGCCGCGACTTGCGCCATCATGACGGAATGGCCACCGTGTTCTTCACCGCAAACCTTGTCCGCCATGTCGACTGCCCGGTCACCGAGGCGGCCGGCGCCACGGTGGGTGAAGTGCTTGATGCCGTGTTCGCCATCAACCCGCGCCTGAAATCATACGTGGTCGACGATCAGGGCGCGGTCCGCAAGCATATGGGGATCATCGTCGACGGCGCGGTGCTTGCCGACCGCAGCCGCCTGTCGGATCCCGTCGAACCGCAATCGCAGATCCACGTGTTGCAGGCGCTATCCGGCGGCTGAACAGCCGGAAGCGCGAGGGAGAACGTCATGTCGGACCAACTGGTCGTCTCGACCCGCAAGGGTCTGTTCCACGTCGCGCGCCGGCCCGAAGGCTGGACCGTGGCCGATGTCGACTTCCTCGGCGACAACGTCACGCTCGCCATGCGCGACCCCCGCGACGGCGCCCTCTACGCCGCGCTCGACCATGGCCATTTCGGCGTCAAGCTGCACCGCCGCGACGCTGGCGGCGGCTGGACCGAACTGCCCGCGCCCGCCTTTCCGCCGAAACCGGACGAGATCGACGAACGCGACGGCTGGGGCCGGCCCCTGCCCTGGACGGTGATGCGCATCTGGTCGCTGGTGCCTGGCGCCACCGATCAGCCCGGCACGATCTGGTGCGGCACCATTCCCGGCGCGCTGTTCCGCTCCGATGATCGCGGCGAAAGCTGGCGCTGGGTGCGCTCGCTGTGGGATCACCCCGGACGCAAGCGCTGGATGGGCGGCGGCGCCGATTTTCCCGGCATCCATTCCATCATGGTCGACCCGCGCGCGTCCGACACGGTTCGCCTTGGCGTTTCCTGCGGCGGCGTCTGGGAAACGAAGGACGGCGGCGCCACATGGGCCTGCCGCGCCGATGGCATGCGCGCCGAGTTCATGCCGCCGGAATTTTCCAACGACCCGGAAGTACAGGACCCGCATCTGGTCGTGCAGTCGCCGTCCGATCCCGACCGGCTGTGGAGCCAGCATCACAACGGCATCTTCGTCACCTCCGATTGTTCGGCCAACTGGCGCGAGATCCGGGGCGTCGAGCCGTCATCGTTCGGCTTCGCGGTCGCCGTCCACCCGGCCGAACCCGACACCGCCTGGTTCGTTCCCGGCGTCAAGGACGAGCAACGCTATCCGGTCGGCGGCGCGCTCGTCGTCACCCGCACGCGCGATGGCGGCAGGAGCTTCGACATTTTGAAGAGCGGCCTGCCGCAGCGCCATGCCTACGACATCGTCTATCGGCACGCGCTCGACATCGACGGCACCGGCGACCGCCTCGCCTTCGGCTCGACCACCGGCAATCTGTTCGTCACCGAGAACCAGGGCGACGACTGGACCTGCGTGTCGTCAACCCTGCCGCCGATCCACGCCGTCAGCTTCGCGTGAAGGCACGGACTGCCGCCACGATCGCCCGGAACCCGTCCATCGCCACCGCGGAGTGGTGGCGCGCACGCATGTAGGAGTGGGCGAGCGCCGGCTCGACGCGAAGCTCGCACGCATTGCCGGCGGCCAGCATCCTCTCATGGAAGGCGATGCCGTCGTCGTAGAGCGGATCGTGCCCGGCGACCGCGACGAAGGCCGGCGGCAGGCCGGTGAGGTCGCCCAGCAGCGGCGCGGCATAGGGATCCGACCAGTTCGGCCCGCCCTTCGGCCCGAGAAACGAGGCAATGAAATAGATCATCTCGTCCCGTGTCAGGCAGGGCGCATCGGCGTTGCGGATCGCCGACGCCGTGTCGGTATCGTTGCCGAACACCGGATAGATGGCGACCATCGCGTCCACCTGGGCCTCGCCATGGTCGCGCAGCCACAGAGCCAGCCCGGCGCTCATCTGCCCGCCGGCCGAATCCCCCGCCGCGACGATGTGCGCCGGATCGACACCGATCTCCGCCCCGTGCGCGCGGAGCCAGCGCAGCACGGCGATGGAATCCTGAAGCTGGGCCGGGTGGGTGTGCTCGGGCGCAAGCCGGTAGTCGACGAGAACGACGGTGCATCCTGCACCCGCCGCCATCTCCGCGCACATGTCGCCATGCGTCTGCGGTCCACCCAGCACCCAGCCGCCGCCGTGGAAGTAGATCACGCCGGGCCTGACACCCTCACCCCGCGGACGGAACACCTGGCACGGCACGCCGCCAAGCACCCGATCCTCGACGGCGATGCCCTCCGGAATCGGCGCGCGGAACTTCGCGCACACCGCGTTCCAGCCGGCGCGCTGTTCATCGAGCGGCCAGTTCGCGCTCTCCGGCGGCGATTCCGCCGAAAGCGCCTTGTAGAATTCCAGCATGCCGGGATCGATTTCAGCCATTTCCTGTTCCGGTTCGCAAAATCAGGGGATTCGGTCCGCCACCGTGATACCGACGCCGGCATAGCCATCCATCGCCGCGATTGCCGCGCCCACCTCGTCAAGGCCGATGCGCCGGGTGATGAGCTTCGCCACGTCGAGCCGGCCGGCCTCGATCAGCGCCAGCAGCGCGCCGAACCGCGAGGCGGCGATGCCGCGCGTGCCCAGGATCGAGATCTGCCGCGAATAGACCGACTCCAGCAGCGGCACGCTCGGCGATGCGTGCTTGCCGAGCGGCATGCCGATCTGGACATGGCGGCCGAGCTTGCGCAGCGACCGCACCGAATTGTGGAAGGTCTCGGTCACGCCGAGCCCGTCAAGCGAAACATGCGCACCGCCGCCGGTCAGGTCGCGAACCGCCTGCCCGACATCGCCGACGCCGCGCGCATCGAGTGTCAGTTCCGCGCCAAGCGCGCGCGCCATGGCGAGTGCGTCGGGATTGATGTCGATGGCGACCGCGCGCGCGCCGATAGCCGCCGCGATCATGATTGCCGCAAGCCCGACCCCGCCGCAGCCATGCACGGCGACCCACTCGCCCGGCATGACGCGCGCCCGGTCGACCAGCGCCCTGAACGAGGTCGTCACCCGGCACCCCATGCCGGCGGCTTCCGCATGGCCGAGTGCGTCGGGCAGCCGCACGAGATTGAAATCGGCGTGGGGAACGGCCAGGCGTTCCGCAAACGCGCCCCATCCGGAAAACCCGACGACGTGCTGGTGATTGCACACGGTCGGATCGCCGCCGCGGCAATCGCCGCACTCCCCGCACGCCAGGATGAACGGTGCCGTGACCCGGTCGCCCTTCTGCCAGCGCCGGCAATCCGGGCCGGTCTCCTCAACCAAGCCGGCAAATTCATGGCCCGCCACGTGCGGGGCCTCCACGTCCGGGTCAAGCCCGGTCCAGGCGTGATGATCGGAGCGGCAGACCCCGCAGGCCATGACGCGCACCACCGCGCCGTCGCGCGGGCAGGCCGGATCGGGCACCTCCTCGACGGTGATCGGGGCGCGGAAGGCGGTGAAGAGGGCGGCTTTCATGCGGTTGTCCGGTGTTCTGCGCCGACACGATATCGCCAGCACGAACGTCAAGGAAGCGCGATTCCGACCGGGGAAGAACCGCCCGGCCGCATTGTCGCGACCGGGCGTAGAGGTGCCACAGGAGAAGGCTCAGTTCTTCGACAGGCTTTCGGCGACCCGCACCATCTGCAGGAACTCGGCGCGGTAGCCAAACGGATCCTCGCCGCGTGCTCGCGCCGCGATGTCGGCGATCTTGTCATAGCCGTAGCCGGCGAGCGCATCCGTGTCGCGCAACTTCTGGCCGAATGCCGCCACGGCCACGGAGAAGCGCTGGTCTTCGCCGGCATCCTCGAAGCGGGCGATCGCGTTGCCTTCGTCCGTCACCGGCGTTTCGATCAGTTGCGACGTGTCGGAGTCCGGTGCCTTGTAGCGGATCTTGACGAAGGCGAGTTCGCTGTTCGGGCCGGCCTGCGGCTCACCCTGCTGATAGCGCAGCGGGTCGTTGAGCGTGGCCGGGCTGCCCTTCGGCGTCACCTCGTAGATCGCCGTCACCGAATGGCCCGAACCGATGTCGCCGGCATCGACGCGATCATTGTTGAAGTCCTCGCGGTTGAGCGCGCGCGTCTCGTAGCCGATCAGCCGGTACTCGGCGATCTTCTCGGGATTGAACTCGACCTGGATCTTCACATCCTTGGCGATGGTGAAGAGGTTCGCCGCCGACTGCTCGACAAAGGCCTTCCTGGCTTCCGACACCGTATCGATGTAGGCGGCGATGCCGTTGCCGTTCTGGGCCAGCACCTGCATGAGCTGGTCGTTGTAATTGCCGGCACCGAACCCGAACACCGAAAGGTAGATGCCGCTCTTGCGCTCCTTTTCGATCAGCGTCTTCAGGCTGTCATCGTCCGACGGGCCGACATTGAAATCGCCGTCCGTCGCCAGCATCACGCGGTTGACGCCACCGTCGATGAAGTTGGCCCGCGCCAGCCGGTAGGCTTCCGCGATGCCGGACGCTCCGGCCGTCGAGCCTTCCGCGCCGAGCCGCTCCAGCGCCGCGGCGATCTTCGCCTTGTCGCCCGCCTTCGTCGGTTCCAGCGCCACGCCGGACGTGCCGGCATAGGTGACGATCGAAACCGTATCGTCGGGGGCAAGCTTGTCGAGCATCATCTTGAAGGCGGTGACGAGCAGCGGCAGCTTGTCCGGCTGGTTCATCGAGCCGGACGTGTCGATGAGGAACACGAGGTTCGACTTCGGCCGCGTTGCCGGCACCAGATCATAGCCCTTGATGGCGATGTGCATGAGCCGCGTATGCTCGTTCCACGGCGTCGGCATCAGCGTGACGTTGGACTTGAACGGCGTTGCCGCGCTTTCCGGGCCGGCCCAGCCATAGGGGAAGTAGTTGACCATCTCCTCCACGCGCACCGTGTCGACATCCGGCATCTGGCCGCGATTGAGCTGGCGGCGCACCCAGGACCACGATGCCGTGTCGACATCGATGGCGAAGGTGGAGACAGGATCGCTGAGCGCATCGCGCACCGGATTGGTCTGGTAGCCTTCGATGCGGTCGCGGTTCTCCTCCGGCATCGCCTGGACATCCAGTGCAGCGGCGCCACCGGGCATTGCAGGCTGGCGCGCCCGCATCGTGCCATCGAGCGCCAGCGTGCGGCCGACTGGCTGTTCTTTCCTGGCGCTTCCGGCCGCCTCATTGGCGACGATCGCGTCGGACAGGTCGCGCTCGGCCTCCGCCGGCTTCGGCGTGGCGTCGAAATTCGTCACCGTCGGGTCCGGCGCGCCGCGCTCGCCGATGGCGAACGGCGAGACCCCTGTGGCCAATTGCACCGCGAGATAGCCGGCGACCGGAATGACAAGAAGGCCGGCAAGGGCTGCCGGGGCCGGAATGAGTTTGATGTTCATGATCGTGCTCCAGATTGCGCCCACCCGATCGGTAAGACGCGAGCCGGACCGCGATCCTTGGGATGCCAGTCGGGATTTTTCCTCGTCATAGGCAGCCATGGCGGCCAGCAGCGCACGGTTGCGCGCATCCTCGCCGGGTTTCGGCAGGGGTGCGCGGCGCAGCAGGTCGAATTCATCCTTGTCGGTCATGGTCATTCATCCCCGGCCGGGCGCATCAGCGCCTTCAGCCGTTTCTTGGCTTCGTGGATGTGCCAGGAGACGGTCGCCTCCGCGCATCCCATCAGGTCCGCCGCCTCCGAATGGCTCTTCTCCTCGCCATAGACGAGGGTCACCGCCTCGCGCTGCTTGTCCGGCAACCGGCGCACCGCCGCCCACAGCGCCGCGGTCGGATCGTCGGCCGGGTCCTCCTCGGCTTCGCCGAGTGCCAGCGCGTGCACCGCATAGGCATCGGCCTTGCGGCTCTCGCTGCGCCGCTTGCGTGTCAGGTCGCGCGCCACGTTCAGCGTCAGCGCGTAGAGCCAGGTGGTGAAGGCCGAGGCGCCCTCGAAGCGGAAGATCGCCTTCGACAGCCGCACGCAGGCCTCCTGCGCCACGTCCTCGGCCTCGTCCCGCGCCCCTGCCCAGCGGTAGGCAACGCGATAGATGTAGTCGTAATGACGCGCCACCAGCGCGGAGAACGCTGCCCGGTCGCCGGCTTTCGCCCGCGCAACCAGTTCCAGGTCCGGCAGTCCGGAAGACGTGGCTGTCATCGCCGTCATTTGCCTGTTTGACGCCTGCTCATCCCCGATCCTTGGGGTGTGGCGGAAAAATCGTCAATCGGCCGGGTGCGCCGAAAGAAAGGCGGCCATGTGAAAGGCCTGCTGTGCAGACTCTTGGCGCATGTCCGCGCCGACAGGGCAGGCATTGCGCGCCAGGCAACCGGCCTCGCGGCATGCGTGTCCCGCCGCCGACCGGGCATGCCCGGCGCAACGCGCCACATCAAAGCCGGCAGCGGAATAAGCGCCGACAGGACAAGAGGTTAGGCAAGGCTTCTCAACACAGCTGTCGCACGGATGACTCAATTTCTCAGGTACTTGAATCGGAATCTCGGCATCAAAAACCAGCGCGGCGCGCCAGGCATGCCACAGTCCGAACCGGGGATGGATGAGAATGCCGAGAGGCGAGGCCCGCAGCCCTTCCGCCCGCATCGCCCATTGCTGGAACGGCTGCCAGGGTCGCTGCGACGGATAGACCGCGCGCGCCCCCACGCGCGCCGCGATCGCGTCGATGACCTCGGCGCCCCACGTGTCCAGCGGGTGCGCAATGATGTCGGGTTGCCGATCGAGCCAGGCGGAAAATTCCCGCCACATTGCGGCCCCGGCATTGCCGACCAGCAGCAACGAACGCGCCTTGCCGCCGCCCGGTCCGGTCGGCGCCTCCTCCACGGCATCGAAATGGAAGCCGCCGCGCAGCATCAGGCCGCGTTCTGCCAGCATGGCGGACAAACCGATCATTCCAGCACCCGGAACACGCCGCTCCAGATGTCCTTGTGGATCTGCTTGGCCACTTTAGCCCGGCCGGACTCGGGCTCCCTTCACGTGAAGGCGTCGGGCATGCCGCTCTTCTTCTGCGCGACGAAGGCGTCGAGCGCCTCGCGGATGCCCTCGTCGAGCGCCGGCGCTTCGTACATTCCCAGCCATTGCCGGGCGATCTCGTTGGCCCGCTGCTCGGCGCGCTTCTCGCCCTCGACCTGCCACTGCTCGTAGGAATTGTTGTCGGCGATGTTGGAGCGGTAGAACGCGCTCTGGAAGTTCGCTTGCGTGTGGGCGCAGCCGAGATAATGACTGCCGGGCCCGACCTCGCGGATGGCATCCATCGCCTGGCCATTTTCCGACAGGTCGACGCCATCGGCCATTTTCTGCGCCATGCCCAGCTGGTCGATGTCCATGATGAACTTGTCGTAGGACGAGGCAAGCCCGCCTTCCAGCCACCCCGCCGCGTGCAGCACGAAGTTCGTGCCGGCCAGCAGCGTCGAATTGAGCGTGTTGGCGCTCTCATAGGCCGCCTGCGCATCCGGCACCTTCGAGGCGCAGAGCGAGCCGCCGGTGCGGAATGGCAGGCCGAGCCGGCGCGCCAGTTGTGCCGCGCCATAGGACACCAGCGACGGCTCGGGCGTGCCGAACGTCGGCGCCCCGGATTGCATCGAGATCGACGAGGCGAACGTGCCGAACACCACCGGCGCGCCGGGCCGGCACAATTGGGTGAACGCCGCGCCGGCAAGCACTTCGGCCAGCACCTGCGTCAGCGTGCCGGCGACCGTCACCGGGCTCATCGCTCCGGAAAGGATGAACGGGGTGACGATGGTGGCCTGGTTCGCCCGCGCATACACCTTGGCCGCGCCGAGCATGGTCTCGTCGAACACCATCGGTGAATTGGCGTTGATGAGGTTGATGACGACGCAATTGTTGTCCACGAACGTCTCGCCGAACAGGATCCGGCACATTTCCACCGTGTCGGCGGCCCGCTCAGGCGCCGTCACGGAGCCCATGAACGGCTTGTCCGAAAGCGTCATGTGCGCATGCACCATGTCGAGATGGCGCTTGTTGACCGGCACGTCCACCGGCTCGCACAGCGTGCCGCCATTGTGATGGATGGCCGGCGCCATGTAGGCGAGCTTGGCGAAATTGCGGAAGTCCTCGATCGTGGCGTAGCGGCGCTGGCCGTCGAGATCGAGCACGAAGGGCGGCCCGTACACCGGCGCGAACACCGTGGCGTTGCCGCCGATCTGCACGGAGCGTTCCGGATTGCGCGCATGCTGGGTGAATACCGGCGGCGCCGTCTTCAGCAGCGTGCGGCACAGGCCCTTCGGGAAGTGAACCCGGCTCTCGCGCACATCGGCGCCTGCCGCCTTCCACATAGCAAGCGCTTCGGCATCATCGCGGAACTCGATGCCGATTTCCTCCAGCACGATGTCGGCGTTGCGCTCGATCAGCGCCAGCCCCTCCTCGTCGAGCACTTCGTAAACGCGGATGGCGCGCCGGATGTAGGGCATCTGCGGCGACGGGCCGCCGCCGGCCCGCGCGGCACGCCGCGCACCGCGTCCGCGCCGTCCGCCGGACTGTTCTTCTGCTCCGATCGTGCTGTCGGTCATGGTCGATTCCTCTCGCGGTGCGCCGGCGCCTGACTGTGCGAACGATAGGCGCGAGTTCGCTTGGCTTCCGGGCCTTCAAACGCCAGCCCGTGTCGAAAATGCGCCAAGTGGGGTGGCGGTCGTTTTCGCTGGGCCGAACGTCGCAATTCGGCTATGCGTCCGGACTTGAAGGCAAATACTGGTTGCTGATGCAGTCCGGCCCTGCCGGAAAACGAGGGTAATGCGATGTCCGGCGACGAAATCATCCTGTCCGAACTGCCCGACGACGAGCTTGTGCAGCAGATGCACGACGACCTCTACGATGGCCTCAAGGAGGAAATCGAGGAAGGCACGAACATCCTGCTCGAACGCGGCTGGGCGCCCTACAAGGTGCTCACCGAAGCGCTTGTCGAAGGCATGCGGATCGTCGGCGAGGATTTCCGCGACGGCATCCTGTTCGTGCCGGAAGT